>Ga0123329_1004289_pt1 | contig 11269 bp, 9 predicted proteins | sample BioC12SIPDNA_FD_89703 | JGI IMG/M metagenome (GOLD analysis project Ga0123329, IMG submission 89703) | Anaerobic biogas reactor microbial communites from Washington, USA - Biogas_R1_B C12 SIP DNA | ecosystem: Engineered > Bioreactor > Anaerobic > Unclassified | place: Washington, USA | collected... | reverse complement strand
CGGGTCCTCACGGGCACAAGAGCATGGACTCGGCGAAGACCTCGTTGAACGCCTTCTCGTTGGCGATCTCCACGTACTGGATCTCACGCGTCAGCGCCGCCGCCGTCGCCCTGCACTCGTCGCTGAGCAGGAGCATCTGTGCCCCGGAAGCGGCGGCGTTGCCCACGAAGTGAATACGTTCCAGCGGAACGTTCGGCAGCAGCCCCACGCGAACGGCGCTGGCCGGACGGATGTAGTTGCCGAACGCCCCTGCCAGCAGCACCCGTTCAAGGCCCCCGGCGTCGATGCCCATCTTCGCCAGCAGAAGCCGGATGCCCGCCTGAATCGCTCCCTTGGCAAGTTGGAATTCGCGTATGTCCCTCTGCGTCAGGACAACGGCCGGTTCGAAGGTCTGGAGATCCCTGGCCAGACAGAAGGCCGGCTGGCCCTCGACCTCGATCCGCCTTGAAGCCACGGCTGCCGAACACTTCGAGCGGGTCTCTTCGATGTCGGCGAAGCGTCCGCTGGTCTCCACCACGCCCAATTCAAGAAGGACGGCCACCGCATCGATCAACCCGCTGCCACAGATCGACAGTGGCTTGCCACCCCCTATGACATCGATCGTGATGTCATCATTGTCGATGATAACCACCTCGATGGCCCCGTCGACGGCCCTGCTGCCGCAGCGGATGCGGGCCCCTTCGAGGGCCGGGCCGGCGGCGCAACTGGCCGCATACAGCCGCTCGCCCATTCCGAGGACCAGTTCGCCGTTGGTGCCGATGTCCACGACGAGGGTCATCTGCGTCGTGGAGCCTATGTCGACCGCCAGGGCCACCGCCGTCGTGTCTGCGCCCACGAAACCAGCGATATTCTCGGCCGTATGGACGTTTCCCGCCGGATTCATGGTCAGCCCCAGGCTGCCGGGGGAAACGTCGTGAGCATTGGTGGAATGAGCCTGATACGGGGCCTGGCCCAATTGCGCGACGGGAAACCCGAGGAAGATGTGGTTCATCGTGGTGTTGCCCACCACAGAGGCTTCGTAGATGGCATTGGGGTCGATTCGGACCGCTTCGCAGAGCCCGCGAATCAGCTCGTTGATGCCGTCGACAATGATCGCGTGCAACCGCTCCAGACCCGCCTGCGATTCAGCATAGCTGATCCGGCTGACGACATCGTCGCCAAACCGCGTCTGCGGGTTGAGCATGGCTCGCGTCGCGACGCATTCGCCGTTGGCCAGGTCAATGAGCTTGGCAACGACCGTGGTGGTGCCGATATCGACAGCCAGACCATAGATGTCGGTCGGGCCGGCCAGCGACCGGTATTTCTCAACGGTCGTCCGCTGGAGCCCTGCGGTGCGATCGAGACCATGTTCGAGAATCTTGTGGGTGTAGAAACGCGACGAAGCCGGCACGGTGACAGTCACGTTGCCCTGGACGGTATGCTGGCAGGCGAGCACCTCCCGGCCGGACGGGCCCAGGCGGACAACGCATTTTCCGCAGGTGCCCCGGCCCCCGCACGATGTGTTCAGCACGATCCCCGCCTGGCCGGCGGCCTCGACAAGGGTGGCTCCCTGGTGAATGGATATCTCTTTGCCGTCCGGTTCGAAGACTACACGGAAGTGCTTCATCGATCCCGTCGCACCCACGGCGTACAATCCCCGCCCCGGCGCGAGAACTCCCTACAGGGTGAATAACTGCGAAATGAGAAGACTCTCAGCTGATCTTGTGTCTGATCTTCCAGCGCGTACGTCTCTTCTTGCTGCCGATTTTCCTTCTGCGTCGTGCTTTGGCCATGCATTCCTCTAAGAAAACGTAGAATCTCTACTATCAATGCTTCTGAGCCCGTATAATGGGATACTACCCGACAAATGCCTTGGTGTAAAGAGAGAAAAACGGGCAAAAACCGCAATCCCGCAGCGTCACGGTGGCACGGTGTGCGACGAGGGACCTGGGACGCGGCGCCTCGGGCGCCGCACGGTTTGTCGCTCGTGCCGCTCGGAAACGAGGTATGGACATGATTCAGTGCAACCAATGTGAGTTCTGCGAGATCGGGCCGGACGGGCACAGGGTCTTCAAGTGCGATCCGTTCTCGAACATCAAGGAACCCGAGTGCCTGGCGAAATGGCAACTGATCCGCCTGGACATGCTCGTGGCCAGCTACCAGAGCATGCTCAGGTCGTACGGCAGACTCGCCCCGCTCCAGGACAAGATCTTCAAATACGTCCAGCGGGAGATCAACGAGATGGAGGAATCGGAAAGCTGGCGTGTCGATCCGGAGGACCCGGACAGCACGCCGGAGGATCGGGACGATACCTGGCCGGTCTGATCGTGGGCTGCGAAGCGAAGGCCACCGCCCCGGCAGGTCGGGTCCTGCTTCGAGGCCGGATCGTCCGACCGGACGCTGGACAGTCGGTTCGGTTTTCCGGCCTGACGGGTGTACCCGGCGGGCCGCGTGCGTTGGGGCGATTTCCTGCAATAAACCCTTTGGCGATCTCGTCTTCTCATAGGCTGTGAACAGAACGGATGGGTACAGGCGCCGAGCTAACCCAGATCATAGACGGCTGTAAGTCGGGGGATGCTGAGTGTTTCGCTCAGGTGGTCGATCTCTACGGCCCACGCTGCTATGGCTACTTCTACCGGCTGACCGGCGACCGCGATCTCATCGATGAGCTGCTCAGCGAGCTGTTCATGAAGCTGGTCGAGAAGATTGCGTCCTATAAAGGCGGATCGTTCGAGAGCTGGCTGTTTCGGATTGCCTCGAACATCTTCCACGATCACCTGAGGGGCCGAAAACGGCAGAAGAAACTCGTCGAGGGGCGGCGGGCGGAACTGGAGCTGCGTCCCGTCGAGGCGGCCCAATCGGACCTGACGCCGGACAAGGCTGACAGGCTCCAGACCCAGTTGAGCCGGCTGGACGCCGATACGCGGGATTTGATCGTGTTACGCTATTATTCCGAATTGAGCTTCAAGGAGATCGCCGAGATGCGGTCCGAACCGCTTGGAACGGCCCTTTCGAAATTGCACCGGGGGCTCAAGAAGCTGCGCGAGCTCATGGAGGGTTGAACGATGAGAGATCGCAACTACGATGAGCTGAGAGAGCTGCTGACGAGATTCACGGACTCGTCCGATGCCGGCTCGACCGAACGGGATATCCGCGCGGGCGACAGCCTGTTCGACATGCATCCGGCGCCGCAGGCTGCGCCGGAGACGCTGGCAACCATCAAACGGCGGATCTCGGTCCGGCTGGGCATGCCGCGCAGACACACCCATCCGCTGTACCGCTACGTCGGAGCCGCCGCCGCGGTGATTGCCATGGCGCTGATCGGTTTCTTCGGACGCTCTGCCCCTGAACAGCCCCGCGTCAGCTACGCTTCGCTGATTCCCGCCGCGATATGGGACAGCGACGATCTCGTCTCCGACGATGCGGAACTGGCGTACTTCCGGTCCGAGCTGCGGCACATCGAGACGCAGATGCAGGCCCTGGAGGCAGGTGACGGCGAGCTGGTCGCGGCCGGTTCGCTCGACGAGGTCGAACTCGAATTGATCCGCATCGACACCCAGTTTTGGAAGGAATAGACGCCATGCAGCGATGTCAGACCGCCCTTCTCGTGGCCGTGCTCCTGCTGACGGGAGGCCTCTGGACCGCCACAATCGCAAACGCTCAGGCCCAATCGCCGGACAGAGCCGCGGACATTTGGGACGAGGAATCCAGCTCACCGCTGTATCCCTGGTGGTACCGATGGCTCTCGGATGAAATCATCGATCGCATCATGAAGGGCATCGAACAGCGCGATCCCGCCAAGGCCAAAGAGCTGGCGGAACTACGAAAGAAGGACCCCGAGCAGTTCAAGGCGGAACTGGGCCGGCATGGCCGTACGGAGATCGAGGAGATCAGCCGGGAACGCTTCGAGGCGCGCCGACAGAGGAGGAACACCGAGTTCCTCGAGTGGCTCAAGGCCAACTACCCCCAGGACGAAGCCCAACTGGCCAAGGTCAAGGAAAAAGACCCCCAACTCTACGTCAAGAGCTTCGAGCACCTGCTGGAGCAGTATGGGCGGATCTTCGAGGCCTATAGCGTCAACCCCGAACTCGGAGCGGTTTTGAAAGAGGACTACGACCTGCGGAAACGACGCGACGATATCCTCCGCCAGATGCATCGTGAACGGTCCGACGCCAGGAAACAGGCCTTGGGGGCCGAATTGCAGGACATCGTCGCCCGGCGTTACGATCTGATCGTTCGCCGCAAGGAGATCGCCTACGAGCAGCTCCAGAGGAAGATCGAGGAGATGCAGCGTCAGATCAAAGAGAGCAAGGACGAGATCGTCCAGTGGCAAAAGACCGAGGTCAAGCGGGAAAACGTCCGCAAACGGGTGGAGGCCCTTACCGAGGGGCTGAACAAACGCGGATTCAAGTGGGATTGACCTGCGACGTTGGCGACAGGGTCAGCCGATAGATGCCGCCGGTCTTCATGCCTTCTGGCGGCGCAGTTCCATCTGCGTGGCCTGCTTAAGCGTCTTCTTCTCCTTGCCGGTCAGGCTGTGCAGCCCTTCGCGGTGGACCTTGGCGAGGATGCGATCGACCTCGATCTGGAGCTTGCGCTGCTGCTCCAGGTTCTTCTCCCACGATCCGGCCCGCATCTTCATACGCCACCGCCCGACCCTGGGCAGCAGCAGAACGTACCCTGCACCGGCCGCCATACCCGCCAGATGCGCGGCCTCCCCGCCGGCGTTGTTGCTCCGCGTGACGATCAGCAGGAAATACATGAATACGAAGACCGCCGCCGCAACGCGAATCGGAAGCGGGAACACGATTACGAACAGGACGATGTGCGGAAACAGAATCGCACAAGCCGCCAGAAGCCCAAGAATCGAGCCGGAAGCGCCGATCATCGGGATCGCCGTCAGAAACCCAACCGCGGTCAGGAACAGGTAGAACAACGCGCCGGCCGCGCCGCAGATCAGGTAGAACGGCAAGAACCGGCGACTGCCCCAGTGCCGTTCCAGAGGCGGGCCCAGGAAGAACAGCGCCAGCATGTTGAAGAAGATGTGCCAGACCGCGTCCCGGTTGTGCAGGAACTGGTAGGTGACGATCCGCCAAGGTTGCAGCGCCGTGGACCACGAGCCGCCGTCAACCGCGAACCAATCCTCCAGGAAATCGCCGACCGGGTCCGCCAGCACCCCGATCACGAAGATCGAGAGGTTGGCGATGAGCAGCCACTTGACCACGGGCGTCAGACGCGGCAGATTCAGCCGCATCTGAGGCGAACCGTGATACTGCTGCCGTTCGCCGGCCTGAGTGTAGTCCCTGTCGTAAAGACCCATAAAACGTCTTCTAATCCGCAAACCTGTGAAGAGTACCCTGGGCACCCCCCCATCTATATTATCGGTAATCCCGCCGAATGTTCAAATGAAATCGCCCCGGGAAACTGGCCCACCGGAGGCTCTTGAGCCTCCAGGCCGCTCTGCGCGGCCGCAGACGACCTTCCAGAGCCCCACAAACAAATCCGCCTCCTGCCTCGACCATCCGTTGCCCGCAGCTTATCGCCCCCTGCCCAAGGCACTTCGGCGTGTTCCCGCCCTCGACGCAGGCGCATGCCCTGTTACTGCCCCTCTGCAACACCCGCGCCATCTGCCTCAAACCACAACCGCGGATAGTCCTGGCCCTCAATAATCCACCAAAGGTCTTCCGTGCCATTGGCCGTCTCGCCGACGAAATCCCACCCCGCCTCCAGAAACGTCGCTGCCGTCTGCATCTGAGCCGTCGTCAGCCCTGTCCCTCCCTTGCTGGTCGTCACTCCGCTACCGTCCATATCCCAGAAGCAAGCCTGGATGTCGGATGCCGAACCGGACCCCATCAATCCCCCGAAGGTACCGGATTGGACCACCGGGCCGGCCGAAAAACACTTCGTGATGGTGCCTTCATAGTGTTGGCCCAGCAGCCCGCCGCTGGTGGAGTCGCCCGCCACGGGGCCCAAGGCATAGCAGTTGGCGATTGTGCCGTACCAATTCTCGCCCGCGAGACCGCCGGCGTATCGGTGTTGGGCGATCCTCGCCCGGGCAAAGTCTGTCGGTCCCATTCGATACTCCTGGAAGACGCCGCCGGAGATGTCCTCATCTCTGACCGTGCTGCTTGCGAAACACTCGGAGACGGTGCCGTAGGCGACGCTGCCCACCAGTCCGCCAATGCACTCGGTGCCGATAACGGAACCGCCCCGCACGGAGCACCGCCGGATACTTCCATAGCTCAGGTAGCCTACGAGCGTGCCGGTACAGACGGATGAGACGGCCTCGACTCGCGGATCGATGAGATTCAGATTCTTGACACAGGCGTTTGCCCCCACGACATATCCAAAGAATCCGGCGCAGCCCCAATTGGGCCGAGAGCCATCGTAACCAGAGATGGCATGACCGCTACCATCGAAGACTCCGGAGAAGGGGTAGTAACCGTTGATGCCTATGATATTGCTGCCCAATTCTGCGCCTGTGCACAGGTCGAGGTTAGCCGTGAGCATGAAATGCTTGTCCCACTCCAGCGGGAACAGGCCGACGATACTCAAATCGTCGGTGGTCTCGATCAGGAACGGGTCTGTCTCCTGACCTGTCCCGTTCAATAACTCCGACAGTGGCGTCGTGGGCAGCGACCGCCCGGCCTGACGCTCCCAACTCAGCCTGGGATAGTCGTGTCCCTCGTCGATCGTCCACGCTTCGGTTCCGGCGATAGCACTCCAGCCGAGATACGTCGTGCTGTCGCACATCTCGGCTGTCGTGCAGCCTTTGCCGCTGGCGCTGGTTGCCTGTCCACTCGACTCGATGTCCCAGACCGACAAGATCGCAGCGTGGCGATTGCCCCAACCGATCAGGCCGCCAGCGATGTAGTCGCTGCTTACCGGTCCGTTGGCATAGCAGCATGAGACAATGCCGGCGTCCACGATGCCCACCAGACCGCCAATGTAGCTGTAACCTGACACGCTGGACATCGCATAGCAGTTTGTCACGGCACCGCCGTCGATCCGCCCCAAGAGCCCTCCAACGTAATACTCGCCGGTCACATCACCGGCAGTGTAGCAGTCCACGACGGTCGCATCATCGCAAAATCCGATCAGGCCACCCGTGCAGTACTCGCCGCCGCTGACTGTCGCCGATGAGTAACACTGGGCCACGATGCCTCGGGAATTCCACCCCACCAGGCCGCCGACGCTGTCTCCGCCCATCACCGTCCCGCTCGAATGGCATTGTGTGACGCGTCCTGAGATCAAATGACCCACCAGCAGACCCACGCCTTCACTGGGCGTCGCATCGATGTGGCAATCGATGAGGCTGAGGTTTCTTATCTCAGCGTTGGGATCGGACACTCTGGCGAAAAGTCCTGCCTGACCGGCTTGCGTCGAGGCGTAGACAAGGTTCGAGATGCTGTGATAGTCTCCATCGAATACCCCCGTGAAGGCTCCTCCCCTCCCGATGATATTGAAGTCATGGCCCAAGGCCGACAGATTGATGTCAGCCATGAGTTTGAAGTGCTTGTCCCATTCGCAGGGAGACACCCCGATCAGATTCAGCTCTCCAGCCGTGTAGACCTCATAGGGAGCATCGCGAGTGCCCGAGCCCGCCAAGTGGTCAGGTAATCGCAGAGGTGTAAGGGCGATGCCTCCCTTCTGTTCCCACTGCAACCGTGGATAGTCGTGGCCTTCATCAAGCGTCCATGTCCCTTCGCTATCGCACGTCGCCCAGCCGAAAAACGTCGCGCCCGTCTGCATCTGGGCGGTCGTCCTTCCCGTGCCGCAAGAACTCGCCTCTTGGCCGGTGGTTTGCATATCCCAGAACGAGGCGATGGCCGTGCCACCTCGGGTGTATCCTGCCAAACCGCCGACGTCTGACTTACCGGTGACGGGACCGGCCGCATAGCAGTGGAGCAGGGTGGCATTGCCATGATAGCCGACCAGCCCTCCCACTCTGTCGTTACCGATCACTGCCCCCAGCGCGTAACAGTCGATGGTGTATGCCCCATTCCTTCCTACCAAGCCGCCGGTAGTGGTTTGCCCTGTCACTTGACCGGCTGCAAAGCAACGTGAGATAGAACCACTACTGGTGCCAACCAAGCCACCTGTGCAGTTCCCCCCTGTCACATGACCGGTGGCGTGGCAATCCTTGATAGCCGTGAGGCTGTATCCGACAAGACCACCAATGTGGTAGTTTCCCTCTACATCCGCGGTCGAATGGCAATCCGTGAGCGCGCCACTTTGACCCATCCCTGTCATGCCACCCACTCGATTACCGCCGCAAACGGAACCCCCGTCAACGTAGCAACGCGCAATGGCCCCCTGCTGGAGACAACCGACCACCGCCCCGACATTGTTTCCCTCTCCCCCATCGACCCAAGGAGCGGCCAGAGTCAGGTCCCTGATCGTGGCACTCGGTGCTCTGATATACCCAAAAAGCCCGACGTCGTCTCTATCGGCCGAACACAGGGCGAAGCCGGAGATTACGCGCGAATTCCCGTCGAAGGTGCCCGAGAAGGGGGTGTCTTCTGTGCCGATGATGTTGTACTGGGTGCCTGTGTAGGCAGACAGGTCGAGGTCGGCCATGAGCTTGAAGTGTTTGGACCAGTCGTTGGGGTCGGCGCCGATGGCGTTGAGCTGCTCCGGCGTATAGATCAGGTAGGGGTCGTTGGGCTCGCCCGTGCCGCCGCCGTACTGGGCGCGGGCAGATAGGCCAAAGGCTACGACGAGACTCCAGACGACAACCGCGATGCCCAATCCGCTGTTCCTCTCCATCGTTCGCTCCCTTCAAAGCATGCACCACGTCACGCGTTGCCGGCAAGGCTCTCCCCGACCGACGACAGCCAACCAACCGCAATCCGCACGCGTCGAAGGCAGGCACGATGGGAAAAGAAACGAAGTATGATGACGAAACCATGCGATCTCCCGGCCCGCCTTCATTTCCTGACACACCTCATTCTACCACAACGAACCGGGCATTTCCAGATATTTCCCGAGCCGGCCAGGGCGAAAGACACCATACCCCTGTCATTCCACCAGGGCCTTGGTGCCGCATGTTTGTCATCTCGACTGGGGCGAAGCGCAGCGGAGAAGTCTGGCCACGAATTGGCCGCGTGTATCATCTATGGCCAGATCCCTCGACTCCGCTTCGCTGCACTCGGGATGACAAAGAAAGAGAGGAGCCCTGCGCTCGGGATGACAAAAGAAGGAGGACTGCGCTAAGCTCAAGGTGTCAGTGAGGGGCTGTTCCGCTCGATGGGACAGGAACACTCGCCCCTTCTCTTGCCTGCAAAGGTGAATCACACCCCTTACTTGCGTGGCCTGGCGGGTTTGGGGTTGTCGGGGGCAAGGGTTTCGGGTTTGACGAGGGCGAAGAGGACGATCAGGGCGGCGCCGAGGATGACCAAGCCGATGCCGAGAAGCTGGGCGATCGTCAGGTGGTCGATCTCGAAGGGGTTGTCGTCGCGCAGCATTTCCATGAAGAACCGCATGACGCCATAGACGACGAACATCAGGCCGAAGACCGAGCCCGGCCTGGTCGCGAGAGCGTACCGGCCCATCCGCTCGGCCTTTCGCGACCGTCTCCAGAAGAGATACAGAATCAGGCAGAGCACGCCGGCCGAAGCGGAGGTATACAACTGCGTCGGGTGCGCGGGCAGACAGCGGTATGGCCCGTGCGTCACCTGCTTGCGCTGCTCGGGCGTGAGCTGCGCCTTGGGTCTGAGGCCGGGATCGTAGTTGCCATCCCCATCGTAGTAGCCGAAGAACTCCGGCGGCAGATCCAGGTGCGGCTCGAGCCGGCCCCGCTCCAGGTCAGGCTGAACCTGGCTGCGATAGGCGAACGAGCCGTACGGGAAACGCACGCCCCACGGCAGGTCCGTCGGCTTGCCGTAGCAGCAGCCGTTCAGGAAGCAGCCGATCCGCCCGAAGACCAGCGCCAGCATCAGTCCGACCGCCAGCGCATCGAGATAGTGCCGCAGGGGCAGCTTGTGGTAGCGAATGTAGAGGAAGATCACCGCGATGGCCAGCAGGACGCCGCCCAGCAATTCGAGGCCGCCCTTCCAGATCGCGAAAACGCTCAGCGGGTCGTCGCGAAAACTGTCGGGGTAGTGGATCACGAAGAACAGCCGCGCGCCGATCACACCGGCAATGAGCGAGTAGAGCGCAGCGTTGGTGATGTGCTGAGGGTCCTTCGTGAAGCTGCGGCTGAGGTAGCGAATCAGTGTGACGGCCGCAAGGAACCCGACGACCATCATCAGACCGTAGCTCTTAACGGTCAGGTGAACAAAGGGGATTTCGATCAGTTCAGGGTGCATTCAGCGGCGTCTCACCTCAACAACAGTCATCCGCGCCACGGGCAGATGCCACTGGAAGTCGTTCGCTTGCCATCATGGGAACCGAAGTCCTTTTCGCTGTCGCGGCAACGGTCCGCCGCTACGGTTTCACGATCCTGTTCTTCTCGTCGAGCACTACGACCCTGGGCTTGATCGCGGCGGCCTCGTCCGGCGTGCAGAGACCGAAAGCCATGATGATCACGATGTCGCCCGGCGCGGCCAGTTGGGCGGCAGCACCGAGGATCACGACGGCCCCTGAACCGGCCTCGCCCGGCACGGCGTAGGTCTCCAGCCGGCTGCCGTTGTTGAGGTTGGCCACCAGAACCGATTCATACGGCAGGATCCCCGACGCCTCCATCAGGGCCGAGTCGATCTCGATACTGCCAGGATAGTGCAGCCGGGTCTCCGTAATCCGCGCCCGGTGCAATTTGCCCTTGAGCACCTTCAGTAGCATCAGCGTTCTTTTCCGTGTCTGAGTTCCATGCGGATAAAACGCTGATTATAGCTCATTAGCGGCCGCTGTCCACCACGATATTGTCGATCAGGCGGGCCGGCCCCAGACGGGCGGCGACGGCGATCAGGACCGCCCTGCCGATCCGTTTGACGTCTTCGAGCGTTTCCGGATCGACGAGGCTGATGTATTCAATCTGCAAGGCCGGCACCCGCCGCATCACGGCCTCAATTCGCTCACGAACCCGGGCGGGGTCGGTTTCGCCGGCTTCGATCATCTCCCGGCCCTTCTTCAGGGCCTCGTAGATGATCGGCGCGTCTTTGCGCTGCTGCGCGCTGAGGTACTGATTCCGGCTGCTGACCGCCAGGCCATCCGCCTCGCGGACCGTCGGGCACACCAGGATCTCCAGCGGCATGTTCAGGTCTGCCACCATCCGGCGGATCACGACGCACTGCTGGGCGTCCTTCTGTCCGAAGAAGGCGACGTCGCAACCGACGATGTTGAACAGCTT
>Ga0123329_1004278_pt1 | contig 11290 bp, 12 predicted proteins | sample BioC12SIPDNA_FD_89703 | JGI IMG/M metagenome (GOLD analysis project Ga0123329, IMG submission 89703) | Anaerobic biogas reactor microbial communites from Washington, USA - Biogas_R1_B C12 SIP DNA | ecosystem: Engineered > Bioreactor > Anaerobic > Unclassified | place: Washington, USA | collected... | reverse complement strand
CATTGATCGCGGCCACGTACTCGGTGACCAGGTGGTCCTCCGGCGCCACGATGGCGGCGACGCGCGACCAGCGCTTGCCCATCGAGTTCATGGAGGTGCGGACCTCCTTCGGCGTCTGGCAAGCGTGGGCCAGCTGGTCCAGCTCGACCAGGAGCTGACGCTTCGTGGCGTCGTCAAGCTCGCTCTTCTGCAGCTCGACGGCGAACTTCACGGCCAAAGCCTCGTTGTAGCTGGCCTGACGCAGGTAGCCGTGCAGCCACCGGCCGTAGCCCTCGGCGTCGATGATGTCCTCGGCCAGGACATAGGTCTCGAGGCCGGCGGAATGGGCGAAACCACCGGTCGGCAAAGCGGAGTCGGTCAGGTGCCAGATGACCAGCTCTGCGCGACGGTTAGTGAGAGTGCTCAGCATGGCGGAATGCCTCCGGCATCACGTGCTCACCGCGGGAGAACGCCACATTGAGGTGCTCCAGGGTGTGCTCGACGGTGTGGTCGTAGCGGACGACCATGACTTCCTTGCCGAACTCGCTGTCGGCGCCGAAGAACTGCGCCTGCAGGTGACGGTTGCCCAGGGTGTGGGCCACGGCCAGCGCCTCGCGGATGGAGGCCGGGGCGATCACCAGGACGTCGGAGGCGGCCATGCGAGCGACGACGGCGTTCTCGCCCTCGCGCTGCAGGACGTCACCGTCGTAGAGCTCACGAAAGTCGTTGGAAAGACGCAGGGCGACCTCGTTGCCGCCCTCGGTGGTCACTCGCTGGACCCGCTTGAGACGGCTCTCATTGTCGAACACGGCGTAGTCGATGTTCAGCCCGTCGCGCTCGGCCTCGGTGAGATCGGCGAGGTTACCGGAGATCTCGGTGATAATCATGGGACTCTTTCTTCCAGATTGTGTAGAAAGCAGGTGTGTGGACAACAAAGGCGGGGTCGGTGTGAACCGCCCCGCCAGTGTTGACATCGGCCGGCGACGCTCCAGGCAGAGCGCGCCGCGTCGATTAACCCCTGAGACTAGTACGGAACTAGAACAGGAAGTAACGCTGCGTCATCGGCAGCTCGGTTGCCGGCTCGGAGGTGATCTCCTCGCCGTCGACGCTCAGCACGTAGGTCTCCGGATCAACCTTGATGTCCGGGGTGGCGTTGTTGAGCTTCAGGTCAGCCTTGCGGATGGTGCGCATGTTCTTCGCCTCGACGAAGGTGCGGTCCACGCCCAGCTCCTCCTCGATACCGGCCTCGATGGCGGCGGTCGGCAGGAAGGTGACGGAGGTGCGGCCGGCAGCAGCGCCGCGGGCGCCGAAAGAGTAACGCATGGTGCGCGGCTGCGGGGTCGGGATGGAGGCGTTGGAGTCGCCCATGATGGAACGGACGATGTAACCCGACTTCAGGACGATGCTCGGCTTGACGCCGAAGTACGCCGGCTCCCAGATGACCAGGTCGGCCAGCTTGCCCTCCTCCACGGAACCGACGGTGTCGGAGACGCCGGAGGCGATGGCCGGGTTGATCGTGTACTTCGCGATGTAGCGCTTGATGCGCTCGTTGTCGGCGTTGGCGTCGTCGCCCTCCAGAGCACCGAACTGCTCCTTCATGCGGTGCGCGACCTGCCAGGTACGCAGGACGACCTCGCCGACGCGGCCCATGGCCTGGGAGTCGGAGGAGGTGATGGACAGGATGCCGCGGTCGTGCAGGACGTCCTCGGCCGCGATGGTCTCCTTGCGGATGCGGGAATCCGCGAAGGCCACGTCCTCCGGAAGATCCGGGTTCAGGTGGTGGCAGACCATGATCATGTCCAGGTGCTCGTCCATGGTGTTGATCGTGTACGGCAGGGTCGGGTTGGTGGACGCCGGCAGAACGTTCGGCAGGCCAGCGACCTTCAGGATGTCCGGAGCGTGGCCGCCGCCGGCGCCCTCGGTGTGGAAGGTGTGGATGACACGGTCGCCGATGACTGCGATGGTGTTCTCGGCCATGCCGCCCTCGTTGAGGGTGTCGGTGTGGATGGCGACCTGGATGTCCATCTCATCGGCGACGGTCAGGGCCGTGTCGATGGAGTTGGCGGTGGCGCCCCAGTCCTCGTGGATCTTCAGGCCGATGGCGCCGGCCCGGATCTGCTCGCGCAGCTTCTCCGGATCGGAGGCGTGGCCCTTGCCCAGGAAGCCGACGTTGACGTTGAAGTCACGCGTCGCGCGGATCATGTGCTTGATGTTGGCCGGGCCGGCGGTGACGGTGGTGGCGTTGGTGGAGTCCACCGGGCCGGTGCCGCCGCCGATGAGGGTGGTGGTGCCGTTGTCGAGGGCTGCCTCGACCTGCTCCGGGGAAATGAAGTGGATGTGGGTGTCCACGGCGCCGGCGGTGACGATCTTGCCCTCGCCGCCGATCACCTCGGTGTTCACGCCCACGATGATGTCCACGTCATCCTGGATGTCCGGGTTGCCGGCGTTGCCGATCTTGATGATCTTGCCGTCCTTGACGGCGATGTCGGCCGTGTAGATGCCGGTGTAGTCGATGACGGTGCCGTTGGTGATGACCAGGTCCGGGGTCTCATCGGTGGAGGTGCGGGAGTTCTGGCCCATACCGTCGCGGATGACCTTGCCGCCGCCGAAGGAAACCTCTTCGCCGTACTTCGTGTAATCCTTCTCGACGCGAGCGATCAGCTCGGTGTCAGCCAGACGGATGCGGTCGCCGGTGGTGGGGCCGTGCAGCTCAGCGTACTGGCGGCGCTCCATTTCAAAAGACATTGTCTAAGTTCTCCTCTTAGCTCGCTACTTCTCGTTTATTCAGTGCGTTGGTTGAGTCGTATCCCCTGCAGGAAACGGTGTGCGGTTGGCCCGGGTAAGCCGGACCCGTGCACCCGCCTAGGCCAGGGAACCGTTGACCTTGCTGTTGAAGCCGAAGACCTCACGGGTGCCACCGAAGTCAACGAGGTTGACGGTGCGGGAGTCGCCCGGCTCGAGGCGGACGGCGGTGCCGGCCGGAATGTCTAGGCGCTTGCCTTTGGCCGCCTCGCGGTCGAACTCGAGCTCGCTGTTGGCCTCATAGAAGTGGAAGTGGGAACCGACCTGGACCGGACGGTCGCCCTTGTTGGTCACCTCGATGGTGATGGCCTCGCGGCCCTCGTTGAGGACGATCGGGCCCTCTTCCGCGACGAAGATTTCACCAGGAATCATGTCAAACTCTCCTTTTTGCGACAGTTGCGAGTCGATGTTTAGCGGATCGGGTTGTGAACGGTGACAAGCTTGGTTCCGTCAGGGAAGGTGACCTCGACCTGAACGTCGGCGATCATTTCCGGGACACCCTCCATGACGTCATCACGGGTGAGGATGCTGACGCCCTCGCTCATGAGCTCGGCGACGGTCTTGCCGTCGCGAGCGCCTTCCATCAGCTCTGCGGTGATGTAGGCGACGGACTCCGGGTGGTTGAGCTTGACGCCACGCTCCTTGCGACGACGGGCCACGTCTGCGGCCACGACGATCATGAGCTTCTCTTGTTCACGCTGGGTGAGGTGCATGAGTTCTCCTTGAAATGCTTGTTAGAGGTGAGTGCAATATGGATCCTGCAACCCATACTGCCGAAACTTGAACCGTTGTGCAGAGAAGCCGGCGATCAACGGCGGGTGCCTGCCGATCGCCGGCTTTTCAATTAGGTGCTGGGTGCTGTTTTCCCTGGCGGCGGGACGCCGTGGGCCGTCTTAGACGGCCACGTCTTCGTTTGCCTGGGCCGTGTCGACGGCCTTCTTCTTGAAGACTGCGTCGAACAGGCCGTTCTGGAACGCCACGCAGCCGAGGATGATGAGGATGCCCAGCCACTGCAGCAGGGACGGGATCTCACCGAACAGCGGCCATGCCACAATGACGGACGTCACCGGGGACAGCAGCAGGATGCCTGCGGACAGGACCGGCTCGAGCCAGACGGAACCGATCTGGACCAGGGTCCAGGCGGCAGCCTGACCGATGACGATCAGCACGATGAGGTTGAACCAGTTGTTGCCGTTGATCGGGTCACCCATCTGGACGGCGTCGAAGATTCCGATGTCCTCCGGCATGTCCGGCAGAACCATCTGGCCGGTCTCCGGGTCCTTGGTCAGGACGCCGGTGGTCACGGCGAAGCCGTTGCCGAAGATCATGGCGATGATCGGGGCGACCATCTGGGCGATCATGGTCCACATCATCGGCTGGACGTAAAGGTCCTTGCGCGGTGCGGTGGTGGAGGCCTTCCGGGAGAAGTACAGGTAGAAGGAGTAGCAGATACCGGAGGTCAGGCCGAAGATGGTGCCCAGGACGGAGGTCTTGACACCGGAGATCTGGTCCGGACCGGGCATGGCCTCGGTGGGCTCGAAGACGCCGCCGGTCAGCAGCACGCCGACGATCATCAGCGGCAGAATCACGATGAAGGATTTCGGCAGCTTGTACTTGTCGAAGATCGTGGAGAGGATCGGGACGATGACGACCTGCAGGTTCAGCAGAATCGCGGCGATGCCGGAGCCGATCAGGAAGATGGAGAAGTTCCAGGCGACGAAGTCGATGCCCAGGAAGATGCCGGCGATGACGGAGTAGATGATGCCCTGCTTGGGCAGGCTCATCTTCTTCTTCATCTCGTGGATGGCCAGCGGGAGGAGGATGAGGGCGCCAATAGCGACGCGGAGGAATGCCTGGGTGGCCGGGTCCATGTTGGACGCCTTGACCCACAGCGGAGTGCCAGCCAGGAACAGGGTGCCGATCAGAAGGATGATAACGGCCTGCGAGTGGCCGATCGTCGTTACCGGATTCTTTTGCAGGGAGGGGTGTACCGCCGCGCTCCCGGCCGTCGATTGATTGGTCATACTAGAGAGGCTAGCAGGCATTTCCCCAGAATCCAGATCATTGTCCAAATCTTTATTTACAGCACGCTTATACTATTTCAACTTGATGGCCCTCTTGTCGCCATATAGTTGCACCTTATACTTTTCAAGGCTCTTTTCCCACCCTAATATGGGGGTGGAATCGTCAGGCCCTCAAATCGCCCTCCGCGGTTCCTCGGCCCTTGAAATCGAACTCCCCGCCAAACTGGGACATTTTTCAAGTATCCATTCAGGCAACAGGCAGGAAGCCGCAGCCAGAGACACAGTCGAAACGTTTTTTGGTGGCAGTTCAGCTTTGTCAAGAGTTTTAACGTACAAGTACCTGCCAAAGTTCCCGTCGCGCTCCTGACGGCGGTGCAAAGGCGCGCCGACAGCGGCCAGTGCCCTACACTCTGAAACCCATGAAGACACTCAAAGTCTGGCAACTGGCCGCCCTGGTCATCTTCGGCATTCTCTTCGTCATGTTCCTGACCACCGCGCTCCTCGGAGACGACTGGATCCTGTGGCTCTACCCCGTCGCGGCGCTCGTCGGCGTCGCCATCACCCTGTGGGACGGCCCGGGGCGCAAGGAGCGCAAGCAGCTCGAGGCCACCGAGCGCGCTCAGGCGGACGCCGAAGAAATGGAGCGCGCCAAGAGACTCGCACGCAAGGAACGTAAGCGCCGCAACAAGGACGACAACTAGTCCGCCCAGGCCCCTCCCCCTCCCCCAGGGAGGAGAGCGGCCCCACACTCAGGTGCGGGGATCGTCTGCGGGGCCGCGCGGTGGACAGTCAGGCCACCGCGCGGCCCCGCTCACTGCGGTCCTGACACGGCCGATCGTCAGTTGTGCTGCTCGGGCTTGACCATCGGGAAGAGGACGGTCTCGCGGATGCCCAGGCCGGTCAGGGCCATGAGGAGGCGGTCGACGCCCATGCCGATGCCGGAGGTCGGCGGCATGCCCTGCTCCATGGCGGCGAGGAAGTCCTCGTCGAGGACCATGGCCTCGTCGTCGCCTCCGGCGGCCAGGCGGGCCTGATCCTCGAAACGCTCCCGCTGGATGACGGGGTCGACGAGCTCGGAGTAGCCGGTGGCCAGCTCGAACCCGCGGACGTAGAGGTCCCACTTCTCGGTGACGCCGGGCTTGCTGCGGTGCTGGCGGGTGAGCGGGGAGGTCTCGACGGGGAAGTCCTTGACAAAGATGGGGCCGTCCAGCTGATCCTCGCACAGCAGCTCCCAGATCTCCTCGACGAGCTTGCCGTGGCCCCAGCCGCCCTTGGCGGGGACGTCGAGGCCGATGGCGTCGGCGATGGCCTTGAGTTCCTCGACGCTGGAGTCGATGGTGACCTCCGGCTGGCCGGGGAACTTGCGCTGCAGGGCCTCGTTGAGGGAGGGGTACATCTCGATGACCTGCCACTGTCCGCCGAGATCGTACTCAGTGCCGTCGGCGAGCGTGACCACGTGCGAGCCGAAGACCTCCATGGCCACGGCCTGGATGAGACCCCTGATGGTGTCCATGCCGGTGTTGTAGTCGCCCCACGCCTGATAGGTCTCGAGCATGGCGAACTCCGGCGAGTGGGAGCTGTCAACTCCCTCGTTGCGGAAGTTGCGGTTGACCTCGAAGACCTTGTCGATGCCGCCGACGACGCAGCGCTTGAGGTAGAGCTCCGGCGCGATGCGCAGGTACAGGTCGATGTCGAGGGCGTTGGAGTGCGTCTCGAAGGGGCGGGCCGCCGCGCCGCCGTGCAGGGTCTGCAGCATCGGGGTCTCCACCTCGAGGAAGCCCTCGCCCTCCAGGTGGTGGCGCAGGGCACGCATCACCCTGATTCGGGTCAGGGCGTTGGCGCGGGCCTGTTCACGCATGATGAGGTCGGTGTAGCGGTGGCGCACGCGGGTGTCCTCGGACATGTCCGCGAAGGCGACGGGCAGCGGGCGCAGCGCCTTCGCGGCCATGGTCCAGGTGGTGGCCATGATGGACAGCTCGCCGCGTCGGGACGCGATGACGCGACCGCGGACGGAGACGAAGTCACCGAGGTCGACGTCGGCCTTCCAGGCGTCGAGCGCCTCCTGGCCGACCTCCGCCAGGGAGAGCATGGCCTGCAGCTGGGTGCCGTCGCCGTCCTGGAGGGTGGCGAAGCACAGCTTGCCGGTGTTGCGCATGAAGATGAGCCGGCCCGCGACGGCGACCTCGACGTCGGTCTCCTCGCCGGGCTGCAGGCAGGTGACACCCTCCCGCTTCTCGACGTCCGCGTCTTCCGCCAGCACCGCGAACTTCTCCCGCAGGTCTCGCAGCGACGTGGTCCGGTCGACGGCGACGGGGTACGGCTCGACACCGGCGTCGATGAGCTTCTGCCGCTTCTCGCGGCGGATGCGCAGCTGTTCGGGGAGGTCCTGGGTATTCTTCTGCTCGGTCACGGGTTCCAAGGGTAGTCCATCGCGCACCCCGGCAGACAGTCGGCGACCGCCGTGATCCGCCCGGCCATTTAATCTGATATCAGATTCTGCTATTCTGATATCAGATTAACCCGTCACGAAAGGTCCCGCATCATGAGCACCCCGCACACCCACCACGACCCCGACCAGTCCCACGTCCCCGAGGCCGAGGTCGCCGAGCGCCCCGTCGGCCACGACGGCGCCAAGGTCGAGATCGTCGAGTCCCCCGCCTGGTCCGGCTCCACGCCGCTGGCCGCGGCCGTCCTCGTCGGCGGCATCCTGGCGATCATCGCCGGTACCGCCCTGACCATCTGGGCCGGCATGCTTATCGACGGTGGCGACGCCGTCGGCAGCGTCCTCCTCCCGATCGGCATCCTCCTCATCGTCCTCGGCGCCGTCGCACTGCCGATGGTCCGCATCATCTCCCCCGGCCACACCCACGTCGTCCAGGTCTGCGGCCGCTACCTCGGCACCAACCGCACGACGGGCCTCAGTCTCGTCCCGCCGCTGGCCACCTCGAAGAAGATGAGCGTCCGCGTGCGCAACTTCGAGACCAGCGAGCTCAAGGTCAACGACCTCAACGGCAACCCGGTCATGATCGGCGCCATCATCGTCTGGCAGGTCGCCGACACCGCCAAGGCCACCTTCGCGGTCGAGGACGTCGAGGAGTTCATCCACTCCCAGGCCGAGTCCGCCCTGCGCCACACCGCCACGAGCCACCCCTACGACGGCGGCACGGCCCACCTGCCGTCCCTGTCCGGTTCCACGGACCTCGTCTCCCGGGAGCTCGCGGACGAGGTCGCGGCCCGGGTGAAGATCGCCGGCCTGGAGATCATCGAGGCCCGCATCTCCGCCCTGTCCTACGCCCCCGAGATCGCCCAGGCGATGCTGCAGCGCCAGCAGGCCGGCGCGATCGTCGACGCCCGCGAGACCATCGTCGACGGTGCCGTGTCCATGGTCGAGTCCGCCCTGGCCGAGCTGGAGAAGAAGCAGATCGTCGAGCTCGACCCGGAGCGCCGTGCCGCCATGGTGTCGAACCTGCTCGTCGTCCTGTGCTCGGACACCAACGCCCAGCCGATGATCAACACGGGCAGCCTGTACACCTAGACCATGGCCCGCAAGAACATTCCACTGCGGATCGACCCGGCCGTGCACGAGGCCATCGTCCGCTGGGCCGACGACGAGGCGCGCAGCGTCAACGCGCAGATCGAGGTGATGCTTCGCGACGCCCTGCGCCGCGCCGGTCGACTGCCCCGCAACGTCGGCGAGCTGCCCCGCCGCGGCCGCCCCCCGAAGGGCGACGCCACGGAGGACTAGTGTGTCCGTCATGGACACCACCACGGTCGAGACGACCGTCACCGTTGTCGCCGGCCTGCTGCTGATCGTCGGCGTCCTGGGCACGATCATCCCGATCCTGCCCGGATCACTCCTGGTCATCGGCACTCTGCTGGTGTGGGCGTGGGTGCTCGGGTCGGCGGTGTCATGGACGACCGGAATCATCGGCATCGTGCTCGCGGTGATCGGCATGAGCTCATCGGCGATTCTCACCGGGCGGAAGATGCGCCGGGAGCAGATCCCCCACGGCCCCGTCATCTTCGGTGTGGTCGTCGGCATCATCGGCATGTTCCTCGTGCCGGTGGTCGGGCTCTTCCTCGGCTTCGCCCTCGGCCTCCTCGTGGCCGAGTACGTCCGCCGCAGGGACCTCGCGGCGGCGTGGCGTTCCTCAGTGGAGGCGCTGAAGTCCCTGGGACTCGGGATGCTGTTGGAGTTCGCCTTCGCCTCGCTCGCGGTCTTCGCTTTCGCCGTCGGGACGTTCCTGCACTTCAGCGGTTGAGGCCGGCACCGGGGCGACCGGGCGGCGACGGACGATGATCCAGAACGCCAGTACCAGCAGCAGGCCCATGGCCGAGACCTCACCGGTGGTCTCCAGCAGGATCCCCGTCTGGATCACCGACACCGAGGATCCCTCCGGGATGAGGATGAGCAGCTGGTCGAGGACGACGCCGAAAGCCACGAGAATGGCGGCGGCGCCGATGAACAGCCAGGAGTCCCGGCGCGCGGGGCGGGGCGCCCGGATGTGGGCGATGAGCAGCCCGATCCCGAGGACACCCGCCAGCCCGCCCCACACCGCGAGTTCGCCGCTGTCCTGCGGGCGCAGGCCGCCGATGGCGGGCAGGTCGAACTCCCGGACCAGGACCTCGCCGACGCGCTCGTGGAGCTGGAGCATGTCGTCGATGACGATGGCCGCCATGACCACACCCCAGGCGGCGTAGACGCCGATGCGTCTGATCGCCCCGGCGAAGAGCAGGAAGACCGATGCCAGGGCCATCTGGATGTGGCCGAGGATCTCCACATGGGAACCGTCGTAGTCACCGTTCCACCCCGGGTGGGAGAACACCGGGTGGAACGGTTCATCCGGGTGGTTGTATCCCAGATGGATGATGTTGCCGCCGATGAAGATGAGTACAAGGACCGCCTGGCCGACGGCCATGGCCCACACCAGTTGGCGGGAGCTCAGGCCGTCGATCTGTCGCTCGGCCATGCCCTGTGTCGTGCTGTTGTTAACCATTCGTTCACTATAGGACGAAAAGTGGAGACAATCCCGTGATTGGTCCGATCCCACATTCTTTCTAAAGGAACTCTCATGTGGGACGAGCGTTGTCTTGACTATCCGAGCAGCCAGTCATTCGGGGAGAACAGCTCGTAGCGGACGGACTTCGGGGCCTTCTCCGCGGGTAGCGACTCGAGGTCACGGCGGATCGCCCGGAGGAACTCGTTGCCGCCGCAGAGGTAGACGTCGGAGCCGGCGACCTCGTGGGCGGAGATGTCGATGAGTTGGCCGTTGTCGCGGTAGCTGTGGGCGACGGTGACGGACGGCAGCTTCTCCAGCAGGGCGGTGGTGTGGCCGAGTTGCGCGTGGGTGTCCTCGGAGGCGTCGGCGTGCAAGTAGGTGGCGGGGCGTTCCGAGCCGGTGCGGGCGAGGTAGGAGAGCATGCCCACCATCGGGGTGGAGCCGATGCCGGAGGACACGAGCACGACCGCGCTGTCGCCGTCCTCGAGGACGAGATCGCCGGCGGCGAGGGTGGCCTGGATGGTGTCGCCGACCTCGACGTTGTCCCGGAGGAAGGTGGACACCTCACCCTCGGTCTCCACGGCGATGGTGTAGTTGCCCGGCGCCTGACCGACGATGGAGTACTGGCGCAGCTGGCGGGCCCCGTCGGGCAGGACGACCCCGATGGAGGTGTACTGGCCCGGGCGGGCGGCGGTGAGGTCGCCGTCGAGGGTGTAGGTGGTCACGGTGTCGGTGAGTTCCTTCTTCTCCACGACCGTCACGTCACGGAAGACGTCGCCGGCCTCGACGCCGTCGGAGGCGTAGAGCTGCTTTTCGTAGGCGATGAGGACATCCGCCATGATCCAGTAGACCTCGTCCCATGCCTCGGCGACGTCGGCGGTGACCACGTCCTCGCCGAGGACCTCGACGATCGCGGCGAAGAGGTTGTCGTGGACGATCTGGTACTGATCCTCGGTGATGCCCAGGGAGACGTGCTTGTGGCCGATGCGTGCCAGCAGGTCGACCGGGTCTGGGGCGTCGGGGTCGACGAGCATGGTGGCGAAGGTGGCCACGGAGGCGGCCAGCGCCTTCTGCTGTTCACCGGATTTCTGGTTGCCGCGGTTGAAGGTGTTGGCCAGCAGTTCCGGATGGTTGCCGAACATCGTGCGGTAGAAGGTCTGGGCGATGGTGCCGATGTTCGCGCCGACGAGGGGCAGGGTGGCCCTGACGGTCCCCTCGTGCCCGGGGGTCAGGCGGCGGTCACGGGCGGTGGGTTCGGTGGTGACGAACAAGAGCGGATCTCCTCGGAGGACGGGGTGGGGTGACTGCGTTCCTATATTACACAGGTTTAACCGTGTTAATTCTTTGTTGGGGTCTGTACATGCCCCCCTCATAGCGTCCGGGATGCAGCAGACCGACTCCTCACCCAGTTCCCTGGAGGGCACCATGGCACTGAAGGGCCTCAACCTTCTCAGCAAGCAGTTCACCTCATCCCGCAGCTCCCTG
>Ga0123329_1004275_pt1 | contig 11298 bp, 8 predicted proteins | sample BioC12SIPDNA_FD_89703 | JGI IMG/M metagenome (GOLD analysis project Ga0123329, IMG submission 89703) | Anaerobic biogas reactor microbial communites from Washington, USA - Biogas_R1_B C12 SIP DNA | ecosystem: Engineered > Bioreactor > Anaerobic > Unclassified | place: Washington, USA | collected... | reverse complement strand
GTCTTCGAGAAGGAGCTGAGCAGCTCGGTGGAGGAAACGTCCGGGGAGTCCCCTTATGGTCAGCATCTTGCCGAGAACGCGGCCGCTGCCTTGGATCGCGAGATGGACCTCACCTTGGAGGGCAATCTGCGCGAGGTGCTGCGCCGGATCGACCGAGCTCTGCTCAAGCTCGATGATGGCAGCTACGGCGTCTGCGACAAATGTGGCGGGCCCATAGGCGAAGATCGCTTGGAAGCGGCGCCCTATGCGGTCTTGTGTATGACCTGCAAGCGTCGGGAGGAACGCTCTCGCTGATCCGAGTATGAGACGGGATGCGCTACTACGCTGGGGATTGGGCGCCGGGATCGCCGCCGTGGCCCTGGCGGCGGACTACTTCACCAAGAGGATAGCGGAGCAGACGCTGCCTCTCGGTGAGTTGCGCTCCTTTCTGCCCCTGTTGTCACTGCAGCGCACCGCCAACACCGGGGTTGCCTTCGGCCTGCTGCGGGGGCGTATCGGCACTGTGCTGCTGGCGACGCTGGTGGCGGTCCTGGTCATGTTGGTCTTCATCCGCATGGAACGGCGGCCGGTGCTGGGGGGCTGCGCCGGAGGATTCCTCCTGGCCGGCACCTTGGGCAACGCCCTGGATCGTCTGCGGCAGGGCTACGTCACGGATTTCCTGAGGTTCCCCGTCTGGCCGAACTTCAACGTGGCCGACATCTGCATCGTGATCGGCACCGGGCTGCTCATCTTGGGCCTGGTGCGGAGCATGCAGGATGCCCAGAAGGCGGAAGAGGCGCGGCAAAGGGAGAAGGAGCCGGGGGCACGCGATCCTGCAGCCCACTCCAGCGATGAGAAGCGGGCCTGAGACGGGCCTCTGGGAGATCGTGCTGGGACCGGAGTCTGCAGGACGGCGTCTCGACGCGGTGATGGGCGAGCTCGAGGAGGTGGGGAGTCGGGTCCGGGCCTCCCTGCTCATCCAGCAAGGGGCGATGCTGGTGGACGGCGTGGTCCGTCCCAAGAGCTGGCGTGTGGCAGAGGGACAGAGGGTGAGCGTGGACCTGTCGGTTCTGGGGCCGCCCGCCGGCGAAGCTCTCAGGGCGGCCCCCGATATCACCGTGCCCATTGTCTACGAGGACGCCTACCTGCTGGTGGTGGACAAGCCGGCCGGGTTGGTGGTGCACCCGGCGCCGGGGCACGCGGAGGGGACGCTGGTGAACGCCCTGTTGGGGCATGGCCTGGCGGGTGGAGAGGTGTTCCGTCCGGGCATCGTGCACCGCTTGGATCGCGATACCAGCGGTCTCATGCTGGTGGCCAAGGAGGCCGACGTGCAACGGCGCCTGTCGTGCATGATCCGCGAGCGCGAGGTGGAGCGCAGGTACCTGGCACTGGTGCGGGGCGACATCCGGAACGAGAGCGGGACCATCGAGGCGTCGGTGGGCCGGGACGAGCGGCGAAGGACGGCCATGGCCGTCGAGGGCCGGGGGGCGCGCAGCGCGGTCACTCATTTCGCCGTGTGTGAGCGCTTCACCGCCTTCACGTTGCTGGAGGCCAGGCTGGAGACGGGACGCACGCACCAGATCCGCGTGCACTTCCAGGCCATCGGGCACCCGGTGGCCGGCGATCCCACCTACTCGCCTGGTGCGGTGCTGGGCCTGACCCGGCAGTTCCTCCACAGCCATCGACTGCGGTTGCGGCATCCGGTGGATGGGAGCCGGCTGGACTTCACATCGGCTCTGCCCGCAGACCTGGCCGCGGTGCTGGCCGCCCTGCGTGCTGCTGCCGGAAGGTCGGTGCCGGGCGCGGAGTAGTGGCGCGGCGGCGGGCGCACGGACCGGTGGCGCGTGCCGGCGAGGGCCCGAGTGCGAAAACAGGAGCTGAGGGCCGCCGTTACCCCGTCCGCGTCACCGTGCGCGGCTCCATGAACTGCAGCAGGTAGTCCGGGCCCCCCGTCTTCGAGCCCACGCCGCTCATGCGCGCCCCACCGAAAGGTTGCCGGCCCACCAGCGCTCCGGTGATGGGACGGTTGAGATAGAGGTTGCCCACCCGGAATTCGCGCTCCGCCAGCGCGAGGTGGCTGGGCAGGCGTGAATACACGCCTCCTGTGAGCCCGTAGGGGACGTCGAGGGCCATGGACAGGGCCTCCTTCAGATCGCGGGCCGCCATCACGGCCAGCACCGGCCCGAAGATCTCCTCCTGCGCCAGCGGGCTGTGCCGGTCAACCCCGGTGAAAATGTGGGGCGCCACGTAGTAGCCATCGGAGTCGGGGGTGCGGCCGCTGAAGGCGGGCGCGCCGTCCTGCGTGGCCTGCCGTATGTACCCGCCGGCCTTCACCGCCGCTTCCTGACCGACGAGCGGGCCCAGGGCCGTGCCCGGTTCCACCGGGTCACCCACGCGGAGCTCGGCGGCCGCCGCCACCAAACGCTCCACCAATTCGTCGTGGACGCCGCGCACCGCTATCACCCGGCTGCACGCGGAGCACTTCTGGCCGCTGTAGCCAAAAGCTGAAGCCAAGATGCCGGCCACTGCCTGGGACAGGTCGGCGTCTTCGTCCACCACGATAGCGTTCTTGCCGCCCATCTCCGCGATGATCCGGCGCACGTTGGCCTGGCCGGGACGGACCTCCGCGGCGTCGCGCACCAAGGACAGCCCCACGTCCCTGCTGCCCGTGAAGGCCACCAGGTCCACCTCGGGGTGGGTGGCCAGATAGGGGCCGATCTCGGCGCCCGGTCCGGGCAGGTAGGAGAGCACCGCGGGCGGCAGGCCGGCCTCCCGCAGGATGCGCGTCAGCTCCCAGGCGATGAGGGGGGCCGGGCTGGCAGGCTTCATGATGACGGTGTTGCCGGTGACGAGGGCGGCGGCGGTCATGCCGCAGAGGATGGCCAGCGGGAAGTTCCAGGGGGCGATGACCGCCGCCACCCCGCGCGGCTCGTAGAAGTAGAGATTGGTCTCCCCGGGGACGTCGCCCATGGTCTGCGGGGCAGCGAGGCGAAGCATGTCGCGCCCGTAGTACTCCAGGAAGTCGATGGCCTCCGCCACGTCGGCATCCGCCTCGCGCCAAGGCTTGCCCACCTCCAGTACCAGCAGCGCGGCCAAGGGGCAGCGTTCTCGGCGCATGAGATCCGCCGCGCGGAACAGCACCTCAACGCGGGACTGCACCGGGGTGCGTCGCCAGTCCGCGGCAGCATGCCGGGCGGCCTGTACCGCCCGTTCTGCCTCGCCCGTGGCGGCGGAGGCCGCCGTTCCCAGCGTTTGAGAGGGGTGGGCGGGGTTGAGGGAGGCGATCACCCGCCCGGTGTCCACCTCCCGACCCCCGATGAGCAACGGACGGTGCTCTCCCAACATGGCCTGCGTTGTGCCCAGCGCCTGTCCCATCTCCACACGGTTTATCTCCCGAGCGAAGTCCAGGAGGGCTTCGTTGCGGAACGGGCCTGGTGCGTGGCTGTCGGTGGCGTAGACTGCGATTCGCTCCAGGGGGAGTTGCCGCAGGTCGGGCGTGGGCAGGGGCGCCGCCAGCGTCTCCTCAGGACCGGCCTTGGCCACGGCCAGCTTCCGTGAGAAGGACTCGGACGAGGTGCTCTCCACGATGCGGCGGGACAGGTAGGGCATGGCGGCATCCAGCCCGCCCACCGGCACGTACTCGCCTGTGGAAAAACCGAGCCGGCTCAGCGCCCGGCGCATGGGCTCACCTGCGCCGTGCAGCACCTGGAATTGCGTCGCCGCCGCCACTCTGGCGGCGCGGGCGGCCGCGGCCGCGGCCGCGGCGCTCCGAGCGTTGTGAGTGGCCACCGCCGGGCGCAACACGTCAGCGTGCTCCACCAGGCGCCGCGCCAAACGCTCGAACTGCACGTCGGTGTCCGCTTTGTGCTGGAGCACGGGGAGGGGCCAGCCCTGACGGCGCGCCGCCGCCGCCTCCTGCTCCCAGTAGGCGCCCTTGACCAACCGTACGGTGAATGGCGTGCCGCGCCGGGAGGCCAGTTCGATGAGCTCTTCGGCATCCTCCTGCGCGTCCACCAGGTAGGCCTGTATGGTGACGCCGAAGAAGGGGTAGGTGGCCAGCTCGTCGTCCATCACCAACCGGCTGAAGGCGGCCAGGGTGAGGTCGCGCGTGGAGAAGCGCTCCATGTCGATAGTGAGGCCGACACCGGCGTCCCGGGCCGCCCGGAACAGGGGTCGCAGGGCCGACACCAGCTCGTCTTCCGCGTATGCGAAGTCGATGGCGTCGTAGTGCGGGGTGAGGGCGGAGGGCTTGATTGACAGCGTGCCCGGGGGTGGGGCCGCAAGCGAGCGCGCCTCCGCCGGCTGTGGTGCCCAGGAAACCGCCTCCTTGGCCAGTAACGCGATGGCCTGCAGGTTGGCCTCCGTCAGGGCGTTGCCGGCCTCCTGGGTGGGGGTGGACTCCGCCAGGAGGTTGAGCAGGAAGGCGGCACCCTCTTTGTGGAGGCGGCGGGCTAAGGGCAGGGAGGCGGCGGCATCCTGTACGGGGACGAAGCTCTGCGTGACCAGCTGCAGGTTCCGCTCCAGGGTGCGGGCCACCAGCCCGGTGGTGATCTGGCCGGGCCAGGCGGCTTTGATACCCAGCCGCAGGGCCAGGGGCAGCTCGCCGGAGGGGTTCTCGAAGTACTCCTGCAGGTGGGAAGAAATCTGGTCCACGGTGCGCAGCGCGGGGAAGACCTCCACAAAGCGCAGAAGCCGGCGTTGGAAATCTGGGTCCCGCCCCGCCAGGTCCAGTGCCTGCGATTGCCACCAATCCGGCTGCAGCGGCGCCGGCCGCTGCTCGGAGACTGCGGCCAGGATCTGACGGCCGAGGGCCTTGACCTCCGCTTCGTAGGCTGCTGCGTCGGGAACGGTGAGCACCATGGTGACCTCCTCATCGGCCTGCCCGCCCCTTCAGAATACTCCGGAAGCGCACTGCCTTACGTGCTAGACTGCGGGGCGTCCGGCGTCCCACGCCGGACGCCCAGCGGCCCGGCCGAGGGCCTGCGGCGAGGATTCGGTACCCCGACAGGAGGTGGGCTCCATGACCGAGGCTGCGCCGGAAGCAGCCGCCTGCTTCGACGATCTGGACCAGCTGGCCGTCAACACCATCCGCACGCTGGCCATGGACGCCGTGCAGAAGGCCAACTCCGGGCACCCTGGCATGCCCATGGGCGCCGCCGCCATGGCGCACGCACTGTGGAGTCGCCATCTCATCTTCGATCCGGATGACCCGCAGTGGCCCAATCGTGATCGCTTCGTGCTTTCCGCCGGACACGGCTCCATGCTCCTCTACGCCCTCCTTCACCTGGCGGGCTATGACCTGGGGCTGGATGAGCTCGAGCAGTTCCGCCAGTGGGGCAGCCGCACCCCCGGCCATCCTGAGCGGGGCGTCACTCCGGGGGTGGAAGTGACCACCGGACCTCTGGGACAGGGGTTCGCCAACGGGGTGGGCATGGCTATCGCCGAGGCCTTCCTGGCTCACCTCTTCAATCGCCCCGGGCACTCCGTGGTGGGCCACTACACCTTCGGCATCGTCTCGGACGGGGATCTCATGGAGGGCGTGGCCGCGGAGGCGGCTTCCCTGGCCGGCCATCTGGGCCTGGGCCGGCTCATCTACCTCTACGACGACAATCACATCACCATAGAGGGCCCCACGCAGCTGGCCTTCACCGAGGATGTGGGCCACCGCTTTGCCTCCTACGGCTGGCACGTCATGCAGGTGACGGACGGCAACGACCTGAGCTTGGTGGATGCCGCTATTGCCCGGGCCAAGCTGGTGGCGGACAGGCCCAGCCTCATCATGGTGCGCACGCACATCGCCTGCTGCAGCCCCAACAAGGAGGATTCGGCGGACTCACATGGCTCGCCTTTGGGGGCGGACGAGGTTCGCTTGACCAAGGAGGCCATCGGTTGGCCGCCCGACGAATCCTTCCGGGTCCCGCCGGAAGTCCGCGCCCGCTATGCTGAGGCGGCCGGCCGGGGCCGGGCCGCCCACGCCGCCTGGCGGGAGCGCATGGAGGCCTACCGCCAAGCCGAGCCGGAACCGGCCGCTCAGTGGGACGCCTACTGGGCACCAAAGCCGCCGGCGGGTTGGCAGGAGGCGCTTCCCGTCTTCACGCCGGAGGAGGGGCCCATTGCCACCCGTTCGGCCTCGGGCAAGGTGCTGAACGCCATCGCGGGCGCCGTTCCCAACCTGCTGGGCGGCTCCGCGGACCTGGCGCCCTCCAACAACACGGCCCTCAAGGACAAGGGCCCCTTCGACAAGCGCTTCCGCGGCGGCCGCAACCTCCACTTCGGCGTGCGCGAGCACGGCATGGGCGCCGTCCTCAACGGCTTGGCCCTGCACGGGGGCGTGCGCCCCTATGGCGGCACGTTCCTGGTCTTCTCTGACTACATGCGTGGCTCCATCCGTGTTGCGGCCCTGTCAGGTGCCCAGGTGGTCTACGTCTTCACTCATGACAGCGTGGCCGTGGGCGAGGACGGCCCCACGCACCAGCCCATCGAGCATCTGGCCGCGCTGCGGGCCATGCCCGGCCTCACCGTGATCCGCCCGGCGGATGCCAACGAGACGGTCGTGGCCTGGAAGGTGGCGTTGGAAGAGGTGGAGGGGCCCACAGCGCTCATCCTGTCCCGGCAGAACCTGCCGGTGATAGACCGCACGCACATGGCTTCGGCCGACCTTCTGTCCCGCGGCGCCTATATCATCTCGGAGGTGCACCACGGCAACGCGGAGGCCGTCATCATGGCCTCCGGTTCGGAGGTGGAGGTGGCGCTGGCCGCTCGGGATCTGTTGGCGGTGACCGGCGTCATGTGCCGCGTGGTGTCGTTCCCCAGCTGGGAACTGTTCGCCGCGCAGCCGGAGGCCTATCGCAAAGAGGTGCTGCCGGACCACCTGCCGGTGCGGGTGGCGGTGGAGGCGGCGGCCACCTTCGGCTGGGAACGCTGGACGGGGGATCGCGGCCGCATGGTGGGTATAGACCGGTTCGGGGCGTCGGCCCCGGGGCCACGGGTCATGAAGGAGTTGGGTATCACGCCGCAGAGCGTGGCGGACGAGGTGCGGGCCGCCCTGGCGGCCGCAGTGTAGGCGGGAGGGAATCATGGGAGACGCCTTCGGCGACAATCCGTTGCAGAGACTGGCCACCGCCGGCCAGAGCATCTGGTATGACAACATCCGGCGCAGTCTCCTGGTGGATGGCGGACTGGCGGAGATGATGTCGCGTGATGCGGTCACCGGCGTGACGTCCAACCCCACCATCTTCATGAAGGCCATCGCCGAGACCACGGAGTATGACGACTCCATCTTTGACCTGGCCCAGCAGGACGTGGATCCCAGGCAGACGCTGGACATCCTCATGGCCCAGGACATCCAGATGGCGGCCGATATCCTCCGGCCGGCCTGGGAGCGTACGCACGGTAAGGACGGATACGTCAGCCTCGAGGTGGATCCGGCTCTGGCCCACCAGGCGGAGGGCACGGTGGCTGAGGCGCATCGGCTGGCCTATCTGGTGGATAGGCCCAACGTGATGGTCAAGGTGCCGGCCACCACGGAGGGAGTGGAGGCCTTCCGGCGCCTGGTTGCCCAAGGGGCATGTATCAACGTGACGCTCATCTTTTCGCTGGAACGCTACCGGCAGGTGGTGGAAGCCTACATCTCCGGGCTGGAGGCGCTGGCTGCAGGGCTGGACGCGGGTGAGCAACTCCCGCCGCTCTCGGCCGTGGCAAGCGTGGCGAGCTTCTTCGTGAGCCGGGTGGATACACTCGTTGATGCAAAGCTGGATGCTCTGGCGGCGGCCGCCGCCAAAGGGGATGCGCCGGCGCTCACCCAGTTCAAGCGGCTGCGCGGCAAGGCAGCGGTGGCCAACGCCAAGCTGGCCTACCAGTACTTCCTCTCGGCCTTCAGCGGGCCCCGCTGGGAAGCGCTGGAGGCCCGCGGGGCCCGCGTGCAGCGCCCGCTGTGGGCCAGCACCAGCACCAAGGACCCCTCCTACCGGGATGTGGTCTACGCGGAGGAGCTCATCGGGCCCCAGACCGTCAACACCATGCCCCAGGTGCTGTTGGACGCGTTCCGAGATCACGGCCTGATCGCCTCCACGCTGTCCTCAGACGTGGAGAAGGCCAGGGAGAGGCTGGCCGGTTTGGAGGAAGCGGGCATCAACATGGCGGCGGTCACCGCGCAGCTGGAGGTGGAGGGCGTGAAGGCCTTCGCCGATTCCTTCACGGCGCTGGCCGATGCCGTTGCGGCCAAGTACGCCATTGCGCGCGAGGGCGGCTGAGCCGGGCTCTCAGCATCAGGAGGCCGGTGGCGCCTCCGATAGGGGAAGCATGATCAGCGGATCTCCCACTGCGGCGGGTCGGGAATTCCCGGACAATCCGTTGCGCGGCGGACGTCGCATGCGGGCCCTGCCGCCGTCGTTCACCATGGTCATCTTCGGAGTCTCCGGCGACCTTGCGCATCGCAGGCGGCGTGCGGTGGCTGACTATGACCGTGTCCACCCTGGGCGCGGCGCGACGGCTGCTGTACCTGATGACGGGAGACAGAGCGGCGGCCGTTGCCTCCGTGTTCGCCGCGGATTCCGACCTGCCGGCGGCACGGGTGGCGGCCCGGGCCGCGAAGGTCACCTGGATCCTGGACGCGGAGGCCGCAGCGCTGGTTTGCCGCGAAGCAGCGGGTTAGCTACAATCTCGCTTCCTTTGCAGCCCGGGCCACTGGGGGAGGGAGATGGCGGCAGATATGGTTGACACTACGGAGTCCGGGTCCCCTACCGTGGTGCTCATGGATGAAGAGCGCCTGCGGCGGACCTTGGCCCGCATAGCCCATGAGATCGCGGAGCAGGCGGAAGGCAAGGAGCTTGCCTTCGTGGGCATCCACCGCCGTGGGGTGGAGCTGGCCGAGCGGCTGGCGGATCTCTTCGCCGAGTTCTACGGCCACCGGCCCACCACCGGGTCCATCGATATCACCTTCTATCGTGATGACATCGATACCCGCCCGCCCACCCTGGCCTACGAGCAGCCGGTGGTGCGCTCCAGCCGCCTGCCCTTCGATGTGAACAACCGCCTCATCGTGCTGGTGGACGATGTGCTGCAGACCGGTCGCACCATCCGTGCCGCCATTGAGGCGCTGTTCGACTACGGCCGTCCCGCCGTGGTCAGGCTGGCGGTGCTGGTGGATCGCGGTCACCGAGAACTGCCCATCCGTCCCGATTTCGTAGGCAAGAACGTGCCCACGGCGCGGTCGGAGAAGGTCATCGTGCACCTCACCGAGACCGACCAGGTGGACGAGGTGGTGCTGGAGAAGCCATAGCACGTGTCGTGCGGCATGGCGTCCGGGGGGGCGCGGCCGGCCTTCCACGTAGGCGCGGGTCCCCTCTCTGGCCCTGTGCGCGGTCACCCGGTATCCTGGGGCGGACGTCTGTCAGGAGGTATGTGTGTCCGAGACCCTGCGTGAGCTCATCAGCCGAGGTCCGGTCGACGCTTCGACTGCTCTCAGCATTCTGGAGCAACTCCTCAGGTCTCTCGAGTTCGCCCACTGGCGCGGGCTGACGTACGCCTGCATAACGCCGGAGGGTATCGTTCTTTTTTCAGAGCCTCGGGGGATCAGGGCTCAGTTCGGCATCACTCCCGCGGACGTGGATGCGACTGCGGTTCCCGGCGGTCCGGTCCCGAGCGCTCTCGCTGTCGAGTATGCGGCTCCCGAGCAGATTGCGGGCGCCGCGGCAGACGAACAGAGCGATGTCTTCGCTCTGGCGGTGGTGGTCTACGAGATGCTCACCGGCAGCCACCCCTTCGGGGCTTCCGAGGACCTGTCCGAGGACGCCGTGAAGCAGCGCATCCTGCACGCCCCACCCCTGGAGATGCCCGGTACGGTGCGGGCCGCCCTGCCGGAGCACGTCGCACCGGCGCTGCGGGTTGCCCTGGCCAAAGACCCGGGGGATCGTTTCCCCTCTGCCCTGCGCTTCCTGGAGGCGGTGCAGGCCGGGACCGTCATCACGGGCGAGGGGACCGTCACCACGGGCGAGGCTGCCACCGTCGAGGCTCGCACAGCTGCCGCCGCCCGCGAGCCTGCCGCGGTCACGGGCGTGGACGCCACGGCCGCCACGGAGGACGCCGCCGCTACCACGGAGGAGACCGCCGCCGCTTCGCCGCCGCCGCCCGAGCCGGCTGCCCGTGCCGAGTCCCACCATGGCACGCTGCGGGACAGGTTCCGGGGTCGGAAGATGCTCCTTTGCACGGCGCTGGGGGTGGTTGCCGTTATCGCCTTGGTGGCAGGGTTGGCCTTGCTCCTCAACCAGACCTCGGGCGGGAGTGAGACGAGCGTCGCCGGCTCCACCATCGGCTCCACCACCAGCGTCATCCCCGCGACCACGACCACGACCACGGTTCCGCCCACCACCAGCACCACCTTCGAGCTCCGGACCACCACCGCGGGGGTTACGGCGGCGACGCTCGCTCGCTACGAGGAGTCTGATCCCCGCCTGGCCTACAGCGGCGACTGGTCTACTATCACCGACGATGCCGCGTCAGGGACCAGCCTCTTCCAGGCCGCCGATCCCCTGGCCTCGGTGACCGTCACCTTTGAGGGTACCTACCTGGCGTGGATCGCCAGAAGGAGCCCGGTCTACGGTATGGCCGAAGTCACGCTCGACGGGCAGAACCTCGGCACCATCGACCTCTATGATGCCGGCGCCGGCATGGGTCGACAGCAGAAGGTGTGGGGCTCAGGCACGCTCGAACCCGGGGTGCATACAGTGACCATCTCTTGCACGGGGGAGAAGAACCCGGCCGCCACCGATACCATTGTCGGCATCGATGCGTTCGATGTGGTGGGTGCGCTCATCGCTCGCCGGCCGCGGTCATGAAGGTCTTTTGAAGAGCGTGTAGTACACTGAGCAAGATTTCGGCCCGGCTCAGGCCGGTCCTGTCATGGCCGGCTGCGCATCTTGGCCGCGCCCACTGTGACCAACTGGAAGGCAAGGATGGCCAACGTGGAACCTGAGTTGCAGGAGCCCCTGGGGCTGGAGGACTACCTCCGGGTGGTCAGAGAGCGGGCCTGGATCATCGTGGCGGCCGTGATCATCGGAGCCCTTGCGGCGTTCGCGTACTCGCAGAGCGTCACACCTCTCTACAGCGCCTCCGCCAGTCTGGTGTACGAGAAGACCAATCTGGACACGGCGCTGTTGGGGACGCAACTCACGGGCGAGTCGAACCGCCTGCGTACGCTGGAGACGGCGGCTGCCGCCGTGGGGCAGGACGTATCCATAGCCGAAGGAGTCAAGACCCAGCTTGGCTCTACAGAATCCGCCGAGGCGCTCTCAGACATGGTCAGCGCCCGCGCCGACAAAG
>Ga0123329_1004270_pt1 | contig 11301 bp, 10 predicted proteins | sample BioC12SIPDNA_FD_89703 | JGI IMG/M metagenome (GOLD analysis project Ga0123329, IMG submission 89703) | Anaerobic biogas reactor microbial communites from Washington, USA - Biogas_R1_B C12 SIP DNA | ecosystem: Engineered > Bioreactor > Anaerobic > Unclassified | place: Washington, USA | collected... | reverse complement strand
GTTCATGCCCAGGATGAGGTCAGTTTGCCCGGCGAGGGAACGCAGCCGGCCCGCGATCTCCTCGTCACCCGGCCCGGGCGGCTCGCTGGCATCTACGAGCCAGAGCACGATGTCCACATCTTCCAGGGTGCCCATCGCTTCGTCGAGCATGAACTCGTCCAGCTTGTGGCGGGGCTGCATGATGCCCGGCGTATCGACAAAAACAATCTGGTATTCTGGACGAGTGAGGATGCCTAGCTGGCGACTGCGCGTGGTCTGCGGTCGCGGGCTGACAATGGCGATCTTTTGCTGCAGGAAGTTGTTCAGCAGCGTGCTCTTGCCGACGTTGGGACGGCCGACGATAGCCACAAAACCCGATTTGTGCCCGTCTGGTAGCTGCTCTTCGTCCAGCAGCTCGAAATCAGAATGTAGTTCGAACTCTTCTTCCATAACCTATCCTCGGTGGCGCGCTCAGGTCGAGACCTCGCTCTCCATTATCCGCGCGAGCTCGCGCATCGTCAGGCCGACCCGTTCATCGCGCAGCAGCGGGAGGCGGATGCGAGTCCGGCGGAGCTGGTTCAGGTCGAGCCGGGCCGTCACCAGGCATTCTTCGTAATAGGGGCCCTGAGCCAGTAGCACACCTTCCGGGTCAAAGACGGTCGAGCCACCCCAGTAATTGACGCCGTCCTCGAAGCCGGTGCGGTTCACGTGAATGACAAAATTGGTGAAGATGCTGGCATAGGCCTGGTTGATATGCTCGACCCAGCGCGCGCTGCCAATCTTCTGTTCGGTCGCCATGCCGCGGCCGGGCGAGCTACTGGTCAGCAGCAGAATATCGGCGCCGTCGAGCCAGAGGACGTAAGGCGGGCTGAGATGCCAGAAATCCTCGCAGATGAGAACGCCCACACGGCCGAAACGCGTGTTGAACGCCCGCACCTGCTCGCCCCAGGCGAATTCGCGCCCCTCGTCAAACATACCATAGGTCGGCAGGTAGACTTTGCGGTGGATGTGCAGGATCTCGCCCCGCGAGAGGTAGGCAGCGCTGATGTAGAACTTCTGGCGCCGGTCCATCTCCACGAACCCCACGACAATGTCCATATCGCGGCTGGCGTCGAGCAGCCGGGCGAAGACGGGGTCCTTATAGGAGGGCGTCAGAGCCACGTCGAAAGCGATGTCGCGCAGCCGGTAGCCGGTCAGCGACAGTTCTGGAAAGACGAGCAGCTCCACGCCCTGCGAGGCAGCGTCCTCAATGGTGGCGAGGTGCAGCTCGAGATTAGCTTCTACATCGCCGAGGCGAGGGTTAATCTGCGCCAGACCGACTCTCAGGTTCATCTCGTTCCTCTATTCATCCTCACGCAAACTGCCACGTCTTGCCGCCGTCGCCAGCAACAGGGCAGCGGCGGCGATTGCGAGTACGCCGTCGGCCACTGTGTCTAGACGCCAGCCCGCCAGCTCTGCGACCGGGTCTCCCCGCCAGAGGCTCAGCAGGGCCCGGGCGCCGCTGACTAGGGCCAGGGCGAGCCAGAAGAGGGCAGCGGGCCGCACCGCCTGGCGCGCGCGCCAGATGGCGAGCGCCAGGACTAAAAAGGCGGCGGCCCCCAGAAGCTGCGTCTGGTAACGCACGGCATAGACGCCGAAGCTGTCCGGCAGGTCGGCAGCCAGCCAGCCGAGCGTCGTTTCGCGCCCGTAGGCGCACCCTTCCAGATAGCAGGCCAGCCAGCCGGCGGCTCCCCAGAGCAGCGCGCCGGGGGCCAGCAGGGCCGCCAGCCGGTAGAAAGAGAGCCCGTGGCGGCGACACCACCACCAGAGGGTGAGCAAGGACGCCGGCAGCGCCGCGTGGTAGCTGAGGCCTCCCTGCCAGATCCATCCGATCTCGCCGGGATGGAGTCTGTAGTAGTCGGGGCGGCTGGCGACAAAGCCGGCGCGGCCCGCCAGCATCCCGGCTGCCAGGGCCAGGACGACGCCGTGCCACCAGGCAGGCGCAATCCGCTCGCGCGCCAGTCCACGCGTGAGTCCCAGGGCCAGCAAAAGCCCGCTGCCGAGGATGGCTGTATAGCTGTAAAAGAAAAAGGGACCATATCGCCCCAGGATTGGAACCATCCGCTTCATCATAGTCGAAGGTGGGTCGCCGGGCAAAAAGAGGTATAATCACCCGGGACGAAGGTTCCAGAATCCACATGAAAGAACGCGAACAGATCGTCATCGTTGGCGCCGGCTTTGGTGGCCTGTGGGCCGCACGAGCCCTGGCCCGCGCTCCTGTCACGGTCACGCTTGTTGACAAAAACAATTACCACGGATTCTGGCCCCTGCTCTATCAGGTGGCGGCGGCCGAGCTGGAAGCAGAACAGATCGGCTATCCCATCCGCCGCATTTTGCGCAGCCGCAGGAATGTCTCCTTTGTCCTGGGCCGTGTCGAGGAGCTTGACCTGCAAGCGAAGACGCTGCGGACAGAGAGCCAGACGATGAGCTACGATTACCTGATCCTGGCTCTCGGCAGCAGCTCCACTTTCTTTAACATTCCCGGCGCAGACACGTATACCTTTCCGCTGAAGACGATGGAAGACGGCATTGCTCTGCGCAACCATATTCTGCGTTGTTTCGAGATGGCCGCTCAGGAGCCCAACGCCGCCGAGCGCCAGCGTCTGCTGACCTTTGTCGTCGTGGGCGGCGGGCCGACCGGGGTCGAGTATGCCGGCGCGCTGGCGGAGCTGATCTACGGGCCGCTGGCCAAGGATTACCGCGACCTTGACGTGACGGAAGTTTCCCTTGTTCTCGTGGAGATGGGCGGGCGGCTGCTGGCGGGCATGCCGGAGAAGCTCGGCCGTTACGCCGAGGCCCGGCTGCGCAAGATGGGCGTGCAGCTGTTCCTGGAAACGGCTGTGACGGAGGTTACCGCCGACCACGTCTGTTTTCAGAATGGTTCCGGGCTGCCGACGAGGAGCGTCGTCTGGACGGCGGGCGTGCGCGGCCATCCGCTGGCCGAACGCTGGGGGCTGCCGGTGGGGCGCGACGGGCGAGTCGCCGTCGCGCCTACGCTGCAGCTACCGGGCGAGCCCAACGTTTACATCATCGGGGATATGGCCGCGTTTGCAGGCGAAGATGGCCGGCCGTTGCCCATGCTGGCTCCCGTCGCCATGCAGCAGGGCAGCCATGCTGCGGCCAACATTCGCCGGCAGATAGCGGGACAGGAACCGGAGCCTTTCCGCTACTTCGACAAGGGCACGATGGCCACGATTGGACGGAGCGCCGCGGTCGCCCGGCTGGCAGGCGTCTCCTTTACCGGCTTCATCGCCTGGATTGTCTGGCTGGTCGTGCATCTCTTCCAGCTGATTGGCTACCGTAACCGTCTCGTCGTTCTCATCAACTGGGCCTGGAGTTACCTGTTTTTCGAGCGCGCCGTCCGCCTGATCCTGCCGGTAGGACGTGGCCGGCGTGATGCGCCAGAGGAGAGTGTGCCGTATGGCTGAGCAGGAGAAGAAGATACGCGCGATAGCCCTGGTCGCCCACGACAATATGAAAGACGAGATGCTGGCATGGGCGAAGCATAACCGCGACCTGCTGGCCGAGTTCGAGCTTTATGCGACGGGCACGACAGGCGGGCTGCTGGAGAAGGCGCTGGAGCTGCCCATCCATCGCATGCAGAGCGGCCCGCTCGGCGGCGACCAGCAGATAGGCGCGAGAATCGCCAGCGGCGAGATCGACATGCTCGTCTTCTTCTGGGACCCGCTCTCGCCGCAGCCGCACGATCCGGACGTGAAAGCGGTGCAGCGGATGGCGGTCGTCTGGAACATACCGCTGGCGTCGAACCGGAGCACGGCCGATTTCCTGATTACGTCGCCGCTGCTCCGCGACGGCTACCGGCAGATCAGGCCGGATTTCGAGAGTTATGAGAGCAGACGTCAGCTGCCGTCTGTTGAGAAGGACGAATAGAGCAATCAATAACTACCCTGCCAGGCAAGGCCGGGTATGGTACCATCTCCCCTGAACGGTTCCAATGGAGGTAAAGATGGAAATTCAAGTTGTTTCCCTGAGCGAGGCCGAGAGAAAGCCTGTACCGACTGAAAACCTGGGGTTCGGCGCCGTTTTTAGCGACCATCTGTTTAAGCAGACCTATACGCCCGACAAGGGCTGGCATGGCGCGACGATTGGTCCCATGGAGCCGATCTGCCTCAGCCCGGCGGCGTCGGTATTCCATTATGCTCAGGAGATCTTCGAAGGCTCGAAGGCGTACCGCGGCCCCGATGGCAACATCAACCTCTTCCGGCCGTGGGAGAATATGCGCCGCTTTAACGCCTCGGCGCGGCGTATGGCTATGCCCGAGGTAGACGAGGAGGACCATCTTCAGGCTATTATCCAGCTCATCGAGCTTGATCAGCGGTGGGTTCCCGCGGCCCCTGCCGCCCTTTACATCCGGCCGGCGATGATTGCGACGGAGGGGGCGCTGGGCGTACATGCCAGCAGCACCTACCTGCACTTTGTCCTCATCGGCCCTGTTGGCTCCTATTTCAAGGAGGGGTTCAACCCGATTCCAGTCTACATCTCCGACAAATACCGGCGCGCCGTCGTCGGCGGCACGGGCGAGGCCAAGACGGGGGGCAACTATGCCGCCAGCCTGCTGGGCGCTGAAGAGGCCAGACGCAAGGGCTATTCACAGGTCCTCTGGCTCGACGCCGTAACCGGGCGCAACGTCGAGGAAGTCGGAGCCATGAACATCTGCTTCGTCTACGGCGACAAGCATATCGTCACCCCGGCACTGTCGGGCAGCATCCTGCCGGGCGTCACGCGCAAATCGGTGATCCAGCTCGGGCGCGATCTGGGCTATGAGGTGAGCGAAGAGACGATCGACGTTCATGAGATGCTGGCCGACGTGGAGGCCGGCCGTATTACGGAAGTCTTCGGCTGCGGAACGGCAGCAGTCATCGCCCCGGTGGGCCGTTTTGGCTATCAGGACAAGGAGTACGTCGTCAACGACAACCAGTGTGGCCCTGTATCGCGCCGCCTCTATGACGAGCTGACGGGCATCCAGTTTGGCACCCGGCCGGACCCCTATGGCTGGATCTACACCATCGAGGTGGACGAGCCGGTCGCCGCTGCCGGAGTCGATTAAGGCGGCGCCGGCCCGGAAACCCGCAACGTGGCACGTTTTGCCCGCATCCTGATAGTTTCTGGCGGGATTCCTGGATACACTGAGGCAAAAACATGGGCCGCCTTCGGGCCGGCCCCAGAGGAGTGTGTATGCGCCAGGTTGCCATCCTGGGTGTGGGCCAGACGCCCGTACGCGAACATTGGGAAATAGCGATCCGTGACCTTGCTGTTGCCGCCGGGCGCGCAGCCATGGAAGACGCCGGCGTAGAGCGGGTAGATGCCATCTACGTGGGCAATATGACCGGCGGCAGTTTGAACCAGCAGCGCCAGCTTGGGGCGCTCGTCGCCGACTTTCTGGGCCAGTGGGGGGTGGAGGCGGTACGCATGGAAGCGGCCTGCGGATCGGCCGGCTCCACGATGCGCCAGGGGATCATGGCCGTCGCCAGCGGCGTCTGTGACACCGTGCTGGCGATTGGCGTAGAGAAGATGACTGACACAGGGCCGGAGGAGACGACGACGGCGCTCGTCGGCGCTGCGGACGCCGAGTTTGAGGCCATCCACGGCGTGACGTTCGTCGGCCTCAACGCGCTGGTTATGCGGCGCTACATGCACGAGTACGGCTATAGCCACGACGATTTCGCGCCGTTTGCCGTAAACGCCCATGCCAACGCCGCCCATAATCCCCAGGCGATGTTCCGGCAGCCGATCAACGAGAAGGTCTACCGGGCCGGGCGCGTCGTCGCCGATCCGATCACCCTGTACGACGCCTCGCCTATCGGCGACGGGGCCGCCGCGGTGCTGCTGGTGCCGGCCGAACGGGCGCCAGAGGCTGTGCGCGTCGCCGGCTCGGCGGTCGCCGTAGACACGGTGGCGATCCACGATCGCGCCAACCCGATCTGGCTGGAAGCGGCGGAGCTATCCGCGAAGCGCGCTTACGAGCAGGCGGGCGTCACCCCTGAAGAGATCGATCTCTTCGAGCTGCACGATGCCTTCAGCATCATGGCGACGCTCTCCCTGGAGGCGGCGGGATTCGCCGAGCGCGGCGGCGGCGTTCGCCTGGCCCAGCAGGGCGACATCCTGCCCACCGGGCGCATCCCCATTAGCACGCTTGGCGGGCTCAAGGCGCGCGGGCATCCGGTCGGCGCGACGGGCCTTTACCAGATCGTGGAGGCGACCCTGCAATTGCGCGGGCAGGCCGGCGGCGCGCAGATCGACGGGGCGCGTACGGCGATGACCCAGAATATCGGCGGCAGCGGCGCGACGATTGCCACCCATATCCTGCAGCGGCCCTAGCCGGTGACAGGCTCGGGAAGTCATGATGGCCGATGAGCAGAGCGCGCTCGAACCGCTGACCGTCATCGATCAGCGCGAGGTTACCTTCTACGACGACGAGCTGACCGCTGTAAAGACGGAAGACGGCGATATCTACGTGGCCCTGACGCAGATGTGCAGCGCGCTGGGCATCGACTCGCAGGCGCAGACCCGGCGGATTCGCCGCCATCCGGTGCTGGAGGACGGGCTGCAACGGGTAGCCATTTTGACTACCCATCGCGGCCGCCAGGACAGCTACGTGCTCCGCGTGGACCTGGTGCCGCTCTGGCTGACCGGCATCAGCACGAAAGCCCTGGACGAGGAAAAGCGGCCCAAGCTGGAACGCTTCCAGCGGGAAGCGGCGAAGGTGCTCTGGCAGGCGTTCCAGAGCGGTCGCCTCACCATAGAGCCGGCCTTCACCGACCTACTGGAGCGCGATACGCCCGCCGTGCGCGCCTATAAGACGGCGCTGGCAGTCGCCCAGATTGCGGAGCAGCAGGTCGTCCTTGAGGCGCAGCTGCTGGACCACGAGCGGCGGCTGGAGCAGATCGAAGTGACGCTGGGCGATCCGGGGCGCCAGATCACGCCGGAACAGGCCAGCCAGATCAGCCAGGCGGTGAAGGCCATCGCCATGGCCCTGGGCAAGAAGACGGGCCGCAACGAATATGGCGGCGTCTACGGGGAGCTATACCGCCGCTTTGAGATCACCAGCTACAAGCAGCTTCCCGCCCGGCGCTTCGACGCCGCGATGACCTTCCTGACCGAGTGGTACATGGAGGTCACCGGCGTCGGGCCGCCGTTCTGAGGTCACTCCGGCCCGAAGAGGGAGAGCTGCCGCCCGGCCGGCTCCTGCAAATTGCTCACACCCACGCCCAGCAGCCGGACACGCTGCCCCACAGGCCAGTTCTCCGCCCACAGCGCCAGAGCCAGCCGCACCACCGTCTCCGCATCGTCGAAGCTGTATTCCACCGTGCGCTGGCGCGTGAAGGTCGTGAAGTCGGCCCAGCGGAACTTGACGACGACGGTATTGGCGACGAGGGAACGTTCCCGGAGCAGCGCCGCCACCGCTTCGCCCATCTCCACCAGCTCCCGTTTCATCACCGCCGGGTCGGCCACGTCTTCGGAAAAGGTAATCTCCTGGCTGAGCGATTTGCGCCGGCCCGCATCGGCCTGCACCGGGCGGGGATCGACGCCCTGCGCGCGCAGGCGCAGCTCCTCAGCCCGCCGGCCGAACGTGCCCTGCAGCGTCTCGAGGTCAGCATGGGCAAGCTGCCCGCAGGTGGTGATGCCCAGCCTCGCCAGCCGTTCCGTGGTGCGCGGGCCGATTCCCCAGATCGCCCGGACGGGCAGCGGCGCTAGGAAAGCCTCCTCTTCGCCGGGCAGCACGACGGTAAAGCCGCGCGGCTTCTGGTGGTCTGAGGCCACTTTGGCCACGAGCTTGCTGGTTGCCAGCCCGGCCGAGGCCGGTAGAGAAGTCTCTGCTTCGACTGCCTCGCGCAGCTCCCTCGCCAGCGCAGGCGGATCCGCCCAGGCGCTGCCGTCCACGTAGGCTTCGTCTACGCTGACCTTTTCAACAGGCCCGTAGCGGGCCAGCACCACCATGACCTGCTGCGAGCAGCTACGGATGCGTGACCAGTTAAAGCCGACGATCTTGAGCTGCGGGCAGAGGCGCAGGGCGCGGGCGGTGGGCATGGCGGAGCGGACGCCGAACTGGCGCGCCTCGTAGCTGGCCGAGGCGACCACCCCGCGTCCCTCCGGCCGGCCGCCGACGACCAGAGGCAGGCCGGCGTCCTCCGGGCGCTCGAGCAGATGTACGTTGACGAAGAACGCGTCCATGTCCAGATGGAGGACGGCGCGAGGCCAGGCGGGGGGATCCGCAATCGGGGACCGGGGATCGGGCATGGGCGCGTCGCCGCTCCTACTCCTCGCCGTCCTGCTGCTCTTCCACAAACTCGCGTAGGGCGCGCAGGTTTCCGAGCGGGGAGTTGGTCATGACGACGCATCCGGTGCCCAGGATGAGGCGGCGCCCGCCGGTCTGGGTCACGGCGTGCCGGGCTTCGGCGACCACGTCGGCCGGCGTGCCAAGCTGGACGGTGTTGCGCGAGACGCCGCCCAGGGCTGCGCCCGCTACCTGGGCTAGCCCTTCCTTCAGGTTGGTGCCGCAATCGCGGTCGTGCCAGTTAATCACCGGCACGTCATAGTCGGCTACAATATCAAAGAAAACGGGATCGTCGCCGTGCAGGTGGATGACGTTCAGCCAGAGATCGCTGGCGGCGGCGAGAATCTGCTCGTCGTAAGGCTGCCCAAAAAGCGCGTACTCGGCCGGGCTGAGCAGGCCATAGCGCGCGTGCTGGATGGCGTAGAAGATGCCGCTGATACCCGTGCGGCGCGCCGCTTCGATATAGCGCAGGGTGGACTCGGTGATCCGCTGTAACCCCTGCTGAAAGGCGTCAGGATAGCGGCGCATGTGGGTCACTGCCGCCTGCGCGCCCGCCAGATTCTTGGCCTGGGCCAGCGGCGAGAAGATGGTGGCGATGAAGGGGACTTCCTCGCCGAATTGCTCGCCAAGCAGCCGCAGCGCCTCAATTTGCGTCGCCAGCATACCCTTGCGGGGATCGAGCACCGGCAGGCGAGCCCAGCCTTCCGCGTGATCGACGACGTGCCGGGTATAGCGGCGCGTGCCCTCCGGATCTCCTTCCCAGCGGTCCTCCACGCCCCAGTCCACCAGGCAGAAGCTGCTCGCCGGCGAGACCTTAATCAGGTCCCAATCGTAGTCTGCCTGCCACTTCACATGGGCGGCAGCCAGGTCCGCCGCGTTCTGGTCGTCTACAGGCCAGTGCCGCCAGAGCGCTGCCGGAAGCCGGTCAACCGTTTCTCCGGCAATTGCTGCTTCAAGCCGTCTGCGTTTGCTCCAATCAGCCATTTCTTTCTGATGCTCCTATCGGACAGGGAGTTAACCGGGCGGAAGTGGATAAAATTGCCCGGGGTCGGTGCTTGCCGGCGTCAGCGGGTCGGGAAGAATGAAATAGTTGCCCAGGATATATTCGGTCACCGGCTGGATCAGCGCCTGGGCTTCGTTAGCGATATCCCGGAAGCCCGGGCCGAGGTACCAGATGGCGGCGCCCTTAACCTGGGGATAGAGGGCATACAGGCGCGCCGCCCAGGCAATGTCTTCAATCGCCTCGCCGGGGTCAGGCACGTCGTCGTAGGCCCAGCCCCACTCGGTAATCAGCACGGTGGGGCGCGGAATGCCATAGCGGTCGGTCACGGCAAACAGATCCAGGAAGCGGCCCACTTTGTGCGGGAAGTCGTGGGCAATGTCGTTGGTCAGATAGCTATACTCGTGCAGCGCCACAGCAAGCCGGTCGGGATTCTGCCCCGCGATACGCAGAAATTCGAGCATGCCGGGCTGCTCCCACGTCGCCGCCTCCGGCTCGCCAGCCGACCAGCCGAAAGCGGCCCACCTGTAACCGTCGGCCAGGGCCAGCTGCGCCGTAGCCACGGCAAAATGGCCCAGCCACGCACCCTGGTTCTTGTCTACTTCGTTGATCGTCTCCAGCCAGACCAGCGAGGGGTCCAGCTCGGGCGGGAAGGCGGCTTTGGCCTGTTCCCAGTGGCGGCGCGCCGCTTCGGCGGCAGGCAGGGAGTAGTCGGGCACGTCGAAGCCGTCGCCGCTGGTACGGTAGACGAGTACGTGGGGAATATCGCTGTTGCGCGCTATCTCTTGCGCTTCGACCAGCGCGCTTGAGCTATCCACGCTCTTGATGAAGAAAGGTATCCCGGCTGCGTCCAGCCTGCGCATATAGTCGCCGATGCCGGTCTGGTTTCCGCCGGGGCCGGTGTGAAAGCCCACTTTGACGGTAGCCAGCTCTTCGCCCCGCGCCCGCACCTCTTCACGCAGGGCGCGAAAATCGATGGTCGGCGTCGGCGTGGGCGACGGCGTCTGCGTCGGCGTGGGTGACGGGGTGGCCGTGGGCATGGGAAGGAAGAGGCCCGGCAGGTAGAGACGCTCGTCGCCGGGAGCCATCCGCGTGGTCGTGCCGGGACTCGCCGGTGTGGTCGTCGGGCCGGGATAGGCTTCCGGGGTTGGTGTGGCGCTGACTCCGGGCGGCGGGTAAGCGGCGTCTGGCGTTGCCTGCGGCTGCGGCTGGCCCTCGATTTCCTCGTCCCCGGCTATCGCCGGCGGCGTCCAGGTCAGGGGTGGTGCGGGCAGGGTCAGCTGCGCGGCCAGCGGATCGCGGATCTCGCGGCTGCAGGCCGCCAGCCAGAGGGCGGCGAGCAGCAACAAGAAAAGAAACGTGCGGCGGGCGGGGAAAGGCATGGCGTCAGTCGGGAGGCCGTTACCGCATTGGTCAGGCGCCAATCGTGATCATGTCGCGCGGGAAGGAGGTGAGCGAGTGCCCGCCGTCCGGCGTGATCACCACGTCGTCCTCAATGCGGACGCCGCCACGACCCGGCAGGTAGATGCCCGGCTCGACGGTGAAGACGGCGCCGACCGGCAGCGGCTCGTCGTTGCCCTGGACGATTTGCGGACGCTCGTGAGCTTCCATGCCCAGGCCGTGGCCTGTACGATGGATGAAGTATTCTCCATAGCCGGCATTTTCGATGACGGTGCGCGTCGCCACGTCGATTTCGTGACCGCTGCGGCCCGGCCGGGCGGCTTCGCGTCCCGCCTGGTTGGCCGTCCGCACGACGTCATAAATCTGGCGCAGCTCGGCCGGCACGCTGCCCAGGGCGAAGGTGCGCGTAATATCAGAGACGTAGCCGTCAACCAGGGCGCCCCAATCGATAATCAGCAGCTCGCCGTTTTGCAAGGCGCGATTGGTCGGTACGGCGTGCGGGGAGGCCGCGTTCGGCCCGGCGGAGACAATAGGGTCGAAGGCCAGCCCGTCCGCGCCGGCCGACATCAGCTCGCGGGCCAGCATC
>Ga0123329_1004263_pt1 | contig 11317 bp, 10 predicted proteins | sample BioC12SIPDNA_FD_89703 | JGI IMG/M metagenome (GOLD analysis project Ga0123329, IMG submission 89703) | Anaerobic biogas reactor microbial communites from Washington, USA - Biogas_R1_B C12 SIP DNA | ecosystem: Engineered > Bioreactor > Anaerobic > Unclassified | place: Washington, USA | collected... | reverse complement strand
GGGACGCCCTGCACGACGAGGAGAGCTTCGGGACGGCGGAGCGCTGGCGGGTCGCCGAGCGCGTGCGCCGGCTCAACGAGCTCGGCTTCGACGTCGGCGAGCTCGCGATCACGACGGACGTCGACGGCACGACCGTGCACATCCAGCCCAAGGTCGTCGAGGCGGGCCACCACTCGCGGCGGCTCCTGCGCCTCACGGGCCTCGACGTGCAGGAGAACCAGGCCCGGCGCCTGCTCAACGACCTCGACCAGTACCGGGCCGCGACCGACCGGCAGGGCGAGGACGAGGAGTTCGTCGCGCACGACTGGCTCACCGAGGTGTTCGAGCCCGCGGTGCGCGCGATCCCCCGCGAGCTGCGCCGCCGCCTCGAGCCCGCGCAGATCTACCACGAGCTGCTCGACCACCGGTGGCTCGTCTCGAGCGCCCAGAAGCGCGACGTGCCGATGGAGGAGGCCGTGCAGTCCTACGTGCGCGACGTGCTCACCCACCGACCTGACGAGCGGGCCCTGCTCACCCCGCCCACCGAGGAGATCCCCGAGGTCGAGTGAGCCGCACGGGCCGGCGATCGGGAGGCCGGGTCAGTCCTGCGCGCGGCGCAGCCGGGCCACCTCGTAGAGCGCGATCCCGGTCGCGACGCCCGCGTTGAGCGACTCGACGGTCGAGGCGATCGGGATCGAGGCGATCGCGTCGCACTTCTGGGCGACGAGCCGCGAGAGCCCCTTGCCCTCCGAGCCGACCACGAGCGCGAGCGGGTCCGGCGCGAAGGCGAGCGTGTCGAGCGCGGCCTCCCCGCCCGCGTCGAGCCCCACGACGAACAGTCCCGCCTTGCGGAAGTCCTCGATCGCGCGCACGAGGTTGGTCACCCGCGCGACCGGGACGCGCGCGGCAGCCCCCGCCGAGACCTTCCACGCCGCAGCCGTCACACCCGCCGAGCGGCGCTCGGGCACGAGCACGCCGTGCGCGCCGAAAGCACCCGCCGAGCGCAGCACCGCGCCGAGGTTGCGCGGGTCGGTCACCCCGTCGAGCGCGACCACGAGCGCGGGACGACCCGAAGCTTCCGCGGCGTCGAGCAGGTCCTCGGGCTCGGCGTACTCGTACGGCGGCACCTGGATCGCGACACCCTGGTGCACGGCCCCACCCGTGATGCGGTCGAGGTCGGTGCGCGAGGCCTCGAGCATCGGCGCACCGGTGTCCCCTGCGAGCGCGACGATCTCACGCGTGCGCTCGTCCGCCTCGATGCGGTGCGCGAACCACGCCGTCTGCACCGGGACCCCCGCGCGCAGCGCCTCGAGCACGGCGTTGCGCCCCGCGATGATCTCGCTCTGGTCGCCCCGGGCGCGGGCCATGCGGCGCGGTGCGCCCTTCGACTGCTTCTCGGCCTTGCGCTCCGCGGCGGCCTTGCGCTTCGCGGCCGGGTGGTACTCGCGCTCCTCGGCCTTGGGCGTGGGGCCCTTGCCCTCGAGCGCGCGGCGCCCGTGGCCGCCGGTTCCGACCCGCGAGCCCTTCTTCGACCCCGGCTTGCGGGTCGCCCCGCGTCGCCTCGAGTTGCCTGCCATCAGCCCTCACCCTCCGCGAGGGACCAGCGGGCGCCCGCGGGGCCGTCCTCGACGACGATGCCCGCCGCGGCGAGCCGGTCACGGATCGCGTCCGCGGTCCGGAAGTCCTTCGCGGCGCGGGCCGCGGCGCGCGCCTCGAGCTCGGCCGCGACGAGCCGGTCGAGCACCTCGGCGTGCCGGGTCCCGCCGACGACGGCGCCCCACACCTCGCCCGCGGGGTCGAGACCCAGGACGTCGAGCATCGCGCGCAGGTCGAGCAGTGCGGTGCGCAGCGTCACGAGGTCGCCCTCGGCGAGCGCGGTGTTGCCCGTGCGCAGCGCCTCGTGGATCACCACGAGCGCCTCGGCGATGTTGAGGTCGTCGTCCATCGCGGCGACGAAGCCCTCGGGGAGCTCGGCGTCGGCGACCTCGGCCGAGGTGACGCGGGTCCCCGAACGCTCGAGCACCTCCGAGGCACGCGCGACGAAGCCCGCGAACCGCTCCCAGGTCGCCACGGCGTCCCGCTCGGTCGACTCGTCCCACTCGATCATCGAGCGGTAGTGCACGAGCACGAGGCCCAGGCGCAGGGCCGCCCCGGGCATGCGGTCGAGGATCTGCGAGACGAGCAGGGAGTTGCCGAGCGACTTGCTCATCTTCTCCCCGCCCTGGGTCACCCACGCCGAGTGCAGCCAGAAGCGCGCGAACGCATCGCCAGCGGCGCGCGACTGGGCCTGCTCGTTCTCGTGGTGCGGGAACCGCAGGTCGAGGCCGCCGCCGTGGATGTCGAACTCGGGGCCGAGGTAGCGCGTGGCCATCGCCGAGCACTCGAGGTGCCAGCCGGGCCGGCCCGGGCCGAAGGGGGTGTCCCACGACGCGGTCGCGGGCTCGTCGGGCTTGCTCGCCTTCCACAGCGCGAAATCCTTGGGGTCGCGCTTGGCCACGGCGGCGTCGTCGTCGGGCACGAGCGAGTCGTGCGCGGGCGGGAGGTCCTCGACGCGCTGGTTGGTCAGGGCCCCGTACTCGGGGTAGGAGCGCACGTCGAAGTACACGTTGCCGGGCGTCGTGACGTAGGCGTGCCCGCGCTCGACGAGTCGCTGCATGAGCGCGACCATGTCGGGCACGTGGCCCGTCGCGCGCGGCTCGTACGTCGGGCGCTCGTTGCCGACCGCGTCGAAAGCCTCGGTGAACAGCCGCTCGTGGTGCATCGCCCACGCCCACCACGGCTCGCCGTGCTCGGCGGCCTTCGCGAGGATCTTGTCGTCGATGTCGGTCACGTTGCGCACGTAGGTGACCTTGTGGCCGGTCCGGCGGAGCCAGCGCACGAGCACGTCGAAGGCGACGAAGGTACGCAGGTGGCCGATGTGCGGAGGCGACTGCGGGGTCGCGCCGCACACGTAGAGGCCGACCTCGCCCGGGACACGGGGGGTGAAGTCGCGCAGCTCGCGCGTCGCGGAGTCGAACAGTCGAAGGGTCACCCGGGCAGCGTACCGGCCACGCGCAGGGACGGCGGCCCTGCTCCGGCTCCCCCGGCCGGTGCGGTCGGTGAGCGATTCCTGACCGAGGGCGTGAGGAATCGCGCAGCGTGCCGCGGACGGGGCGCGAGCGGGGCGGGGGCGCGCGTGGGCGGGAGTCAGCCGAAGGTGAGGGAGTGGCCGCGGTAGGTCGGGGCGCGGTCGACGACGACGGCGCCCTCGGGTCCGCTCACGAGCGCGACCTCCGCGAAGCGCTCCATGACCTCACCGGCCTTCGCGTGACGCAACCACACCCGGTCCCCGATGCGCAGGCCGCGGGCCGCCGCACCGCGCAGCGGCGTCTGGACCTCGCCCGCCCCCTCGGTGCCGAGCAGGCGCAGGCCCTCGGGCAGGAAGGGCCGCGGGGCGCGCGCGGGTCCCACCGGGCCCGAGGCGATGTAGCCGCCCGAGAACGCCGTGACGATCCCCGGAGCGGGGCGGCGCACGACGTCGAGGCCGATGAACGCCGCGGGCAGGAGCCGCTGCTCGCCCGGGCGCAGGCGGTAACCGTCGAACAACGTCGGGCTCAGCAGGCCCGAGCCCGAGGTGATCTCCGTGACGACCGGGTCCTGGCCGGTCGCGGCGATCGAGCCCGTGCCGCCCCCGTTGACGAGCTCGAGCGGGCGGGCGAGCTCGGCCTCGAGGGCCGCGACGACCGCGCCGCGGCGGCGGGCGAGCTCGGCGAGCGAGGCCTTCTTGACCATGCGCACCGCGGGCGAGGTGTCGGGCAGCCCCGCGACCTGCGCCTCGTAGAACATCACGCCGCGCACCTCGATGCGCGGGTCCGCGTGGCGCACGAGGGCGACCGCGTCCTCGGGGTTGCGCACCGGGGAGCGCCGCACCCCGAGGTGCACGGGCCCGAGGCGCAGCGAGGCGTCGATGTCGAGGCACACTCGCACCGGCACCTCGCTCGCGGGCGCACGGTCGAGCGCTGCGACGAGGAGCTCGAGGTGGGCGAGGTCGTCGACCATGAGCGTCACGGCGCGCCGCGCACGGTCGTCCCGCACGAGCGCGTCGAGCGCGGTCCGGTCGACGCTCGGGTACCCCATGAGCACGTCGTCGACGCCGCGCTCGACCCACCACAGGGCCTCGGCGAGGTGGTACGTCATGAGGCCCGTGAACCCCGCCGCGAGCCCGCGCTCGATCAGGAAGGGGACGCGCACGGACTTCGTCGCAAGACGCAACGGACGGCCCGCGGCGCGGCGCAACAGCTCGGACGCGTTCGCGTCGAAAGCGTCGAGGTCGACCGCGAGCACGGGGGCGGGAACGGTCGACGTCGCGGCGAGGCGCGCCCCGAGCCCCGCGAGCGGCCGCGCGAGCGTGGCCGGGACCGCGTCGCGCGAGCCCGCCGTCGGGCGCGCCCCCGCACGGGACACCCCGGCGGACGCGCTGGTCATGGGCGTGGCGGCATCGTCGACGTGGCTCACGCAGCCCATCTTGACCCGAGGCCGGGGCCGGGCGATAGTCGCCGCGTGAGGCGATCGACGAAGATCTGGCGCAACTGGTCCCGTACCGCGACGGCGCAGCCCGCCCACCGGCTTGCACCGCGCGACGAGGACGACGTCGCGACAGCGGTGCGCCTCGCACGCGACAAGGGCCTCGCGGTGCGCGCCGTGGGCGGGGGCCACTCGTTCACACCCGCCGCGGCGACCGACGGGATCCTGCTCAACCTCGACCGGCTCGACCAGGTCGAGCACGTCGAACCGCTGCCCGACGGCGGCGCGCTCGTCACGGTGGGCGCGGGGATCCGCCTGCACGCTCTCAACGCCGAGCTCGCCGCGCGCGGGTACGCGATGGAGAACCTCGGGGACATCGACCGGCAGTCGCTCGCGGGCGCGGTCTCGACCGGGACGCACGGCACGGGCGCACGCTTCGGCGGTCTCGCGACCCAGGTCGAGGGGGTCAGGCTCGTCGGTGCCGACGGGCAGGTCAGGCAGGCCACCGCCCAGAGCGAGCGCGAGCTGTTCGAGGCGGCCCGCCTCTCGCTCGGCGCGGTCGGGGTGCTCACCGCGCTCACGCTGCGCGTCGTACCCGCGTACGCGCTGCTCGCGCGCGAGGAACCCTTCCCGCTCGACGAGGTGCTCGAGAGCATCGACGAGTGGTTCGCGACCGAGGACCACGTCGACGTCTACTGGTTCCCCTTCACGCGCCGCGCGATGGTCAAGCGCAACACCCGCCTCCCCCTCGACGCCGACGGACCACGCCTGTCCCCCGCGCGCCGCTGGCTCGACGACGAGCTGCTGTCCAACACCGTCTTCGAGGGGGTCAACCGCCTCGCCGCGACCGCGCCGCGCTTCGTGCCCGCGCTCAACGCGGTCTCGGCGCGCGGACTCGCCGCCCGGACCTACCTCGCGCCGTCGGCGGAGGTGTTCGTCACGAGCCGGCGCGTGGTGTTCCGCGAGATGGAGTACGCCGTGCCGCGCACCGCGCTGCGCGGGGTGCTCGAGGAGATCGACGCGTGGCTGCGCCGCGAGCGCGAGCCCGTGCCCTTCCCGCTCGAGGTGCGCTGCGCAGCCGCGGACGAGGTGTGGCTCTCGACCGCGCACGGCCGCGACACGGCCTACGTCGCGGTGCACCAGTACCACCGCATGCGCCACGCCCGGTACTTCGAGGCGGCCGAGGCGATCTTCCGCGCCGCGGGCGGGCGCCCGCACTGGGGCAAGATGCACTCCCTCGACGCCGCGACCCTCGCCGAGCTCTACCCGCGCCTCGCGGACTTCCAGGCCGTGCGCGCCGCAGCAGACCCCGAGGGGATCTTCGAGAACATGTACACCCGCCGGGTGCTCGGCGGGTCGATCGAGAAGGTGGAGGCAGCATGACGCGGGCCGTCGTGGCGACCGGGTACGGGGGCGCCGAGGTGCTCGAGGTGGTCGACCTCGAGGTCGGCGAGCCGGGCGAGGGGCAGGTGCTCGTCGACGTGCGCGCGGCCGCCTTCAACCCCGCGGACTGGAAGATCTACGGCGGGCTGTGGGGTGCGGACCCCGCGGCGCTCCCGCGGCGGGTGGGTCTCGAGGGGGCGGGCGTCGTCGCCGCGGTCGGTCCCGGGGTCACGCGGTTCGCGGTCGGTGACGAGGTCGTCGCGCACCCCGCGGGAGGGTCCTTCGCCGAGCAGGTGCTCGTGCGCGAGCGCGTCCTCGAGCACATGCCCGCGGGCCTCGCGTTCGAGGCCGCCGCGGGGCTCCTGCTCGCGGGCGGCACCGCGTGGCACTGCCTGCGCGCGGTCGGGCTCGACCCCGCCGACGGCGGCCCGGGGGCACCGTCCCGAGGGGCGGTCCCCGCGCGAGCCGACGCCGGATCGCCGTCGGCGGACGCGCCCCTGCCTGTCCTGCTCGTGCACGGCGGGGCGGGCGCGGTCGGCTCGCTCGTCGTCCAGCTCGCGGTCGCGCGCGGGGTGCGGGTGCTCGCGACGTGCAGCGCCGCGAACGACGAGTACGTCCGCTCGCTCGGCGCGGAGCCCGTGCGCTACGGCCCCGGCCTCGCCGAACGGGTGCGCGCGCACGGCGAGGTGAACGCCGCGGTCGACACGGTCGGCACCGAGGAGGCGATCGACGTCTCGGTCGAGCTCGTCGCCGACCGCGAGCGCATCGCGACCGTCGCCGCACTCGAGTACGGGGCCCGCTTCGGGATCCGCCTGCTCGGCCACGGCCCTGGGATGGACCCGGGTGACGAGGTGCGCCGCGCGGCGCGCGTCCCCCTGCTCGAGCTCGCCGCGGCAGGGCGCGTCTCGGTGCGCGTCGCGCAGACCTTCCCGCTCGAGGAGGTGCGCGCGGCACACGAGCTCATCGTCTCGGGCCACGCCCCGGGCAAGGTGATCCTCGCCCCGTAGTCACCGGGCGTCTCCCGTAGTCACAGGTCGTCGACGGGCGCACCGCCGCGCTGCCACGTGAGCTCGGTGTCGAGCAGGAAGCGCGTGCCCCACGTGCGGTCGACCTCGGCCGGGTCGTGCCCGAAGTGCTCGAGCACGGTGCTGGCGAGGGAGTCGACCTTGTCCTGGTCGGGAGCGGCGAGCAGCGCGTCGATGCGCTCGAGCAGGTCGGCGGGCCGGTCGGGGACGTCCTCGACGACGCGCAGCACCCACTTGTGGAAGGGGTAGAGCGTGCGGTTGTGCGCGAGCGTGAGCCGGCACGCGAACAGCACGAGCTTCGCGAGCGCAGTGGTCTGCACGTAGGCGTTGTCCTTGCCCACACCCTCGCGGAAGAACCAGCGCCACGCGGCGAGCTGCGCCGCGAACGAGCGAACCCGCTCGTCGTGCCCCTCCTCGGGGTAGGTCGCGACCTGCGTGAGCACCTCGGCGAGCTCGGGCTCGCGCGAGAACAGCACGCGCGCGCCGTCGTACGCCCACCGCGCGGGCTCCGAGCCGCGCGCGGCGACGTCACGCAAGAAGTCGAGGTCGACGAACTTCGCGTCGGTGTACCCGCCCTCGTAGGTCGCGAGCTCGTCCGAGGCGTGCGTGAGCTCGAGCGTCGCGCGGCGCCGGGCCATCTCCTCGCGCGTCACGACCACCACGAGGTCGATGTCGGAGGTCTCGCGCCCGTAGCCGTGCGCGAGCGAGCCGCCGAAGAGCACCGCGAGCACGCTCGGGTCGGGCTCGAAGCGGTCGACCACGTTGCGCAGCGTCTCGACGTGGTGGGGCCACAGCTGCAGGCCCGCGACGGCCTCCTCGAGGGATGTCACGCGCTCACTGTGCCGCCCGTGCCCGCCGTGCGGCAAGAGTCAGTCGAGCGGGATCACGAGCGCGGTCGCGATCGCCGCAACACCTTCGCCCCGTCCCGTGAGGCCCAGCCCGTCCGTCGTCGTCCCCGAGACGGACACCGCGGCGCCCGCGGCGGCCGAGAGCGCCGCCTGGGCCTCGGCGCGCCGCTCACCGATGCGCGGGCGGTTGCCGATCACCTGGACCGAGACGTTGCCGATCTCGAATCCCGCCGCGCGCACCCGCGAGGCCGCCTCGGCGAGCAGCGTCGTGCCCGAGGCACCCGCCCAACGCGGCTCTGCGGTGCCGAAGTTCGAGCCGAGGTCGCCGAGCGCCGCGGCCGCGAGGAGCGCGTCAGCGGCGGCGTGCGCCGCGACGTCGCCGTCCGAGTGGCCCTCAAGCCCTCGTTCGCCCGGCCAGTGCAGGCCCGCGAGCCACAGCTCGCGGCCCGAACCCTCGGGGGCGAAGGCGTGCACGTCGACGCCCGTGCCGATGCGTGGGGCGCTCATCGGGCGAGCCCCTCGGCGACGAGCAGGTCGCGCGGAGTCGTGATCTTCATGGCCGCATCATCCCCCGGGACCGCCCACACGACCTCACCGAGCGCCGCGACGAGCGAGGCGTCGTCGGTCGCGGCGAGCGCCTCGTCCCCCGCGCGGTCCGCCGCCGCGGCGTGCGCGCGCTCGAGCGTCGCTCGGTCGAAGCCCTGCGGGGTCTGCACGGTGCGCAGGGCCGTCCGGTCGGCGTAGTCCCGCACGGGGGCGTCCTCGCTCGCCAGGACGAGGCTGTCCGCGACGGGCCCGACGGGGATGACCGCCCGGTGGCCCGCGCGCACTGCGGCCACGACCCGGGCGACGAGTGCACCGGGCGCGAAGCACCGAGCCGCGTCGTGCACGAGGACGACCTGCGCGCCTGCGGGGAGCGCGGCGAGTCCCGCCGCGACCGAGGCCTGCCGGCTCGCACCGCCGACGACGACGTCCGCGCCCGGCCCGACGGCCTCGCGCACCGCCTCGAGATGGTCGGCCGGGGCGACGACGACGACGTCCTCGACCCCACCGGCGCGCAGGCGCCGCACGGCGTGCGCGACGAGCGGGGTGCCCGCGACCGGGACGAGCGCCTTGGGGACCTCGGCGCCGAGGCGGCTGCCCGAGCCTGCCGCGACCACGACGGCCGCGACCGTGCCGTGCGTCCTGCCTGCCATCCGAGCCTCCCGTGCGACCCGCGCATGCTATCACCGCGTCACCCCCGAAGATCGGGCTGGCAGGGGTGTTTGCCCAGGTCAGGGCGCTGGCCGCGGGCAAGGGCCCCGGTCGTCGCGGGGGACGGTTAGGCTTGCGCCGAAACCCCCAGACGTTCACCGAGGAGCACACCGCATGAAGCTCGTCCGCATCGCCGCCGCGACCGCGCTCGTCGCCGCACTGACGGGATGCTCCGTGACGAACCCGATCCAGACCCAGCAGCTCTACGCGGCCTCGGACGGGGCCCGGATCGTGCTCGGGGAGAACATCGAGGCCAAGAACATGCTCCTGCTCACCGAGGCGCAGGGATCGCCGGGCGCCCTCATCGGTGCCGTGACGAACCGCGGCTCGCAGGACACCGTCGTCGTGATCGACATCGTCGGCGCGGGCCGCCACGAGGTGCCCCTCGCAGCCGGTGAGTCCGTCCGCCTCACGGGCGAGGACGTCCTGACCTTCGAGTCGGTCGACGTCGCACCCGGCGCGACCGCCCCGATCACGATCTCGACCGGCGCCGACGGCGCGAAGAGCGTCACGGTCCCCGTGCTCGACGGCACGCTCCCCGAGTACGCCGAGGTCCTCGCGAACCTCTGAGGCGCGCAAGGCGCCGTCGTCGGCGGGACCTCCGTCGGCGACGGGCTCAGCCGAAGCGGCCCGAGATGTAATCCTCGGTCGCCCGCTGGGACGGGTTGGAGAACATCGTCGCCGTGTCGTCGATCTCGACGAGACGGCCCGGGTCACCCGTGTTCTCGATGTTGAAGAAGCCCGTACGGTCCGAGACCCGAGCCGCCTGCTGCATGTTGTGCGTCACGATGACGATCGTGTAGCGCTCCTTGAGCTGGCTGATGAGCTCCTCGATCGCGAGCGTCGAGATCGGGTCGAGGGCCGAGCACGGCTCGTCCATGAGCAGCACGCTCGGCTCGACCGCGATCGCGCGCGCGATGCACAGCCGCTGCTGCTGACCACCCGAGAGGCTCGAACCAGGCCGGTCCAGCCGGTCCTTGACCTCCTTCCACAGGTTCGCCCCGCGCAGCGAGCGCTCGACGAGGTCCGCCGCGTCCGACCGCGAGATCCTGCGGTTGTTGAGCTTGACCCCCGCCAGGACGTTGTCCGCGATCGACATCGTCGGGAACGGGTTGGGGCGCTGGAACACCATGCCGACCTCACGGCGCACCGCGACCGGGTCCACACCCTTGCCGTACAGGTCCACGCCCCCGATCTGCACGTTGCCCTCGACGCGCGCGCCCGGGACCACCTCGTGCATACGGTTGAGGGTGCGCAAGAACGTCGACTTGCCGCAGCCTGAGGGGCCGATCAGCGCGGTGACCGAGTTCGACTCGATCTCCATGTCGACGTCGGCCACGGCACGGAAGTCGCCGTAGAAGATGTTGAGGTCCTTGACCTGGATGCCCTGCGGCATGACGAAGCTCCTAGAGGGGTCAGCGCGCCTTGGGCGCGAAGTAGCGGCTGATGAGCCTCGCGAGGAGGTTCAGGGCCATGACGATGAGGATGAGGGTCAGCGCAGCCGCCCACGCGCGGTCGATGCCCACGCCACCCTGCGCGTACTGGCGGTACGCGAACACGGGCAACGTCATCATGCGACCGTCGAACAGGTCCCAGTTCATCTGGTTGAGCTGGCCCACCGTGATGAGCAGAGGCGCCGTCTCACCGATCACGCGCGCGACCGCGAGCATGATCCCCGTGACGATGCCCGCCGCCGCGGTGCGCAGCACGACCTTGACGATCGTGAGCCACTTGGGCACCCCGAGCGCGTACGCCGCCTCACGCAGCTCGTTCGGCACGAGGCGCAGCATCTCCTCGACCGAGCGGATCACGACGGGCGTCATGAGCACCGCGAGCGCGACCGCGCCCATGATGCCCGCGCGGTACGCGGGCCCGAAGATCAGCGTGAACAGCGCGAAGGCGAACAGTCCCGCGACGATCGACGGGATCCCGGTCATGACGTCCACGAGGAACGTGATCGCGCGCGCGAGCGGGCCACGCCCGTACTCGACGAGGTAGATCGCGGTGAACAACCCGACCGGGATCGAGATGAGCGCCGCCGCCCCGGTCACCAGGAGCGTCCCGACGATCGCGTGCACCGCACCGCCCTCGGTCATCTCGCCGAAGATGCCCACCATGTCGGTCGACAGGAACGAGATGCTGAACAGGCGCAACCCGCGCGAGACGACGATCCACACGAGCGAGACGAGCGGGATCATCGCGAGCGCGAAGGCGCTCGTGACGAGGATGCTCGCGAGGCGGTCGGTCGCGCGGCGCGGGCCCTCGACGGTGCGGGAGGCGGCGTAGAGCACGACGGCGTACAGCACGACGGCGAGCGCGATGACG
>Ga0123329_1004261_pt1 | contig 11320 bp, 9 predicted proteins | sample BioC12SIPDNA_FD_89703 | JGI IMG/M metagenome (GOLD analysis project Ga0123329, IMG submission 89703) | Anaerobic biogas reactor microbial communites from Washington, USA - Biogas_R1_B C12 SIP DNA | ecosystem: Engineered > Bioreactor > Anaerobic > Unclassified | place: Washington, USA | collected... | reverse complement strand
GCGCGGCGCCATCTCCAGGCGGGCAGGGTTCACGTCGGTCACGACCACGTAGCGGGCACCGACGAACCGCGCCACCGCGGCCGCCATCAGGCCGATCGGCCCGGCGCCGGTGATGAGCACGTCCTCGCCCACCAGGTCGAACGTCAGCGCGGTGTGCACGGCGTTGCCGAGCGGGTCGAGGATGGCGCCCACCTCGTCGGAGACGCCCTCCGGCACCTTGAAGGCGTTGAAGGCCGGCAGCACGAAGTAGTCGGCGAACGCCCCCTGGCGCTGCACGCCCACCCCCACGGTGTTGCGGCACAGGTGGCGGCGCCCGGCGCGGCAGTTGCGGCAGTGGCCGCAGGTGATGTGGCCCTCGCCGCTCACGCGGTCGCCCACCTCGAAGCCGCGCACCTCGCTGCCCACGCCCGCCACCACCCCGGTCCACTCGTGGCCGGTGATGAGCGGCACGGGCACGGTGCGCTGCGACCACTCGTCCCAGTTGTAGATGTGCACGTCGGTGCCGCAGAGGCTGGTCTTGGTGATGCGGATCAGCAGGTCGTTGGGGCCGGGCGTGGGCTCGGGCGCCTCGATGCGCCAGATGCCCTCGCGCGGCTCCGTCTTGGCTAGCGCTCTCAAGCGATGACTCCCAGTTCCTTCCCCACCTCGGTGAACGCCGCGACCGCCTGCTCCAGCTGCGCGCGCGTGTGCGCCGCCGACATCTGCGTGCGGATGCGCGCCTGGCCGCGCGGCACCACCGGGAACGAGAAGGCGATGACGTAGATGCCGCGCTTCAGGAGCTCGTCGGCCATGCGCACGGCCAGGGCCGCGTCGCCGATCATCACCGGGACGATCGGGTGCCCCGCGCCGGCGAGCGTGAAGCCGGCGGCGGTCATGGCCTCGCGGAAGTACTCCGAGTTCTCGCGCAGGCGGGCGCGCAGCGCGTCGCCGTCCTCGAGCATGTCGAGCACCTTCAGAGATGCCGCCACCACCCCGGGTGCCAGCGAGTTGGAGAACAGGTAGGGCCGGCTGCGCTGCCTGAGCCACTCGACGATCTCCTTGCGGCCGCTGGTGTAGCCGCCCGAGGCGCCGCCCAGCGCCTTGCCGAGCGTGCCGGTGAGGATGTCGACGCGGTCGATCACGCCCATCAGCTCGTGCGTGCCGCGGCCCTTCTCGCCCACGAAGCCGGTGGCGTGCGAGTCGTCGACCATCACCAGGGCGCCGTACTCGTCGGCCAGGTCGCAGATGGATCTCAGGTCGGCGATGACGCCGTCCATGGAGAAGACGCCATCGGTGGCGATGAGCTTGAAGCGCGCCCCCGCGGCGGCCTGCAGCTGGCGCTCCAGGTCCGCCATGTCGTTGTTGGCGTAGCGGAAGCGCTTGGCCTTGCTCAGGCGGATGCCGTCGATGATGCTGGCGTGGTTGAGCTCGTCGGAGATGACGGCGTCCTCGGGGCCCAGCAGCGTCTCGAACAGCCCGCCGTTGGCGTCGAAGCAGCTCGAGTAGAGGATGGTGTCCTCGGTGCCGAGGAAGCGCGACAGGCGCGCCTCGAGCTCCTTGTGGATGTCCTGGGTGCCGCAGATGAAGCGCACCGACGCCACCCCGAAGCCGCGCTCGGCCATACCCTCCTGGGCCGCGCGGATCACCTCGGGGTGGTTCGCCAGCCCCAGGTAGTTGTTGGCGCACAGGTTGAGCAGCTCGGCGTCGGCGACCTCCACCAGCGCCTGCTGCTGCGAGGCGATGACGCGCTCGTCCTTGTACAGCCCCTCCTCGCGGAGCTGCGCCAGCTCCCGGTCGAGGTGGGCGAGGAACGCCTGGACCTCACTCGCCATACGGCACCCAGACGTTCTTCACGCGCGTGGCGTGGCGCAGGAACTCGCGCCCCTCGCCCTGCACGGGGTCGTACCAGTCGCGGCGCTTGCCGGCGTTGACCCACGTGGCCTTCAGGTTGCCCACGCTCTCGCGCTCGACCATGGCGCTGCCCTCGGCGGAGCCGAAGTACCACATGGCCTGCACGGCGTCGTGCTTGGCCAGCACCTCGGCGAGCTCGTCGCGCACGCCGGTGACGATGTTGACGGCGCCGGCGGGCAGGTCGGAGGTCTCGAGCACCTGGTAGAGGTCGGTGGCGGCCAGCGGCCAGCGCGCGCTGGGCACCGCCACCACGCGGTTGCCCATGGCCAGCGCCGGCGCCACCAGCGACACGAAGGCCAGCAGCGGCGCCTCGTCGGGGCACACCACCGCCATCACCTCCCACGGCTCGTTCATCGCCAGCGTGACGTTGCGCATGGGGGTGGGGTGCACGCTGCCGTCGTACTTGTCGGCGTAGGCGGCGTAGGTGAAGAGGCGCCCGACGGCCGTCTCGACCTCGCGGCCGGCCGCCTTCCTGTCGGCGCCCGTGAGGGCGCGCAGGCGCTCCTCGAACTCGGGGGCGCGCAGCGCCAGGTTCTCGGCCAGGTAGTAGAGCACCTGGGCGCGGCCGTGGGCCGTGGCCTTGCTCCACGCGGCGTTCTTCTCGGCCGCCTCCACCGCGTCGCGCACGTCCTTGCGGTTGCCGAGCGGCGCCTCGCCCACGCGCTCGCCGCCGGCGCCCACCACCGGGTAGACGTAGTTGCCGTCGGGGCGCTTCTGCTTGCCGCCGATGAACAGCTTGGGGGTGCGGTCGATGGCCGGCAGGCCGCTCGGCGCGGCGGCCGCCTCGACGCCAGCGTCGAGCTCGGCGGCGCCCGCCGGCGGCGCCAGCTCGCCCTCGCCGTACGCGGGCAGGTCGGCCTCGAAGGCCGGCCGCAGGTACTCGTACATCCCCTCGCGGCCCCCCTCGCGCCCGAAGCCCGACTCGCGGTAGCCGCCGAAGCCGGCGGCGGCGTCGAAGACGTTGGTGGAGTTGACCCACACCACGCCCGCCTTGAGCTTGGGCGCCACGTCGAGCGCCAGGTTGACGTTCTCGGTCCAGACGCTGGCGGCCAGGCCGTAGCGGCTGTCGTTGGCGAGCTCGACGGCCTCGGCGGGGGTGCGGAAGGTCATGCTCACGATCACCGGCCCGAAGATCTCCTCCTGGGCGATGGTCGAGGCGGGCGACACGTCGGTGAACAGGGTGGGCGGGTAGTACCAGCCCTCCTTCGGCACCGCCCAGCTGGGCTGGTAGCAGGCGTAGCCCTCGGCCTTGCCCTGCTCGACGAGGCGCTGGATGCGCTCGAGCTGCACGGGCGCCACGATGGCGCCGATGTCGATCGACTTGTCGAGGGGCGGGCCCTCACGCAGCTTCTCCATGCGCGCGCGCAGCTTGGCCTCGAAGCGCTGCGCCACGCTCTCCTGCACCAGCAGGCGGCTGCCGGCGCAGCACACCTGGCCCTGGTTGAACCAGATGGCGTCGACCACGCCCTCGACGGCGCCGTCGAGGTCGGCGTCGTCGAAGACGATGAACGGCGACTTGCCGCCCAGCTCGAGCGACAGCTCGAGGCCGCGGCCGGCCGTCTCGCGGCGGATGAGGCGCCCCACCTCGGTGGAGCCGGTGAACGCCACCTTGTCTAGCCCTTCGTGCGCCACCAGGGCGGCGCCGGTGCTGCCGTCGCCGGTGACGACGTTGAGCACCCCGGCCGGCAGGCCCACCTCGGTGGCCAGCTCGGCGAACAGCAGCGCCGTGAGCGGGGTGAACTCGGCGGGCTTCAGCACCACGGTGTTGCCGGCCGCCAGGGCGGGCGCCACCTTCCAGGCGAGCATCAGGAGCGGGAAGTTCCAGGGGATGATCTGCCCGCACACGCCCACGCCCTCGTAGCCGGGGAACTCCTGCTCGAGCAGCTGCGCCCAGCCGGCGTGGTGGTAGAAGTGGCGCGCCGCCAGCGGCACGTCGAGGTCGCGCGTCTCGCGGATCGGCTTGCCGTTGTCGAGCGCCTCCAGCACCGCAAGCAGGCGCGCGTGCTTCTGCATGTGGCGCGCCAGCGCGTAGAGGTAGCGCGCGCGCCCGTGGGGGCCGAGCTTGCGCCAGCCGGGCAGCGCCGCGCGCGCGGCCTGCACGGCGGCGTCCACGTCGGCGGCGTCGCCCTGCGCCACCTGCGCCAGCTCGCTGCCGTCGCCGGGGTGCTGGGTGGCGAAGCGCTCGCCGGTGGTGGGCTCCACGAAGCGCCCGCCGATGTAGTGGCCGAAGCGGTGGCCGTGGCGCTCGAGCCAGGCGCGGGCGACGTCGTCGGCTTCGGGCGCGGGGCCGTACTCCATGGTCTCGAAGATCTCCCTAACGCTCATGCGCGTCTCCTTGCGGTGGCGAAGCGGCTGCGGGTGCGCCCGGCGCTGGCACGGGCGCGCGCGGCCTGCGGACGGGCGCCCCTCATGCGAGCGGGTGGCGGTAGCCGGCCGAGTAGCGGCCCGTGACGTGGTGCTCGAGCTGGCGCTCGATGTCGGCGAGCAGCGAGCTGGCGCCGAAGCGCAGCAGGTCGGGCTCGAGCCAGCGGCGCCCCAGCTCCTCCTTCATGAGGACGAGCCAGGCGAGGGCGTCCTTGGCGGTGCGCAGGCCGCCGGCAGGCTTGAAGCCCACGGCGAAGCCGGTGCGCTCGGCGTAGTCGCGGATGGCGCGCACCATCGCCAGGCTGACGGGCAAGGTGGCGTTGACGCTCTCCTTGCCGGTGGAGGTCTTGACGAAGTCGGCGCCCGCCATCATGGCCACCAGGCTGGCGCGGTAGACGTTGCGCAGCGTGCCCAGCTCGCCGGTGGCGAGGATGGCCTTGAGGTGGGCGTCGCCGCAGGCGGCGCGGAAGAGGCGCACCTCGTCGTAGAGCGCCTGCCAGTCCTGCAGCAGCACGTGGCGGCGCGAGATCACGATGTCGATCTCGGTGGCGCCGGCGGCCACCGAGCGCTTGATCTCGTCGAGGCGCGTCTCGAACGGCGACAGCCCCGCCGGGAAGCCGGTGGAGACGGCCGCCACCGGCAGGCCGCTGCCGCGCAGGGCGGCCACGGCGGTGGGCACCATCTCGTGGTAGACGCACACCGCGGCGGTGGTGATGCCGAGGTCGGCCACCCCCAGCTCGTCTAGCAGGTCGGCACGGACCGGCGACAGCGCCTTGGCGCACAGCCGCCGCACGCGGCCCGGGGTGTCGTCGCCGGCTAGGGTGGTGAGGTCGATCAGGGTGATGGCCTTGAGCAGCCAGGCGGCCTGCCACGCCTTCTTCACGCTGCGGCGCGTGGTGAGGGTGGCGGTGCGGCGCTCGACGGCGCTCAGGTTGACGCGCGCGCCCTGCACCCAGTCGAGCTCCAGGGCGGTGCCGGGGTTGCGCGGCAGCGGCGCGAAGGGCGGGCCGGCGGCCGCCTCGGTGGGCGGCGCCGCGCTCAACTTGTCTCTGCTCTCGATGGTCATGCGCGCCTCTCTCCAGCTGGCACGCGTCCTCGGAGGGGCCGCTGACGCGGCGCGCGGGACGCGTAGGCGGCGCCCCGGGCAAGCTGCCCGCGGCGCCCGAACATCCGTCGCTAAGAGCATACACGTCGCCATGAGCGCTTCCCGCGGGCGCGCCCGCCTCGTGACGCCATATGATCGACGCCGTCGAACCCCGCGCCTAGGAGCGTCCAGGAGGCAGTTGATGCAGCTCAGTCGTTTCCCTCGTCGCCGCTACACCGACGGCCCCACGCCGCTCGAGCCCCTGCCGCGCCTCAGCGACCACCTGGGCGGCCCCGCCATCTGGGTGAAGCGCGACGACCTGACCGGCCTCGCCTTCGGCGGCAACAAGACGCGCAAGCTCGAGTTCCTGGTGGCCGACGCCCTGGCGCAGGGCGCCGACACGCTGCTGACCACCGGCGCGGTGCAGTCGAACCACTGCCGCCTCACTGCCGCCGCCGCGGCCAAGGAGGGGCTCGCCTGCCGCCTGCTGCTCGAGGAGCGCGTGCCCGGCAGCTACGACCCCGACGCCAGCGGCAACAACTTCCTCTTCGGCCTGCTGGGCGTCGAGCGGGTGGAGGTGGTGCCGGGCGGCACCGACCTGAACGCGCGCCTCGCCGGCATGGCGGAGGAGCTCGCCGCCGAGGGGCGCAACGCCTACGTCGTCCCGGGCGGCGGCTCCAACGCGCTCGGCTCGCTGGGCTACGTGGCCTGCGCCCGCGAGCTGCAGCAGCAGGCCTTCGAGCTGGGCGTGGCGTTCGACGAGGTGGTTGTCGCCAGCGGCAGCGGCGGCACCCACTCGGGGTTGCTGGCGGGGCTGCTGGGGCTGGGCGCCGGGCTGCCGGTGGCGGGCGTGTCGGTGCGCGCCAGCCAGGCGGCGCAGGAGGCCAAGATCCTGGCGCACGCGCGCGAGACCGCCGCGCTCATCGGCGCGCCGGCGGCGGTCGAGCCGGAGGACGTGGTGGTGTTCGACGACTACGTCGGCGAGGGCTACTCCTACCCCACCGAGGCGATGGTGGAGGCCACCGAGCTGTTCGCGCGCCTGGAGGGCATCGTGCTCGACCCCGTCTACACCGGCAAGGCGGCCGCCGGGCTGATCGACCTGGTGCGCAAGGGGCGCTACGAGCGCACCGCCGACGTGCTGTTCCTCCACACCGGGGGGGCGCCCGGGCTGTTCGCGGCGCTCGAGGCGTTCCGCGGCCGCCTCGGGAGCACCCACTACTTCGCCGACACGGGCGGCAGGTGAGACGCGGGCGTTCTCCCGCTCAAGCGATCCTGAAGGCGACCCGCACGCGCACCGTGCTACTCTTGTGCCGCATCGGGGCAGCTCGAGAAAGCCGCTCCGTGAGCGCCAAACCCGTTGGAGGAACCCAGTGAAGCGACTACTGTCTACCCTCGCAGCTGCCCTGCTCGTCGCGAGCCTGTTCGGCGGCAACGCGTTCGCCCAGGACGACGCCCGGGGCGAGATCCCCGATCGACTGGTCCTCGGCATGGTCCCCAGCCGCGAGGCCGACGCCATCGTCGACAGCCTCGACCCGATCGCCGAGATGCTCTCCGAGCGCCTCCTCATCCCCGTCGACACCTTCGTGTCCACGAACTTCGTGGGCCTGGTCGAAGCCATCGGCACCGGCCGCGTCGACATCGGCCTCTTCGGTCCCGCCGCCCTCGTGCAGGCCATGGACGCCTACGGCGCCGTGCCGATCGTCGCCTCGGTCCGCCAGGGCAGCACCACCTACCGCGCGCAGTTCAACGTCCGTTGCGACAGCGGCATCGAGACCTTCGAGGACCTGCGTGGGCGCACCATCGCCTTCGTGGACCCCGGCTCGGCCTCGGGCTACCAGTTCCCGTACGTGACCCTCAAGAGCACCTACGGCATCGACCCCGACACCGAGATGACCTCGATCTTCGCCGGCTCGCACGACGCCTCGGCCCTCGCCGTCTACAACGGTGACGTCGACGTGTCGGTCACCTTCGGCGGCTCGCCCGGCTCCGACGGCCGCGAGACCATCGAGGGCGACTACCCGGACGTCAAGGACGTCGTCTGCATCCTCGGCTACTCCGACGACATCCCCAACGACGGCGCCGTCGTCCGCAAGGGCCTCGACCCCGAGCTGGCCGACCAGATCGCTCAGGCGCTCATCGACATCGCCAACACCCCCGAGGGCAAGGAACTCACCAACACGCTGTTCAACGTGACCGAGTTCGCCCGCATCACCGATCCGTCGGTCTACGACATCGTGCGCGAGGTCTCGGCGACCTTCCAGCGCCGGTAAGCAGCGCGTTCGGCCCCAAGCGGGCCCGAACGCGGACGGGAACGGGCGGCAGGTTCACACCTCGCCGCCCGTTCTCGTGTAGCGTTGTCTACGTCGTGGCACATATACGTTTCAACGATGTCGAGGTCGTCTACAGAACGGGGCTCAAAGCGCTGAAAGGCGTGACGCTCGAGATCCCGCGCGGCCAGTTCGTGGTCGTGGTCGGCCTCTCGGGGGCCGGCAAGTCGACCCTCATCCGCACCGTCAACAGTCTGGTCGTCCCTACCAAGGGAAGCGTGACCGTCAACGATGTCAACGTCACCGCCTCGCGCGGCGGCGCGCTGCGCCGGGCCCGCTCCGACATCGGCATGATCTTCCAGACGTTCAACCTGGTGAAGCGCTCCAGCGTCCTGCGTAACGTGCTGGCCGGCCGTCTCGGCGACCTGCCCGCCTGGCGCGGGGTGCTCGGTGCCTTCCCGCGCGAGGACGTGGCCTACGCCCACGACTGCCTGGCGCGCGTGGGCATCCCCGAGAAGGCGTTCGTGCGGGCCGACGCGCTGTCGGGCGGCCAGCAGCAGCGCGTGGGCATCGCCCGGGCCCTGGCCCAGAAGCCGTCGGTGATGCTCGCCGACGAGCCGGTGGCCAGCCTCGACCCGCCCACCTCGCACGCCGTGATGTCGGACCTCAAGCGCATCGCGCGCGAGGACGGCATCACCACCATCGTCAACCTGCACTTCATCGACATGGCGCGCGACTACGCCGACCGCATCATCGGCATGCGCGACGGCGTCGTGGTCTTCGACGGCACCCCGGACGAGGCCACCGACGCGGTCTTCGAGGAGATCTACGGGCGCCCGCTCGAGTCGAAGGACCTGCGCGGTGCCTGAGGCGTCGAGCCTGCCGCGGCCACCCGCCGCCGGGCGCATCAAGGCCGCGCTCACGGTGGCGCTGTTCGCGGCGCTGTTCGTGCTGGCGTTCCGCCAGACCGGCTTCAACTTCCAGGCGCTCTTCAGCGGCACCGCCGACTTCTTCCGCTTCTTCGGCCGCCTGGTGCCCGACTGGTCGGCGCTGCCGCAGATCTGGCCGCCGCTGATCCAGACGATCCAGATCGCCTACGTCGCCACCATCGTCGGCAGCCTGCTGGCGATGCCGATCGTCTTCCTCGCGTCCTCGAACACCAGCACCGACCCGGTCACGCTCTGGATCGCGCGCACCCTGCTCACGGTCCTGCGCTCCATCCCCGACCTGCTGTGGGCGGCGCTGTTCGTCGCCGTGCTCGGCCTCGGCGCCCTGCCCGGCGTGGTGGCGCTGGTCTTCTTCACCATGGGCGTGCTGGCCAAGCTCGGCTCCGAGACCGTCGAGGCGATCGACCCGGGGCCGCTCGAGGCGCTGCGCGCGGCCGGCGCCGGGCGCAACCGCACCATCGTCTTCGCGGTGGTGCCGCAGGTGGCGGCCACGATGGTCTCCTACATCCTCTACGTCTTCGAGATCAACGTGCGCGCCTCGGTCGTGATCGGCCTGGTCGGTGCGGGGGGCATCGGGCAGCTGCTGCTGCGCTACCTGAACTTCTTCGACTACACCGGCGTGGCCGCGATCATCGTCGTGATCTTCGCGGTCGTGCTGCTCATCGACGGCTTCAGCGTGTGGGCACGCTCGAAGCTCATCTGAGGCTCGGCATGGTCAACGCTCCCCGGATCCCCTCCGACGTCCCGCGCCCGCCGGCGCACGTGCGCCGCAACCGCGTCCTCATGATCGCTGGCGTGGTGCTGCTCGTGGCGCTGTTCGTCCTGGCGCTGGTCACGATGAACCTGCCCACCTGGCAGCGCTTCGTCACCGGCATGCAGCGCAACTTCATGCCCCTGATGCGGGGGCTCGTGCGCCCCGAGACCGAGGTCTTCGGCCTCGCGTGGCGCTCGATGAGCGAGACGTTCTTCATGGCCATCCTGGGCACAGCCCTGGGCGCGCTCCTGGCCTTCCCCATCTCCTTCTTCGCCGCCGGCAACCTGCTGGGCGGCACGCGCTGGGCGCTGCCCGGCAAGGCGCTCCTGGTGGCGATCCGCACCTTCCCCGAGCTGGTGCTGGCCATCATCTTCGTGGCCGCCGCCGGCCCTGGGCCCACCGCGGGCATCATGGCCATGGGCATCCACTCGATCGGTTACCTGGGCAAGGTGTTCTCCGACGTCATCGAGGGCATCGACCAGGGCCCCATGGAGGCCATCCGGGCCGCGGGCGGCAACCAGCTGCACACCTTCCTCTACTCGGTGGTGCCGCAGGTGCTGCCGGAGTTCGCGTCGCACGTGCTGTACCGCTTCGAGATCAACCTGCGCGCCGCCACCGTGCTCGGCATGGTCGGCGCCGGCGGCATCGGCCTGCCGCTCATCCAGCGCCTGCAGTTCCGCCGCTGGGACGAGGTATCGATGCTGCTGATCGTGATCGTCGGCTTCATCATCGTGGTCGACGCCGTCAGTTCACGGGTCCGCAACCGGCTCGTCTGAGGGCACTACACTGGCGCTGAGGTCAGTCATGGAACACGCCGAAGCCGACCGCACCCGCCTCCTCGACGCCGCCGCCGAAGTGCTGCTGGCCGCCGTCGCCTCGGACCGCACCGGTCCGCTGGCCTACTTCCGCGAGATCCTCGCCGCTGGGCGTTACCTCTACGACGCCCAGCGGCGCTACGCCGACAACCGTCTCGCGCAGGAGCTGTTCGCCCGCGAGGAGTCGCGCGAGGTCAGCGCCGAAGGCGCCGGCGAGCTCACGCGCGAGCGCCTCATGCAGCGCCTGGCGGAGGTCGGCGAGCTCCTCGGTGACGACGACGAGGCCGAGGGGTTCAAGCGCTTCCTCTTCGAGCTAGCCGAGCACGTCACGAAGGCGTCGGGCGGCCTGTTCGCCCCGCGCGTCAACGAGGACGAGCAGGCGTTCCTGGCCGAGCTGCGCGGCCTGCTGCGCATGCGCGAGGCCGCCTGAGGGGGCGCCCGCGCCCGACCCGGTGACCCAGGCCACGCCCGTGACCCCCGCGCCCCGAGGCCGCTGGATCTGGGGCCTGGCGCTCGCCTGCTTCGTGCTGGCGGCCGCCACCGGCGCCTACTACCGCTTCGCGCTGATCACGCCGCTGCCGGGCGTCCTCGACAACGTGCGCCACGCCCACTCGCACCTGATGTTCTTCTCGTGGGTCACGCCGGCGCTGGTGCTGCTGATCGGCTCCGAGCTGCGGCGGCGCGGGGCGCGCCCGCGCGGCTTCGCGCTCGCGGCGCTGCTGGCGGCGGCGTGCGGGCTGCTCACCTACCCGCCGTTCCTGGCGAGCGGCTACCAGCTCACGCCCGTGGGCGAGCGGCTGCTGCCGCTCTCGATGATGGGGTCGGGCGTCAACGGGCTGGTGTGGTACCTGTTCATGCTGCTCTACCTGGTGGCCGCCCGGGGCGTGCGGCGCACCGCGCCCGTGCGCCTCTTCGACGTGGCGGTGGCGTCGATGCTCGCCAGCACGGTCGCCATCGCGGCGCTGGCCTACCTGGGCGCCAGCGGCGGCCTGGCGCGCCCGCTGATGCTGGCGCTCGTCGACTGGTACCTGACGCTGTTCGCCGACGGCTGGTTCGGCCTCGCGGTGCTGGGGCTGGCGGCGGCGCAGGCGCCCGCCGGCCGCGTGGCGCGCTGGCCGGTGGGGGCGCTGGCGTGGCTGCTGGGCGCCGCGATGCTCGCCCGCGCCGTGGGCCGCTACGGCCACGACGCGCTGGGGCTC
>Ga0123329_1004259_pt1 | contig 11323 bp, 9 predicted proteins | sample BioC12SIPDNA_FD_89703 | JGI IMG/M metagenome (GOLD analysis project Ga0123329, IMG submission 89703) | Anaerobic biogas reactor microbial communites from Washington, USA - Biogas_R1_B C12 SIP DNA | ecosystem: Engineered > Bioreactor > Anaerobic > Unclassified | place: Washington, USA | collected... | reverse complement strand
GAGCGAACTGCGGCGGACCGTCGAACCGTGCCATGGTGGCGTGTTCCGATGGTGGGTAATACCGGCGAATTGGAGGTTTGTGGCATGGGCGTCGACTGGGGAGGTGTTCTCGGTTCTCTGCGAATTATCGGGGTTAGGTGGGGCGTAATCCTGATCGCGGCTGCCTGGGCACTTGTTCTGCTTGCGTTTCCGACGGGTGCTGCTGCGTCGGAGTCCTTTGTTGTTACTCGGCTTACTGAAGATGACTACTTGGATTGTCCTGTCCAGATCTCGGGTGACCGCCTTGCCTGGTCGAAGGCCAACGTTCGCCCCAGCGGACGTCCGCTCATCCACCCTGACGAACACTGGGTCTACACCTGGACTCCCGAAGATGGCGTGGTGAACTTGACACCGAATGGGTACGGTGGCGACGTACATTCGGTTTCTGGAGACAGGATCGTGTGGTGGGGCAGGGATGATAGTGCAAGCCCAACAACGTGGACACCCTCGACGGGTGTGGTGGTACTGCCAGGGCATTTTTCCTCCACCTTGGGTAGAACTGTCATCGCCGGTTGAATACTGTGCACATACGGCCGGTTGAAATCTGGACATTGTGAAGGGTTCCAGTCCTGACCGGTGTGACGCGGAGCGACCACTGAGCGGGAACCACTCCCACATCGTCCATCGCTGCAGAGAGAAGTAAAGAAATCGGTCCTCTCAGACGTTTCCCAGATAGAGTGGTTGAAAAGGAAGCCTTGGTACCATCCGATGCGGGAGGTCAACGCCATAGAGACACGGGAACAGAGATCCCCGAGAAGAGCAGCGGACAGAGAGCTGCGCTCGGCTGAGTTCGACGACTTGGTCTACGCCCATGGCTCTGCTCTTGTCCGCAGCTTGACCCTCATCACTCTGGATCCGGGTCTGGCCGAAGACGCGGCCCAGGAGGCCTTCCTCAAGCTCTACCTGCACTGGAACGACCCGGCCATCATAGACAGGGTCGCCTGGCTCTACAGGGTGGCCATCAACCGCTCCAAGGACTACCGACGAGCCATCAGACGGACCATACAGTTGCGAGATCGCCTAACCGCGAGAGCAGACCGGCGTGCGCTCGAGTCCTGGGATCCAAATCCCCGGTTCATCGACCTCCTTCGGCCCCTGCCCAAGCGGCAACGAACGGCGGCTGCCCTCTTCTACCTGGCCGGCTTCTCGACTCAGGAGATAGCCCGCGCCATGGATATCTCCGAAGGGGCCGTCGGTAGTCATCTGCATAAGGCCCGCCAAGCACTGCGCAGTATCTGGGAGGACGAGTAGTGGACACCCGGACAGAAGACGAACGACTCAAGCAGATCTACCAGCGAAATGCCCCGGTGGTGAACGATGACACCTTCGCACGGCACCTGGAAGAAGTCACGAAGTGCGAGCACCCAAAGACATTCAGGACCGCTCACCCCAAGCGCCGCGCAGCTCTTGCGGCTCTGGCCGCAGTTGTGGTGTTGGGGCTTATCGGTTTCGGCATCGCAGAGCTCGTGACCAGTTCGGGCAGAGACGACGCGGTGGTGGTCATCACCGACGACCCGATGAGCCCGGGGGTAACGAGCGCCGGGACGGAAACCACGGCAGGTGTGACGGACTCCACTATCGCCAACGAGTGGACGGCCACCACCACAGGCACCACCCTCTTCCCACAGGAACACTCGTTCATGCGGGAAGCCTCGGACGACGGCTACAACGTCTTCATGTTCACCAAGCAAGAAGGAGATACGAAGGTCTTGATGGTGTGGGTCATCCTCGACAGCGAGGAGACAACCCATGAGGCCACCGACGCCGTCTTCGACTACATGGTGGCCCTGGCCGAGAAGTATGACGCCGCGGAGGCCGCCGGAGGTCGGATGAGAGTCGAGCTCTCCGATGCGCCCCCTGGGGAGCTCATCAAGGACTACATCTTCGAGTCGAGGGACTTCGACCTCTCGGAGACGACCACCCAGACTGCCCCGTAGTTCGCCCCCTTGCTGGCTGCCTGGCGCACCGGAAACATCCAGCCACTTGATGTGAGTCACGATTCGGCTGAGAAGAATGGGATTGTCGTGAGACTCTCAGCGGAAGACCTTGGTCCACCCGATGGGGTCTTCACCGCGCACCGACTCGTACGCCTAGCCTTTCTCGTCACCCAAGAACAGGGGCTCACCTTCGATCGGATGACGTGGATCCTGGTTGGCAGAGACGGCGCCGAAACGACGGACATGGCCATCTCTCTCCAGGCCGGTTTTTCCTATGATCCGAGTTGGGGCCAGGGCGAGCGACTGGAGCAGCAACGGGCCGGTGAGAAGGTCGCTGCCGCACTGACTCGTATCGGCGCGGGGGTGAGGTGGAGGACCTACATGGAAGATGTCCCGTACGGCAGGCTTCTTCAGGTCCACGTCACTCTCGGGGATTACGAGCGAGAAGCCTACACGACATTCCTTGAGGACCTGATGGAAGCCATGGGCGAGGTGAACGGGGGAGGTGCTCACATCGCGGTTATGGAGTTGAGCGTCGACGACCGAGACCTTCAACCGGTACTACGGAGCGTCTATGACTTCCAGCTCTGGGCCAGTAGGACCTGGCATGCCGGCGAGCAGTACCGTCCGCCGTGGATGGACGTGCCAGGGCCGTGATTCTTACCAGGCGAGTGTCGCGAAAAGAGGCTGACCTTATGGCAGACTTCACGTTCTCTGTGAAGAAGCCGGCGATGAGGCGGACTTATTTTGGATCGACGGCGACGGGTAGTGTGCTGACTTGTGTGCAAAAGGTCTTGGGGGAAGGACAAGAGAAAAGGTCATGGTATGCACGTGATGCCGAGTCACCCCTACAAGAGGGAGCACACCATGACCCAGGAGAAGAGTACCCAAGCGCGGGCCAACCTTAAAGCACTGATCGCCGAGGATAGGGGTTTTCTGCGCGAGATCGTCCGCGAGGCGATGCAGCAGATCCTTGAGGCGGAAATGACCGACACCCTGGGCGCCGAGCCGGGCGAGCGCACCGAGGCACGCCTGGGATACCGCGCCGGCCACTACCCCCGCACCCTGGTAACGAGGGTGGGCAAGCTGGAACTGAGAGTCCCCCGCGATCGTGACGGCCGTTTCTCCACGGAGCTGTTCGAAAGATACCAGCGATCCGAGAAGGCTCTGGTGTCCGCACTTGCGGAGATGTACGTGCAAGGCGTCTCCACCCGCAAGGTGAAGGCCATCACCGAGGAGCTCTGCGGCCACAGCTTCTCGGCTTCGGCCATAAGCCAGATCAACAAGGGACTGGACAAGAGCCTGCAAGAGTTCGCCACCAGGCGCCTGGAAGAGCCCTACCCCTACGTCATCTTAGACGCCCGCTACGAGAAGGTGCGGGAAGGTGGGGTCATCCGCTCGCAGGCCGTGTTCATCGGCCTCGGCATCAACACCGACGGCTACCGCCAGGTCTTAGGCGTGGAACTGGCCGGCCGGGAGAGCCAGACCAGCTGGCGGGACTTCCTGGCCTCGCTCAGGGACCGAGGACTACATGGCGTGGAGTTCGTGGTGTCCGACGCCCATGAGGGCCTGCGCAAGAGCCTCATGGAGATGCTGCCCGAGGCCGCCTGGCAGAGATGCTACGTGCACTTCCTGAGAAACGCCCTCGACCACCTGCCGCGCAAAGCCAACGACGACTGCCTGCAGGAACTCCGCTGGCTCTATGACCGCCGTGACGTGGCTGAGGCCCAGAAGGACCTCTCGGCCTGGCTCTCCCGTTGGCAGAAGACCTATCCCAAGCTGTGTGACTGGGTGGAGGAGAACATCGCGGAGACGCTCACCTTCTACCGCTTGCCCCGCGGCCATCACAAGCATCTCAAGAGCACCAACATGCTGGAGCGCCTCAACGAGGAGATCAAACGCCGGACCCGGGTGGTGAGGATCTTCCCCAACTCAGACAGCTGCCTGAGGCTCATCCGGGCCCTGGCCGTGGAGACCCATGAAGGCTGGATCGAGGAGCATCGCTACCTCAACATGGACCTTCTTACCGAGCACAAGCGCGAACTACTGCGCCAACTGGAGGAGGCGGCCTAAGAAGAAGACGTCACGGAAGGACCGACGTCATACCGTGATCTGCTTTTGCACAACTTGACGCACACAACCCGGCGACGAAACACGCTGCCACGAGTCGGTGGACTCTGCACCATCGTTTGATAGTGATGGTTTCTTCTGGAAAAGTCTTATCCCGAGTCACGGGCCTCCGTGCATCAGCACCCGCCCTGGTGCCGCTGCCGGGCAAGCGCGACAGATTCAAGGCTGTTCTTTTTGCGGTGACGGCCGTGAGTCTTTTCCTGAGCTTGTACTACTACTATCAACTCAGAGACCAAATTATCCGTATGGAGCGCGACCTGTTCACAGCGTCTCTAGGTGCGGGCATCTACCTGTGCATCGTTGCCAGTTTCGTACTGCGCATTGGAGTGGCGATGTTGGCATGGCAAACGAGGAAGAAGCGCCCGGAGACAGAGCGTCTTTCACCCCCGACACACCTTCGCTGACCGAGAGACCTAGCCTGATGGCCGGAGACTGCGCCTAGGCGACCTTGTAGCGCGATGGCCGCACGGGGGTGACCGGACCTCGACTGCCGCTCGACTGCCGTTCGACTGCCGCACGCCTACCTCTGAACACCACGAACAGCGACAGCACACGACTGATAGCGAGCGACCAGAAAATCCCCGCCTTTGCAGGCAAAACACTGGTCAGACAGGCACCGTCTGACAACGATGGAATACGTGAGAAAGGGCGAGGGACCGGCTATGACGCCCGCGCCCAAACTGGGTGAGTGAAGCATCAGATAGACGCGCGAACCAGCGAGGCTGCAGGGCACGCTGCGTCCCCACCGCTTGATCAGATCACGGCAGCGGCCAGGGCACCAGGCCCGGGCACAGGTGCAGCCGGGCACCACAGCGTGTTCACACAAACGGAGTCGGCGTGGGAGAACGTCGCCAAGCTCGACCAGGACTTCTTTCCGAAGGAGTATCCGTCACTCACAATCGACTCCTTCACTATCATAGGAAGCGGGCCAAAGAATGGGGCCGGTTTGAGACTGACAGAGGAGCGATTGCTGTCGACAGCGGGGAGGAACCCGATGGGTGCGTGGCGCAGATTCAACGAGTGGTTGGCCACCGGCATCGAGGTCATCTCGATGACATACAAGTCCCTCTCTGGAGATCCGGCAGTGTGGGAGTCGACCATCCGCGGGTTCGAAGCACAAGACCGGGTTGACCCGCCTGCCGGCAACACGATCGTCTTCACCGGGAGTTCCAGCATCACTCTTTGGAAGACCCTGGCGCGCGACATGGCCCCTCTGCCGGTAATCAACCGAGGCTTCGGCGGTTCAAGGACAGCGGACCTAGTGCGCTACGCAGATCGGATTGCCACAGCCTGGAAGCCACTAGCGCTCGTCGTATTTGTCGGCACGAACGATATCGCCGGACGCAAGCCAAAGACGGCACAGCAGGTATTCGATAATCTGGTGTCCTTCATCCAAGCCGTGCACGACTCCCTACCTGAAGCAATCATCTACTACCTCTCCATCACACCCACGCCTGCCCGCTGGCGGCTCTGGCCCGTGGCCGAGGAGGCAAACAGGCTTATGAGGGACTACGCTGAGACCGATGATCGGCTTCACTTCATCGATCTGGTTCCCGCGATATTGAAACCAGACGGACTGCCGGATCGCAGTCTCTATAGAATCGATAGGCTCCACCCGAACACCAAGGGATACGCCACGTGGGCGGCGGTCCTCAAACCGATTCTTGAAAGCAACTTCCCACCAAGCAACGCTGGCCAGTAGGGCTTCCGGAGCCTTCACTTGCTTCTCAATCCACGCCACGCGACCTGCGGGTTCGAGTCCCGCCTCCGGCCTGAGCCATTGCGCGATGCCAGGTTGCAGTGCCAAGATGATGGTCATGAGCGGCCCGGGTTCCATTCTTTCTCCCCATCAGACCGAACTCTTCTACGACCGGGTGCGCCAGTTCACGCACCTGAGCTTCTCCTCCGGTAGTTACGAGACAGGAGTCCGCAGTGATCTCAGAGAGAGAGTTCTTACGACGTTATGCGGTTATACGGGAACATATGCGCAAGGACGGCATTGACAGTCTCTTGGTCTGCGGTTTAGCGGCTGATTTTCACCGCGGCAATATCCGCTATGTGACCGGGTCGGGGAGGGGGGGCCAGTGCATCTTCCCTCTGGAGGAAGAACCCGTCTTGCTTGTGGGCACAAACCAGTCGACATCGCCGAAGTTGTCCAGGAACATCGGGGCGTACGGTCTTCTCGATTTTGTAGAATCTGACAAACCGGGAGAAACGATCAGCGGGGAGTTGTCCCGCTTCGACCGCGGCGGGAAGATCGGGCTCATCGGCATGGACTGCCTCACTCCGTCGGCATATCTGCAGATCAAAGAGAAGTACGGCGACCGGCTGCTCGATCTGCCGGAATACTTGAGACCGATGCGTGAGATCAAGAGCCCCGAAGAGATAGAGATGACCCGCACCGCCGCGGCGATAGCGGACAAGGTATATTTCCGCCTGCGCGAGATGATCAGGCCGGGCATGAGCGAGTACGAGATATACGGCGATGTCAAGAAGGTGATCTACGAAAACGGCTGCGAATACTCATTCGACCTGATCGACGCGGCGGGCTGCACCATGAACATGTCCTTTCACCCCACCGGCGACAGGCTTGAGAAGAACGGAACGCTGTTCATGGAGATCTCGCCGGCTTACGACGGTTATTATGCCCAGTTGCCGGTAACACTTCCCGTGACCAGTTTCCCGCCTCATGTCAAGGAGATGTTCATGGCGTGGGCGGAGGCGGACAAGGAGGTCCGGCCGCTTCTGCGCCCCGGCACGCGTATCTCGGATATCTATAAGGCTTTGATGGGCAGCATCGAAAAGAGAGGTTTCGTGGCGCCGTTGCGCCCCGGCCATTCCCTGGGGCTGGATATCCTGGATTTCTGGTCTATCGACGAGACGAACACTGCGACTCTTGAACCAGGCATGGTGATAGCCGTACACCCGCCATGCATGACGAGGCTCTGGGGAGATGCCGTGGGCGAGGGTTATACATACTTGATCACCGAAGCAGGGTGCGAAAAACTCAGTAAGGTGGACCTGGATCACGAACTTGTCTAGAAAGTTGCAGCTTCGATAATAAAGAGTTCTTGACGGGAGACGATCTTGACCGACAACAAGACGGATGTCCGTGAGCCCATGGGCGGCTATCACGGCAAGATACTGAGAGTGGATCTTACCGGGCACACGCTCACCGACGAACCGATCACTTATGAGTTCGTCCGCAAGTACATGGGCGGAGCCGGGTTTGTAGCCTACTACCTCTGGAATGAGCTCAAGGGAGGCGAAGACGCCCTGGGCCCGGAGAACAAGCTGGTTATCGCCATGGGACCGGTAAGCGGTCTTGCCTTTGCCGGGGCCGCGCGCTTCTGCGTGGGCGCCAAGTCTCCGCTCACCGGCGGCATTGCCAAGTCCGAGTCCGGCGGCTACTGGATGGCCGACATGAAGAGGGCCGGTTATGACGCCATCATCGTCGAAGGTAGATCCGACAGACCGGTCTACCTCTGGATAGACGACGGAAAGGCGGAGATCCGGGACGCTTCCCAGCTCTGGGGAAAGGATGTCAAAGAAACCCAAGAGAGCATCCAGGCTGAACTCGACGACAACCACGTCAGAGTCATTTCCATCGGGCCGGCCGGAGAGAACATGGTCCGTTACGCGTGCATCATGGTCGACCTCCTTGACGCCCTGGGGAGGGGAGGACTAGGGGCCGTGATGGGCTCCAAGAACCTGAAGGCGGTCGCCGTGAGAGGCCACCAACTGCCTCCCATCGTGAACCCCGATTACGTGAAGGAGCTCCGCAAAGAACTGACGAGGCATCCTCACCCCCTGTCGGAATGGGGCACCAGCGGTCCTCCGATGATCCAGCACGAGATCGAGGGTGACCTGCCGGTACGCAACCAGCGCGACGGGCTGTTCCCCGGTGTGAAGAACATCACCTGCATGGCCATGGAAGAAACCGGCCTCAGGCAGAAGATGCACGGCTGCTACGCGTGCTACATCCGCTGTAAGCCGGTGGTGAAGTTCACCGGACCCAAGTACTCGGTCGACGATGCCTACGGTGGGCCGGAATATGAGTCTCTGGGCGCCCTGGGTTCCAATTGCGGCATCGACGACTTGAGAGCATGCTGCAAGGCCAACGAAAGATGTGACGCGCTTGCCCTGGATACCATCTCCACAGGTGCATCGATCGCCTTTGCCATGGAATGCTACGAGAAGGGCTTCCTGACGAAGGAAGATACCGGCGGCATCGACCTGACCTGGGGTAATGCCGAAGCCGTGCTGCAGGTCATCGAGCTGATCGCCCGGAGAGAAGGCATCGGCGACTTCATCGCCGAAGGCACGGCCCTCATGGCTAAGAAGATCGGCAAGGGTTCCGAGGCTTACGCCATGAACGTCAAGGGGCTTGAAGCGGCCATGCACGATGCCCGGGCCATGATGCAGTTCCGCCTGGGATACATGGTGAATCCCCACGGGGCCGACCATTGTTCCAGCATGGGAGGCGGCGTATCCGCCTTCGGGCTGGAGGACCTCAACCAGTTCGGCATACTGGAGCCGGCGGACATCGAGGACTTCGGGCCGAGGCGCATGTCCATCTACAAGCTTACCCATTGCCTGATGATGCTGACGGACTGCCTGGTGCTGTGCATCATGCCGGCGATCAGCAATACCCAGAAAGTGGAGCTTGTCCAAGCTGTCACCGGCTGGAACACGGGGTGGGTGGAGCTCATCAAGATAGCGGAACGGACCCTCACCCTCATGAGGCTTTTCAACATACGCGAAGGCTTCACGGCCGCCGACGATGAATTGCCACAGCGCTATTACGACCAGAAGACCGACGGGGTACTGTCCACCAAGCCGATACCCAGTAAGGAAGCTATGAAGAAGGCCCGGGAGTACTACTACTACTACATGGGCTGGGACCGCGAAGGCGTGCCGACGCCGGAGAAACTCGCCGAACTGGAGATCTCATAACCGTATGAGTGTCAGGGTACTCAACCCCCTCTTCTTCAGGTACACGGGCAACCGGCGCGAGGTAGAGGTCGAGGGGCGGACGGTCGGCGAGTGTATCAGAAGCCTCGCGGAGCAGTATCCGGAAGTCAAGAAACATCTCTTCTCCGCCGCGGGCGGCCTGCAGGGGAACCTGCTGGTCTCCCTGAACCGGGACGTAGTCCAGCATGGGGAACTGGACACGCCCGTAGAGGAGGGCGATGCGATCCACATCATGACGATGATCGACGGCGGGTGATCCACAGCCCGGGCGGCCGTCGAACAGCTCGAGGTTCTGCATCGCCGCCCGCAGTCTGCCGGCCTCAATGTCCTTGACTATGCGTACCACGGTGTTCTGTCGATGCCCTCCTAACCTGGGTCTTCTTTCCCCGGCATTATGGTGACGAACTCCCCGGACCCCGCTGGACTGCCCACCCCACCCCGTCGTCGGTCCACCGGCCCTCCGCCCAGATGGTTGGTCGCACCGCGCGGCAGCAGAGCCAGGCCGACGGCGCCCACGAAGGCGACACCGGAGGCCAGCAAGTAACTCGCGGAGAAAGAGGGGAGACGGTCGGCCATCATGCCTGCGATGTATGGTCCCGCCGCCTGGCCGATACCGTGAAAGATGGTGAGGAAGCCATACGCCGCGGGCGCCATGACGGGACCTACTATGTCGCCTGAGGTGACTGCCATCAGCATCGGCATGCCCCAGGCCGACAGGCCCCAGATGACGGCTGATAGCGTAAGTCCGGCGGGCTCCGTCCACAGAGCGAACAGCGTCTCGGCTATCGCCTGCATGCCCAGCGCGATGGCCATGGCGGCCCGGCGGCCGATACGGTCGGCGATCCAACCCCAGGTGATGCCGCAGGGCAGGCTGGCACAGCCGAGGATCAAGAAGAGCGTGCCAGCCTGCTGTTGTGTGTATCCAACGTCGGCTATCAACCGCTTGGCGAAGAACGTCAGATAGATGATGTATGAGAAGCCGAAGCAGAAGTAGCAGGCGCCCAGGCGCCAGACCTGGCCGGAGAGGTAGAGCCTTCGCCATTCGACCTTGCCGTGAGAGGTCTCCGACTCGAAGCCCTCCGGTTCGTAGCCCGGGTGGTCGCGCAAAACCAGCAGGCTGGCGATCGCTATGACGAAGGCGATGGCGGCAAGCACGTACCACGACACCCGCCAGCCCGCGACCGGGTATGAGCTCATGATCCAGGGGACGAGCGGTCCGGCCACGATCAGGCCGAGCGAGGCGCCGGTGGACACGAAGCCCGTGGCGACGCCCCGGCGTGCTCGCGAGAACCACATGGCGATGATGGTGTTGGCCGGGATGTTCGAGCCCGCTGCCCCGAACCCCGCGAGTACCCTGCCGACGAGCGCAGGCACGTACGAGTCGGAGATGCCGGTGAGCACCATCCCGGCGGCCATGAGAAGACAACCTGCGAAGATCACCCGCCGGGGACCGATGCGCGCGGCCAGAGCTCCGGTGAAGACGCCCAGGATCACGTAACCGACCAGGTTGGCGGTCGCGAGCCCGCCGGCCTGGGTGTTGCTCAGGCCTAGCGCCTCCTGCATGGGCGGCAGGATCGACGTGTAGGCGAAGCGCGACAGACCCAGAGCGCCGAACACGGTGAGGAAGGCCATGACCAGGATGGCCCACCTGTATGAAGGACCTGGAGCAGTGCGAGTCATTGCAGGAAGCTTAGCGCCTTGCGCCGTTCGAGTGTGCGGCATGCCACGAAGGAGTGCTCCGTCCTCAGCGCCGTCTCTTGAGCTCCTCTTGGGCGATGAGGGCCGCTCCCAGCGCTCCGATTATCTGCGGTTCTTCCGGGACCAAGAAGGTCATGCCGAATCGCTCTTCCAAGAACTTTCTGACGCCGGTGTTCTTGGCGACACCCCCCGTGAAGACCGCATCAGGCTTCACGCAGATACCGGACGCCATGGCGGCCACCCTGAGTGATATGGCTCTGTGCACGCCGGCTATCAGATCCCGCCTGTCTTTTCCTTCTGCCCGCAGCACCACTATCTCCGTCTCCGCAAACACAGTGCAGACGCTGCTTATGTTGCACGGCGCCGTGCTCTCCAGGGCCAACGGTCCCATCTGGGCCACAGATTCCACCTCGAGCACATGTGCCATGACCTCCAGGAACCTTCCGGTACCCGCGGCGCACTTGTCGTTCATGGCGAAATTGACCACATCGCCTTCTGGGTCCACCTCGATAGCCTTGGAATCCTGGCCGCCGATGTCGATGATG
>Ga0123329_1004254_pt1 | contig 11333 bp, 11 predicted proteins | sample BioC12SIPDNA_FD_89703 | JGI IMG/M metagenome (GOLD analysis project Ga0123329, IMG submission 89703) | Anaerobic biogas reactor microbial communites from Washington, USA - Biogas_R1_B C12 SIP DNA | ecosystem: Engineered > Bioreactor > Anaerobic > Unclassified | place: Washington, USA | collected... | reverse complement strand
GCGATGCGCAACAGCCCGGTGATGCGCTCTCCGGGTGAATAAGTGGCTTCGGGATGGTCCAGCTCGAACGTCATGGTCGGCGGCGGCCCCGCGGGCAGAACCAGCGTGCCAATGACGGCTCCGCAGGCTCCCCCCACCAACACGCCCAAGATCAAGCCGACGGGAGCTCCAACCAGGGCGCCCAAGAAGCCGCGACCCACGGCGCCGAGCACGATGCCGAGGATCAGCCCTGCGGCTCCGCCTTCGAGCCCGCCCCAGATCAGTCCGTGGCGGGTGATTGGCTCCATCCGCTCGAGGCGCGACCAGGCCTCAATGCGGGCGACGAGCTGCCGAATCTTTTCCCATGCTGCGGCCATCGGCTGCCTCTACCTGGATTGGTGGTTTCGACTCTGAACCGCTGTACCGATTATAGCACGCCGCCAACAGCAGGGAAAGGCGACCAGCCGGTTCCCTGGGCGGGCATTTGCCACGGACGGGTGGCAGTGCTATACTGGCCGGCGTGCCCGGGGCGTAGCGCAGCCAGGTAGCGCACTTGAATGGGGTTCAAGTGGTCGGACGTTCAAATCGTCTCGCCCCGACACCGAACGGCCAGCCAATGGAGGCTGGCCGTTCATCGTTTTTTACCCTCGCTGCTCGCCCGATCCTGCCATCCTAGGCCTCATGTTCCCACCGCGAGTCGTCCTCCAGGCGGTCGATCGTCAGGCCGTCCACTCGCAGACCCAGCACGCCCAGGGCGGGCGCCACACAAAGGCGCGCCTCTTTTGCTAGTTTGCGGGCCTGAGAGCGCACCTGCGACAGGTCTTGGCACTGGCGTGCCGCTCGCATCACCACGTCGGAAACATGGCCGTACACGAGGCGGGTCGCCATCTCCTCGACGCTGCGAGGCGGCCCGAGATGGTCCCACTGGATCGCCGGGGCGTGCCCCTCAAGCTGGGCGATAGTGTCACCGCGCTGGAGGGCCCCCTCGGCCAATGCAAGCACCCGTTCGTCGGCGGTCGCCAGGGCTGCCGATCCGATGATGGTGACATAGGCTAACGCCTCGCGCGTCCGCAGCTGAACGGGCGTTGGGGTCACCCACAAGATATCTGGCCAGGCTGGTCGCGGCTTGCTCGCACCGTTAGGATTGCCCACGGCTACTGGGCTGGCGCATCCGCCGGCGAGCGGACGCCGCTGAGCAGGCTGCTCCACTCGGTCGCTCGCCACTGGCCTGCGGCATCGCGAATGACCGTACAAGGTCGCGGGCTGTCGGCGCCCGAGCTGGCCACAAAGAGCTTGACGCGCCCGGATTCGTCGGTGCCGCTGTACGGGTTACGGCCCAAGCGAATGGCGATGCTTCCCTCTGGCAGGGCGTACCCGTTCTCGGGGGTGGCGCCTTCCACGTAGGAACGGGGGACATGGGGGCGCTGGGCGAGCTGCATGCGGATCAGGTTGAGCGCACGGGGCTGGAGCTCGGTCTCGCCCAGCGCGCTCGTGCGGGTTCTCGATGCATCGACGGCTTGGGCGAGGCAGAGCTGCCCCAGGGTCTCATCGTTGGTGTAGAGCAAGAGCGCCGCGATCATCACCGCTGCGGCGCCCTCGGGCGTCTGCGCGTGCTCGTCGCGCAAGGCGATGAACTCGTCTACCGATTGGGGGAGCTGCTGGATCTCGATGCGGACTGCGGTCATGGCCGATCCTCCTCTTGACGGTCGCGGGACGATGCCGGGGGTCAGTACCTGATCACAGGATGACAGCATTATATACAAGAGTAAGGCGCAAGGTATAGCGTAGGAACCAGGCATGGCCAGATGCCCGGTTGTCGCGGCCATGGGTCACGCGTTCCGCGCCGAATGAGCATTGGTCAGAGAGCCTCGCTCGTGGTATAATAAAGGTTACCATCGGGCGTGTATGCTATCTCGACTCGATAGGGCGAGAGGATGAGCGGGTCAGGCATTCCTGTTGGGAAACCTAGTGGGCCAGAACTGTTGGGCGGTTAGCGGTATTCTAGGCGGAATGCCACGCGGCGCCCGTTTTTCTTTTGGGCGGGCGCGTCGGCTTGCGGTGACGCGGGTTCGGGGTTGCCAGACTAGGCAAAGGTAGGGGCTGCGATGTTTGCCGAGGGAAGCAAGGTTGTGCATCCGTGCTATGGCGCTGGAACCGTGGTGCGTGTCCAGAAAAAGAGCATCGGAGACGATGCGCGGCGCTACTATGTGATCGAGGCGGTCTGCAAATCGATGCAGGTGATGGTGCCAGTGAATCGCGCCGATGACCTGGGGCTTCGGGAGGTGGGCCGAAGTCAGCATCTCCTCCAAGTGTTGCAGTCGTGCGCCGTGCCGCCCACCGATTCCGAGATCGGCTCGGATCTGCGAGCTCGTCAGCAAGAGATGCGCGATCAGCTCAAGTCGGGGTCGTTCACGTCGGTGGCGGACGTCGTACGCAAGCTCTATTTCCTCTCAGAAAAGCGGCCGCTGGGCACGGTGGATCGCCAGCTTTTTGACCGAGGCAAGGATCTCTTGGCTAGCGAGCTAGCTCTAGCTACCAACCAGGCGCTGGATGACGCCATGCAGATCGTGGAGGAGACGCTCGGCAGTATGGTCGCCGCCCTCGAACAGGAGTGACGGCGCGCGAGCGGTGATAGGACGTGCGAACCGGCGGCCCATGGCCGCCGGTTTTTTGCGTCACGTCCGCCCTAGGGTCTCAGGGAGGGAGGCGCCTCGATGGGGTCCTCCAGGAGGCGTTCAGCCAGGGCGCGATAGCTCTGCGCGATCTCGGCCTCGGGATCGGCCAGCATGATCAGCTCCTGGCGGCTGTGGGTGTGATAGAGCAAGCCCGGAGCCGACGGAATCACCTCGAGGATCCCGAGATTGATCTCGCTGGCGATCTGCGTGGCTGGCTTTTGGGACGCACCGGCATAGCGTTGCACCAGCACGATCCCGGGAACCTGGGTTCCGTAGCGACCGCTCTCGAGCCAGGCCAACAGCGTGCCTAGGTGCCACTCGGACAAGGGGTCGTGCTCGCAGACGGGCAGAATGGCGCTGGCTTGTGACAGCACCTCGGCGGTGTGTGCCAGGTTGGCGATGCCGAGATCAATGATGATGACGCCATACCTGTGTTGAAGCATGGTCAGCGCCTCGGTCAGGATGCCAGGGCGCAACGGCCTGGGCGCGATGGCGTTGGAGAGCCCGGGGAGATAGTCAAAGCCGGCATGGGTCTCCAGGATGCAACCAGCAAGCCCTGCCATGGTCAAGCGCGTGCCCTCGGGGGCCAGCATCTCCTGTAGGCTCTGCCCCGTGTGGCTGCCCAGGAGCCAGGGGGCTGAGGCGCCATGTCCTTGGAGCTCGACGTACAGGATTTTGCGTTCGCCATCGGCCAAGGCGGCGGCCACATTGAGGGCGGTGGTGGTGGTGCCCACGCCGCCCTTGGCGCCGACAAAGGCCAAAACCTGGCTGGTGGGGCTAGGGGGTCGCTTGGCGCGAGCCAGCAGCGCCTTGAGGCGAGCCATCACCTCTTTGGGATCCGCCGGCTTGGCCAAATAGTCGTCGGCTCCAGACTCAAAGCCGTTGAGCTTGTCGGTGACCTGGGTGCGCGCGCTCAGCATCAGGATCGGGACGTCGCGGATGGTCGGTATGTTGCGGATCTGGCGGCAGGTCTCAAAGCCGTCCATGTCCGGGAGCATGACATCCAGAATCACAATGTCCACCGTCTCGGACATGAGCAGCTGGATGCCGTCGGCGCCGTTAAAGGCCGACATGGCGCGGAAACCTCCGCGCTCGAGGACATAGCCAAGCATCTCCACAAAGACCGGATCATCATCGATGATTAGAACGGTAGCGCTCATGCTGGCGCACCTCCCTCTGCGTGCCTGGTGACGAGTGGAAGCTCAAAGGTGAACGTCGTGCCGTGGCCCTCTTCGCTGGTTACCCAGATCCGACCACCGAGAGCCTGGATGATCTCGCGGCTGATGTAGAGACCCAGACCCATGCCGGCATGCCTGTGCCGAGAGTTGATGCTCCCCTGGTAAAAGCGGTCAAAGATGCGATCGACCTCCTCGGCTGGTATGCCGGGACCGGAGTCGCGCACCTCGACGCGAGCCTGCCTGTGATGCGCGCCCACCGAGATGGTGACCTGCCCCTGCGGGGGGGTGAACTTTATCGCGTTGCCCATCAGGTTGACAATGACCTGTGTCAGCCTGCCGGGGTCGCTGCGGGTCCAGACGGGCTCTTCTGGTGGCTCACAGGCCAGCGACAGAGACTTGAGCGTCGCCCGCGGTTCCAGCCGCGCCGCAGCATCGGCCACCAGAGCCCCTAGCTCGACATCCTCCGGCTGGATGCCAAAGCGGCCGGTGTCGATGCGCGAGAGCTCGACCAAGTCGTCTACCAAGCGGCTGAGCTGGTCAACCTCGTCCTTGATATGCCCGAAAAAGCGGCGCAGGTCCGCCTCGGGCAGATCGACGACGTCGCTGATGATGCTGGCGAACCCCAGAATGTGTTGGAGTGGGGCTCGCAGTTCGTGAGAGATCTGCGAGATGAACATGGCTCGTGCCTCGGCATCACGGCGATCGCGGGTGATGTCGTGCACCACCCGGACCTCGCCCAGACGCGAATCGGTCAGGTTGGTGGGACGGACCTCGACCGCGAGCTCGCCGCCGCCGGCCATGGGCAGCATGGCGCAGTACGGGCCCATCACCGGGCCCCGGCTGGGGTCGAGCAGGATACCAAAGCAAGGCGGCAGGGCCCCATCACGGCAGCCCGCGCTCACCTCGTCGACCGTGAGGTCAAGCAGCTGGCAGAGGGCCGGGTTCGTCCGAACGATCCGTCCTTGCGCGTCTAGAATGAACAAGCCATCGGCCATCGACTCGATGATCGATTCGCTGCGCTGTCGCTCGGCGATGGCGTCATGCAGCAGGTTGGCCTGCCGAATGGCCACCGACGCCTGCGCGGCCAGCGTCTCGATATGCTCGGTGTCGTCGTCGTCAAAAGCATCTGACTGGGCGCTGCTGATGCTCATGGTCCCCAGCGCCACGGGTCCTACATAGAGGGGCGACACGAGAAGCGAGCAGAGATCATCATGGGAACGGAGAGGCGCATAGTCAGCTGAGCGGCGGGTATCGTCGACTCGGATGGTGCGTAGATCGCGCAGGCTGCGGCCCGCCACGCCTACGTCGCGCGAAAAGCCTTGCGTGTTCAGGGTGACAGGCGACCAGGGGGCACAGACACGTGGAATCAGGCGCTCGCCGCCGTCGTCGAGCAGGTGGATAACGCAACGATCGGCCGCGGGAACGATCTCGAGGGCGGCATCGACCATCGTCTGGAGTAGCTGGGCCAGGTCCTTGGCGCCAACCAGCTCTCGGGAGATGTGGAGTAGGCGTCTGTGAATCTCTTCCTGGCGCACTGCTGACCGTCGCGTCTCGACCATGGCTCCCTACGCTTCAAATGCTCCTCTAGCCTCGCGAGCAGGGCCTATTATAGCGCCCCTCTGCGTGGGTTCAAGGTCTCGGGCCGACTAGAGACGTCGGTCTAGTGTGTGATCAGGCTGATCTGCTGGATCGGCCAGTACCGCAGCCAGGCCTTGCCGACGACATGCTGGTACGATATGGCCCCAAAGGCGCGGGAATCGTTGCTGGCTGGCCGGTTGTCACCCATGACAAATACGTGACCTTCGGGAACGAGGCTTGGCGCAAAGACGCCACGGGTGGGCTCGGAGAGGTAGGGTTCGTCGAGCGGCTCTCCGTTGATCAGGACGTGCCCTTGCTCGACCGCGACCATCTCGCCCGGCAGCCCGATGACGCGCTTGATCAGCGGTGGGCCCGTGTGGCTGGGAGGATCGATGACGACGATATCGCCACGCTGCGGCGGGCTAAAGCGGTAGCTCATCTTTTCGATGATCAACCGCTCGCCATCGATGAGGCTCGGCGTCATGCTGTGGCCGTCAACCCGCGTCGCCTGGGCGACAAAGGTGTTGATGACCAACACGATCACCAGAGCCGGCAGCAGGGCCTCGGCGAACTCGCGCAGTAGGGAGGTCTTTTGTGGGGCGGTCTGAGATGTGGTCTGTTCCACGATGCTTGGCGCCTACTGGTCACACGGGCTCTCCTGGGGAGAGCCCGTGTGCTTGGACTACTAGGCTCTAGCGCCGGCCGCGAGGGCTCCGACGACGGTCGCCGCCAGAGCTGCGCGGAGGACGATCGTTCTCACGAGCCTCTTCGACCGTCCAGCCCTGCAGCACTGCCTGCCTGGACAGACGGATGCGACCTTGGCCATCGACGTCTACCACCATGACGGTGAGTTCCTCGCCCACGCGGGCGACGTCCTCGACCTTTTCGATGTGATAGTCAGCCAGCTGCGAGATGTGCACCAGGCCATCTTGCCCAGGCAGAATCTCGACAAAGGCGCCAAAGTCGGTGGTCCGCACGACCTTGCCCGTATAGATGCGTCCAATCTCGGCCTCGGCCGTCAGGGCCTCGATACGCTCGATGGCCGCCTGGGCACTGGGGCCGTCGGAAGAGCCGACCTTGACCGTGCCGTCATCGTCCACGTCGATGGTGACGCCCGTGTCTTCGATGATGCCGCGAATGTTCTTGCCGCCAGGCCCGATCAGGGCGCCGATCTTTTCCACAGGGATCTTGAGCGTATGGATCTGCGGCGCATAGGGCGAGAGCTCCGAGCGGGGCTCGGGGAGCGCCCCTAGCATGACCTCCAGGATCTGGAGCCTGGCCTGACGGGCGCGCTCTAGCGTCTCTTCGATGATCTCCCAGCGGAGGCCACTGATCTTGATATCCAACTGCACGGCGGTGATGCCGCGGGGAGTGCCAGCCACCTTGAAATCCATGTCGCCGAGATGGTCCTCGAGGCCCTGGATGTCGGTGAGCACGGCCCACTTTTCATTTTCGGTGATGACGCCCATGGCGATGCCAGCGACGGGTCGCTTGATCGGCACGCCAGCGTCCATCAGCGCCAAGGTCGAGGCGCAGGTGCTGGCCATGGAGGTGGACCCGTTGGACGAGAGCACCTCAGAGACCGCACGGATGGTGTAGGGGAACTCTTCCTCGGGCGGGATCATGTACTCGAGGGCGCGCTCGGCCAGGGCGCCGTGCCCGATCGACCGACGGCGCGGCCCGCGAATGGGGTAGGCCTCGCCTGTGCTGTACGGAGGAAAGTTATAGTGGTGGATGTAGCGGCGCGATCCCTCGCTACCCACCAGATACTCGATCTCTTGCTCGTCCGATGCCGTGCCCAGGGTGACGGTGGTGAGCGCTTGGGTCTCACCGCGGCTAAACAGCCCTGACCCATGGGTGCGAGGCAGTAGACCGACCTCGGCGCGCAGCTCGCGGATGGTGTGCAGATCACGGCCATCCACGCGAATGCCCGCATCAAGGATGTGACGGCGCATCGCCTTCTTAAAGACCGTTTCGAATGCCTCTTTGGCGTCGGATTTCTCGACGTCATCGCCCAGCTCTGCGAGCACCTCGGTTAGGAGCTTTTCTTCGGCCTGGCGACGATCCTCGCGGCTCATGCTGGCGGCTACCAGGTCCCTGACGCGGTCGCTCGCAAGCGAATCCACCTGGGCGAGCAGCTCGGAATCGAGTAGCACGCGGACGCCCTCGTTCTTGGGCTTGCCCACGCTGGCCGCCATACGCTTTTGCATGGCGATCACGTCCTGGATGGCCGCATGGCCGCGGCGCATAGCCTCGAGGAGGATATCCTCGGAGACCTCGTTGGCGCCCACCTCGATCATCAAGACCGAGTCCTCCGAGCCTGCCAGGACGAGGTCTAGCTCGCTGGTGGCCACCTGAGCGGCGTCGGGGTGGATCAGGTACTCGCCGTTGGCATAGCCAACGCGCACCGCACCGATGGGCCCGCCAAAGGGGATATCCGAGATGGACAGAGCCGCCGAGGCGCCGATCATGGAGATGATGTCGATGTGGTGTTCGGTGTCTGCCGAGAGCGGCGTCACCACCACCTGGACGTCATTGCGGTACCCGTCGGGGAACAGCGGGCGTAGGGGGCGGTCGATGAGGCGGCAAAGCAGGATGGCCTCGGTGGAGGGACGTCCCTCACGCTTGAAAAAGCCACCAGGGATCTTGCCAGCGGAAGCGCGCCTCTCCTCGACGTCCACCGTCAGAGGAAAAAAGTCAACGCCTGGACGCGGCTCTTTGGCCGCCGTGGCGGTGACTAGCACCATCGAGTCGCCCTGTCGCACCGTTACCGCGCCGCCAGCCTGAAAGGCGAGGCGGCCCGTCTCGACGATGATCTCTTGATCGCCGAGCTTGGCCGTAAACTGTCTTGGATCGTACACGTTACACCCTCCTGGGGTTTGCTCCGAGGAGGGCGATCGAATCGTCAGGGACTGGGGCATGGGCCGCATGCCATCTGAGGCGCATGCCCCAATTCCTGCGCAACTCGACCGCCACCTCGTGAGCGCTCGGCGAGCCCGATGCTCGCCTCCAAAAAAGACGAATAGGTGGAAACGGGTTCCACCTATTTCACCCGACCATGTTGCTGAGGACCACCGATCTCGCTAGCGGCGGAGCCCGAGGCGGCCAACGATCTCTCGGTAGCGTTCCTCGTCCTCACGACGGAGATAGCTCAGATGCCGTCGGCGCTGGCCAACCAGCTTGATCAGACCGCGGCGCGAATGCTCGTCGCCCTTGTGCTCCTTGAGATGCTCCGTCAGCCTCGCGATTCGCTTGCTCAATAGGGCGATCTGAACCTCCGGCGAGCCGGTATCGGTCTCGTGCCGGTGGAAATCCTCCACCACGGTGTTCTTTTCACGCTTGGTCAAAGCCATGTGGTTCACCCTCTTCACACAATATCTCGTCCAGCAGAGATTATAGCACACGGCATGCTGGACTCCAAACGCGAGGCACTCCCAGAGAAGGCTCGTGCATGCCCACCTGGGCAGGCTCGAGCTAGCGAGCCATGGCGCGCGGCATCGTCGTGCGTGTTGCCGCGCAGCGCGGTCCGGTTCTCGACAGCGTTGCCCCCACCGAACCGGCGACCTCGCTATCGCTTGCCGAACAGCCGTCCCAGGAAGCCGCCGATCTCGTCAAGGATGCTGCCATTCTTGTTGCTGTCCAGCATCTGGGTGGCCATCGTCATGGCGCTGCTATTCCCGGTCTGGCCCATCAAGCTGCCGAGCAGCCCGGCGACACCCGACGAGTCAAGATGCTGTTCCTTTTTCTGCTTGCCCAAGACGCCCAGCAAGAGGGGTGCCAGTTGGGCCAGCAGCCCCGAGACCTGGTTGGTCTGAAGGCCGGTCTGCTGCGCCAGGTTTGACTGCACCTGGGCCGTGCTGCCCCCAAAGACATGCTGGAGAATCTTGGCACCGTCGGCCGTGTCGACGTTCTGGAAAAAGCTAGCGAGGTTGTCGACCGGCTCGTCCTGGTGTTGGTCGAGAGCGTTGGCCAGGGACTGGGCCCCGGCGGGCGTGCTGGCGTTCTGCGCCAACGCTTGGGTCAGCGTCGGCAGTCCCAACTGCATCAGCTGCTGGACTTGGTTCGGGTTGGCGCCAACCGACTGTCCGAGTTGGTTCAGGATGCCGCTGTCACCCAAGTTTCCCGAAATGAGTTGTGAGATATCCACGAAAGTGCCTCCTTTGGCTATTGAAAATCATTATACACCCGAGTTGCGTAAGAGTCACATGAAGACGCGGGCGATTGTGGAGAACCTAGATCTGGGTCTCGCTAGATGGCTGATCTGTATGGATCGAGACGTAGGCGAGCTGGATCCAGCCCAACAGCTCGTCGTCGACCTCTTCCGGGTGGCTGACGATGACGTGATGGGTCCAGCGTCCCGGATAAGGCTCGACGGCCTCGACGATGCGGGGGCTTTCCAGGCGGCGGCGGAGACCAAAAGTCACGATGATGTAGGTCTCTGGTCGGCCCCTGATTGTGCGGATCGGCAACCAGACATAGGCAAAGCTCTTGGGCGCGGTCAGCGCGATCTGGGAGCGCTGGACTTTGACAGTCGTGGGTGGGATCGCTTGCTGCACAAGTTCCGCCAATCGCTGGTAGAGCGGCATAGCCTGCGGGCACCTGGCAAAGAACCGCTGCAGCGAGTCGTCTAGCTCTGCCATCATAGCTGTGATGCGCTCCCCTTCTCGCCGTAGGCTCTGCTCTTGCGCTTGGGGGTTGCGGCAGCCCGGCCCCGGTGCTGAGACCAGAGCGAGGGCGCATGTTGCCGGATCCAGCTCGCGTATACGGCGAATGCGGGCTTGGGGCGGTAGTCGTCGTACAAGAGCCCGAACCTGAGGCCTTGCTCGCTGCTGTCGGCGTCGCGCAGCCCAAAGAAGGCCAGATGGGTGATGTTGAGCTCATCAGACACCTCGGAGACGCCGTCAAGGATCGCCGCCACGACCTCCGCTTGTAGCTCGGGAGAGCGCTCTGGCGAGGTCGGCCAACCGATCTCGGTGATGCGCATGGGCAAGCTGGGTGGGACTTTACCGGCCACCAGGTTGGTGTTGCGAAAGTGGCCCAGGACTGCCTTGGTGGCAGAGGCGTGGTCCAGTCCAGGCGGCAGCGGGGCAAAGACGCCGGGATAAAAGTCGATCCCAACATAGTCTAGAGAGTCGTAGAACGTTGCATCGCCTTGTGCAGCTAGTGTAGGCCAGAACAGGTCGTTGTGGTCGAAGGAGATCACCGCGTTGATCCCCACCCCAATGGGTAGTCCCAACCGCTTCGCCTCGTCCTTGGCTGCCTTCACGCCCAGAATCAGTGCCTGATGGATGCCAGCGAAACTTCCATCGCCTCCTGTGGCGGCGTGCGGATTGTTGGGCTCTTCACCGATCTGAATGCTCGCCAACGCTTCGCCATAGCGCCGAACCATCGACCGCACGAAATCGCAGAACCCCTGCGGATCATTGTGGGCTCGGTAACACACTGCGAGATCGAGCGCGATTCGGTCGGTGACGTAGAGCCCCATCGCATTTGGCGTCACGTTCCTTGGTTCTGGCTGGCCAGCATAGTGGAGATAGCCTCGCAGCAGGAACGGTCCGGCGGGCGGAAGCAGCGCGGCCAAGGCCTCCTCGATTGCGCTCGGCATATCGGGCTTGCCCGCGATAATGCCCGCTCCACTATCGATGCCTACGCCGCTACCCGCAAAGATGCCACTCACGATTTGCCCCACGGCTGGATGCCTCCCCAGTAAGGGGTCTCGTCGCTCGGCGCGGCCTCAGCCGGTCCCCTTGACCAGCATGGCGAACCGACGCCACACATGGTATCCCAGGGCTCCGTACCAGTCAACCAGCCACGTCCAGCCAAGGTAGGAGGTGTTCATCCCGCGTTGCTGGAGCAGCCACGTGCCGCGGGCCGCCAACGCCCGCCCAATGCCCTGCCCGCGATGAGAGCTGATCACGCCGAG
>Ga0123329_1004251_pt1 | contig 11336 bp, 7 predicted proteins | sample BioC12SIPDNA_FD_89703 | JGI IMG/M metagenome (GOLD analysis project Ga0123329, IMG submission 89703) | Anaerobic biogas reactor microbial communites from Washington, USA - Biogas_R1_B C12 SIP DNA | ecosystem: Engineered > Bioreactor > Anaerobic > Unclassified | place: Washington, USA | collected... | reverse complement strand
GAACCGTCAACGAAAAGCGGGGGCGGGGTTCTCGCTGTCCATAGAGTCCATGCCGTCCATACAGTCCATGGAGTTCGCGCTGTGGACAACATGGACAGCATGGACGAAATGGACAAAAACAAAGGGCTTGGCCCCTCCCCCGCCTACTCCACCACGGCCTGGAAGGTCCTGGTCCGGCTTTCGCCCTGCTGGTCCGTCAGTGTGACGGTGACGGGGTAGGTGCCGGGGGCTTCGAAGGTGAAGGGGGCTGCGGGTTTGGCGACGCGCTTGTCGCCGAAGGTCCATTCGGCCTTTTTCACGGCGTTGGCGGGTGCGAAGCGGGCGGCGTGCCCTGCGGGCAGTTTTTCCGACAGCGCGACGGGCAGGCGGCCCGAGGGGACCTGGGCAACGTCGGCGACGCTGAAGGTGCGCGCCTCGCCGGCCTTGAGCGCGATGGTTTCGGGCAGGTCGGCGAAACCGACGGGGCCCTTGCCCAGGAGCACGTCGGCGACGGCGTTCATGGCGTGGCCGGGCCGGTCGCCGGTGCCGTAGGCGAGGAGGATGGCGTCGGCGTCGCCGAGGCGGTGGGCGTTGCCCGGCCAGCCGAGGTACACGACCACCAGCGACTGCGCCTTGGTCTTCAGCGCGCGGACCAGCTCGATCTGCGTCTCCACGCGCTCGCGGTCGGACAGCACGCAGATGATGGTCCTGAATCCGCCCATGCCCTTGGTCAGGCGCTCGATCTCGAATCGCTGGATGTCGCCGATGTGGCGCGCCGTGGTGATGGGCTGCATGGACACATGCTTGAGCGGCTTCCGGAGGGCCTCCCACAGCTCCTCCGTGCCGACGGTGCCGGTGACGCCGACGGGGGTCGAAAGGTCCCTGTCAAGCGGCAGCACGGGGGCCGTCTGATGGAGCAGGGTGATGGCGCGGCGCTCCGCCTGCTCCACCGCCCGGCCGAGGTCGTTCTTGCGGAACAGGTTTTCGGCGTTCTCCGCCTTCTCCGCCGGGACTGGCCGGGACTGTTTCGCCCGGAGCACGCGCAGCACGGCGGCGTCCACCACCTCCGCGGGCAGCTCCCCCTGCGTCACCGCCTGGACGATCCGCTCCACCGTCCGGCCGGGCTGGCCGCAGGGCCCCTGCCACAGCAGCATGTCGGCCCCGGCCCGCAGGGCGTCCAGCGCCGCCTCCGCCGGGTCCTTGCCGGAGCTGATCTCCGGGGCGTCCATCGGCCCCGCCACCACCACGCCCTTGTAGCCCAGCTGCCCGCGCAGGAGCCCCGTGATTATGGCGGGCGACAGCGACGCCGGGCGCCCCGCCGTGTCGATCAGGGGCGCGTAGGTGTTGCCCACATGGATCATCGGCGCGTCCGCCTCGGCGGCCTTGCGGAAGGGGAGCAGGTCCTGTTCGTCCATTTGGGCGGGGGCGGTTGTCAGCACCGCCGCGCCGCGGTCCTCGCGGTTCAGCGCGCCGCCGGGAAAGCCCATGGGCAGGCAGACGACGCCGCGGGCGCGGTGGCAGTCCATCAGGATCCCCGCGGCGCGGGCCACGAAGGCGGGGTCGCCGCCGAGGCAGTTGACCGACCCGCCGCCGAGGCCGGGGCCCGGTGCGAGGCTCAGGGGCGGCCCCATCCACAGGTCAAACCCGAGCGCCTGGAGATGCGTTGCCAGCAGGACGCCGATTTGGCGCGTCGTGTCGTCGTCGTTCGCCGCCGCCAGCGTCAGCAGCGACGGCAGCGCCGGAAAGGGCGACGCCCCCCCGCCGGGATCCCCGGCGGCCAGCTCGTGCAGGTCCGTGCCGATCCACGGGGGCACGCTTCCGGCGCCGGACAGCATGCGGATCTGCGTGGTCAGCGCAACCACCGTTCCCGGCTTGTTCGCCCGGCGCACCAGCGCCGCGCCCGGCCCCAGGGTCTTGAGGAACAGCTGCTCCTCCGGCAGGGGGCTCTTGGTGCCCTGGATGCTGATCATCATGAGCTGCGCCACCCGGCGCTGCAGGGACATCGCCGCCAGAAGGGCCTCCGGGGCGGCCGCTTCAGGAGCGGGCGCGGGGGGTGCGGCCTCCGGCGCCGCGGGCGCCGCCGGTTTCGGCGGAGTCTCCGCCTCCGGGTGGAACGCCGACGGCTGGGCAAAGGACGCCGCCGCGGCGCACACCAGCACACCCCAACACACCGCAACTGTCAGCATGCGTTTCATCCCTTGAAGATACCACGCCCGCCGTGCGGTTCCCAAACCGTTCCCGCCGCGGGGCACGGCGGGGGAGGACGGAAAGGCGTCCTTCCGTGGCGCCGCCGTCCCGGCGGCCTTGTCTTCGGGCCGGAAGCCAAACCGGTGGCTGGATGAAAGACAGGGCAGGCGGGGACGCCTGCGCTACGGAAGAGGGCAAAACTTCCCGTTTCTTGGCGTCCGATCTATCCGGCGGCGCGCGCCGGGTATAATGGGGCGTCCTGTCGCGCAACCTCATGAAGGAGAGCCTGCATGCGTTCCTCCCGCCGCCTTTCCTGGATTGTCCTCCCGATCCTCCTGGCCTGCGCCGCCGCGTTTTCCGAGGCCCCGGCGGTGCTGGAGTCGGGCGGCGCGGCCCTCGCCCTGGACCCCGCCACCGGCGGCATTGTCTCCCTGCGGGACATGGCCACGGGCCGGGAATTTGTCCAGGGCGCGCACCCCGACGGGCTGTGGACCCTCACGCTGGACGACGGCGGGGCGCTCCGCGCTTCGGGCGCGGAAACGGTTGCCGTGGAACCGTCCGCGGACGGCGGCCTGCGCCTGGCGTGGTCCGGGTTCAGCGTGAAGGACGGCGCCCTCGACGCGCGGGTCGAGGCGGAGGTGGTCCCGGCGGACGGCGCGTTCCGCCTCACCTTCGCCGTCACGGGGCTTCCCTTCAACCGCATCCGGCAGGTGGTGTTTCCCCGCGTCGCCGGGCTGCGCCCCGGCGAGGGCGACGCGCTGGCCGTTCCGGAGTGGATGGGGTCCCTCGCGCGCAACCCCGGCCGGCTGCTCAACCCCGGCGACCCGCCGCAGCCCGCGCGCCGCGCATGGGAATACCCGGGCCTCCTGTCCATGCAGTTTGTCGCCTTCTGCAATGACACCGGCCCCGGCGTGATGCTCTCCAGCGCCGACACGGGGGCGCACCGCAAGCTCTTCGCGGTCTGCGGCGACGGCGCGGGCGGTGTCGGCCTGGAGATGGCCCATCTGCCGGGGAAGGGCGGCGGCAGCCGCTTCGCGCCGGAGTACGCCGCCGACATCGCCGTCTTCCGCGGCGGCTGGTTCGGCGCGGCGGAGCGCTACCGCGCGGGGGCTGCGGCGGGGTTCTGGGCCGACCAGAGCCGCAAGCGGCTGGGGAGGGTCCCCGCGTGGGCGGCGGACACCGCGCTGTGGGTGTGGAACCGGGGCAAGTCGCCGGGGGTGCTGCCGCCCGCGACCGCGCTGGCGGAGAAAACCGGGCTGCCCGTGAGCGTGTTCTGGCACTGGTGGCACGGCTGCGCCTACGACACGGGGTTCCCGGAGTACTTCCCGCCGCGCGAGGGCGGCGACGCGTTCCGTGCGGCCCTGGCGGCGGCGGAGGCGAAGGGCGTCCACGCGATCCTCTACATGAACCAGCGGCTCTGGGGGCTGGAGACGGAGAGCTGGAAGACCGAGCGGGCCGAACGTTTCGCCGTGAAGAACCCCGACGGTGCCATCGGCCGCGAGGTCTACAACATTTTCAACAACGCCGCCTGCACGCCCATGTGCATGGGCACCGCGTTCTGGCGGAACACCTACGCCGGGCTCGCGGAAAAGGCCGTGGCGGAGTTCGGCGCGGGGGGCATCTACATGGACCAGGCCTGCGCGAGCTGCGCGTGCTACGACGTGTCGCACGGGCACCCGCGCGGCGGCGGGTCGTGGTGGGTGGAGGGCTTCGCCGCGCTGGAGAAGGACATTCGCGCGCGCTGCGCCCGGCGCACGGAGGCGACCCTGGCGGGCGAGGGCTGCGGCGAGGCGTGGCTGCCCCGACTCGACCTCATGCTCAGCCTCCAGGTCAGCCGCGAGCGCTACGCCGCGCCGGGAGAGTGGGAGCCCGTCCCCCTGTTCCAGGCCGTGTACAACGACGCGGCCCTCCTCTTCGGCAACTACGCCTCCCTCACCGAGCCGCCCTACGACGAGCTGTGGCCCCCGGAGTTCGCGCCCGCCGAGCCCCTCGTCCTCCTCGACCGCAAATTCTCCGCGCAGTTCCGCCTGGAACAGGCCCGCGCCCTTCTCTGGGGGCAGCAGCCCTGCCTCGCCAACTTCAAACCGGAGCTGCTGGAGCAGCGCGCGGAGGAGACGGACTTCTTCGTGCGCGCCGCCCGCCTGCGTCGGGCCGCGCTCGCCTACCTGCGTGACGGCGTCATGTTGCGCCCGCCCGAGACTGGTGTTCCGGCGTCGGAGATCCCCGTGTCCCGCCTGTCCATCTACGCCGGACGGCGCGACCGGGTCCGCGAGTACAGCATGCCCGCGCCCGGCGTGCTGGCCTCGGCATGGCGCGCCGCCGACGGCGGCGTGGCTGTCGTGCTGGCCAACATCACGGAGGCGCCGCAGACCGTGGCCCTGAACCTGGACACGCCGGACTACCCCCTGCCGGAGGGCGCGGCCCCGCGCCTGTTCCGCGCCGACGGCGTTCCCGCGCCGGTGGCGGCGGAGGGGCCGGGGCGGGTGACTGTGACACTGACAGCGGGCGATCTGGCGGTCTGCGAGTGGCCCGCGCCGGAGGAGAAGACCCCATGACCCCGGACACCCCCGGAAAGGAATCCCTCACCCACAACCCCTTTGCGGGCCTCGCCGTGCCCGGCATCGCGCCGGAGGACGTGGCCGCAGCCGCCGCGCGGGTCCAGGCCGAAAAGGCGGAGGGCGCGCCTCCGCCCTGGCACGTGGCCAAGACGAAGAAGGGGGGCTACCCGGTCTCCGTCGAGCGCCGCGCGGGCGGCAAGGTGATGACCCTCGTGCGCAACGTCTCCGGCGACGCCGAGGCGCTGCTGTCGGCCCTGCGGAAACACTGCGCCGCCGGCGGCAAGGCCCTCGGCGATCTCGTGGAGATCCAGGGCGACCACGCCGAAAAGATCACCGCCTTCCTGCGCGAAAAGGGGTGACGGGAAAGCGGTGTCCACCTGTCCACCTGTCCACATCGTCCACATCGTCCAGAGTGGACGGGGTGGACTGTGTGGACGATGTGGACTCCCGCGAAAGACTGCCGCCTTCCTTCGCGCGGGCGTGCCCGCGCGCGCCCCTAGTTCACAAGATTGGTGATGGCGCGCTTGACCGTCGCGGCCGGGCCCTCCGCGCGGCGGATCAGGATGTTGCGGTACCACAGCTCGCCGCCGTGGTCCTGCAGGGAGATGCGCCCGGCCTTGGGCAATTCGGCGTAGGGCGTCTTGAACTTCCCGATGGGCTCCGTCATCTGCGCGAAGTCCGTGTCTATCACCTTCCACCCGTTCACCGTCACCGTCACCTCCGAGCCGCGCAGGGAGATGTCGTAGCTGTTCCACTCGCCGGTGGGCCGGGCCAGGTTGAACATGGGGCTCACCACGTCATAGATGGCGCCCGTGCCGTTCTTGGTCGCGGGCCAGCCGTAATCCCCCAGCACCTGGATCTCAAACCCGCGCAGGGGCGAGTCGCCCACGGGCGCGCGGAGGAACACGCCGCTGTTGCACATGATCTGCGGGTTCACCATCAGCGCCGCCAGGGGCGCGATGCGCGGCGTGGACAGCTTGAACTCCAGATGCAGGTCGAAGTCCGAAAACTCCTCGCCCGTGTACGTGGCGTAGTGGAGCGGGTGCAGCGACTCGCCGAGGATGTGCAGCACGCCGGCCTCGATCTCAAACACCTTCCTGTCATCGTCCAGGTTCTTCCAGAGCGGGGCGTGCTCCGCGTCCAAAAGGTCCACCCATCCCATGCCCTCCGGGCGCGGCGTCGGCTTGCCCTCCGGGCGCGGCTTGCCCCACTCAAACACGGACCCCAGGTTCACCGCGTGCAGCGCGCCCATCAGCACCACGAGCAGCAGCACCGCCGGAAACAGAAGCCATCGGAAAAGTCGTTTCAGCATGACAAGCGGCCTCCTTGACTGCGGACAGTATAGCGCCTTGGGTTTTTGCGGCGCGCGTTTTGCGGGGTCGGCGGCGCCTATCGCACGCGGACGCGGCGGCCCTCGACGGTGACCCTGCCCCCGGCGATGAGCTGGAGGGCCTGCGGGTAGATTTCGCGTTCGGCGGCCTGCACGCGGTCGGCGAGGGTGTCCGGCGTGTCGTCGTCGAGGACGGGCACGCTCTTCTGCAGGATGATGGGGCCGTGGTCGTACTGGTCGTCCACGAAGTGGACGGTGGCGCCGGAGACCTTGACGCCGAAGGCGATCACGGCCTCGTGGACGTGGTGGCCGTACATCCTGTGGCCGCAGAAGGCGGGGATGAGCGCGGGGTGCACGTTGACGATGCGGTTGTGGAAGTCCCCGGGCACCGTGATGAGGGACATGAACCCGGCGAGCACCACGAGGTCCGCGCCCATGCCGCGGATCTCGCGCCACAGGTCGGCGTTGAAGGCCTGATCGTCGGCGTAGGCCTTCCGGGGCACCGTGGCCGCCGGGATGCCCGCGAGGCGCGCGCGCTCCAGGCCGTAGGCCCCCGCCCGCGACGACACCACGCCGGTGATCCGGGCGTCGAGCGCGCCCCGGGCGATGTGGTCTATCAGGTTTTGCAGGGTGGTGCCGCTTCCGGACAGCAGGACGACAACGCGCAAGGGCATGGCTCACTTCTCCCCCGGCCCGCGGCCCGCGCCGCCGCCGGAGCGCCTATTCTAGCAGAAGGCCGCGCCCCTGTGGCGGGCACCCAAAGACAAGGCCGCCGGGACGCCTGCGGTACGAAGAGGGCCGGCGGGGTGCCTTCCGTACCGCAGGCGTCCCGCCTGCCTCGTCTTCTCTCAGGTGCGTGGAATTTCGGCTGCCCCTTCAGGGCAAGTCTTTTGGGGGGGCCTCCTCCCCAGGGCAGGCCTGGCCCTTCGGGCGGCGGCCTGCCCTGGGCTATATTCGGATGTCCCGTTGGGACAAATAGAACCAACTCATGGATGCGAGGTGAGCCCGAGGAATCCCTCAGCACGGCACCCACACGGCAGCCGTTGGGACAAACAACACCAGCTCATGGGCACAAGGGGCATTCGTCCCTTCTTGCCGGACATTTCAGTGCGATTGCCCTGGATGGGGCCGTCCGGTCAGAGGATGGGCGGAGTGACCAGCACTGTTGTCTCAACCTCGTCCCAGTTTTGTTCATCCGACTCGGCTGCCTGTTGAGCCCCCGTGCCCAAGTCAATGGTGCAGAGGGTGACGGTGTGGTGGCTGTGGAGGGGGCGGCGGTGGTCTATGACGCGGTTGGGCTCGGTGGCCATCCAGTCGGGGCGGGGTTTGACCTCGGGGAAGGACGGGATGCCGTAGGACTCCTCGCGGACCTCAAGCACGATGGGCGCGCCGGGGTCGCTCTCCAGCCGCAGGGCGACCCCCGCCTTGTCCATGATCCGCAGGTGGAAGGAGAAGGGGGCGCCGGTGCCGAGTTCAACACCCGCCACGGTGGCGGCGTGGACCGGCGTGGCCGACAGCGCCCGCACGGTCACGCGCTGTCCGTCGCGCGGGCAGACGAGGCGCCCCTCGACGATGCGGCGGCCGTTTTCAACGCGGTCGGACGACACCTCGACGCGCGGCGGGCCGAGCGGGTCCAGGGGCGCGGGGGCCTTGAGGTACTCGCGCTCGTTGCCGGGCATGATCTCGCCGATGCGCGCTCGGGAGGTGCCGGGGGCGAAGAACTGGGAGGTCCACTCGTCGGGCTCCGGGTCCGCGCTGACCCACCAGGCCTCGCCCTTGTCGAAGTTCACGAGGTAGGAGAGGAAGTTCAGCTTGGGGGTGCGGGGGCCGGGCAGGTTCGTGTAGAAGGCGAAGCCGTAGACCAGCAGCCCGGCGAGGACCAGCGCGCCCGGCGCCCACCGGCGGAACCGGTCCCCGGTGGCGGCGAGCAGCGGCGTGTGCTGGAAGAAGATCAGGATGAGCAGGGCCGCCACGCTGAAGGCGCCCATGGCCGTGAGGGCGTAGCCGATGATGGGGATCATGGGGAAGACGATGAGCACAGACGGCACGGTGAGCGCCGCCGCCCCGGCCAGCGCGCCGGGGGCGCATTCGCGGCCGCCGCGGCCGGCCCAGGCGAGCACGGCCACCTGGAGCGCGCCGAAGACCAGCACCCACACGGGGGCGTAGACCCCGCCGGGCACGTAGAGGTGCATGCCCCAGAGAACGGCCGTCCAGAGCAGCATGAGGCCGCCCACCATCTCCGCCGGGCGCAGGGCGCGGCAGAGCGTGGCCGCCGCCGCCGCCAGGGCGGCGAAGGCCAGCAGCGCGAAGGCCAGGCAGTAGGCGTTGTTGGAGTAGAGGGCCATCTCCTTGAAGCGCAGGAAGGCCAGCGCCGCGCCGGGCGCCCACAGCGCCATGGCCAGCACGAGGGTGCCCGCGGCGGCCATGAACCCGCCCAGCAGCCCCGCGAACCGGACGCCCCGCACGGCCAGCCCGAACACCAGCGCCGCGAGGAAGAGCGCCGTCGCCAGCAGGACCAGCGGGCGGTTCCAGGCCAGGGGATACACGGCCATCCAGTCCCCCAGCAGGTTGAAATAGGCGGCGTCGGGCGCGCTCAGGTCGCCGTCCAGCGGCAGGTTGCCGAAATGCCGCGCGATGCCCAGAATGTAGGCGCCGTGGTGCTGGAGGCTGTTCAGGCTCACGTTTTCCGGGCTGTCGAGCGAGATGTGGTAATAGGCGAACCCGTCAATGTACGCCACATTGAAGCCGGGCCGGTGCCTCTTGTACTGGTCAAAATTGCTGCCGAAGGGCATGCGCCGGTAGAAATCCGTCATCATGGAGTTCGTCCGGGGGGAAACGTCCGCCTTCGCCAGTTCCCGGATGATCCACCCGTTCTCCCGGGTGCTCTCAAACATGAGCCCCGGCCCCTTGACACCGCGCGTCTCCAGCCCCAGCACCAGCCCCACCTCCTCAAACCACGGATGCCCGATGAAGGCCCGGGCGCCGTCGCCGCCGAACTCCTCCTGGTCGGCGAAGCAGAAAATGACGTCGTTCTTGAGGGGCTGCCCCGCCTTCAGCGCGCGCGCCGTCTCCAGCATGGCGGCGATGCCGGACGTGTCGTCCGCCGCGCCGGGGCCATAGGGCACAGAGTCGAAATGCGCGTCCACGGCGATGGCCTTGGTCGGCGCGGTGCCCCGGACCCGCCCCAGCACCGCGCGCTCCCAGGTGAGCGACTGCCCGTGCCGGCCGCCCGCGGGGCCGTCAATCAGGACGGTTTCCACCCCCATCGCGGCGAGCTGCTCCTGGATGTAGGCGCAGACCCCGTCGTTGGCCTTGGAGCCCGCCGGATGCGGCACCTGGCAGGTGGCCTCAATGTGCTTGATGGCCCGGTGGGCTGAAAAGGCCTCGGGGGGGGCGGTTTCCGGCAGGGCGGACGGCGCCAGGGACATCCACCAGGAGAGCAGGACCACCAAAAGGACGCCCGCCAGGGAAAGGACCGCCCACCGCCCCGCTGTGTTTGACATTGCCGCCGTCCCTCTCCGTGTGTGCCCGCGGGCACGGTTGTTTCTGGCGCGCGGACCCGTCGGGTCCCGAAACTGCCGGAGGTTAGACCATGCCCAGGGGCGCGAGGTTGCGTCCGGGCGGAACATTGGCACCACCAATGCCGCGGCGCGGAAGAGGAAGAAACATAATGCGAATCGCGTTAAAGGATGGTATACTGTGAACAAGGTCGCGGGTTGCCGCACTTTTTTCTCTGTTTCGCAGTCATCATATTTCTGCTTGTGCCGGTTGAGAGGATTCATCCGCCATGGGGAAGAGACTTCCTGAGGTGGGGGGCGCACGCAGAGGAGGCTTGGGGCGCAGCGGGTGGGGTGTCGCCCTGTGCGCCGTGCTTTTTCTGGCCGGATGCGGCCCCAAAGAGCCGCCCAAGCCGGCCACCCGGATCATCATTGAGAGCGCGCCCGACGCCGGGGCCGCCGTGCTGGTCGCCGGGGAGGACCGGGGCACCGCGCCGGTGACCGTGGAGGGGCTTCCGGCGGGGAAGTACGAGGTGCTGCTGACCCTGGACCGCTACAAGCGCACCTTCCACGACATTGTGGTGAAGGGGGAGCCCGAGGAGACCTTCACCATCGCCATGGAGCCCCTGATGGGGACCGTCTCGGTGGAGTCCAAACCCATCGGCGCGGACATCTATGTGGACGGGGAAAAGGTCGGTTCCACCCCCGTGTTTGGGTATCCGCTTCAGGTGGGCGACTACTCCTACGAGTTGCGTCTGGAGAACTACTACCCCATCACCAACGCCTTCACCATCGAGGAGAACTTCAAGCTCGAGTTCAAGCACGAGCTGAAGCCCATGGAGGCGCAGATGGAGGTGTTCTCGCGGCCCACGGGCGCGAAGATCTGGATCAACAACGTGGCGCAGGCGCAGACCACGCCCTCGCGGTTCACCCTGTTCCCCGGCAGCTACCTCGTGAGCGTGCACACGCCGGGCTTTGTCCAGGAGGAAAAAATTGTCACGCTGGCGGCGAACGCCACCGAGACCGTGCAGCTCCAGATGAGCCCGGGCGCGGTGCCGCCGGGCATGGTGCTGATCTCCGGGGGCGACTTCACCATGGGCAACGAGGACCGCGCGCCCGACGAGCGCCCGAAGCGGGTGGTGAGCCTCAAGCCCTACTACATGGACAAGTTTGAGGTGACGAACCAGGACTACAAGGCGGTCTTTCCGGAACACAGCTTCCCCGAGGGTCAGGAGAACTGGCCCGCCACGGGCGTCTCCTGGTCCCAGGCCATGCGCTACGCCTCCCTTGTCGGCAAGCGCCTGCCCACGGAGGAGGAGTGGGAAAAGGCCGCCCGGAGCAGCGACGGGCGGGAGTACCCCTGGGGCTGGACCTTCGAGGAGGGCATGGCCAACACGAAAGAGGCCGGCAACGCCCGCCGTGTCCGCGTGGGCCTGTACTTCAACGGCACCTCCCCGTACCGGTGCGTGGACATGGCCGGCAACGCCTACGAGTGGGTGTCCAACTGGTACGACGCCTACCCCGGCAACCAGGATGTGACCAAGGACTACGGCCAGATCTTCCGCGTGCTCCGCGGCGGATCCTACCTCACCGGCAAGTTTGAGGCGCGCTGCGCCTCCCGCCACTTCGACCGCATGGACGCCACCCGCGAGGACTACGGCTTCCGCTGCGCCCAGGACGCCCCCGCCCAGTAGGCGGGCGCTATGCCCACTCCGCGCACAGCAGCGCGGCCTGTTCCAGCACGGTCTGGGTCGCCTTTTCCTGCTTGTCCGGCGGGTAGCCGTG
>Ga0123329_1004248_pt1 | contig 11343 bp, 5 predicted proteins | sample BioC12SIPDNA_FD_89703 | JGI IMG/M metagenome (GOLD analysis project Ga0123329, IMG submission 89703) | Anaerobic biogas reactor microbial communites from Washington, USA - Biogas_R1_B C12 SIP DNA | ecosystem: Engineered > Bioreactor > Anaerobic > Unclassified | place: Washington, USA | collected... | reverse complement strand
GCCATGGCCTACGGGTTTGGCCGTCTGCGGGAGGGCGCCCTGCCCCTGTGGTGCGACACGCAGCTGTGCGGGACCCCCTGGCTTGCCGACCCGCTCAACGGCACCTTCCAGCCGCTCAACGCGGTGTTTTTGCTGCTGCCTCCCGGCCCGGGGCTTGCGGTGCACGCGTTTCTCAGCCTCTTCCTCGCGGGGTGGCTGTTCACCCTCTTCTGCCGTTCCCTGGGGGCGCGCCATGTGCCCGCCGTGGCGGGGGGCATCGTCTACGCCTTTGGCGGCGCCTCGGCCGCCTTTATGTCGCGGCCCGAGACGGCCGCCGCCGCAGCCTGGGCGCCCCTGGTTTTCTGGGCGCTGACGGAGCATGCGCGCCGGCCGCGCCCGGCCACGCTGGCCGCCGGGGGAGTCGCGTATGCGTTGCTGCTCCTGTCCGGGTCCGCGCCGCTGGTTCTTCTTTTCACGGGGCTGCTTGCGCTCTACGCTGCGGTCGGGGTGGGGCCGCAGGGGAGGGGGGGGCGCCCATCCCGGGGGGACGCCCTGAAGATGGCGGCGCTGGGAATCCTGCTTGCCTCCGCGCAGCTCGTGCCCGCCGCCTTCTGGCTGGCCGGGCTCGACCGGCCGCTGGAGGCGCTTCTGCGGATGGATGCGGCCGGGCTGGTTCCATCCTCGGGGGGGGAGTTCCTCGGCCAGTTGCTCGCGCCCAGTCCGGGGCTGCTTCCCCGCATGGCCTATTCCGGGGCGGCGGTTCCCGCGTTTCTCTTCTCCGCCTTCTTTCAGCGGGGCATGCGCCGCACGCTGGTGTTCTTTCTGGCCGTCGGAGCGGCCTGCCTCCTACCGGTGGTCATGGGCGGCGGCCTGCTCGGGGAGATGCTCCCCCCGGCGTGCTGGATGGCGGGCGTGGCCTTCTGCCTGGCGGGCCTGACCGCCCTCGGCGTGGACCGGCTGCTGGCGCCGCGGCGGGACCCCCGGTCGCCCCGGCTGTGGGCGCCGCTCCTCCTCGTGTTTGCCGCAGGCGCCGTGCTGTTCCTGGCGACGCCCGCCGAGAGCAAGGGGCGCATCGTGCCGGTGCTGGCGGCGCTGGGGTTCTTCGCCCTGTTTCGCGCGTCCTGGGCCAGCCTGCTGAGCGGGGCGGCCATCGCGTTCATCCTGTTCGCCGACCTTTTCGCGGCCAGCGCCAACGTCTACCAGCACCCCCTGCACGGCGGCGAGTCCGTGCTTGCCCCGGGCAAGCGGCTGGCCCGCGTGGTGCAGGGGCAGGCGCTTGACGGGCGCGCCGTGGTCCGTGTGGACCCGCTGGGCGCCGCGCTCTCGCCGAACGCGGGCCTTTCCGGACCGTTTCGCCTGGAGGGGGGCGCCTTCTTCGCCCTCACGCCCGAACAGGCCGCCTGGTGGGCGGTGCTCGCCCCGGTGGAAGAGGGCGCCGTAAACCCCGCGGCGGCCCGTCCCTTTTTGCGCGCGGGCGGGGAGGCCCCCGCGGCGCGGCTGCTGGATCTGGCGGCGGTCCGGGTGGTGGTGACGGACGACCCCCGCGCCTTCGGGAGCGGGGACGGGGCCGCCCTGCGGCGGGTGGACACGGAGTCCGGCGTCACCGTGCTGGCCAACGAGGCGGCGCTGCCGCGCGCGCGCCTTGTGGGGAAGTGGCGCATGGCCCCCGATGCGGCCGCAGCCCTCGCGCTGCTGACGTCCGACGGGTTCGACAGCGGGCGCGAGTGCGTGGTCTCATCGTTTCTGCATGCGGGCGGTCTGCGCGACACCCGGGAGACCGAAGAGGACCCGGGCTCCGCGCGGGTCGAGGAGGAGACGCCGGAGCGCGTGGTGCTTGCCTGCGACGCCTCCGTGCCCGCCATGCTGGTGCTCGCCGACACCCACGCCCCCGGCTGGTCGGCCACGGTGAACGGGGACCCGGCGCACGTCTATCAGGTGAACGCGCGTTTCCGGGGTGTGCTGGTTCCGGCCGGCGCCTCCACGGTGACCATGACCTACCGGCCCCTGCCGGTGCTCGCCGGTTTGGCGGTGTCTTTTCTGACGCTGGGCGCGCTGCTTCTTGCCGCGCTGGCCGGGATGGCCCGCGCCGCGGGGGTGGGCCGGGCCGCGCAGGGGTGACAGCCGTGCGCCCGGCCGTGCGCATCGGGTATGCTCTCCCCATTGTCCCCGAAAGTGGAGCAGGTGTATGCGCTTTTTCGTCTTTCTGGCGGTGTCATGTCTTGCGGCTCTTCCGGCTTTGGCCGAAACATCCCCTCCGGGCGCGGCCCTCTTCCTCCAGGGGGATGAGGCGGAGCGGGCGGGGCGGCTGGGGGACGCGCTCAAGGCCTACACGGCCTGCGCCGCTGCGGACGAGCGGCTGATGCCCTTCGCCGCCAACCGGGCCGCCCGGGTGCGCGCGCGTTCGGGGGACGTGGAGGGGGCCGCCACCCAGTGGCGCGCCGTTCTGGAGGGGTTCCCCGAAGGGCCGTGGACCCGTCTGGCCCAGTGCCGGTATGCGGAGTTTCTGGCGGGGCGCGGCCGCCGCGCCGAGGCGGCGGCGCTGTTTGACCGGGCGCTGAAGGTGTCCCCCCGGCCGTGGTTTCTGGACGAATGGGCGTGGGCGGCGGCGGAGAATCTGCTGGCGGACACTGCGACCCGCGCCGGCGCGCTTCCCTTCCTGCGGGAGACCGTGGAGACGATCATTCTGCTCGAGCCCAGGAAGAAGGCGGCCCGTCTGCTGCTCCAATTCTCCGACCCCGCAGACCGCGCGCTGGGCGTGTGGGGGCTGCTGCGCTCGGGCGCCATGGACGAGGCCCGGCCGGTGCTCGAGGCGGAGCCCGTCATGTTTGGCGATGAGTCGGGCGGCGAGATCACCCTGCAAGTGTTGACCGCGCTCGCTGTGCCGGCCGCCACCGCCCCGGACCAGGTCCCCGCGCAAGTGCGGGTGCTGGCGCGGCAGAACACAGGGAATCCCTGGATGCGGGTGTGGCTGCTGTACGCCCTGCGGCTTTCCGCGGCGCGGAAGGCCTGGGCGGCGGCCGACCTGTTCGCCGACACCCTCTCCTCGGAGTACGGGGACCGGCGCGACGGGGGCGACGCGCTCTACTGGTACGCCGGGCATGCCCAGTCGGCCAAGCGCTCTGCGGAGGCGGTGGCGCTGTACAGGAAACTCGCGGAGCGGCACCCCGGCCACGCGCGCGCCTCCGACGCCCTGTTTGCCGCGGGCCGGATCCGCATGGGCGAAAAGTCCTGGCAGGACGCGCTCCTTCTTCTCACGGAGGCGGCCGGCCTTTTCAAGTCGGCCGCGCTGCGGGCGGAGGCGTGGCATCTCTGCGCGGAAATCGCGGGACACTGCGGGGATGTCGCAGGCCGGAAACGGTATCTCACCCGTGCGGTGGCCGCAGGCCCCGGCAGCTATTATGCCCACCGGTCCCTGGCGCGCCTGGGGAAGGAGGGCGGGGGGCTGTCCCTCCCCGGCGGAGACCCGGGCTCGCTGCTTGTGGCGGTGCTGCCCGGCACCGCGCTGGCGGCACCCGCGGCGCTGCCCCCGGCCCGGGGTCGGGAGCTGGATCGCCTGCGTTTCTTCGGCAGCCACGGACTGGAGGAGGGGGAGTGGGAGGCCCTCGCGCTGATCCTGTCGCCCCCTTCGGAGGCGGGCCAGGAGGCGGCCTGGTACGATGCCGTGGCGCGGGCGGGGTTCATGTACACGGTGCAGCAGACGGCGGGCGGGGGAAAGTGGGAGACGGGCGACGAGGCCCCCTCGCCCCTGCGGCGGCGGGTGGAGTATCCGCTGGCCTACTGGGACATCGCGGAGCGCGCCGCGCGCGAGGCGGGGGTGGATCCGCTGCTGTTGCTCGCCATCAGCCGCCAGGAGAGCACCTTCCGCTCCGCCATCGTGTCCCGGTCGGGCGCGGTCGGCGTGATGCAGCTGATGCCGTCCACGGCGAAATGGCTCGCGGGCAAGGAGCCCCGGCTGGCCAAAGAGACAGGAGAGCACCTCAGCGCGCCGGAGAATTCGCTGCGCCTGGGGGCGCACTATCTGCGGAGGATGCTGGACCGGTCGGGCGGCAACCTGGTCTACGCGCTGGCCTCATACAACGGCGGCCCCGGCAACTGCGACAAGTGGCGCGCGCGGTTTCCGGGGGGCGACATGGACGGATTCATCGAGAGCATGGACTTCGCCGAGACGCGGGACTATGTGAGGAGGGTGCTGGCAAACTACGCGGCCTACCGGGGGTTTTACCCGGACGCCGCGCGGGGCGGCTGACCGCGCCGTTTCCGCCCCTGCGGGCACTTTGCAGAATGCGCACTTTCTGTGTATCATGTCTGCCAATATGAGGTTCGTGCCCCCGGCGCCCGCCGCCGGAGGAAAGAGAGGTTGCCATGTCGGAACATGTCCTGGGAACCGGGCAGAAGCAGACCCTGCGCAACATCCTGCGCCTGACCGAGGCGCTGGTGGTGCGCACGGAGGGCCCCCCCCGCGAGATGCGCCTGTGGACGGAGGACGTCCGGGTCACCGCGCGCCGCCCGGATTACACGGGAGACTATGAGGATTTCCGCTTTGTCTTCCGCCTGGGGGGCTTTGAGGAGGCCGAGGCGGTGGAGAAGATCGCGGAGGAGTATCCCGACCTTTGCACGGTGGAGAAGGACGGCGAGGAGCTGGTGTTTGAGTGCCCCCGCGAGGGGGCGCCCTTCTCGCCGAAGGTGTTCGAGCTGCTGAACAAGCTCAGCCTGGCCGTGAAACTGCCGGAAGTCTGGCATATCGAGGGGGCGGATTTCCGCGTCGAGCCGATCAGTGTTGAGATGCTCTTCCACGCCATGGTGCAGTACAAGGCGAGCGACCTGCACCTGACTTCGGGCCTGCGCCCCGTCTTCCGCATTGACAACGACGCGCGCCACTCGGAGATCATGTCGCCCCTTTCGGGCGTGCAGATCAGGCACCTGATCCGGCAGATCGCGCCCCCGGGCTTCTACGAGGAGTTTGAGCAGTACAAGCAGACCAGTTTCAGCTACCATCAGGCGGGGGTGGGCTACGCGCGCGTCTCGGCCTTCATCAAGAACGGATCCCCCCACTGCACCTTCCGCTTTCTTCCCGAGAAGATCCCGTCGTTTGAGGAGCTGAACATTCCGGCCGAGCAGATGCGCAGCCTTGCGGCCACGCACCGGGGCCTGATCCTGGTGACGGGCATGACGGGCAGCGGCAAGACCACCACGGTGGCAGCGCTGCTGGACTGGATCAACACCAACCGTGCCATCCACATCCTCACCATCGAGAACCCCGTGGAGTATGTGCACAGCAACAAGAAGGCGATCGTCTCCCAGCGGAGCCTCGGGCTGGACATCGGGTCTTTCGGCGAGGCGATCACGGGCGCGCTGCGCCACGACCCCGACGTGATCCTCATCGGCGAGATGCGCGACCCGGACACGATCCGGGCCGCCATCAACGCGGCGGCCACGGGGCACCTGGTCATCAGCACGCTCCACGCGAACACGGCCTACGAGGTGGTCAACCGCGTGGTGAGCTTCTTTGACCCCGTCGAGCGCGACCTGGTGCGCCTGCAGCTGCGCGACTGCATGAAGTGCGTCATGTGCCAGCGGCTTGTGGCCAAGCCCGGCGGCGGCCGCATCCCCGCCCTTGAGTTCATGTTCAACGACATCAAACCCGTGGGCGACGGCATCCTCAAGGGGGACAGCGACCTCATCCGCATTGGGATGCAGCAGACCGTGTCCCATTCGATCCTTTTCGAGCAGTACCTCCACCGGCTGTACAAGGACAGCCGCGTCGAGCTGGAGCGCGCCCGGGAGTTCTGCACGGACGCGAGCATTTTCGACCAGCTGGTCATGGGCACCTACTCCGTGCCCCGGCTGGACTCCATCAAGGGCGGCTGAGGGCCGCGCAGGGCGCGCTCCCGGCGGACGGGGCGCGCGTGGTGTAAAATGGTGTGTGGCGGCAGGGGCCGTCCGGCGGCGCGCGGGCGCCTTCGGGGGGCCAAACCGGCGCCGGAACCCGGGGGAAGGCCCCGGCGGGGGCGCCTTAGAGAAGAGCGGGCTTATGGCTAACGACAGCATCGTGGTCCTCACGGGGTCCCGCAAGGGGGAAGTCCATCCGCTTGACCGGGAGATTTCCTTCGGGCGCAGCCCCGACAACACGATCCAGGTGGACGACATGCAGATATCCCGCCGGCACGCCGTGGTGGTGCCCTCGGGCGACGGGGTTCTCCTGCGCGACCTGGGCAGCGGCAACGGCACCTTTGTGAACGGGCAGCGCGTGCTGGAGCACCTGCTCCAGGACGGCGAAATTTTCATGATGGGCCGCCAGCAGTTCCAGTTCCGCGAGGGCAGCGAGACGACGCAGTCGGCGAAGAACAACGCCTCGAAGATCATCCACACCGACCGGGAGGAGTCTTTCGAGTCCGCCGACGCGCGCAACATCTACCAGACCTTCTTCAGCGCCCCCCAGGGCGCGGCCTCGGAGCATGACCTGCGCGAGATGCAGCGGCGCCTGGCCGCGGTGTACGCCGCCAACCAGGCCATCGCCAGCGAGCAGCACCTCTCCCGGGTCTTCGACCGCGTCATGGACCAGGTCTTCGCGCTGGTCCCCGCGCACAACGGGGTCATCCTCCTCGCCTCCGGGGCCGACGGCGCGCTGGAGGCCGCCTACTCCCGCTCCGGCATGCCCGGTGCCGACCTGCACATCAGCAACACCATCGTCCGCCAGGCTTATGAGAAGGGGGTGGCCGTCATCACCTGCAACGCCATGGACGACTCGCGGTTCAAGGCGGGCGCGAGCATCATCGCCGAGAACATCGCGTCGGCCATGTGCGCCCCCCTCATCTACCAGGACGAGCGCCTGGGCGTCATCTACGTGGACAACCACGGCGTCTTCGACGCCTTCACCAACGGCGACCTGGAACTGCTGGTCGCCCTGGCCGGCGCCTCCGCCTCCGCCATACGAAACGCCCAGTACGTCCGGCAGCTGGAGCAGTCCTACCAGGACACCCTGGTCGTTCTGGCGAACGCCATCGAATTGCGGGACCACTACACCGTGGGCCACACCTGGCGGGTGACCAACTTCGCCGAGGCCATCGCCCGGGAGCTGGGCTGGGACGAGGAGAAGCTCCGGGAGGTCCACATGGGCGGCGTGCTCCACGACGTGGGCAAGATCGCCGTGGACAACGCCATCCTCGGAAAACCCTCCGCCCTCACGGAGGAGGAGTTTGCGAAGATGAAGGTCCATCCCGAGCGGGGCGCAGACCTCCTGCGCGACGTGAAGTTCCTCCAGCCCCTCATCCCCTACTGCCTCTACCACCACGAACGCTGGGACGGCTCGGGGTATCCCTTCGGCCTCAGGGGCGAGCAGATTCCCGTCGAGGGAAGGCTCATCGCCGCGGCCGACGCCTTTGACGCCATGACCAGCAACCGCCCCTACCGGAAGGGCATGGCCAAGGAGGAGGCCCTCAGGCGCATCCGTGAGGCCGTCAACGTGCAGTTTGACACCGCCATGGTGGACGCCCTCGTGTCCGCCGTTGAAAACGGCAGGATTGACGAGATTCTCCAAGATTACTTCAAGAATGAGGCCCACAGCATCGCCTGCCCCTTCTGCAGCACCTTTGTCCGCCTGCCCGAGGGGCAGGGGGCCGGTTCCGAGGTGGACTGCAAGGTCTGCCACCGCAAAATAGTCATCCGGGAAAACGACGGGCTTTTCTTTGGCGAGCTTCTTTCCGCCGCCCCCGGCGCATAGCCTCCCCGCCGTCCGTTTTTGCTACAATGGCACCGGTGGACAAGCGGAGGTGTCGCAATGCGGAGCGTCGCGCCCGTAGAGGGGCCCCGGGTGTTGCTGGCCTGCGCCGATGTCGCGCTCGGCCGCACGCTGGAGTCCTTCCTTCAACAGCCCAACATCCGGATGGAGCGCTGCCATGAGGCGGCCGGCCTCCTGCGTCTGGTTTCCCGCCGCCCCTTCGATGTGGTGGTGCTGGATCTGGGCCTGGAGAACCCGGGCACGGTGGACTTGGTGTCCTTTGTGCGGGCCAAGAGTCCCGGCACCCGCCAGATTCTCCTCTTTGGCCCGGACCAGGTGGAGCGGGCGCTGGAGGGCATCCGGCAGGGCGCGTTTTTCTACCTTCCCCTGAGCTGTCCCCCGTCCGATGTGGCGCGGCTGGTGGAGAAGGCGCTCCAGGACCTTTCGGTCTCGGGGACGATGGACGAATACGAGCAGAACCTGTTCGAGGAGCTGGCCGGGCGTTCGGGGGGCATGCAGCGGGTGCTGGAGCTGATCCGCAAGGTGGCCCCCACGGACAGCACGGTCCTGCTGCTGGGGGAGAGCGGCACGGGCAAGGAGGTGGTGGCCCACACCCTGCACCGCCTGAGCGCGCGGCGCGACCGGGTTTTTGTGGCGGTGAACTGCGCGGCCCTGCCCGAGGCCCTGCTCGAGAGCGAGCTCTTCGGCCATGTCCGGGGGGCCTTCACCGGCGCTGACCGCGACAAGCAGGGGCTCTTCGCCGAGGCCGACGGGGGCACGCTCTTCCTCGACGAGATCGGCGACATGGCGCTCATCACGCAGGCCAAGCTGCTGCGGGTGCTGCAGAACGGCGAGCTCCGCCCCGTCGGCTCCAACACATCGCGGCGCGTGAACGTGCGGGTGATCGCCGCCACGAACCGCGACCTGCATGAGGCCGTGCGCGCGCGGGCCTTCCGCGAGGACCTGTACTTCCGGCTCAACGTGGTGCAGATACGCATTCCCCCGCTGCGCGAGCGGCTGGACGCCCTGCCCGCGCTGACGGCGCATTTCATCCGCCTGGCCAACACGCGCCACGGCCGGCGGGTGCGCGGGCTGGACGACGCCGCAGTCCAGTACCTGCGCGGCTATGCCTTTCCGGGGAACGTCCGCGAGCTGGAGGGGATTGTCACGCACGGGGTGATCATGGCGGAGGGCGAACTGATCCGGCCCGGGGACCTGCCCGATGCGGTGCGCCAGGCGCCCCCGGGCCGGCTGGCCCTGGGCTATGAGGCGCCCGCCGCCGCCGGACTCAGTCTGGCGGACATGGAGGCGCGGCACATCCGCGGGACCCTCGTGGAATGCCTGGGCAACCAGACGGTGGCGGCGAGGCGGCTGGGCATCTCCCGCTCCACCCTCTGGCGGAAAATGCGGGAGTACGGCCTCTCGCAAGCTGCGGGGGACGCCTGACCGCCGAGTTTTCGGACAAAGCGACCAACGGGATCAGGCACGCCGTGTCCGCGCGCGATGGATGCGCGCCGTCATGGATGTAACGTCGGCCCCCCTTCGGGGGAGAGGGTCATGCCAAATAAAGAGGGCGCAGCAGGCGGCGCCCCTACCTGCGCTGACCTGGGTCACATGTCCGTAGGGGCGCTGCTTGCCGCGCCCTACCTGCGCTGACCTGGGTCACACGTCCGTAGGGGCGCTGCTCGCCGCGCCCTACCTGCGCTGACTTGGGTCACATGTCCGTAGGGGCGCTGCTTGCCGCGCCCTACCTGCGCGGACCTGCGGCACATGTCCGTAGGGGCGCTGCTTGCCGCGCCCTGGGGCGGATACGGGGGCTTTGTCCATCCGGCTGTTAGAACGCTCCGGGGCTACTTCGTTAGCAGCACGCCCCGCGCTTCCAGACAGGCGATGACTTGGGCCACACTCTCTTCCAGCGACAGTTTCGCGGTGTCCACTGTGAGCTCCGGGTTCTCCGGGGCCTCGTAGGGGGCGCTGATGCCCGTGAACTCCGGGATGACGCCCGCGCGGGCCTTCTGGTACAGGCCCTTCGGGTCGCGGGCCTCGCAGGCCTCCAGCGAGGCATTCACATACACCTCGATGAAGGCGTCGCCGCTGATGGCCCGCGCCCTGTCGCGGTCCGCGCGGTAGGGCGAGATGAACGCTGTCATGGCGATGAACCCCGCCTCCTGGAAAAGCTTGGCCACCTCGCCGATCCGGCGGATGTTCTCCTCCCGGTCCGCGGGCGAGAAACCCAGGTCCTTGTTCAGCCCGTGGCGCACATTGTCGCCGTCGAGGACATAGGCCTGGCAGCCGCGTTCAAAGAGCACGCACTGCACCGCCTGCGCCAGCGTGGACTTGCCCGACGCCGACAGGCCGGTGAACCACAGCACCGCCCCCTTGTGGCCGTTTTTCTTCTCGCGGTCCTCCAGCGTGACCAGGTTGTGGTGCCACGTGATATTCGTTGCTTTCACATTGTCCGCCATGGGATGCCAGGCTCCTTTCAGGTGTTTGGGGGAATCAAAGGCGCAATCATAGCAGGAAACCGGGACACCGTGACGCCTGCGCTGTGGCGGGATGCTCAGGCGCTTTCGTCGGTCTGCGGGGCGGGGACCACGCAGCGGAAGCCGATGGTGCGGGCCTGGGTCTCGGGGAAGACGCCGCGGCGGGCCGCGGTGGTGAGTTCTTCGGGGGGGGACTGGAAGCAGCCGCCGCGGACGGCCCGGCGGGGAATCTGCGCGGCCTCTTCGGGGCGGTTGCGGATCGTGCCGTAGGGGGCGAAGGGGTCAAGGGTCCACTCGAAGACATTCCCCGCCAGGTCGTGGATGCCGTCGGGGGTGCAGCCGTCGTCGTAGAGGGTGACCATGGTGGTGCCGCCGATGTGCTCGCCGAAGTTGCAGCGGGTGGCGTCGGGCGGCAGGGCGCCCCAGGGGTAGGGGCGGTTTTCGCGGCCCCGCGCGGCGAACTCCCACTGGGCCTCCGTGGGCAGGGTCTTGCCCGCCCAGGCGGCGTAGGCCAGGGCCTCCTGCCAGGACACGCCGACGACGGGCTGCTCGTCGCCGCGGCAGTCGGGGTCGTTCCAGTAGCGCGGCGATGGCGCGCCGGTTTCCCCGAGATAGCGGCGGTACTCGGCCACCGTGACGGGGTGCGCGTCCATCCAGAAGGGGGCCACGGCGACCTCGGCCTCGGGGGAGGACTCGCGCAGGGCGTTGGACCCCATGAGGAAGCGTCCGCCGGGAAACCACACCATGCCCTCCGTGGAGGCGGGCCCGGCGGCGCCGGTTGCGGGCACGGCCGCCGCCGGGGGGCGGTAGGAGGTCTCATAGGCGGCCTCAAGGGCGGCGCGGAATGCGCGGGCGTCGGGCCAGCGGTGGTCGCGGTCCTCCTCCAGCGCCTTCTCCAGCACGCGCGCGAGGGAGGGGGACACGTCCCGGCGGACCTGGTCCAGCGGGCGGGGCGGGTCCAGGGGTGTGCGCAGGGTGAGGAGCTCCTGAAGGACCAGCCCGACGGCGTAGAGGTCGGCGCGGGGGTCGAGGGGCTGGAACTTCACCTGTTCCGGGGCGGCGTAGCCCATGGTGCCGACAAGGCGTTTCTTTTTCTTCGGCCCGTCGGTTTCCAGGGCAAGCTCCTCCTCCACGGCGCGGGCGAGGCCGAAGTCCAGCAGCTTG
>Ga0123329_1004244_pt1 | contig 11348 bp, 10 predicted proteins | sample BioC12SIPDNA_FD_89703 | JGI IMG/M metagenome (GOLD analysis project Ga0123329, IMG submission 89703) | Anaerobic biogas reactor microbial communites from Washington, USA - Biogas_R1_B C12 SIP DNA | ecosystem: Engineered > Bioreactor > Anaerobic > Unclassified | place: Washington, USA | collected... | reverse complement strand
TGACATCGTGCAATACCCTCTTCTCGGGGGAAAACGGAACTCCAGCCCCATCGGCCGGAAATTCAAACGTATCACACGAAAAACCAGAACCTCGACAACCGCCTTCAGAAAACGCCATACTACCGACCGCTCCCCCTCACGCGGCGCAGCCGCTTCGTCCAACCGACAACAACGCCCGCAACCATTCCGCAATAGATTCTGCTAACCAGCAACCCCAAGGCAGGGAAAGCCCGCAACCCAACCGCCACACGAGCCATGCCCGCACAAGCCCCAATCCACCACACGAAGGATCGGCTGGCACTTCAGCCAGATGCCCTGCCCCTGCCACGCTCTCCCGGCCTTCGCGCCTTTCGTGGTTCCCGTCTCCCACTCCAGAAATCACACCGCCGGCAACTCGTACTCCTTCCGCCGCGGGCGCGCAAGATACGTGTTCGCCTCCTCGTCACCCACGAACCGTTCCTCGTCCGGATTCCAGTGGAGACGGCGACCGAGCATTCGCACAATGTTGGCCAGATGACAGACGCTGATCGACCGGTGCCCGATCTCCACGTCGGCGTTGGGCTTCTCCCGCGTCTTGATGCAGTCGAGCCAGTTCTTAATGTGCGGCCGGGCGATCCAGCCGGCGCCTTCCCACTTGTCGGCCTCCGCCGGCTCGGGGCCGTCCTTCACGAAGTCCGGCGGGTTCGTGGTGAACTTGTTGCGGTTGATCTCGATCTTGCAGTCCTCGCCCGTGAAGATGCCGCCCCCTTGAGGACCTTGCTCCAACTCGTACGATACGACCACCCCGTTGGCATACCGCATCCGCACCTTGCCGTGCGCACCGCCCGTCACCGGCCACAGCTCCACCGGACCCGTCTCGCTCATCCCCAGCGCCCACTGAATCTGGTCGACCCCGTGCGCCCCCCAGTTGGTCATCTCGCCCCCCGAGTAGTCCCGCCAGCCCATCCACCCGAACTGCAAGGCGTGGTTGAAAGGCCGCCATGCCGTCGGACCCTGCCAGCGGTCCCAGTCGTCCCCCTCGGGCACCGGCTGCCCCGGCAGCCCGTCGTAGTCCCGCGGACCCGTGTAGCACACGCCTTGCACCGCCTTGATCTTGCCGATCCCGCCGCTCCGCACCAGCTCGCAGGCAAATCGGTTCATCTCCATCGTCCGCTGCTGGCTCCCCACCTGAAACACCGTCTTGTGCTTGCGGGCGTGCCGGACCAGCGTGCGCCCCTCGCTGATGGTCAGCGTCAGCGGCTTCTCCGCGTAAACGTCGAGCCCCGCCTGGCAGGCGTGAATGCACGGCAACGTTCGCGCATGGTCCGGCGTCCCCACCACAACCGCGTCGAGCTTCTCCGCGTCGAGCATCTTCTCGTAATACGGATAGGTCTTCCACTCCGCCTTCTTCTGCGTGAGCGTCTCAGTCATCCGCTGCACGTTGCAGTCGCTGATCGCCACGATCCGCCCCCCTTCGGGCACGTGGTCCATGAGCTGCCGCGACCGGCCCCCGGTCCCGATGAACCCGATAATCACCTGCTCGTTCGCCCCCGGGCGCCCCGGCGCCGCCAGCGCAGAACGCGGAACGAGCGTTGGCCCGGCAACGGCCGCAGCCCCCAATGCCGAGGCCGCGCGAAGAAACCGACGACGGGAAACCGTGCGATGATGCGTCATGGTGAGAACTCCAGAATTCTTGTAGGTCAGTCTCTCCGAGACTGACACATGGTACTCCGAGTCTCGGAGAGACTCGGCTACGGGACGACTATGCTTGGCTCACTGATTCAGAAACAGATAAAGGCCTTCCTTGCCCGGCGCAACAATGTCCGGCCGGCCGTTGCCGTCCACATCTTCCACCCAGAAGTAGATGCCCACGCCGCTCGCCTCTTTCGAACTTCCATAGTCGATCGTGTGCGACGTGAACACCCCCTTCTTGTCGAAGTCGAAGTAGCGAACGAAAACCGGGTCCTCGGCCCCCGGGTCCTTGCCGTTGTGGGCATAGTAGCGCTTGCCCGTCACCAGCTCGACCCGTCCGTCGCCGTCGATGTCGGCCAGCAGCATGTCGTGGTATTGCGACGCCTGCTCGTCGATCGTGTGCACCGTCCAGGTCCGCTTCCCGTCGCCGTCCATCCGCTGCTCGACCCAGAAAAGGCCGTAGCCGTGCCCGTTCCCATAGATCAGGTCGGCCAGCCCGTCCTCGTTCACGTCGTGCACGAGAATCGGCACGCTGGCCTTCGGCAGGTTGAAGCCTTCGTGGACTGCCCATTCCCCTTCCAGCGGCTTCGCGGGCGCTTCGAGCCAGCCGGTCGGAATCACGAAATCGCCCCGCCCGTCGCCGTTGATGTCCCCGAAGCCCAGGCCGTGCCCGCAACCGCCCATCTTCACCTCGTGCTTGTCGAACCTGCCCGTCCCCTTGCCGGAAGCATCGCGGACCAGCCGGTAAAGGACGACGTTCCCGCCGGCGTTCGGCACGATCTCCACCTGCCCGTCGCCGTCGCCGTCCACGTCCCAGAACCGCGATGTCTCGATGCTCCCCGGCTGATCGATCTCGTGGCGAGTCCACTCGCCCGCCGTGCGAGCGCCGGCCGGATTCTCTCGCCAGAACAGCGTCTTGCCGAACCAGCCCCCGCTCACGATGTCCATCCGGCCGTCCCCGTTGACGTCCATCGGGTAATCGTGAAACGAGTCGCGGTAGCCGCTCTGATCCAGCAGCGTACGGAACCGGAAGGCCTGCGCGAAATCGGGCCCCGCGTACCAGAAGTCGCCCGACACGATATCTTTCTTCCCGTCGCCGTCCACATCGCAGACCGACGCGGCCTCGAACGGTTGATCGGCAATCTTCTTCCGCGTGAACCGCGCCTTGCCCGGCTCCTCGCGCTGCTGGATCTCCTGGAGCGTGACGGGCATGCCGTGGGCCCGGCGGATCTCATCCGCCCGATCCAGCGGGCTTGGCCCGGCCGCCGAGATCGTGTGGCTCGCGAGCCATTCCGTCTGGGCGGGCGTTGCCTCCACCGCGTCGAGCGGCAGGAGCGTCTTCGGCGCCTCGGTCGCCGACGCCAATTGGCACGTCACCGCCGCCACCAGCGGCCGCGGCGCATCGTCCCCGGCACGCTTCAGCTCCATCCGCACGAGCTTCTCCGCCTTCGGCTCAATCGCAACCAGATATCGGGTCCCGTCGCCCACCGGCAACAGGCAAGCGGCCTCGCACTTCGTTGCCGTCTTGTATCGGCTCTCCAGATTGAAGCCGTAAACCAGCGGAAACGTCTCTTTCGTCTTGTCGGCGTAGACCAGATCGACCTGCCCGTAGGTCCGCAGCACGCCGGCCGCCGGCACCGTGCAACCGAGCAGATAGATCCGCTGCACCTCACATCCGACGCTCACGACTCCGGCACCCGTTTCCGGAAACCAGGTGAACGTATCGTCAAACACCCGAAACGGCACCGGCCCGTCCGTCACGTCCGTCGATTTCCTCGCTGCCTGGTCTTCCGCCGGCGCCACAGCCGCCCAGCCTTTCGGCATGCCTTGGCAGAAGTCGACCGTCATCTCCGGACCGGCCTCGAGCTTCTCGATACCCAGCCAGGCATAAGAGCCGTCGCCGTTGCCGTCGACCATCTGAAAGCGGACAGTACGTCCCTTGAGGTCGGCCACGTCCCACTCGCGATCCTGAAGCGTATCGACTCCCGGTGCCGGCGTGCTGCGGAGCGTGTCTCCCGTCTTGTTGTCGATCAGGGCGGCGTAGTTCTGATTCCGCCCGCCTTTCAGCCCGTCGTGACCCCGCAGGGTGAACCGGACCGAGTCGACCGAAAGCTTGAAAGGCGGCGAGCCGATCGTGCCGGTCGACTGTTCGCCTCCCACGAGCGACGAAAGATACGGTTCCGTCGTCCGGTTCGCCCCGTCCCGCTGGCAGATCCCCCACGTCGCCGCAGAAGCCTGCGCGCACTGCGCCGCATAGAACCGCGGCTCGCCCCGAACCGTAGCCGTAAACAGCATCCCAGAAAGAGCGACTGCCAGTGCGGCAAATCGCGCCCGTGCATCGGAACTCGGTCGAAACATAGTTGGGGGATCTCCTCGGCTGCGCAAACCCATCGTCCAGTTCAACTCAGGCTGGATTGTAGCGTGCCGAATCCGGACATGCACCGATCGACACCGCCCAACCGGCCAGCCGGGGGGGAGGACGGCCAGCCCATCGAATCCGACGATCGCCCCTGCGACCCTCCACGGCTAGGCCAAACCGGGCCGATAGGATAGACTGGAAAACGTCGACCGACCCTCCGGGCCGTTTCACGCGCTCGTAGCTCAGTTGGATAGAGCAACGGACTTCTAATCCGTAGGTCGCTGGTTCGAATCCAGCCGGGCGTGCTTTCAGCGAATCGACGTAACCCGAGACGCTGCAAGATGTAACCTCTTGCGGCGTCTTGCCTTCTGGCCCTAACTCTTGGCCACTTCGCCCCTTACGACGGAATACCAGTCCGTAGGTTCCGCGGCGATTTTGGGGCCTCTCAACCATCACAGGCTTCGCCGCGTGGTGTTCAGCTTCATCGACGGCTCCTCGTCGTCGGGAGCGTAGGCCAGGACTTGCAGGAAGACGCCTCGGCCCTGATAAATGCCCTCGATGCTGAGCCTAGGGCCTTCGTCGTTTGGAAAGCCCTGTGATTGCCACATGAGGGCTTCGATCCGGTCGAACGCCGCCCGTAACTGCTCGACGTCCAACGTGAACCCGGGCGCAACCACTTCGCCGTCTACCGCCCCGCCAACCAGCTCGACCGGCGTGGGATAGACGTCAACCTCCCAAAATCCGTCTTCTTCGCGGTAGCGGCAGCCTAAGGGCCCCATTGGGCTGTCGGCCACGGCGTTGTCGGCAACAGCCCTCACCAGCCGATCCAACCACACCACGGAATTGCATTCGTCCGCACTCTCCGGCCCGTAAAAGAACTGCCGGCCCTCTTCGCTCCGCTGCTCGAACTGTGGACGGTCTTCGCAGAAGAGCTGGGCCATCTGCTGCTCCCCGAATTCTTCGAGTTTCTGGGCAAACAGCCCGTCCCAAACCCGATAGTACTCCTCGTGGATTTGAACATACTCGGCGGGAGCCGCATTGGCGGGCCAGATTGCGATCTCGTCAAAACCGAGTTCTTCTTCGATAGCCCGCATCCGGCTCTCATATTCTCCCAGCACCTCATCGGCATCGCGAGAGGCAATCGCGTCGATGATTTGTGATACAAGCCAGAATGATGCCTGGTCCGGCAAGTCACCAGACCGCCGGACGGCCTGGTAGACGGCGAGCCAGTCTTCTTCGGGAGCGTTTGGGTCCAGCCGAGCCCAGGCTTCAAACCATGGCGGAGTGGCGGGCAGGGCCTCGGCGATCGCTCGCAGCCTGGCGTTGACCGTCGCGTGCGGTACGTCACTTCCGCTGGTTTCGTCGGCCGTGTCCATCATTCATCCTCGTCCATGTACTGTGGTGGGCTCTTGCCGACACGCTTGGTTACTCGCGGGTACTTGATTTTGGACTCCTTCTCGTCGATACGCACGACATCGATCTGGTGCCACCAGTCGTCGCCGAAGTCGAACCAGTACCCGAAGGGCTGATCGATCTTCAAGCCCAGCGCATCGATAGTCGTCTCGGCAACGCTCCCCCCCACATTCGGCTCGCGGATATCACGAGCGTGCGGCAGCACATAGCGTTTCCCCTTCGGATCGTTTGGGCCTTTGCCGAACTGAAACTCGTACATGTGTTCGTCGAAGCGGTCGAACGCGTTGAAGATAGCGTGATGGAGATCCTCAAGTGTCTGATCGCCGCGGATCTCGATCGTCCGCGAGATTTGTGGATTCCGCTTGAGGAACTTCTCAGAGATCGGACCGCCGATGATGAAGACCTCAAACGTGTAAATGCAGCTCGGCTTGCCGGCTGGTTTGGCGGGTGACTGTCGCGGTTTCTTCTTCGCCATGGGAGCCTCTTGGTTGTGGTCGTAGCGAGCAGGCAGAGACACCCGCTATTCTGGCGTGTTTCAAGGCCTTATGGAAGATCCGTGGCATTATTGCGGCATCTCCACGTCGAAGAACACCCGCCTGCAAAACCGATCGAAAAGACACCCGAGCCGGTCAAGGTCCAGGTTCGGCGGCCAAGGCTCGATCCAGAGTGCGAGCGGCTTCTCGGCGAGCATTTGGAGAGGGTGAGGGAGTGGACGGCGAGAATGAGTCGGTGAATCAGCGGATAGACGGGAGATGTCAGAAAGGAACGCAGGTTTCAAGAGAGCTTGTTGTGCCGCCCGGAACAATCCATCTCCTCCGCCATTCTGGATCGCTCGTCGTGTTGACCACCTGCGCACCCAATTTGTGGTTGCTCGATCTGCGGTATGTGGGATAGAATGCGTGATCATTCATCTGGTCCACAGGCGACACAAACTCTGTTTGGCGGCAGGAGGAGTCAGGCAATGGCAAAAGATCGACGGAGCCGTGATCAGAAACGCAGGGACAAATTGGCGAAAAGAAATCAAAGATCCTGCAAACCTGTGTCGCTTGCCTACATGGGTAGGAAGTTTCAGACGGACGAACTGATCCCGACATTCTTGCACACGGAGATCGGCATCTACGAAACCTACGTGATCACGGATCGAAAACTACTCGATTCGACTGTAGCGGCGGCACTTGAAAAGTTGATCAGACAAATGCGGGCAGGAACGTTGCCGCCCCTGACGGACAGGGATGAAATCGACTACAGAATCGGTCAGGAAGAGGAGCTTGTGATTGAGAACATTCGTCGTAACTGGAAACACCACTTCGAGGATGAGTGGCAACCGCCGAAGGACAAACTCATCGGCGTTCTTCGGTCGATCCTTGGTTCCATGGAGAAGGTGCGGGCACCCGGTCCTCGTTCTCAAAGCTATCTGCACCACATTGCCGGGTTCTTGACCAAGAAAGTGGGCGTGTCGGTAAAACAGGTTTCAGCCGACATGAAGCCTCTGCCTGAACCAGCAGAAGATGAACTGGTGCGACTTGGACGCCAATGGGTTTTGGAGAACAACCAAGACGCCAAGGCCGACTTTTACGAACTTGCCAGTGATCTGATAAAAAATGGGCAGGCCGAGAGAGTCGTTAATGGCTGTCATCTGCTGATTGGCGAAGAATCCGACGTTTCCTCGGAAGCGGTGGTAGAACTCAGCGAACTGAGTTGCAGGGCTCGTCAGTCACTCATCAGTGCGATGGGATAACTTGAAACTGATGGAGGCGTAACGCGACCCGAAACCGGAACGGTATCACGACCTCATCAACGTGACGAGGTATGGACCGCATAGGCTTTCCGCTCACGGCGACACGTTCCAGACCTCCAGGAACCGCCAACCTCGGTTGGTCTTCACCACAACGCCTCCGATATCCCACATCTTCTGGCAGATGTCGGTAACCTCCCTTGGAACCGGTACGGGGCCGATCACCTTGCCATACATCATGAAGGGCTCCAACCAGAGCTTACCCGGCTCGATCTTCTTGATCGAGAAGTGGCCTTCGATCTCGTCCTTGTATTCGTCAGGAGCATTGATATCCACGTATTGTTCAAGCAGATCCAGCACGTCTTGGGCGGCAGGCAAATCCCTCGCTGCCTCCTTTGCCCGCTCTTCTGCGTCGGAAGTGTCCTCGACGTAGCCCTCTTCGGCCAGCCACTTCGCCAGCTTCTTCGTCACCGTCCCAGCCGCCTTCATCGTGTCCTTACCACACATGACCTTGTGTGGCATGAAGTAGCCGAGGAACTCGCCATAACCACCGGGAATCTCCTCGGGACCAAAAGTGCCGCAGAACGTTTCGCCCTGCTTGGTGATGCGGTTGTACTCTTCCTGATCGTGGCCCGGCCAATATGACTCCAAATAGCTCTCGAAAAGTGAGATGATGCTCTCGTACTTCGAAAGGGTCTTCGGGCTGATCCGAGCTTCCTGATCGCTCAGAAACTCCTCGAAAACCTGCGAAATGGTCTTCTTGTTGGTTGGCATTGTCCTGTCTCCTGAACGCTCATCCGTCGAATGGATGGCGTGGTGGGCCAATCCTGCGTAGAACAACATACCCCAAGCCGAAGCACAGCAGCAAGAACGCTGGACCGGCAACGACTCCGACCACGCCGCCTATAGCCCCAGCTTGCACGGCGGCAGCCGGGTCGGCCCAACCAGCTTGGATTACGGCTCCAACGCCTGCGCCGATCAGCGGAGCTTCTCCCCGTCGCTCGCCCTTCAGAAACGATCCGATTAGCCATCCCGTAGCGAACCCCATCACTGTCCCCACGATTGCCATCACCAGCGACACGGCTAGCGTTCCCACCGCTGCGGCTCCAAGGCCACCGATGACCCCGCAGAGAATCCGACCACCCTTAGAGTGGTTAGAGACGTTGAAGAAGAAGCCGTACCAAGCACCCGCAACGATGCCCACGACGGCGAAGATCGGAGCGACGTACTTGACGACGTTGATGGCTGCCGGACTCGTGCTCAGAACGCTGGCGACGACCACGCCGTACATCATGCCGAAGACGGCCAGAACTCCAAATGGCCGAAAGCCAGACCCTCCGAACGGTTCGAGGTTGGCGGTCGCAGCGGGGCGTCCGTTCTCTCTGTCCATGGCGTCCATCTGTGAAATGCGGCAACGATCCAACTTGGCTCGGTTTCACTCCTGTTCGGTGCTTTTTCGGCTCTTCCTGCCAATGCTGCGTCGGTCAGCATCCCCAAATAACGCCAATGCAGCTCTCTGGGGCCGCCAAACTTCATGTCTTACTTGACCAGCCGTTTCTTCCAACCCCTATCGAGGAAATACCTCCCCCAGAATTCGACGATGTCTTCGACCATTGGACCCGACTCGGGGATCAACCCCGTCCTATATCGAGGATTGTATCATTCGGCGTGCTTACGAGCGAGGCGGTAGCCGAGATCTGATGAAACCCACGGATGACCGTGGCTCGCGGGGGATACGTCTGAATCCGATCCATGGTATTCTGCGAATAGTCTCTTGCCGAACCGATCTGCAGGTCTTCACCCGATTCGGGAGCCTTCCATGTCCATGAAGATATCCGTCGTTGCGGGCAGTCATCGCGGCGAGTCCGAATCGGCTCGCGTTGCTTCGTATGTTGAAACGGTCCTACGCGGCCTCGGCGTTGAGAGCACCTACCTGCTGGACCTGGCGGGAAATCCGCTCCCGCTCTGGGACGGGGGGGTGTGGTCGGGCGACGCCAAGTGGGGGCGGCTCTGGGGGCCGATCGAGGCGGAACTGGACGACTCGGACGGCCTGGTCGTCGTTTCGCCCGAGTGGTCGGGGATGGTCCCAGCCGGGCTGAAGAACTTCTTTCTGCTCTGTGGGAGCAGAGTGCTGGCTCACAAGCCCGCATTGATCGTGAGCGTGTCGGCGGGGCTGGGCGGCAGCTATCCGGTGGCCGAACTCCGCATGAGCAGCTACAAGAACACGCGAGTCTGCTACGTTCCGGATCACGTGATCGTCAGAAACGTCGGCGGCATGCTGAAGGGCGAGAAGCCGGCGAGCGAGGAGGACGCGTCGCTTCGAGCGAGGATCGACTACTCGTGCCGTGTTCTCTTGGAGTACGCCCGGGCGATGGGGGCGATCCGGGCCAGCGGCAGAATTGACCTGAAAACCTATCCCTATGGAATGTGATATGGCTTACTATCTCAAGATCTACCTGGTTTCGCTGATAGGATTTCTTGCCGTCGACTTCGTGTGGCTGGCGTTTGTGGCCCGCGGTTTCTATCGCAAACACTTGGGATTTCTGCTCGCCGACCAGCCCAACTGGGCGGCGGCTGCGTGTTTCTACCTGCTGTTCGTCGCGGGCATGGTGGTGTTCGTCGTTGCGCCCAGCCTGCAGGCCGCCTCGTTGAAGAAGGCTTTGCTCTTGGGCGCCTTCTTCGGCCTGGTCACCTATGCCACTTACGACTTGACGAATCACGCGACGGTCAAGAACTGGCCGTGGATCGTCACCGCCGTCGATCTGTGCTGGGGCACATTGCTCGCGGCGATTGTGTGTGGGATCGGCTATATGGCGGGACGTTGGTTGGCTCCGTCTTGATTCCCTCCATCCCGTTTCGGTTCAAGTGCATCTTTTGCGATTTGCCGCATCTCCTTGGCTTGGCGCGCTGCTTCGGCAGCCTCTTCCTCAGCGCCCAGCAACTTGAGTGTCTCGGCCAGACTGTCGTAATGGTGCGCCAAGATGCCTTGGCAAAAGGCCGATTGCGGTCTTGCCGCCATGTAGGACCGGAGTTGCTCGATGGATCGATCGATTGCCTGGCGGGACTCGCTGAGGTGACCGGTGTGTCGCAGAACATTCCCCTGAGACTCAAGGGCCATGGCGAGCAGGAATTGATAGACCTCAACGTCCGGAAATTCCCGCCATAGATCCTCGTAGATCGCTACGGCTTCGGCAAGGCGGAACTCTGCTCTATGGGAGCGATTTGTGATGTGGAGCAGCCATGCCAGATCCTTCTGAGCACGGGCCAATACCGCGCGATAGCGGGGAATCTCGGGGTACTCTTCCGCAATTCCCTCCGCTTGTTCCAGGGCTCGCCGCAGCAGCGATTCGGCGGCAGCGTGACGTTCCAGCGGATTGGGGCCGCCACCAGGTCCCAGGATTTCGAGGCTGATTGTGGCCAAGGTTTCGCTCAATTCGCATCGGTAGTCGGGAACCTGTGGAAACTCGTCGGCCAACGCCTCAATGGCTGCAACGGCTTCCGTGCGAAACCACTCCCGTTTCCGCCCGTCGATGTCTCCGGCCAGGGCGGGATGGTAGCGGCAATAGGCCCGAGCCAGGGCCAAACGGTATTCCGCGTTCTTTGGATGCTCGGAAACCAGTTGTTCCAGGAGTTGAACCGCCTGGCGGTCGCTGCGGCCGCCTTCTTCGGGCTTTCCCAGGTGCCACATCACACCGGCCAGATTCCCATGGGTACGGGCCAACTCGTATCGAGCCTGCGAGGAGTCGTCGCTGCTCTCTTCGAGGACCAGCCTGGCCCGGCCGAAGTGGTCTCTGGCATCTTTGAAACGTCCCAGCATCTTCTCGACGCGGCCCAATTGATTCAGAGTCGACGCCCGCAGGCAGGTCAGATCCGCATCCTTGACCGGTTGCCGAGGCTGGAACTCGTAGATCTCGACTGCCCGGCCAAATGCTTTCTCTGCCTTGCCGTACTCGCCGAGGCGCTCATAGATCTCGCCCATACGTCGGTGGGCGTCCGCCGTGTCGTGTTGCAGCCGCGGGTTGGAAGCGTTCTGTGTCGCGAACTGGTCGTACAAGACCAAGGCCTCTTCGAGCACGGCCGCACTCTCGTCGGAAACGGCCATGCGAAAACTCGCGCCGGCCTCTTCGTCCTCCGGAGCGCAGGGAAGTGAGTTGCCCGACGAGATCCGCG
>Ga0123329_1004243_pt1 | contig 11348 bp, 7 predicted proteins | sample BioC12SIPDNA_FD_89703 | JGI IMG/M metagenome (GOLD analysis project Ga0123329, IMG submission 89703) | Anaerobic biogas reactor microbial communites from Washington, USA - Biogas_R1_B C12 SIP DNA | ecosystem: Engineered > Bioreactor > Anaerobic > Unclassified | place: Washington, USA | collected... | reverse complement strand
GATGGCGGCGTACAGGCAGTCCAGAGCGCATTGGGTCACGTCTCGCGCTGTGTCGCTCACGGTCCCGATCAGGAACGTTTCAGACTGGTCGCCGTGCCAGCCGTTGACGATGGTGGTGAGGTCGATATTGACGATGTCACCGGACTTGAGCAGGTAGTTGTCCGGGATGCCGTGGCAGATCACGTCATTGACGCTGGTACAGCAGCTCTTGGGGAACCCCTGGTACCCGAGCGTGGCCGGCTTATGACCGTGTTTAATGGTGTATTCATGCACCAGGCGGTCGATTTCCTGCGTGGTGATGCCGGCTTTGACGTAGGGACGGATATAGTCCATCAGTTGCGCGTTGAACGCGCATGCCGCGCGCATAGCGCCGCGCTCCACAGGACTGAGACGCAATGATCGTCTTCCGTGTAACATGGATGAGACTCCCAACCAATGCAGCCACGAACGGGCAGCGACATGATGTATGTAAGTGTAACTCGGCAAGCGTCGCTGCAACATAGGAAGACCCACAGATTCCGGTGGAGCACGCCTGTCTCTGCGGTGTCGCGGCGTCTCCAGCCCTGAAAGTCGCTCGCAAGTGCGGTGGCTGCCGCCTCCATCGTGGGCAGTTAGCCGTGCATCATTCGGCGGTGGGACTGGTCTGGTGTCCGTGCGCTGCCGCGTCCGTGCGCTGCTGCGTCGGTGCTAGGCAGCGTTGCCGGGAAACTCTACAATTCGGAGGCTGTTGTCGCGGCACGATACCATGCCCAAGTAATTGCGTTAAAACACGTTACTGAATTCGGCGAGCGGCCCGCGCTGGTCCTCGCCAGGCACTTCTTCCGAGGCCGACTGCCGATCCATGCCACGCTATCAACCTGATCATATCGAACCGAAATGGCAACACTATTGGGAGAAGCACAAGACGTTCCTCACTCCGGCCCGTCCGACCGGGGAGAAGGTGTATGTGCTGGATATGTTTCCCTATCCGAGTGGCGATGGGCTGCACGTGGGGCACCCGGAAGGATACACGGCGACCGACATTGTGTGCCGATTTGAGCGGATGCGTGGCAAGACGGTGTTGCATCCGATCGGGTTCGATGCCTTTGGGTTGCCGGCCGAGGAGCATGCGATCCGCACGAACACGCCTCCCCGCGAATCGACGGAGCGCAACATTGCGACGTTCCGGCGGCAGTTGAAGATGCTGGGATTCAGTTATGACTGGGACCGGGAGTTGGCGACGACCGACGTCGACTATATGCGTTGGACGCAGTGGATCTTCCTGGTGCTGTTTGACACCTGGTACGACCCGCAGGAGGACCGGGGGCGGCCGATCGCGGAGCTGCCGATTCCGCCCGCCATCGCCGCGCTCGGCACCGACGCCGTGCGCCGCTACCAGGACGAGCATCGGCTGGCCTATCAGGCAGAGGCGCTGGTCAACTGGTGCCCGGCGCTAGGCACTGTGCTGGCCAACGAGGAGGTGGTGGACGGCCGCAGCGAGCGGGGAGGGCACCCGGTCGAACGGCGGCCGCTGCGGCAGTGGATGTTGCGGATCACGGCCTACGCCGATCGGCTGGAGCGGGACCTGGTGGGGCTGGAGTGGCCGGAGAGCATCAAGAAGCTGCAGTGCGACTGGATCGGCCGCAGCAGCGGGGCTGAGGTGGATTTCTTCATCGGTCGGTCGGCCGACTATGCGGCCTGGTGCCAGGCGCGGCAGCAGGGCGGATTTCCGCGGAAGGCGGGCGACGACGTGCTGCGCATTTACACGACGCGTCCCGACACGCTCTTCGGCGCCACCTACATGGTGATCGCGCCGGAACACCCGTTTGTCGCGCGGCTGGCCACGCCTGATCAGCAGGACGCCGTCGCGGCCTACTGTGCGCGCGCGTCGGCCAAAAGCGATCTGGAACGCACGGAACTGGTCAAGGAGAAGACCGGCGTCTTCACCGGGTCGTATGCGATCAACCCGGTCAACGGCCAGCCGGTCCCGATCTGGATTGCCGACTATGTGTTGATCAGCTACGGAACCGGGGCGATCATGGCGGTGCCGGCGCACGATACGCGGGACTTCGAGTTTGCCCGGCAGTTTTCCCTGCCGATCGTGGCGGTGGTGGATCCGGGGGCGGATCCGGATGTGGACCGCGCGGCGGTGTTGGCCGGCCAGGCCTGTTTTGCCGAGCACGGCACGGCGGTCAATTCCGGACCCTATGACGGGCTGGCGACCGACGTGTTCAAGGAGCGGATCACGACCGAGTTGCACGCGGCGGGGCTGGGTCGGCCGGCGGTCAACTACAAGCTGCGCGACTGGCTCTTCAGCCGGCAACGGTTCTGGGGCGAGCCGTTTCCGATCCTGCATGAGCTGGCCGATGACGGTACCCCTACGGGGTTGCTGCGGGCGGTGGACCCCAGCGACTTGCCGGTGGACTTGCCACACCTGGACGACTACAAACCACACGGCCGTCCCGAGCCGCCGCTGACCAAGGCGCCCTCGTCGTGGCTGTACCCGGTCCTGGACGGCAAGCGGTACCAGCGGGAGACCAACACGATGCCGCAGTGGGCCGGGTCGTGCTGGTATTACCTGCGATTTATTGATCCGCGGAATGAGCAGTGCTTTGTTGATCGGGAGCTGGAACAGGCCTGGATGCCGGTCGATCTGTACGTGGGTGGGGCGGAGCATGCCGTGCTGCACCTGCTCTACGCGCGGTTCTGGCACAAGGTGCTCTACGACCGTGGCCATGTCAGCCATTGCGAGCCGTTCCAGCGGCTGGTCAACCAGGGGATGATCCTGGGCGAGATGGAGTTCACCGGATACCAGGCGGACGACGGACAGTGGGTCAGTGCGGGGCAGGTAGCGCGCGACGCAGCAGGTCGCCTGGTGGCCCGGCCGTCGGGGCGGGAGGTGACCGAGGTGTCGGTGGCGGCCGATCAGGTGGAGAAGCAGGGGGAATCGTTCGTGCTCCGTGCCGACCCGGCGATCGGTATCGACAGCCGCGCGTTCAAGATGTCGAAGAGCCGCGGCAATGTCGTGAATCCGGACGAGATCGTGCGCGAGTTCGGCGCCGATGCGCTCCGTCTGTACGAGATGTTCATGGGGCCGTTGGAGGCCACCAAGCCGTGGAGCATGCAGGGGGTGAAGGGGGTGCGGAGTTTCCTCGACCGGGCGTGGCGGATGATCGTCGACGACCGCGCGGAACTGCTGACATGCAACGCGTGCGTCCAGGAGGTCGAGCCGACGGAGGAGCAGAATCGGGTGCTGCACCGTACGATCCTGGCCGTCACGCGCGACATCGAACAGCTGCAGTTCAACACGGCGATCGCTCGCCTGATGGAGTGTGTCAATTACTTCACCAAGGCGGCGACCCGGCCGCGGCGGGCCATGGAGTCCTTTGTGCTGCTGTTGTCCCCCTTCGCGCCGCATCTGGCCGAGGAATTATGGGCAGCGCTGGGCCACTCAGCATCGCTGGCATACGTGCCCTGGCCGGTGTACGACGAATCGCTGACGCGCGAGAACACGATCGAGGTGCCGGTGCAGATCGGGAAGAAAGTACGGGCGAAGATCGCAGTGCCGGCCGATGCGACGCCCGCGCAGCTGGAGGCGGCGGCCCGAGCACACGACAAGGTGGCCGCACTCCTGGCTGGCCAGCAGATTGTGAAAGTCGTTGTGGTACCCGGGCGATTGGTGAATTTCGTGGTCCGGTAGATCGTGGTAGATCCCGGTGGATCGTGGTCCAGTAGACTCGAACCGTGTAGATACTAGAAAGGCGGACGCAAAGTCATGAAGAACGTGACAACTCTGGTACTCGGCGGCGGACGCGGGTCGCGGCTGTATCCTCTGACGAAAGTCCGCGCCAAACCGGCCGTGCCGCTCGCCGGCAAGTACCGCCTGATCGACATCCCGCTCTCCAACTGCATCAACAGCGGGCTCAATCGCGTGTACGTGCTGACCCAGTTCCTGTCGGTCAGTCTGCATCGCCATATCCGCTTGACCTACCGGTTTGACAACTTCTCCGGCGGGTTCGTGGAACTGCTGGCCGCGCAGCAGACGGCGGACGCTGGAACCGACTGGTATCAGGGGACGGCGGACGCGGTGCGGAAGAACATTCGCTACATCGAACAGCCCGACACGGAGTACGTGCTGATCCTGTCCGGCGATCAGCTGTATCGCATGGATTACCGTGACATGCTGGCCACGCACCGGCAGGCGGGTGCTCAGGTGACGATCGGGGCGATCCCCGTCACGCGGCAGGCGGCCCGCGCGTTCGGGATCATGCGGATCGATCCGGCCGGACGGGTTGGCGGGTTTCTGGAGAAACCGCAGACGGACGAAGAGATCGACATGGTCCGGCTGGACCCCGCGTGGATCGACCGGCACGGCATTGCCAGCGGCGGGCGGGAGTGTCTGGCCAGCATGGGGATCTACATTTTCAACCGCGATTTTCTGCTGGAAGTGCTCAAGAAGACGACCTACCAGGACTTTGGCAAGGAGGTCTTTCCGGCCGCCTTCCGCAGTCGGCATGTGCAGGTGCACCTGTTCGACGGCTACTGGGAGGATATCGGAACCATCCGCGCGTTCTATGAGGCCAACCTGGCGCTCGCTCAGCCGGACCCGCCTTTCCACCTGGTCAGCCCCACCGCGCCGGTGTACTCGCGCGCTCGATACCTCCCCCCGTCGTCGTTCGAAGGCGCGCAGATCAAGGGCAGTCTGATCGCCGACGGTTGCCATATCGGCAAGGGTGCTGTGATTGAAAACAGTGTCCTCGGGCTGCGGTGTCTGATCGGCGAGAACGTCACGATCCGGAATTCCATCGTGATGGGTGGAGATTACTACGAAGAGCCGGATGCCGCGCGCCCCTGTGGCCCTAGTCATCCGGCAATCGGGATCGGCGATGGGAGCGTGATCGAAGGTGCGATCGTCGACAAGAACTGCCGGATCGGCAACAACGTGCGGGTGGTGAACGAGCAGGGGATTGAGAACGGGCAGGATGCCCCCGACTGTGTCATTCGGGACGGCATTCCGGTCGTCGTCAAGGACGCCAAACTGCCGGACGGCTGGACGCTGCGCCAGTAGCCGTGACGGACCGGCTGCCGGGTTGGCCTGTCCCACGGCCGCCCGGTCCGCTGCTGCTGCGGCACGGGCACACCAAAGTGCCGGGCGCGCGCGACTGGCCCGGCACGTGTTCCAACGTCCTCAACGTCGACGCTGTTTGGCGACAGCCACCTAGCGCGACAGGAATTCAACCACCATGTTGGCGTCCACGGGCAGGCTGATGTCTTCCTTGGCAGGCAGTCCCTGCACGGTGGCGCGCAGCGTGTCGGAGTCGAAGGTGACCCAATCCATCGGCTGCGTTGCACTGCTGTCAGACAGCCCCCGATAGAGGCCCAGCAGATTCTCCCGGCGCCGCACGGTGATCACGTCACCCGGGCGGAGCAGGTAGGAGGGCTTAGTGACCTTGATCCCGTTGACCTGGAAATGGCCGTGGACGATCCCCTGCCGTGCCTGAGGGCGGGTCCGGGTGAAGCCAGCGCGGCGGACGACGTTGTCGAGACGCCGTTCGCACAGCAGCAGCAGCATGACGCCGGTGTCGCCCGTCTTGCGGGTCGTGATGTCGAAGTACCGTCGCAGCTGCTGTTCGCCGAGCCCGTAGTAGTGCTTGATTTTCTGCTTCTCGCGCAAGGCCATCCCGTAGTTGGACGGTCGGCGCGGACGGGTGTGCATGCCCGGCGGGTTGTCTCGTCGCTCCATGGCGCGAACGGCCCCACCGCTCTCGTAGATCAATGTACCCAGACGCCGATTCACACGGGCCTTGGGACCGGTGTAACGAGACATGCGATTCAATCTCCTATGCCGATAAAGGGGCTCGTGCCCGACCGCATGGGATCGCTCCCCGCCGCCTGGGGCGCGGCCAGCCACACTGCGAGGGCACCACTAAGATGCTCAGGCAAACGGGACATGATGGCGAAAACCACGCTCGGTTTCAAGGGGGCGAAATCAGCGTGTTGACCACCTCCAGCCGCGCTTCTTCCTTGCCCGACGCCAGCTTGGTCCCAGCCGGCTCGCCCAGCACCTTCTGGAAACTCTTCTCCAGCAACCCGTCGCTGATCAGGTCGCGGTGATGGAAGAACTTGATCTCCGCCAGGGCCGACAGCCGCTCCGATGTGGGACTGGCCAGAATCGCGGCCACCCGGCTCTCGACGTGCTCCGGCCGGATCCCCTCCGGCAAGTCACACATCTTCAACGCCCGGTCCGGATCGCTGTCGAGCACCGTGAACAGCTCGTCAATCGCCAGGGTCACCGGATCCTCATCGTCCTTCTCCTCCTCGGCCCGGTACTTCTGGACGTTGATGTTGTTGAGCGGCTTGGAACGCTTGAGCGTCTCACCGCTGGCCACATCGTAGATCACGATCCGCGTATCGTTGTTCACCAGGCTTGTCTTCACGTTTTCCTTCACCTGCACCTCGAACACCGCCAGGACGTCGAGTTCCAACTCGGCCGCCTTGGCCAGCAGGTCCTTCGTGCTGTCTTTTCCCAAGATGGTCATCCCCGCGCTGAGGTTCGCCGCAGCCAGCGCGGTGCCAGTCCCCATGGGGCCTCCTCCCATGGGGCCTCCTCCCATGGGGCCGCCGCCAGCGCCCATGGGCATGCCGGACGATCGCGGATCGCCGCTCACCGCCCCAGCCGCTTCCCCGGCGCCGCCCGGCATCCCCGGCATTCCTGGCATCCCCGGCATTCCTGGCATTCCCGGCATTCCCGGCATCCCTGGCATCCCCGGCATTCCTGGTGTTCCCGGCATCCCTGGCATTCCCGGCATTCCTGGTTGGCCACCGCCCGTACCCGCGGCCGGTCGGATTGGCGCCGATGCAAGCTGCACGAGAATTTGGCCGTAGTCTCCGTTTTGAAGGCGGTCGAGCAGCCGGTTCTGGAACTCGTCGCCCACTTCGCCGGCGGTCTCTGTCAGGATCTCCGAGCCCGGTATCTTGGCCGCACCGCCCGTGCCCGGCGCCATTCCTGGCATGCCGGGCATCATGCCTGGCATACCTCCGGGCATGCCGCTCTCGGCACGCGGCGCTCGTGCGCCCCCGCCACCGCGTTGCGCGCCTCCGGAACGTCGAGTCCGCCCCGATGTGCGTTCGGGAATGTTCTGAGTGCTGCCGACCGGGTAGTAACTTCCTGCGTAGTTCTTGGGTGAGACTACCAGGTCGACGCCGATGCCCCAACGCACTGCGAGCGCTGGCCGTTTGAGCGCGTTAACCCACATGAAGTTGTCGAGAGCCTTGGTAGATTCCTCAGATTCCTCGGCCAACATCGAGGCGTAGACGTAGTCCAAGGCGACCTTCTCGTTGCCCTCCCGCAGGGCACGCTCCGCCATGACCATCAATGTCTCAGGTTCTGGCTCGGCCGGCTCCTCGGCCGCTTGTCCGGCGACACCGCCGGTCACGCCGCTGCCCAGCATTCCCGGCATTCCCGGCATCCCCGGCATCCCCGGCATTCCCGGCATTCCCGGCATCCCTGGCATTCCCGGCATTCCTGGCATTCCTGGCATTCCCGTGGGCGGGGCACCGTACCCTCGCGGATCAGCTCCCGCAGGCGGGGCGCCGTACCCTCGCGGATCAGCTCCCGCAGGCGGGGCGCCGTACCCATCGGCGCTGCCTGGCATCATGCCACCCTGTGACATGCCGGGTGGCATTCCGGGTGCGTGCGGCATACCGGTCATGGCGCCGCCGGGTCCACCTGGCATACCCGGTGCTTGTGGCATTCCGGGAGCGTGCGGCATACCGGTCATGGCGCCGCCGGGTCCACCTGGCATACCCGGTGCTTGTGGCATTCCGGGTGCCTGCGGCATGCCGGTCATGGCGCCGCCGGGTCCGCTTGGTCCGCCGAGCATTCCGGGCGCCATGCCAGTGGGCCCATCGGAGCCTGGCATCCCTGGCATTCCGGGCGCGCCTGGCATCCCTGGCATACCGGGCGCGCCTGGCATCCCTGGCATACCGGGCGCGCCTGGCATCCCTGGCATACCGGGCGCGCCTGGCATCCCGGTTTCGGCAGACGAGGACGACGTATCCTCTGATTCGTCTTCCGATTCGTCGGGCGTGGCCGCGGGTGGAGCTGCCGGTGCCGGCGCGCGGGGTGCCGGCGGCGGACTTGCTGGCGGTCCGCTGCTTGCGGCCGTGGTGGTAGTCGTATCGTCACTGCAGCCGGCCAGGGCCAAGCCGCACAGAATGAGCACAGAAGCCGCGATCAACCGAGACATAAGGCCACCTCGCGAAAAGTCTCTGCCACACCGGGCGGATGCCGCGCACACCGGAGTATCTCCGCACACGCCGGAGTATCTCTCTTACGCGCCATTATGACACGTTGCGCAAATGCTGTCGAGCAACATAGGATCCGGCCGGCTGGACATCGGGATTATTTTGGGGGGGGCACACGCGACCGGTTGCCGCGCGGGGCGGGTATCCTATCCGGCGCTGGCTCACGTGGTGCCCTGTACGCTGCCCAGGGCGCGGGCGGCGTTATCGAAAAAGCCGGCGGTTGTGCCCGCTACGACAGGGGCGCGCCAACCGATCAGGACGTGGTGGGTGGCCGAACTCACGAGGTACAGGTCGAACCGGCCATCCTCCACGTCTTGGCTGAACTTCTGCGAGCCGGTGACGCTCATCAGTTTGACGGTGACGGAGCCGCCGTCAGGGGTCTCCAGGGCGGTATCGGTCCAGGTGGCGGACGAGAAACTGCCTCTGAGTGCCGCCTGGACCTCTTGGGCCACTACCTCGGCGGTCTTCTCTTCATCCGCCGCCACGGACGCGAAGTAGGCGAACGCTGTTTGCCCGCCCATCTGTATCTCGTAGCTGTAGGCCAGCCCGGGCAATTCCATGAATGGAGGCTGTGCCGTCGGGTCGTTGCCGGTCATCGACTTGGCGTTGCCGTCAATGATCAGCGGGAGCCGCAGCCGGATGCCGGTGGCCCGGCCAGCCGCATCGTTGACCGGGGACGGATCATAATAGATGACGGCGGCGATGTCGCCGAGCTTTTGCAGCTTCTTGGTCGTTTCGTCCATGCGGCGCGTGTATTCTCCGGACGAGCAGCCGCTGAGTCCGACGCATGCCGCCAGGGCCACGGCCCAGGCGGCTGTGAACCGCCGCGCCGTCCCGGGCAGCGACCGATGGTGCGTTGTCAGAACGTCCACGGCGACGTGAATCGATGCGTGCATATTCCCGTATGTTCCCTGGGGTCAATCGTTGCCTGACCGTTGCCCATGCATCCTCGGCGGATGCTGGAGCGCTGCGCTGGTGGCGCCCACGGCGCCCGGCGTCTGCGGGCACTGCAGCCGCGCAGTACTGGGATCCAGCACTCCACAATTCTGTCTCGTCACAGTGGACTGTGTCAAGAAACTCGCGCAAACACCAGAGGTCACTTCACGACGCGCGCCAGGCCGGGAGGACCCTAGGTTTTCCGGCCCTTGTTTTTTTACGGAGTGTCTATGGCGGTTTAAGCTCGAACGGCGATAATGGCAACTGCCGGGTTGCCCGTGCCGGGCTGGCCCGGCTCGAGACCGCGGAACTTGTCGCGGAACCCCGTGGATTCTTTTCACTCTTACTACTACAGCGATTGCGAGCCATGCCTACCTACAAAATCCCGTCACTGACCAAAGCGGCGAAAGCACGTAAGAACGAAGTGTACCTGGTGGCCAGCGGGGACCTGCGATTGTCCGCCAATCAGGAATGCTGGGCGGTGCAGGCCGCGATGGAGAAGTCCCTGGCGGAAGCGGTATCCGCGTGCGGCTACAAGATCGTCCGCGGACATGCGTACAAGCCGAAGGAGAAGCACGGTTTTATTGCGTCGCAGCGGGAAGGCATGGACGTGTTTGCCCGGCTCGATCCAACCGCGCCGCTGATTGTGGCGGAATCTGTCTGGCAGTACACCCACCATGTGCTGGCCGGACTTCTGGCCCATCAGGGGCCGGTGTTGACCGTCGCCAACTGGTCGGGAACCTACCCGGGACTTGTAGGGATGCTGAATCTCAACGGTTCGCTGACCAAGGCGGGTGCCAAGTATTCGACACTGTGGGGCGAGGACTTCACGGATCCCGGTTTTCGCCGCAAGCTCAAGCAGTGGCTGGAACGCGGGCATATTCGCCATCGCACCGATCATGTGACTCCCGTGGCCAAGGTCAAGATCGGCTCCCAGGAACTCAAGCTGGGGCAGGCGCTCGCGGCCCAGCTCCGCCACGAGCGGTCGATCATGGGGGTCTTCGACGAAGGTTGCATGGGGATGTACAACGCCATCATCCCCGACGAACTGCTCAACGAGGTTGGCGTGTTCAAAGAACGGCTGAGCCAGTCGGCGCTGTACTACGAGTCGTTGCAGGTGAGCGACGCGGAAGCGCGCGAGGCGCGGGACTGGATGGAACAGCGGGGGATGACCTTTGTCACCGGCTCCAATCCGGCCAAAGAGCTGACCGACGACCAGATTCTCAAGCAGTGCAAGATGTACATCGCCGCCGTGCGGATCGCCGACGATTTCGGATGCGACGTGATAGGCATCCAGTACCAGCAGGGACTCAAGGATCTGATGCCGGCCAGCGATCTGGTGGAGGGGATGCTCAACAACACCCAGCGGCCGCCGGTCACCAGCCGCGATGGGAAACGCGTGCTGTACAAAGGCGAACCGCTGCCGCATTTCAATGAAGTCGACGAGTGTTCCGGGCTCGATGCGCTGATGACCTACCGGATCCATAAGGCCATGGGCCAGCCGGTCGAGTCGACGCTGCACGACGTGCGGTGGGCCGACTGGGACGCGTCGGGATCCACCGACGCCTATGTGTGGGTGTTCCTGATCAGCGGCGCTGTGCCCCCCGCACACCTGATCGGCGGCTGGAAAGGGGCCTCGAGCGAGCGCCAGCCGGGGATGTTCTTTCCCAACGGAGGCGGCACCCTCAAAGGGGTGTCGAAACCGGGTGAAATCGTCTGGTCCCGGATCTACGTGGAAGACAACCGGCTCAAGATGGATCTGGGCCGCGCGGAAGTGGTGAAGCTGCCCGAGCAGGAAACACAGCGGCGCTGGCAGTTGACCAATCCGCAGTGGCCCATCATGCACGCCGTCTTGTACGGTGTGTCGCGCGATCAGTTCATGGCGCGGCACAAGGCCAACCACATCCACGTCGCCTATGCGAAGACGGCCGAAGATGCGGATCGTGCCGTGCTGGCCAAGGCCGCCATGGCCCAGGCCATGGGGATGGACGTCGCGTTCTGCGGCACCAAGAAGAACGGCGCCGCCTGGGGTTGATAAACCGGCGCTAGCGTGACTGTTGCCGGGCGAGTTCCAGCAGTTCGTCCAGCCGGCGATTGATTTCGTCCAGCTGCTTGTCCAGGCCGCG
>Ga0123329_1004240_pt1 | contig 11353 bp, 9 predicted proteins | sample BioC12SIPDNA_FD_89703 | JGI IMG/M metagenome (GOLD analysis project Ga0123329, IMG submission 89703) | Anaerobic biogas reactor microbial communites from Washington, USA - Biogas_R1_B C12 SIP DNA | ecosystem: Engineered > Bioreactor > Anaerobic > Unclassified | place: Washington, USA | collected... | reverse complement strand
GGTCATGAACTCGGAGGTGCACACCGGGGTGAAGTCCGCCTGGTGGGAGAAGAGGATGACCCACTTGCCCCGGTAGTCGGAGGGGAAGTTGACGGGGCCCTGGGTGGATTCGGCGGTGAACTCCGGGGCTGCGTCTCCGATGCGGGGCATGGAGTAGGCCTGCTGGGTGTCGGCGGGGGTCTCGGTCATGGGAGAGCTCCTTCTGGGTGGGGGAAATCGGAATTATCCATACCCGGCGGGGTATACCTCAATGGTAGCAATATTGGCACTGACTGTCAATGTATTTGAAAAAGAGTGATCTACCTATCAATCCTCGTGAGTGACCACGACGACCGTCCTCTCCGCCCGCTGACCGGGCAAAGGCCCCTCGGTGAGCATGGCGAGCAGATCCCCGGCGTCGGCGGCGGCGACGTGGGCGGTGGGCTCGTCGAGAAGCAGGACCGGGGCCTCCGAGCACAGCGCCCGGGCCAGCAGCAGCCGACGCCGCTGCCCCGAGGACAGCGACCCCGCACCGTCGGCGAGCTCGAGATCGAGACCACCCGCCGACTCCAGCCAGGAGCGCAGGCCGACGGCCTCCAGCGTCTCCCACATGACCTCCTCGGTGACGTCCGGGTTGGCCACCCGCAGGTTCTCCCGCACGGTGGTGGCGAACACCCACTCGTCCTCGGTGTGTACCCGCACCAGGCGACGACGCAGCCCCGGATCGGGCGCGCCGCCGAGCGTCACCGAACCCGCGGCCGGCTCCAGCAGGCCCGCGAGGGTGAGCAGCAGGGTCGTCTTGCCGCAGCCGCTCGGCCCCCGGATGACCTGCCGCGCGCCGGGCGCGAGGTCGAGGTTCCACGTGCGGTCGCCCCACGCGCAGCGCAGGTCAGCGGCGTGCAGGGCCTCCGGCTCCCCGCTTGCCGACGTCCCCCCGTCCACCGCCGCCGTTGTCTCCGTCGTCTCCGGTGCGTGCGGCGAGAGCAGGGCGGACAGGCGGCGTTCCGCCGCGGCCGCCTCATCGGCGTGGATGGCGGCGGCGGCCAGCGGCCCGTGCGCCTCGAAGGCGGCCAGCGGCAGCATGATGAGCATGCCCAGCCACGTGGGGTCACCGGTGTAGCTGAGGGCACCGATGGCCAGCAGCACCACCACGGTGACGCCCGTGGTCCACGACTCAGCGGCGGCGGCCGGGGCCAGCGGTTTCTCGGCGGCCACCCGGGCGCGGCTGCTGCGGGTGGAGGCGTCCGCGGCCTGCGCGGTACGGGCCTCGCCGAGGCCGGCGGCCTCGAACTCGACGCGGTGGTCGAGGACCCGGTCGAGCTCCACGGCCCACTCGTCGTCGGCCTCGCTGCGGCGCGCCGTGCGGGCGGCGCGGACCGCCAGGCGGGGGATGAGCAGGCCGGTGACCAGGTAGGCCACGGCCAGGGTCAGCCCGGCGAGCGGGTGCAGCCAACCGGCGGCGAGCACCGCCGCGACGGAGAGCACCACGGCCACGCCGCGCGGGACGAGGGAGCGGACGATGAGGTCGGTGATGCGTTCGGCGTCCGCGACCAGGGCGACAAGACCGTCGCCGCGGGTGCGGGTGTGGCCGTCCCGCACGAGCGAGGAGAACAGCCGCGACCGCAGGGTGGCCAGGGCGTCGAGTGCCAGCCGGTGGGACACCAGCCGGTCGAGGTAGCGGAACACCGCCCGCGAGATGCCCAGTGCGCGGACCGCGGTGATGGCCACCGACAGGTCGAGCACCGGCGGCATCTCCCAGGCGCGGGTGATGAGCCAGCCCGAGAGCACCGTCAGGCTCAGCGCCGAGAGCAGCGTGACCGCCCCGGCGAGGATCGAGAGGACGAGGTCGCGGCGGCGGACGCCGGCGAGGTGGAGCATGGTCGGCATGGTCGGCCGGGTCGGAAGAGTCACAGCGTCACCACCTGATCGGCGATGTCGAGGATGCGGGGGTCGTGCGACGCGACGACGACGGTGTCGCCGGCGGCCGCCCGGTCGCGCAGCAGCCTCCCGAGCTCGATGACGAGCTCGGCGTTGAGGTGGGCGGTGGGTTCGTCGAGAAGCAGCAGGTGCGGCTCACCGGAACCGCGCGCCAGGGTGCGTGACACCGCCAGGCGCTGCCCCTGACCGGCGGAGACGCCCGCCCCGTGGGCGCCGATCTCCCGGTCGAGGGGCACCCCGATGTCGACTCCGGTGTCCGTCGGCGGGGCACCCAGCAGGGCGAGGTTGGTGGCCACCGTGCCGGGCACGAGGACCGGGCGCGCCGGGAGGAAGGAGATCAGCTCCGAGGCGGGGGCCTCGATCCGGCCCTCGACCAGCCCGGCGGGCAGGACACCCAGGGCGGCGAGGAAGACCGTCGACTTGCCCGAGCCGTTGGGGCCGTGGAGGACGGTGACCTCGCCCGGCGCGGCGTCGAAGGAGAGTCCGTGCGGTGTCACGCCGTCGCGGCCGCGCACCGAGAGGTCCTCGATGCGGAGGCCGACCCCCGGCACCCGCTCCGGGAGGAAGGGGGTGGGGGAGGGGGCGTCGACGAGTTCGAGGACCTCCTCGACGGCCGCGAGACCGTCGACCGCGGCGTGGAAGCTCGTGCCGACCTGCCGGACCGGGTTGTAGACTTCCGGGATGATGATGAGTGCGATGAGGCCGGCGGCGAGGGTGAGGCCGCCGTCGAGAAGCCGCAGTCCGATGCCGACCGCGACGAGCGCGACGGACAGCGTCGCGATGAACTCCAGGGCGAAGGACGACAGGAACGCCAGCTTGAGCACGGACATCGTGGCGTTCGCGTGCCGACGCCCCGCCGCCTCCACCTCCCGCGCCGGGCCCGCCGTGTTGCCCAGCGCGCGGAGCGTGAGCGCCCCGGAGAGCAGGTCCGCCAGTTGTCCGCCGAGGGCGGCGGTGATGCGCAGGCGGCGTTCGGTGTGCGCGCGGGTGAGGGTGCCGATGAGGATCATGAACACCGGGATGAGCGGCAGCGTCACCAGCGCCAGGAACCCCGAGACGGGGTCCGCCCAGAACACCACCGCCAGTGCGGCCGGCGTGGCCAGCACGACCGCGACCAGGGCGGGCAGGAACTCGCTGAGGTAGGGGCGGAAGTCATCCAGACCCGAGGTGAGCACCGTGCGCCAGTGCCCGGACTGCTCCTGCACCGCGCGGGGGTCACGGTGACGCAGCGCCTGCAGCGCCGCGGACCGCAGCGTGTCGACGGTCGCGCCGACCCCCTCCGCGGACCAGCGCTGCGCCACCCAGGCGACCCCGCCGTGGGCGAGGACGACCGCCAGCAGCGCGGGCAGCACCCAGCCCGGCAGGGCCCGCTCCACGATGAGCTCGGCCGCACCCCACCCGAGCAGCACGCCCCGGGCCAGGACGAGCACCGTCGTCAGGGCCTGGGCCGCACCCGCCCGGAGGATCAGCCGCCGGACCGGGGGCGCCAGCCGCAGCAGGCGCGGGTCGACCGGGGCGCGGCGGGCACTCCCGGTGGCCATCAGGCGCGGATGCGCTGACGGAAGGACCAGTAGGTCCAGCCCTGGGCGATGAGCACGACCGGCACCAGGAAGAGTGCCGCCCAGGACATGATCTTCAGCGTGTAGTCGGAGCTGGAGGAGTTCCAGATGTCGAGGCTGACGCCGTCGGCCAGCGTGGTCGGCATGAGGTACGGGAACATCGCGCCGAAGATGAGCGCGCCGAGGCCCAGCACGGCGACGAAGGTGGCGGTGAACGCCAGGCCGTCCCGGCCACGCAGCAGCAGAACCACGGTGAGCAGCAGGCAGGCCAGCGTCACGGCCACCGCGATCCAGGTCTCCGGGCGGCCGTGGGACAGCTGCAGCCACAGGGCGAAGCCGCCGACCAGGAGGATCACCGGGGCGGTGAGGAGACGGCCGATGCGGTGGGCGTCGGCACGCAGGGGACCCGCGGTCTTCAGCCCCAGGAACGTGGCGGCGTGCAGGGCGAAGACCCCCACGAACGCCAGGCCGCCGAGCAGGCCGAAGGGGTTGAGGAGCTGGACGAGGCCGTCGAGACCCGAGGGGATCTGCCGGGCAGCGTCGACGGGGACGCCGCGCACGAGGTTCGCGAACGCCACGCCCCACAGGATCGCCGGCACCCAGGAGCCGATGCCGATGCCGATGTCGGAGTAGCGGCGCCACTGCGGCGTGTCCACCTTCGTGCGCCACTCCAGCGACACACCGCGGATGATGAGGGCCAGCAGGATGAGCAGCAGTGGCAGGTAGAAACCGGAGAACATCGTCGCGTACCACTCCGGGAACGCGGCGAACAGCGCACCACCGGCGGTGATGAGCCACACCTCGTTGCCGTCCCACACCGGGCCGATGCTCTGGACCGCCGCGTCACGACGCCGCGCGCGTTCCTCCCTGTCCTCCCCGCGGCCGAGGAAGGGCAGGAGCATGCCGACGCCGAAATCGAAACCCTCGAGGGCGAAGTACCCCAGGAAGAGGACGGCGATGAGGATGAACCACAGGGTCTGCAGATCCACGACTACTGCTCCTTCTCGACGGTGGTGGTGCCGGCGGCCGGGGTACTGAAGCTCAGGGGCTCCAGCTCCTGCTCCTGCGGCCCGTAGGTGTCGGCCACGATGTTCTCGGAGGCACCGACGGGCAGCGGCCCGGCGAGGGTGTGCCGGCGCATGAGCCAGAACCACACGACCGCCAGGGCGCCGTAGATGAGGGTGAAGGAGATGAGCGAGGTCCACACCGTGGCGATGGAGTGGTTGGAAACGCCGAAATCGACGATCATGTGGATCTCGTTCTCCATGTTGGGGGCGTCCGGGCCGAAGCTGACGTTCGGGTGCACGATCCACGGCTGACGGCCCATCTCGGTGAAGATCCATCCGAAGGAGTTCGACAGGAACGGGAACGGGATCGCCGCCAGGGCACCCCACGCGAACCACTTGTTCGTGCTGACGCGGCCCTTGCGGGTGAACCAGAAGCCCGCGACCACCAGGATGGCGGAGACGATCATGAGGCCGATCATGAGGCGGAAGGACCAGTACGTGACGAACAGGTTCGGGGTGTAGTTGCCCGGGCCGTAGATGGTCTCGTAGTGGGCCTGCAGATCCGTGACGCCCTGCAGGGTGACGCCGGTGAAGGAGCCGGCCGCGAGGAAGGGCAGCACCCACGGCACGGAGAAGATCTCGATGACCGAGTCACAGTCGTTGAAGGTGGAGATCGCCAGGATGGAGAACCACGGGTCCTCCTCCGTGTGGCACAGCGCCTCGGCGGAGGCCATCTTCATCGGCTGGTACTCGAACATGAGCTTGGCCTGCAGGTCGCCCGTGATGGCCAGGCCGATGGCGGCGAGGATGATCACCCACAGGCCCATGCGCAGCAGGGGACGCCACATGGTGGCCGCATCGTCGGCTGTGCCGTCCGCCTGGGCGGCGGTGTGGAGGCGGGTGCGCACCATCCAGAAGGCGCTGATGCCGGCGATGAAGGTGCCGGACACCAGGAAGGCGCCGGTCACGGCGTGCGGGAACGCGGTGAGGGCGATCGGGTTGGTGAGCAGTTCACCGATGTTGATGAGCTCCGCGCGGCCGGTCTCCGGGTTGTAGGCGGCACCGGTCGGGCGCTGCATGAAGGAGTTGGCCACGATGATGAAGTAGGCTGAGACGTTGACCGCGACGGCCACCATCCAGATGGAGAGCAGGTGCAGGATCCGCGGCACGCGGCCCCAGCCGAAGATCCACACGCCGAGGAAGATCGACTCGATGAAGAAGGCGGCCAGACCCTCCAACGCCAGTGGGGCGCCGAAGACGTCGCCGACGAAGCGTGAGTACTCGCTCCAGTTCATGCCGAACTGGAACTCCTGCACGATGCCGGTGACCACGCCCATGGCGAAGTTGATCAGGAACAGGACCCCGAAGAACCGGGTCGCCCGGTACCAGTGGTCCTTGCCCGTGACGTGCCAGGCGGTCTGCATGGCGGCCACCAGGGGTGCGAGGCCGATGGTCAGTGGGACGAAAATGAAGTGGTAGACGGTGGTGATACCGAACTGCCACCGTGAGACATCTACGAGATCTAGTTCCACTACGGATACCTTTCCGGTCCATGCGACGATCCGGTCGGCTTGTGGCGGCCCGTGACTGTGGCATGGCCCGATGAGAACGGGGGAGGTTACCCAAACAGTCGGTCAGGTCACCCTGAATGGTTCCATGATGTGACCCGTCTCCTATGTGGCATACCCTTTTAAAGGGGTAGATAAAAGGATGGATGGGCACCCCGGTCGCCTGATTTCACCCTTGTGACCAGGCGTTTCATTTGTGTCCGGAAGGGGCGGGGGTAGCGGGGGTGGTCTGGCCACATCGTGTCGTCGGGCCGTCGGCGGGCGGTCGGACATCGGCGCCGAGGGGCATCGGGGGGCGACGCTGGCCGGACAAAAAGGAACCCGGAAAAGGAAACGTCACCCGTTCCCGGTGGCCGTACCTGTGCCCGTGCCGGGCAGTTTTCGCTGTCGACACCCCGGCGACTACTATCTGAGCCACGGGCCTCTAGCTCAGTTGGTAGAGCTACGGACTTTTAATCCGCAGGTCGCGGGTTCGAGCCCCGCGGGGCCCACCATCACCGAGAGGGCCTCCCACCAGTGGGAGGCCCTCTCGTCACGTCCACACGCGGTGGCAGTGGCTCAGGCGCTGAGATCGCGGCGTCGGAAAGCAACGGCGCCGAGCAGCGCCAGGGCCACGCCCCCGAGCGAGAGCACGGTGACACCGAGCCACTGCACGTCCGTCGCCGGATGCTGGCCCGTGTGCTGGAAGGGGGAGAGGTTGAGCCAGGCCTGGCTCAGATCCAGCATCGGGCCGAAGAAGATGAGGACCGTACCCACGACGTAGAGCACCCACACCAGGCCGATGAGGCGGGGTGCCAGGCCGTACAGGGCCACCGCCAGGCCGAGGAAGAACCACACCGTGGAGAACTGCACGGCGTGGCCCAGCAGCGTCGGGGCGAACAGTGACCCGTCGCCGGTGACCAGGACGGCCCCCAGCCCCTCGCCGAGGCCGGCGAGCACCGCCAGCCACACCGCCCCCAGTGCGGTGACCGTCACCCAGGACAGCACCCACTGCGCCCGGCCTACGGCGGTGGCCAGCACGGCCTCGGTGTGGCCCTCGGTCTCCTGGGAGCGCAGCGACTGCACGGCGAGGACCGCGAACACCGCGAACATGACGCCGAAGTAGACGGACATGAAACCGAGGTAGCCGTTGACGAAGGCGTCCGCGGCACCGTCACCGCCCATGACCGCGAGCATCTCCGGGGGCAGGGAGTCGGCGACGTCCGCCATGGAGTCCGTGAATGCCCCGAGGAGCAGCCCGGTGAGGAAGATGGCCACGGACCAGCCGAGGAGGGCACCGCGCTGGAGCCGGTACGCCAGCGCCAGGGGAGTGCCCAGCCAGGAGGGGGCGCGCTCCCGGCCCAGGCGGTCCGCCAGGACGCCGGCCCCGAAGTCGCGCCGGGAACGCAGCAGGTACCCCAGCCCGGCGCCGACGGCGGCGAAGAGCAGCGGGAATACCAGGGGCCACCAGCGGTCGAGGGTGTAGGGGGCGGTCTGCTGGGCCCAGCCGAGGGGCGAGAGCCAGGACAGCCAGGCGAGGTCACCGCCCTGGCTGCGGGACATGTCGCCGATGCCACGCACCAGGAAGGCCACCGCCAGCACGACGCCCGCGAGGGCCGTGCAGGTGCGGGAGTAGGGCGAGAGCTGCGCCGTGGTGGCGGCGACGCCGGCGAAGGCGACGCCCACCGCCGCGATGGACGCCGTGAACAGCGCGGTCGAGCCGACACCGGGCGCGGGTTCGAGAGGGGCGACGAGGATGATGCCGGTCATCGTCACGGCGACCAGGACGTTCATCAGCACCGCGAGGAGGAGGGCGGCGGTGAGCTGGGCGTGGCGGCCGACGACGTCGGCGAGCACCAGTTCGCCGCGTCCGGACTGCTCCTCGACGCGGGTGTGCCGGGAGAGGGTGGTCATCGACATCAGGGCCGCGCCCAGCATGAGGTACGCGCCGTAGAGGCCGGCGAAGAAGCGGGGGATGGTGATGGCGTCGAAGCCGTAGCCGGGACCGCCGATGAGGGCCATCACCGGGGTGGCGGCCATCTGCGCCATGCCAGGGAGCGACTCCTCGTCGAGGACGGTGCCCAGGGCGGTGGAGATGTACAGGGCCATCAGGCCCATGCCCAGCACCCACAGCGGCAGGCGCAGCCGGTCACGTCGGAGCATGAACCGCAGCAGGGTGCCGGTACCGGTCAGGGTGCTCACGGCTGGTCCACCCCGTCCGGGGTGTCGCCGTAGTGGCGCAGCAGGAGACGTTCCAGTGAGGGCGGCGTCGCGGTGAGTGCGCGCACCCCCAGCGTGGCCAGTTCCTGCATGACGGCGGGCAGGTGGGCGGCGTCGACGTCGAAACGCACCTGCTCGCCCTCCCGGTGGGCGTTGTGGATGCCCTCGTGCCGGACCAGCTTCTCCGTCGGACGGTCGGTGAGGACGGTGACCACGGTGCGGGAGAGGTGCCGCATGTCCAGCAGCGTGCCGGTCTCCACGACGCGCCCCTTCCGGATGATGGAGATCCGGTCCGCCAGCGCCTCCACCTGCGAGAGGATGTGGCTGGAGAGCAGCACCGTCGTGCCGCGGGCGCAGGTCTCGCGGATGAGCTCCTGGAACACCGCCTCCATGAGGGGGTCGAGTCCGGACGTGGGTTCGTCGAGAAGCAGGAGGTCGACGTCGGCGGACAGTGCCGCGATGAGCGCCACCTTCTGTCGGTTGCCCTTGGAGTAGGTGCGTCCTTTGCGGCGGGGGTCGAGGTCGAAACGGTCGATGAGGTCGTCACGGCGCCGCTGGTTGACGCGCCCCCGCAACCGGCCGAACAGGTCGATCGCCTCACCGCCGGTCAGGTTCGGCCACAGCTCGACGTCGCCGGGGACGTAGGCCAGGCGGTGGTGGAGGTCGACGGCGTCGCGCCAGGGGTCGGCGCCGAGGACGCGGACCCGGCCGGAATCATGTCGCAGCACCCCCAGCAGGACGCGGATCGCCGTCGATTTACCCGAGCCGTTGGGTCCGAGGAAACCGTGCACCTCCCCCGTCCGCACACTCAGGTCGAGCTCGTCCAGCGCCCGCACGGAGCCGAAGCTCTTGGTCAGGCCGACTGCTTCCACGGCAAGGGTGTCCATGCGTCCCAGAGTAGTTTTGACGGGCATGACCTTCTACTACGACAGGGACTGTGGTTTCTGCCGCGCTGCGGCGCAACGTCTGGTGGGTCTCGCCCCGCTTGTCGACGTCGCCCCGCTCCCCCTCCGCCACCACGCCGTGTTCCGCTCCGCAGGCGGCGACGAACTCGGCCACCGCGCCATCGGGTCCGCCCTGGTGGCCGGCGGGGGAGCGTGGTGGGTGCGCGCGGCCGGCCGGATCCTGCTGCTGCGGGGCCTGGACCGACTGTGGTCCGGGAGCTACCGGTGGGTGGCCGCGAATCGGGGGCTGGTCTCCCGCCTCACCGGCCTGCGGTAGGGATACTGGAGGTGTGACTGAGCAGACTGTGAGCGAGAAGTCGACCGGGAATGCGACCGTCCGCGTCCGCGGGGCGGTCCCCGACGTGCCACGCGAGACGTGGTGGCAGCGCCTGTGGACACCGTTCTGGATGATCCCCGCGGTGAGCGTCATCGCGGCGGTCGTCCTCGGTGTGCTCCTGCCCTCCTATGAGGCCAGGGACGCCGGCGACCCTCTCCGTTTAGCCTTCGAGGGCGGCCCCGACGCGGCCCGCGAGGTGCTCGGCGTCATCGCCTCGGCGACGATCTCGGTGACGGGTCTGGTCTTCTCCATCACGCTGGTCGTGCTGCAGCTGGTCAACAGCTCCTTCAGCCCCCGCATGATGGACGGTTTCCTGCGCAGCCGCACCGTCCAGGGGACGCTGGCGATCTGGCTGTCCACCTTCGTGTTCGCCCTCACCGTCACCCGCTACGTGTGGAACAGCCGCGAGGGGGACGACGGTTTCGTGCCGCGTCTGTCCGTGACCGTGGCCTTCGTCATGGTGCTGACCTGCCTGGGTTTCTTCCTGGCGTTCATCCGGCACATCCTCTCCTCGATGAAGGTGGCCAACGCGGTGAGCGCCATCGGCCAGGAGACCCTCGCCCTGGCGAAGAAGATGTACCTCGTGCAGGAGGGGGATGCGTCGCTGGAACAGGGGCCGACGTGGTCACCGCGTCCGGGCGACGCCCGTCAGCCGGTGGCGACCACGGAGACCGGCTCCATCGTGTGGTTCGACTACCGGCGCCTGCTGAACTGGGCGACGGAGAATGACGCGGTCATCACGGTGGACCGCCGCGTCGGCGAGCACATCGTCGAGGGGCAGTGCGTCATGCGCGTCTGGTGGGACGGTGAGCTCACGGAGGAGGACCGGAAGCACCTCAACGCGGCGGTGGGGGTGCGCATGGAACGAACGCTCACGCAGGACGTCGGTTTCGGGCTGCGGCAGCTCGTCGACATCGCCGACCGCGCACTGTCCCCCGGCACCAACGACCCGACCACCGCCGTCCAGTCGGTCCAGGAGCTGCACCGCGTGCTGCGTTACCTGGTCACCTGCATTGAGCCGAGCCCCTACATCGCGGAGGACGGCGGCGACATCGTGGGCCGGCCGGTCCGGATCGTCCATCTCCCGCAGGAGATCACCACCCTCATCGAGGAATCCGTCACCGAGGTCCACCTCTACGCGGAGGGGTCCGCCCAGGTGCCGCAGGCGCTGCGGTCCATGGTGGAGGATCTTCTCGACGCCACCGTGCCCCGCTACCGCTCCACCCTGGAGCGGCTGCGGGCGCTGCTGGCCGAGGAAGCGGAGGAATCTGAGGAAGCGGACTCCTAGGACTTCACCATCTTCTGGATGGCCTTCATGGCCTCGGCGATCTTCGCCTCCGCGGCCTCGCCGTCGGCCTTGGCGGCCCCGGTGACGCAGTGGGCGATGTGGTCCTGCAGCAGGGCGAGGGCGACGTTCTCCAGCGCGGAGGTCACCGCGGACACCTGGGTGAGGATGTCGATGCAGTACTGATCCTCGTCGATCATGCGGTGGATGCCGCGGGTCTGCCCCTCGATGCGCTTGAGGCGGGCGAGGTACTTCGACTTGTTTTCGTTGTAGCCGTGGACGTGGGGCTCATGGCACGAGCAGGTGTCGTGGTCGTTCATGCCCTCAGGGTAGCCGACGCCGCCCCGGGGAGGCGTCGGCAAAACCGTGCGGAACCAGCGGTTTTGATCTTTCATGGCGATGAAGTAACATCTGTAGCCAGTCGCACGTCCCAGAGCCCTTCTGGCGAAAAGACTGGCCCCCATCGTCTAGTGGCCTAGGACACCGCCCTTTCACGGCGGCGACACGGGTTCGAATCCCGTTGGGGGTGCTGAGGTT
>Ga0123329_1004238_pt1 | contig 11358 bp, 8 predicted proteins | sample BioC12SIPDNA_FD_89703 | JGI IMG/M metagenome (GOLD analysis project Ga0123329, IMG submission 89703) | Anaerobic biogas reactor microbial communites from Washington, USA - Biogas_R1_B C12 SIP DNA | ecosystem: Engineered > Bioreactor > Anaerobic > Unclassified | place: Washington, USA | collected... | reverse complement strand
AGATCACCCCGTAGCGTCTCCTGGCCTCCCGCAGGGTTCTGCCGTCTCCGCAGCCAAGATCGACAAAAAGCCCGCCGGGCTTCATGGACACGGCATCAAGGGCCCTGCGGATCTTCACCCGCGCCGTTGACACGTACATGGCCCCCTGGGTGACCGGATGGACCGCGACGATGGCAAGGGCGTGCACCAGCTTCAAGACGGCCGCCGTCCCCAAAATCGTAAAGGTCATGATCAGCCATGTCGGCATAGCCTGTCTCCTGGTTCCGTTTGCCGCATCAGGGGCGGATCATTTCAACGGGGCTTCCCGTCACCCGTCTCTTTTCCCGAAATGCGGGGGGCTCTGCTCCCGTGATCTTCTCAGGGGGCTGATGCGTGCCTGCCTCACCTTCAAAAGCCCGAACTGCAGCGAAAGCAGTCTTTCAATTCCGCCAGTTTACCCTTGTTCCACCCGGAGATGTGGCTGTAATACCGAGTAATCCGGGCCAGGCTCCGGACGGCTGTCCCTTCGCAGCAGGGGCACGCATCCCGGATTCCCCGCACCGTCCGCCGGCAGTCGGGGCACGTTGTGAACTCCGACGAGAACACAACTCCGGCACTCCGGGTTTCAAAAAACACCTGCCCGATAAAGGAGGCCAGGTCCTCTTTCGAAGGCCTTCTCTCCTCCAGCCTCAGGTTGGTCAGCGCCGAGCCTTCGAGAAAGGAATGAAAGAGTCCCTCCTGCCGGACGCGCTCCAGGGGCCGCACCTTCGCTGATACATCGAGATGGGTGGAATTGGTATAGTACAGCCCCCCCCGGACCACATCGCCGCGAATGTGGCGGCCCGCCGGGGGAGAGAAATAGCGGAGATCCAGGCGGGCAAATCGATAGGCGGTCGTCTCCGCGGGGGACTGCTCCAGGATCAGCCTCAGGCCGTGTTTCCGGCTCAACCGGTCGACCTCCTTCTTCATGTGCCCGACGATTTTCAGCCCCAGCTTCAAGGCGGCAGAGGACTCGTGAAGGTGCTTTCCGCACGAGATCCGGACCAGTTCATTGAGACCCACCATGCCCACGAGATAAGCCATCCGATCGGGACGCAGATAGGGATGGCCGTCCCGGTTCATGGTCATCAGGGACAATGGGCCGGAGTCCCCGTGGCTCAGCAGCTCCTCGATAAAGGCTTTCTTCTGGAGGTGAGCCTTGACGGCCAGCTCCAGCTGGGCCGACAGCATTTTCAAAAGACGGCGGGCATCCCCGTCGGCCCGGTATCCCAGCCGGGGCAGATTCAGAGAGATGTTCTGCATGGAGGCGTTCCGCATCCGTTCCGGATTCTCCACATCGTCCGAATACGAGGGGGATCGCCCCAGCGGAAGAGAGCCGCATTCCGAAAGCCTCAGGAGGCCGCCCCGGTCAAAAACGAGAAAGGGACTTCCCTTGTCGGCGGACGTTTCACAGAGATGTTCGAGAAAGTCGCGGCATCCGGGAGTCTGGAAAAAGGCCTCCGAAAGATGAACGATCGGCCGCGGAAAAACGAAAGGCTGTCCGGCGGCATCCCCCTCCCGGAAGACATCGCACAGGGACCACAGGAAGCGTTGCGCTTCGGGAAGATAGTCTCCGTAGCATTTCCCGGTCCTTTTCCCCCCCGGCCCCAGGGCCGGCGCATCGGCAAGATACTCCGGCACGTCCCAGGAGAGATGGATGTCGGTGAAGATGGATTGCCCCCCTGTCGCCGAAGCCAACTGGGCGAATTCATAAACGAACATCTGGGCGAGCTGCCGGATCGCTTCCTCCGTCATCCCCACCAGATAAGGGGCGAAGAAGAAATTCACTCCATGCCAGGCCACGACGCCGGAAAAATGGCCCTGCAGAATCGCCGCGTAGCGCACCATGTGGGCCAGCAGCACATCACCGTGGCGCGCGGGGCCGGCGACATTGACGGAGTGCGGCAGATCCATTCCGAATTTCTTGACGTACTCCAGGGATGAACAGATGCTGTAGGGGCGGTCGATATAGCCCAGGGAATGGATGTGGAGATCCCCCGCCGCATGGGCGTCACCCACGTCCCGTGAAAACACCTCATGAAGACCGTAGGCCCGCTTGATCCCTTCCGCCAGGATCAGATTGGTCGCCTCCGGATTGTGGGGAAGGTTGGCGTTTCCCCGGTGGGGATGGAGAATCAGCTGGCCGACGTCATAAAGGGGAAACCCCAGGCGGGCATGCTTTCCCCGGGCGTGCTCCAGCCCCCGCTCGATCAGTTTTGCGTCCACCAATTCGCGGATGAGCGTTGAGGTGAGCAGGCTGATTCCGGAATTCATGAGCTGCTTCTCCACTTCGCGGCTCACCGCATCCGCCGTGCCGTCATCGATGTCCGTTTCCCGGATCAGGGCATCGACGATCCGCTGCCGGTTCCATCGGACGATCTCCTCATCCGATGTGCGTACGAAAAGGGTCAGATCCGTCGTATCGCGGCCACCCTTCGTCTCCGATTTTTCCACACCCAACCACCCCCTCTCAGGGAAATATTCTCCGGCCCTTTACCCTATCCCCGCCCAAAGATCAAACGACAATATAGAGGCACATTTAATGCAAAACAGGATTCCGGCAATTCTCAAAACACCTCTTTTTAAAGGACTCCTTGCATGGGAACGGACAATCTTATATTTCTGGAAGTGCTTGAATGGTTTGATGAATCCGGCAGAGAACTCGTCCACAGGATCCCCGAGGCGGGCTCGGGGGAAATCAAGTGGGGCGCGCAGTTGACCGTCAGGGAAAGCCAGGCGGCCGTCTTCTTTTACAACGGCAGGGCCTGCGACGTCCTCGGTCCGGGGCGGCATACCCTGAAGACGGCGAACCTGCCCATCCTGACGAAAATCCTGAGCATCCCCTGGGGAATGAGGAGCCCTCTGCGGGCGGAGGTTTTCTTTGTCAGCAAGAAGGTCTTCCCCAATTTGAAATGGGGAACACGCGATCCGGCGGCCTTCCGGGATGCGGAGCTCGGCCTTATCCGTCTGCGCGCCTTCGGCATGTTCAACATCCGCGTTCTGAACCCCCTGCTTTTCATCAACGAGCTGGTCGGCACTCAGGGCGTATTCACGACGGAGGCGATCGCGGAATACCTGAACTCCGTCATCGTATCCTTTTTCAACGACTACATGGGCGAGAACATCGACACGATCTTCAATCTTCCCGCCCGCTACTCGGAGATGTCCGGGGCTTTGCGGAGCCTGCTCGAGGGCGAGTTCTCCCGCTTCGGCCTGGAGCTCGAAGAGCTTTACATCAACGCCATTACCCCCCCTCCCGACGTGCAGAAGGCCATTGACGACAAAAGCCGCCTTGGCGTTTTCGGTGATCTCAATTCCCTCGTGAAGATGAAAGCGGCCATGGCCATGGAAAATGCCTCCTCGTCACAGGGTGAAGCCGGAGCCGGACTGGGCATGGGTATCGGACTGATGATGCCCGGCCTGTTCGCAGAGTCTTTTCGGACGGCTCAATCGGGCTCCCCGCCCCCCCCGGATTCCGCCACGGCGACAAGCTGTCCGGTCTGCAGAAGGCCCTTCCCTCCGGAAGCTAAGTTCTGTCCGCACTGCGGAAGCTCTCTTGCGGCAAGGCGCGTCTGTTCGGCCTGCGGCGCCGCCCTGCCTGAAGGGGCGAAATTCTGCTCCGCCTGCGGCGCCGCGGCAGCGATTCCGGCATCCCGGACCTGCGGCAGATGCGGGACGGCCAACGACTCTTCTTCGGTTTTCTGCCACCGGTGCGGTGAACGCCTCTAATTGGTCCGTTGAATATTCCTGCCCTCAGTGCGGCGGGCCGATCTCCCTGGAGGAAACGGACCGGCTGGTTACCTGCCCCTTCTGCCGGACCCGGGTGTATCTCGTGGCGGAGGATTCCTTCCGGTACCTCCTGCCGCCTGCCGAAGGAATTTCACAACCGCTGCACTTTATACCCTACTGGCGCCTGAAAGGGCTCACATTCCTCTTCCAGCCCACCGGCATCGCCGCGCGCTTTACCGACGCCAGCTTCCTCTCCCTTCGGCACAGGGGGCTTCCGCCATCGCTCGGCCTCCGGCCGCAGGCGATGAAACTTCAGTTTGTCACCTCCCGGGTTTCGGGCCGATTTCTTTCCTCCGACCGGACGATCCGGGATTTCCTGCCTCTGCTGGCGGCTCAGGATGGAAATGCCGCGGCCCTGCGGGCCTTTGTCGGGGAGACGGTGAGCCGGATCTACGCCCCTTTTTACTTCCGGGACGGCCGCCTTTATGACGCCCTGTTGAAGCGGGCCGTCCCCACCGCGACAGACCTGGATCCGTCGGCCATCGAGGGCGCCCCGGAAATTTCCCCCTGGAATGTCTCCTTTGTCTCGACCCTCTGCCCCTCCTGCGGCTGGGACCTGCAGGGTGAAAAGGACGCCCTGGTACTTGTCTGCCGGAACTGCGGCTCCCTCTGGCAATGCCGGAGAGCCGGCCTGGAGAGGATCCCTTTTGCCAGCCTCGCCGACGGCCCGGCGCCTCTTCATTACCTTCCCTTCTGGCGGATGAAGGTGCGCATGGAAGGCCTGGAACTGTCCAGCCTGGCGGATCTGGTCCGCATCGCCAACCTGCCCCGGGCGATCTCCCCGGAGCTGCGGAACACACCGATCTATTTCTGGTCGCCTGCCTTCAAGATCAACCCGGCCCAGTTTCTCCGCTGGGGCCGGCAGATGACGATCGCCCAGCCGTCGGGGGAATCGCCGGATCATCTCCCGGAAGGCACCCTTTACCCGGTGACCCTGCCCGTCACCGAAGCCCTGGAGGGCATCCGCGTGACGCTGTTCGGCATGGCCACCAACAAGCGCCAGGCCTTGTCCGTTCTTCCCGGCATCCGCATCTTCCCCGAAGAGTCCCTGCTGGTCTATCATCCTTTTCATCCCGGTTCCCGGGAGCTCGTCCATTCCCGCATGGGGCTGACCGTCGACCGGACGGCCATGTCCTACAGCACCCAGCTCTAGCGCCCCGCCGTCCGGCTTGGGGCAGGCCCTGCAAAGAACCCTCCGCTTGTCCTCGAAGACCTCCTTGTACATCCTTTTGACTTGTATTATAAGGCATCTTAATTCGCGTTAAGGAGGAAGAATTTCAGCATGGCCCGGGATCCCCGCAAAGTCATCTACTCCATGATCGGAGTGACCAAGGTTTACGACAAGAAACCGGTTCTCAAGGACATTTCCCTGTCCTATTTTTACGGAGCCAAGATCGGCGTCCTCGGACTGAACGGGTCGGGCAAGAGTTCCCTGCTGCGGATCCTGGCCGGGGTCGATACGGAGTTCAACGGCAAGACGATCCCCTCGCCGGGATATTCCATCGGGTTTCTGGAGCAGGAGCCGCAGCTGGATGAGGCCCTGACCGTCCGGGACATCGTGGAGCAGGGCGCTGCCGCTACGGTGGAACTCCTGGCGGAATACAACCGGATCAGCGAGCAGTTCTCCGACCCCATGTCCGATGAAGAGATGACCCGCCTGTGCGACCGGCAGGCGGAGGTCCAGGACAAGCTGGACGCCATGGACGCCTGGGACCTCGACGCCCGCCTGGAAATGGCCATGGACGCCCTGCGCTGCCCGGCGGGAGACACCCCCGTGAAGGTTCTCTCCGGCGGCGAGCGGCGGCGGGTGGCCCTCTGCCGCCTCCTCCTGCAGAGGCCCGACATCCTGCTCCTCGACGAACCCACCAACCACCTGGACGCAGAAACGGTGGCCTGGCTGGAGCATCACCTGAAGACGTACGAGGGAACGATCATCGCCGTCACCCACGACCGGTACTTCCTGGACAATGTGGCCGAGTGGATTCTCGAACTCGACCGCGGGGAGGGAATTCCCTGGAAGGGCAACTATTCCTCGTGGCTGGAGCAGAAGCAGACGCGGCTGCGCAACGAAGAGAAGAAGGAGACGGAGCGGCAGAAGACCCTGGAGCGGGAGCTGGAGTGGATCCGGATGAGCCCCAGGGGCCGCCACGCCAAATCGAAGGCCCGCATTTCGGCCTATGAAAACCTTCTCGGCCAGGAAGGGGAAAAGCGGGGCGCCGAACTGGAAATCTACATCCCCCCGGGACCGCGTCTGGGCAGGCTCGTCATCGAGGCGGAGCATCTCAGCAAGGCCTTCGGGGAGCGGATCCTCATCGACGATCTTTCCTTCGCCCTCCCCCCGGGCGGAATCGTCGGCGTCATCGGCCCCAACGGCGCAGGCAAAACCACCCTCTTCAGGATGATCACCGGCCAGGAAAAGCCGGACAGCGGTTCCCTCCGCATCGGAGAGACGGTTTCACTGGCCTATGTGGACCAGAGCCGGGATGTCCTCGATCCGAACAGGACGATCTGGGAGACGATTTCCGAGGGACTGGACACCCTTTCCCTGGGAAGCCGCCAGGTGAACTCCCGGGCCTACGTGGCCCGCTTCAACTTCTCGGGAACGGACCAGCAGAAAAAGGTGGGGGACCTCTCCGGCGGGGAGCGGAACCGCGTTCACCTGGCGCGGATGCTGAAGCAGGGGGCCAATGTCCTCCTGCTCGACGAGCCCACCAATGACCTGGACGTCAATACCATGCGCGCCCTGGAGGAAGCCCTGGAAAATTTCGCCGGCTGCGCCGTTGTCATCAGCCATGACCGCTGGTTTCTGGACCGCATCGCCACCCACATCCTGGCTTTTGAGGGCGAAAGCCGCGTCGTCTGGTTTGACGGAAACTATTCCGAGTATGAAGCGGACCGGCGGGCCCGCCTCGGAAGCGCCGCCGATCAGCCCCACCGGATCAAATACCGCCAGCTGACCCGCATTTAAAAAACCTGTGCGTTCAAAAAAGCGGGGTATTGCCTTCCGGCCCTTTTAGGAATAGGATGAGCCGAAAAAACGGGAGACGGGAACCCGCCGGCCTCTTCGCTGCGGCCGTTCAAGGGAAAAGGAATGGATCTGTTGACAGAAGGTGGAGAGTTTCTCGCGGCTATCCGCGACATATTCGAAGAAAAGGCCCCCTTTCATAAAATCCTGGGCATTAAAATCCGGTCGATCAGTTTCGACCGTGTTCAGCTTCTCCTTGAAATGCGGGAGGAGTTTGTCGGCAACTATGTCCAAGGAAGCCTCCATGGCGGGGTTATTTCATCCCTCATTGACGTCACCGGCGGCCTGGCGGCTTTCATGGGCATTCAGGGCAAGCTGCCCGGCGAATCCCTGGACAGGAGACTGGCGCGGATCGGCAAGCTGGGCACCATCGATCTGCGCGTCGACTACCTGCGTCCGGGCCGGGGGAGGGAGTTCATCTCCACGGGTTACAATTTAAGAACGGGCAATAAAGTCGCGGTTATCCGGGTCGAACTCCACGATGAATCGAACCAGCTCATCGCGGTGGGCACCGGCTCCTATAACATTGCATGACGCCATAAGTTCATCGCCCTCATTTCTGAGCGTTTACGGCCGGAGCCTGCCTTCGAGACGGACCGCCGGCTTAAAAACCATTTCTATGGAAAGGAAATAATCCGTGAGCGTCCTGTACTTACTGATCGGCAGCTTATGCGCCTTCGCCCTGGCTTACCGCTATTACGCCGCTTTCATCGCCGCCAGGGTTCTTCTCCTCGATGACCGGAACATCGCGCCATCCGTTCTATGCAACGACGGCCAGAATTACGTTCCCACCAACAAATGGGTTGTCTTCGGCCATCATTTTGCCGCCATTGCCGGGGCAGGGCCCCTGATCGGACCCGTCCTGGCCGCGCAGTACGGATGGGGGCCCGGCTTTTTCTGGATTCTCCTCGGCTCCATTTTCGCCGGCTGCGTCCACGACATGATCATCCTTTTCGCCTCCTACCGCCATGAAGGCCAATCCCTGTCGGTCATCGCCGAAAAGGACGTGAGCAGAATCACGGGGGCCGTCACGGCGGTCGTCATCCTGTTCATCATCCTGGTGGCCCTTGCCGGGCTGGGCGTTGCCGTCGTCAATGCCCTCTTCAACAACCCCTGGGGCGTTTTCTCCATCGCCATGACGATCCCCATTGCCATGGTGATCGGGCTCTACATGTTTCGAATCCGGCCCGGCGCCATTCTGAGCGGCTCGATTGCAGGCGTCACCCTGGTCTGCGCCGCCGCCATCCCGGTGTGGCTCCTTCTGGCGCCCCGGGATTACCTGAGCACCTTCATGAAAATAGGCGTCGTCGCCGCCCTGGCCGTCGGGCTGCTGTTCGTCAACCCAACGATCAAGATGCCCCTCGTGACAGACTTCGTCCACGGCGGGGGCCCCATCATCCCGGGCCCCTGGTGGCCCTACGTGTTCATCACCATCGCCTGCGGAGCCATTTCCGGATTTCATGCCCTGATCGGCTCGGGAACGACCCCTAAAATGATCGAACGGGAGACGGAAATTCCCGTCATCGGATACGGCGCCATGCTGACGGAAGCCTTCGTGGCCATGATGGCCCTTTTTGCCGCCGTGACCCTTGTTCCGGCCGATTACTTCGCCATCAACACCTCTTCGGCCGTCTTCTCGAAATTGAACATGCAGGTCGTCGACCTGCCGTACCTGAATCAGCTCGTCGGGCTGGATGTCGCCCACCGCCCCGGCGGCGCCATTTCCCTGGCCGTCGGCATGGCCCATATCTTCTCCAGCATCAGCGAGGGGCTCCGCCACACGATGAAGTACTGGTTCCAGTTCATCATCATGTTCGAGGCCCTCTTCATCCTGACGACCATCGATGCCGGCACCCGCGTGGCCCGCTACATCCTCCAGGACGTCCTCGGCTACGCCTACAAGCCTCTGAGCCGGAAGGACTGGATGCCCGGCGTGATCGCCACAAGCGCCATCGTCTCCCTGGCCTGGGGCTACCTCCTCTACACCGGGGATGTCTCCTCCATATGGCCCATGTTTGGTGCCACGAACCAGACGCTTTCCGCTGTGGCCCTGGCCATCGGCACCACCATCATTTTGAGGATCGGACGGAAAAAAGCCTACGCCCTGATCACCTTCGTCCCCTGCATCCTGATCACGATCACCACCCTGGCCGCCGGATACATGAACATCCAGACCTACCTGGCCAAATCCCAGATGCTCAACGTCTGGCTCAGCATGGCCGTTATTGCGCTGGTGGTGATCATTATCGCCGACAACATCCGCGTCTGGCTGAAACTACTGCGGACGGACAAGCCGATCGGGATGAACGACGACCGCGACCAGATTTACTGCCCCATCGTTCCGGCGGATGCTCCGCCTGACGCAAGGCCGTAAGGCCCTTAGACCGTCAGCGGCACCGGGTATCGGCGATGCCGGGGAGCGAACCAACTTGAGATCCGCGAACCGGGCAATGAAATGGCGCATTCTCCCAGGGAAAGCGGGGGTGTGCGCCCCCATCCGTCCGGACGGGACGGCAAATCTGGTTGCATTGAGGGGCATTTCCTGCGATAGTACACGGCAGAGCTGAACACTGGCCTACCGACAGGCAGAGATTGATCCCCGAACCTCCAATCCGCAAGGAGAATGCGCTATGGATGTGCTGTCGCTCAGTCGATTGCAGTTCGCCATGACGGCGGGTTTTCATTTCCTCTTTGTTCCCCTGACCCTGGGGCTCACCGTCCTGGTCGCGTTTATGGAGAGCCGGTATGTTTCCACCGGCAATCCCCTTTACCTTCGCATGACGCGCTTCTGGGGAAAACTCTTCCTTATTAATTTCGCCATTGGACTCGTCACCGGCCTGACCCTGGAATTTCAGTTCGGGATGAACTGGGCCGCCTATTCCAGGTTCGTCGGAGATATCTTCGGCTCGCCCCTGGCCATCGAGGCCACGGCCGCCTTCTTCCTGGAATCCGTATTTATCGGGCTGTGGATCTTCGGGTGGAAGCGCCTCTCTCCACGGATGCACGCCTTCTCCATGTGGATGGTCGCCCTGGGCACGAACCTGTCCGCCCTCTGGATCCTCCTGGCGAACGGCTGGATGCAGCACCCCGTCGGCTATGTCCTCCGCAACTCGCGGGCGGAAATGGTCGATTTTACGGCCCTTGTCACCAGCAGTTACGGCTGGCTCAAGTTCCTGCACACGATTTCCGCCGGTTATGTCACCGCTGCGTTCTTCGTTCTCGGCATTTCCGCATGGCATATCCTCAAGGGGCGCGAACTGCCTCTGTTCAAAGCCTCTTTCCGCATGGCGGCCGTTTTCGGTCTGGTAAGCTCCCTTGGCGTCGTGGGCATCGGCGACTTCCACGGGGCTGAAGTGGGCCATGTGCAGCCGGCCAAACTCGCCGCCATGGAAGCCCTCTGGGACACGCAAAGCTCCGTTCCCCTTTAACTCTTCATCATTCCGGACGATAAAAACGAACGGAACAGGGTCGAGGCCATCGGCATCCCCTACCTGGTCAGCCTGCTCGCCTACCGCGATATCCATGCTGAAGTCAAGGGTCTCAAGGAGTTTCCCAAGGAGGATCGGCCGCCGGTCAGCGAGGTTTTTTACGGCTTCCGCTTCATGGTCTACCTCGGGGGGCTGTTTATTCTCCTGTCCGCCGCCGCCCTTTACCTCAGTGTCCGGAACCGCCTGGAAACCTTTCCCGGCTTTCTGCGCCTGCTGGTGTTCTGCATTCCTCTGCCCTACCTGGCGTCCCAGGCAGGATGGATCGTGGCGGAAGTGGGACGGCAGCCCTGGATCGTTTACGGCCTGATGCGGACCAGGGACGCCGTGTCCCCCAACATAGCCGGCAGCCAGGTGATGTTTTCCCTCATCGGTTTCGGGCTCCTCTACTCCCTGCTGCTCATCGTCGGGCTCTACCTGATGATCCACCACATCCGTAAAGGGCCGGACCCCGCCGGGACGCCGGCGCCGAACACCACATCTTCAACATAAGAACCGGAGGTACGACGTCATGGATTATCCGCTTGTGTGGTTTGCTCTTCTGGGAGTGCTCTGGGCCGCCTATTTCGCAACGGATGGATTCGATCTCGGCGCGGGAATGCTTCTCTCCACTCTCGGCAAGACGGAAAAGGAAAAACAGGCCATCCTGGAAAGCTTCGGCCCCCTGTGGAACGGCAACGAAGTGTGGCTGGTCACGGCGGGCGGGGCTACCTTTGCGGCCTTCCCGGCGGCCTACGCCGTCATCTTCAGCTCCTTCTACATTCCCCTCCTGCTGGTTCTGTTCGCCCTCATCGTCCGGGGCGTGGCCCTCGAATTCCGTGAAAAGCTCGAATCTCCGGCATGGCAGGCCGCATGCGACGCCGGCATTTTATTCGGAAGCGCCTTGCCGGCGTTTCTCTTCGGCGTGTTTTTCGGCAACATCTTCCGGGGTCTTCCCATGGATGAACGCGGCTTCAGCGGGCCGTTCATGGAGCTGCTCAATCCCTATGCACTGCTGGTCGGAGTGCTTTTCTGCGTCCTTTTTCTTGTCCACGGGGCTTT
>Ga0123329_1004237_pt1 | contig 11363 bp, 6 predicted proteins | sample BioC12SIPDNA_FD_89703 | JGI IMG/M metagenome (GOLD analysis project Ga0123329, IMG submission 89703) | Anaerobic biogas reactor microbial communites from Washington, USA - Biogas_R1_B C12 SIP DNA | ecosystem: Engineered > Bioreactor > Anaerobic > Unclassified | place: Washington, USA | collected... | reverse complement strand
GCCGGGTCCACCTCAAAGGGGACCACGTCGCCGTCCAGGTGGCAATGGACGCCCGGCGTGGGGGACACGGAGCCCTGGCCGGTCACCTGGACCGTGAGGGACCCGTCATAGGCCGCGAAGTTCGCCGTGATTTCCCGGTTCTGGTTCATGACGATGGAGCTGAGGGGTTCGCCTCCCGCGGCGTCACCGGACCACTGGTCAAAGAACCAGCCGGAGAACGGCCAGGCCTGGAGGGAGACATCGTCGTTGTAGAGGAAATAGTGGCGCCCCTCCGGGGGTTGCACAGACCCCTCGCCCACGCGGTACATGTCCAGCGTCACCTCGGCGGGCAGGAAGACCGCCCTGAAGGAGGTGCTGGCGGAGACCTCGAAGCAGTGGTTCGGGTCGTCGGAAACCACCGCATTGGCGCTGTCCACCCAGTGCAGGAAAGCCCATCCAGGGCCGGGGGCGGCGGAGAGGCAGCGGTATTCGCCGCTGCGGCAGGCCCATTCGCCGGGGGCGGGGGACACCGTCCCCACGCCTTCGTGGGGTAGCATGGTCAGGGTGATGGCACTGGCCGCGAACACGGCGGTGACATTCTTGTTCGCCGTCATCTCGACGGCGGTCTGCGGGTCCGTGCCCGAGGCGTCGCCCTGCCACGACTGGAACACATAGGCCGGATTAGTCTGCACCGCCTCCAGCTGCACCGTGCTGTTCTGCGCGACCGCGCGGGTGCCCGTGAAGGGAGAGACGGCCCCCGAATCGGCCGGGCTCACGGCGGTGCCCAGGGAATAGGACGGGCCGCAAAAGGCGTCGTGGTCCACCTGGTTGTCCCGCGCCTCCAGGACCGGAATATGGGTGCACACGTCGTCCTGCGTGAGGGGATTGCCGGTCAGGTCAACGTAACTGTCCGTGAACGTCGCCGCAGCAAGGGCGGACAGGCCGGAAATCTGGTTGTCCTGGAGATAGAAGGTGTTTTCCGACTCGGCGACCCCGGCGAGGGCGTCGGCGGAGGTGATCTGGCAGCTTGCCGCCAGCAGCACCTGGAGGTCTGGCGTGTTGGACAGGGCGGCGATGCTGGCGAGGGAGAAGTTACCGTGCGCCAGAATGAGCTGCAGCCCCGTGCAGGAGGAGACGCAGGAGAGGGAGGTGAGGTTGTTCCAGGAGACGTCCACGCCCATGAGGGCCGGCCAGTTGGAGAGCAGGGAGGTCATCTGCGTGTCGTTCAGCCCGAGGTCGCCCAGCCCCAGCAGGACCAGGTCCTGCAACCCGTAGAGGGGGGAGAAGTCCGTGGCCGGATTGCCGCTAAGGGCAAGGTATTGGAGATTCTCCAGATCCGCCAGCGGGGAAACGTCTGTGATGTCATTGCCGCTGAGGCCGAGAAAAGTGAGCTGCGTGAGGTCCGCCAGGGGGCTGACATCCACAATCTGGTTACTTTGGCCGGGAATGGGCGCAATACCCCGGGTGAGGATGTTGCCGCAGCCAAGCTCCACCGCCGTCAGGTTGACCAGCGGGGCGAGGGGGGAGAGGTCCGTGATGCTGTTGCGCCCCAGGTCCAGCTCTTCGAGGGAGGTCAGCATGGACACCTCCTCGATGTCCGCAATCTCGTTGTCATACAGGTCGAGGGTGACCAGCTCCACCAGCAGCTCCAGGCCGTCAAGGTGGCTGATTCCCAGGCCGGAGGCGGTCAGGGAGGTGAGCTTTCCGTCCAGCACCTCGGACCAGTACAGAGGGCCGCCAAACGAGCCGACGGCCACACGAATGGCCTGTTCCAGCGCGGGGTCGTCTATGTACGGCGCGATGTCGGCGTCCTCGTCCGGACCGTAGACAGCGTGGACGGCGACGTCCGTGTCCATGGTCACAAACAGCGGGTTGGCCGTGCTGGTCTGCATGCTGCCGCCGGACGGGGTGATCTCCCACCGCTTGAACTCCCACGGCGGGCAGGCGATGGCGCGGAGCATGGCGTCCGATCCGGAGGCGTATTTCTCCGCCACGGGGTAGGGCCACAAAGCGCCCCCCTCCATGGTGCGGGTCATGGTGCGGAAGGTGCCCGTCGGACATTGGAGCGGGTCGGCCGCCCTGACAAGGTAGGTTGACGGGGCGTCCTGCCATTCCAGCAGGTTGCTGAGCCCGTCACCGTCGGTGTCCCCAACAAAGCTGAAGGGCCAGGGGGGATAATGGAGCAGGTCGTTCTGGGCGGTCTCGGTTTCTGGGAGCCATCCGACGGCCGACCCCATCAGCAGGCCGACATAGACAGACACCAAGTCCCCGAGCATGCAATAGGCGGTGATGGTGTTCCTGATTCGCTGGTCCACGGAGGAGACCCCTTCCACCAGGGCGAACGCGTCCTCGATGGTGTACCACCGCGCGGCGGCGGCGGCCTGGGAGGCCCCCCCCTGCGCGGAACGGTCATACCCCTCGGTTTGGAGGATTTCCTGGAGCAGAAGGAATTCGGTCTGGTCCGGGATGCCGTTGGGGGCGAGCGGGGTGATCTGTCCCGCCGTGGTCGTCAGCAGGGCGTTGCAGTCTATGGTCCCGGGGGCGGCAGTGCTGTCAAAGTACTCCCACGTGTACGCGAAATCTGAGGCCAGGTTGAGACTGACAAAGAACTGGTCCAGCGTCTTGAGGTCCTTCGGCGCGCGGGAGGCTCCCCCGGACTGCATCTTCGCCGCCGTCGGCGAACGGCGGTCGCGCAGGGTTTCCAGGCGGTTTTCCAGGCCCTTCAGGCTCTTTGCCTCGGGGAGAAGTTCGGTGACGGCCTCCGGATCAAGCAGCGCGGCGGGAATGTCCGTGGAAAGCGAGGTCTCGCAGACCTCCATGGGTGTGTGTGCGGGCGGCGGAGAGGCTTGGAGGGTCCGCTCATACCACGCGCGGACCGCCGCGGCCTGGCTGACGGCAGGAGCGGGGGACGGGGAGGGGGACGGCGACTGCGCCGAAGCCCCCGGCAACCCGGCCCACCCGGCAAAGAACCCCACCCCTCCAAGCGCCAGCACCGCAACCCCAACCAGCACACCCAGCCGAACCGTACCACGCATGACCATCCCTTTCCCTGTGCAGCCGATCCAACTACAAGCAACCGGCCACTGTTTCCCCCGTATCAAGTCTCGCCCACCAGTATATAGATGTTTTGATTGTTTGTCAATAGCACTTAGCGGGTTCTAAATAATAACACTTCCTTATAAGAAGAATCTCTGGCTTCGGCCGGGATTGGGTGGAACAGGTGGAACGGAGAAGGGGGCATTCCCTGCCGCAGCGCCAATGAATAGGGACGCGGGGCTGGTGAACGCCCGGACGGTGCATGTGGACGCGACGCTGATCCGCGCGGATGTGAGCTGGGACAGCCTGGTGACGCGGCACGCGAACCAGGTGCTGGAGGGCAATGCAGGCCCGGAGCCTTCCGGCGACGAGGACGCGGAGGTTTGAGGGGGAAAAGAAGAGTCTGGAGTCTGCAGGAAGGGGCGCGCGGGCGAGCCCGCGCGAAGAAAGGCGGTAGCAAGCTACCGCACTCCAAGGGGCGTAGCACGGCGCGGTCCCTGGGGCAGTAAGGAATGCCGGCGGTTTTCGGGCGCTGGGAGGCGGGGGAGTTGCGGCGTTTGCGTTGTAAATCAATGGTGAACGGGGCGGGGCTCGAACCCGCGACCACCGGATTAAAAGTCCGATGCTCTACCAACTGAGCTACCCGTCCACTGTAGAAAAGACAGTAGCGGCGCATGCGCCGCTCCGGGGAATAGTACCGTTTCTGCGGGGGAATTGTCAAAGCGGGGGCGGCCGTTGCCGGGTAAGACCGCGTTCAAAAACGGGGATGTTGTGCGGGGAGAGGGCGCGAGAAGAGGGCGCGGCAAGCGGCGCCCCTACGGGCGGGGGTCCTGGTCTTTTCGTGTGCGCCCCGGGCACGGGGAGAGGGCGCGGCGGGCGGCGCCCCCACAGGCGTGCGCCGCAGGTCAACGCATATTGGGGCGCGGCCTGGCGCCCTCCCCTTTCCCGCCTATTTCGGCAGCAGTTCGAGGGCGGCGGCGCATTTTTTGACGTGCGCGTCCTGGGCGTCGGTGACGGTGATGAAGGGGAGCGGCGGGGACTGGCGGTCCACCTGGCTTGCGCCCTCGGTCCATTCGGCGCGGGCCTCTTCGGTGCGGCCGAGCAGGTGGAGCATTTTGCCGGCCCAGTAGCGGGCCTCGGCCTCGGTGGGTTTGTATTTGCGGCCGACGCCGAGGTTTTCGGGGTAGGTGAGGGCCTCGCGGAAGTCGGCGAGGGCGTCCCCGGTGCGCCCCTCTTCGGCGCGGAGCTTCCCGCGCGCCGTGAGGGCGGCGGTGTAGAGGTCGCGGGGCTTGGTGGCGCCCTCCCAGTTGGTGAAGTCGCCGGTGCGCAGGAGGTCGAGGCAGCGGTCGTACTGCTTCTCGCCCAGCAGGGCCTCTGCGCGCCAGAGGGCGAGGTCGTAGCGGATGTCAACGCCGGCGGGCAGCGCCTCGACCAGCGCGAGCGCCTCGGGCCGCCGCCCGAGGGCCGTGAGCACGGCGGCGAGGTCGTTAAGGATGACCTGGTCGCCGGGGGCGGCGGCGAAGGCCTTCTTCAGGCACTCCTCCGCACCGGCCAGGTCGGCGTCTTTTTTCCAGCGGTGCAGGCCGAGGAGCCGCCACGCGGGCGCGAGGGCCGGGTCGAGCGCGACGGCGGCCTCCCACCGCGCGACGGCCTCGTCCAGGCGGTGGGCGCCCGCGCAGGCAAGGCCGAGCAGGTACGGCGCGTTGGCGGCGGCGGGCTGCCGGGCGGCGGCCCATTCCAGCACGGCGAAGGCCTGCGCGCCGTGGGGGAAGTTCTTGGACAGGGGCGCGGCGGCGGCGCGGGCGAGCAGGTCGTCCACGGGGACGGCCTTCAGGGGGGGCGGCGCGTCGTCGCCGAGCCGGTCGCGGTAATACGCGGCGGCGTAGAGGACGAAGGGGTCGTCCTGCGGAAACAGCGTCTTGTCGGGGAGGGCGGCGCGCAGCAGCAGCAGCGCCGCCGCGGGCTGGCCGTGGTCCGCGAAGAACGCGGCAGCGTCGAGAACGTTGAACACGGGGTCGCCGCCAAGCCCCCGGAGGGCGGGCACCAGCGCGGGAACCTCGCCGCGCGCCATCGGCTCCAGCAGCGCGGGCAGCGGGTCGAGCGGGGCGTCCTTGCGGACGGCCGCGAGGTCCTTTGCCAGGGCCTCCCCGCCGCCCAGAGCGTACCGCGCGGCCAGCAGGCTGTCGCGGTTGGCGCGGTCCTGGGGCGCCCACGCGGCGGCGCGCTCAAACAGGGAGCGCGCCTCGTCGGGCCGTCCGAGGTTCATGGCGGCGCGGCCCGCTAGGTTGAGGCCGGCGGCCTCCAGGCCCGCGCAGCGCGACGCCTTCCACCCCCAGGTGGCCGCCGCCGCGAAATCCCCCCGGCGCAGGCAGGCCACGCCGAGCTGGTAGGCGGCGGGGCCGTGCTCCGGGTCGCGCTCGAGGGCCTTTTCCGCATGGGCCGCCGCGTCTGCGTGGAGCCCCTGCTCGTTGTCGAGGACGGCCAGCGCCCAGAGCGTGTCGGCATGGGCCGGGTCCGTCGCGAGCGCCTTGCCGTAGGCGGTGCGGGCCCCGTCGGGATCCGACTGGCTGTCCAGCAGGAAAGCCTCCGCGAACAGTTCGTCCGCCGTGGGGAGGCCGTCGGCGCGGGACGGCTTCTTCTCCAGGCTGGGCGGGTTCACCTTGGGGATTTGCAGGGGGAAAACCTGGTCCAGCAGGACCGCGCCGGGGACGGAGACCCGCAGCCGCAGGGGCGCGTCGGCGGGCACGTCCTTCCCGAGGTCGAACGCGAGGACGTTGGGCGTCTTCGGGAAGAGGGTGACGATCCGCGCGCCCAGCGGCGCGGAGTCCGCGCCGAAGAGCGCGCACTCGGCGGCGGCGTGTTCGGCGGTGGCGATCATGCGGACCGCGAGCCCGGCGCCGTCGCGTTTCACGGAGACCGCCAGGTCGCCGTTGGCGAAGTCGAAGCCGTCGCCGAGACCGTGGACGGGATACCAGCACTCGCGCCAGGCGATGGTCTGGCGGGGGCGCATCATGCCGTGGTCCGCCTGCGTGCGCAGGGGGCCGCTCTGCACCTCGATGTAGGGGGCCTCGTCGCGGCCCGCGTCGGTGAGGCCCGTCTGGCTGTAAACGCCGAAGTCGTCGGTGCCCCAGGTCCAGGCCTTCTTTCCGGGCACCTGGTGGTGGTTGGCGTGGGACACGATGCCGCGGTCGCGTTCGGCGTCATAGGCGCCGAAGAAGTCGAAGTCCACCTTGTACCCGAACACGGAGGTCATGGTGTCGTAGTTCTTGAGCCAGGTGATGTCGCGGCCCCCGTTTTCCGGCCAGGTGAAGAAGGTGGTGCCGTTGTGGTCCGTGCCCAGGGTCATGGGGTAGATGAAGCGGGTGCCGGGCCGGCTGGGGAAGGCCGTGTTGTTCCAGAAGTAGTAGGGCTGCACCCCGTCGGTGGGGTTCGTCAGGCGGATTTCCTCGTCGAGGAGCGCGCGGCCGGGATGCAGGGTGAGGCGCACCTCCCAGCGCGTGCGGAAGGTCTTCTCCACGGCGGCGACAATGAGGGTGGCGGAGCCGTCGGGGTTCGCCTCCAGCACGCCGCCCACGGGCTCCATCATGAAAACCGTGTGGCCCTGGGGGCCGACGTTCCACTCGATGCCGCCGGCGATCCACGCGCCGCGCATGGCGATGAGCGCGGGCTTGATCACGTCGTTCTTGTGGAACATCTCCTCCCCGGTGGTCTTGTCGAACACCGAGTGGATGCGCCCGCCCAGCCCGGGCAGGCAGACCACGTGCAGGTACTCGTTCTCCAGGTGCAGGGCGCGGTAGGCGCGGTCCTCCTTGTGCGGCGGCAGGTGGTCCTGCCGGGTCCAGGGGTAGTAGATGGATGTCTCATACGCCTGGAACACCGGGTTCGGGTCGTCCTCCCACCCGTAGGTGGGCAGCGTGAGCGTGTCCTCCCACTGTTTCACCGGCTCCGCGGCGAGAGACGCCCCCGCAATCAGGAACAGACCGATCCACGCGCCCATTCTCATCGCACAACCCTCTCTATGTTACGTGCATCCCCCGCCGCGCCGCGGGCGGGGCGCCCCGGTCACTTCTTCGCCGCCTCGGCCAGCCGCGCGTCGAGTTCGGCGCGGGCCTCGGGGGTCAGGCTCTTGAGGTAGCCGCGCCAGCCGGGGCAGAATCCCGTGTGCCAGCGCCAGATCCGCCCGAGCAGGGAGCGGGGGTTCTTCTCGTAGTGTTTGCGCATGAAGCAGGTTTCGCAGCCCATGACCTCTCTCCTTTCTCAGTGGGGGGCGCCGCCGAGCGCGCGGCGGCGCTCCAGCACCTCCGCGTACAGGGCCTCGTACTGGCCGACGATGCGGTCCACGGGGAACCGCGTCAGGACGCGCTCGCGCGCCCGCGCGCCCAGGGCCGCACGCAGGGCGGGGTCGGACAGGATGGCGACGCCGTGGCGGACCATGGCGTCAATGTCGCCGACCCCGCAAAGGTAGCCGGTGACGCCGTGTTCGACGACCTCGGTGACGCCGCCGCTGGCGGTGGCAAGGACGGGCACGCCGCAGGCCATGGCCTCGAGCGGGACGAGGCCGAAGCTCTCGTGCTCGCTGGGCTGGAACACGAGGTCGGCGGCGGGCAGCAGGTCCTCGATGTTCTCCACGTTGCCCAGGCTGGTGATCTTGTCGAGGACGCCGAGCTGCTTGGCCACGCCGACGGCGCTGAGGCGCTCGGGGCCGTCGCCCACGAGGAGCAGCCGCGCGTCCACCTCCTCCAGCATGCGGGCAAAGGCGCGCACCACGTCGGTGACACGCTTCACGGGGCGGAAGTTGGAGACGTGCATGACGATGCGCTCGCCGGGGGCGGCGAGCCGGTCGCGGTTCACGGCGGGCTTCGGTTTGAACCGTTCGGGGTCCGTGAAGTTGTGGATGGTGCGCACGGGAACGGTCAGGGCGAACTCGCGCTCCGTCTCGCGGCTGAGCCAGTCGGACACGGCGGTGACGACGCAGCTGTTCTCCATGGCGAAGCGCGTGGCGCGGTAGAACGACGGGTGCCCGCCGACGAGGGTGATGTCGGTGCCGTGGACCGTGGTGACGAGGCAGAATCGCCGCTCGGGCGGCAGCATGTCGCGCGCGAAGAGCGCCGCCGCCGCGTTGGGGATGGCGTAGTGGGCATGCCAGATTTCGATCCCGTGCTCCTCGGCCACCTCGCTGATCTTGGACGCCAGCGACAGGGTGTACGGCGGCACGCGGAACACGGGGTAGGTCACGTCCTCGACGTAGTGGGTGTACACGTTCTCGCGGAAGCCGGCGAGGCGGAAGGGCTGCTCGAGGGTGACGAAGTGGACCTCGTGTCCCCGCGCGGCGAGGGCGAGGCCCAGTTCGGTGGCGAGGATGCCGCTGCCGCCGGTGCCGGCCTGGCAGGTGATGCCGAGTTTCATGGGGCGGTTCCTTTCAGCCCGGGGAGGGTGTCCAACAGCAGGGGCCCCTCGCAGAAGAAGGGCTCGGCGTACCGCACGCCCATGCGCCCGCCCCAGTAGCGGGCGCGGACGGTGATGCCCTCCCAGAATTCGGGCGACGAGATGTAGGTCTGCTCGCCGGGATGGTCGGGGTTGTGGAACTGGGATTTGTGCTCCGCCAGGGCGGCGAGCTTGGTGTCGAAGGTGTCGGTCACGTCCACGAGGAAGTCCGGCGTGCCGGTGAAGTCGGTGTAGGGGTGGAAGTAATAAAGCACCGGGGTGCGGTGGGCGGGCTGGCCCGTCTCGATGCGGGCGAGTCCCGCCAGGAAGTTCGCCTCGCGCACGAGGACATGCGCCGCCGAGTGGTCCGGGTGCCGGTCGCGGTCCATGAGCGTCACCAGCACCTTCGGCCGGAACCGCCGCACGATCTGGATCACCGCGCGCTGCTGCTCCGGCGTGTTGGCCACGCCGCCGTCGGGCAGGCCGGCGCACACGCGCGCGCGGACCCCCAGCACGCGTGCGGCGTTCGCCGCCTCCACGCGCCGCTCCTCCACGGTGCCGCGGGTGCCCGTCTCCCCCGCCGTAAGGTCGGCCAGGGCGACGCTGTATCCGTCGCGCACGAGCTTCGCCAGCAGCCCGCCGCAGCCGATCTCGACGTCGTCGGGATGCGCGCCGACGGCCAGCACATCCACCGGTGTGGTCTCTCCGCTCATCCGATTTCCATCTCCTGCACGCCGGGCGCGTGCGGGTCCAGCCCGCGCAGCACGGCGTCCGTGAAGCCGAAGCCCTCGGAAAACAGCCACGTGAACGGGGACAGCGCCCGCTCCTGCGGACGCCCCCCGGGCATCGCCACATCGCACAGCCGCCGCGCCCGCGCCGACAGCGCGGCGACCTTTTCGCGGTCTCCGTGCAGCAGCGCGCGCTCGACGCGCCCGAAGCCCTGCCCCACCGCCTCCGCCAGTTTCGCCGCCGCGTCCGCCGCGGGGCCTTCGCCAAGCCGCGCGCGCAGCGCCTCCGCCTCCGCGAGCATCGCGTCGCGTCGCCGCCGCGCCTCCGCCAGCGCCTCCGGCGGCGGCGCGTCCCGCAGCGCCCGGTCCACCACCGCGTCCGCCCCGGTGGCCAGCGCCTCCGCCGGCAGGCCGAATGCGCGCAGGTGCTTGCGCTCCTTCGCGCCGAGGATCACGGCGCGCGCCCGCGGCCACACCACGGGGAAGGGCGTGTCGAAGTGGTCGAAGACGCCGCCGAGCTGCGCCCAGTATACCGTTTCGCCGGGGCCGCAGACGCAGGCCGCCGCGCCGAAGAGCGCCTGCTGCACCACGGGCCGCAGGACCACGTTCGGCGAGAAGCGCCCCGGTTCCGCCTCCAGCAGGTCCAGCAGCGCCGCCGGTTCGTAGTCCCCGCCGGGGGCGTCGGGCAGCACAAAGCGGCCGTCCTGCCAGTGGACGCGCAGCCGCCGCCCGCCGGACAGCAGGAAGAAGTTGCACGCCGTCTCCGGACGCCGCACCCCCGCCGCATACCCCAGGCGCTCCAGCGCCGACGCCGCCCCGTTCACGAGGCGCGTGGACACGAGGGGGGTCTCGATCTCGCGCCGGATCACGCCGCGCACCGCCGCCCGCGCGGCGGGCCAGTGGGGCGCGAAATGGACCAGCGGCGTGCCGCCGAACAGGCGGGCCATTATGCGCTGGAACCAATCCGCCAGCGAGTCCGACGCCGACGCCGTGTCATGCAGGAAGGCCGCCACCTCCGGCGTCAGCTCGGACCCCTCGCAGCGGGCCGCCGCCTCGTCAATGAGCGCGTGCAGCGCCTCGGTTGCGGGCACGGCGAACAGGGGCCGGTCGGACGGCGGGTCCTCCGCGGGCAGGGACAGGGAAAACGGCGCGCGGCGCGCGTCGAGAAAGTGCGCCGTGCGCACCTCGTCGAAATCGTGGTCCTCGGAGGCGGTCCAGAACACGGGCGCGCAGGGCGCGCCGGTGGTGGCCGCCAGCTCCCGCGCCAGCAACACCGTCGTCGCCGCCTTGTACACCGTGTACATCGGCCCCGCGAAGAGGCCGGGCTGCTGGCCCGTGACGAGGAGGCGCGCGCCTGCGGGAATCCGCGCGGCCGTGCCCAGCCGCGCCTGGTGTTCGTTGATCTCGGAAACAACCTCCGGCGGCGGCGCGGGCACGGGGCCGGGCGCGGTGAACAGCCGCCCGTGCGGCCCGCCAAGGAGCGCGCAGGCCGCTGGGTCGCCGGACGCATAGGCTGCCGCAAAATCCGCCGTCATGTCACCCGCCCTTTCTGCACACGAAAATCAGCCGGGGCGCGTCGGGGCCGGGGGAAACGTCCCCGTAGTCGCCAAACACCCGCTCGACCGCCAGCCCCGCGCCGGACAGCACGGCCCCCAGCGTCTCCAGCGTGTACAGCCGCACCGACTCCGGAAAGCGCCCGAGGCACGCGCCGTCCCGCCAGACCGTGGTCACCTTGTTCACCCGCGCGGGCGGTTCGCCGCCTTCCAGCCAGCGCTCCTCCACGATGCGGAGGCCGTCCTGCTCGCGCTCCGAACGCGGCACCAGCCGCGCCGCCGCCCACGCCGCGCCGATATGGTCCAGAAACAGCCGCCCGCCGGGCCGCAGCACCCGCGCCATCTCCCCCGCCGCCCGCGCATTCTCCGCGTCGTCCGCGAAATAGCCAAAGCTCGTGAAAAAATTGAACACCCCGTCAAAGACCCCGCCGAAAGGCAGGGCCCGCATGTCCCCCCGCACCAGCGCCGCCGCGCCCCCCAGCCCCGCCCGCGCCGCCGCCAGCAGCTCCGGCGACCAGTCCAGCCCCGTGACCCGGCGGGTCCGCCCCAGCAGATGCGCCGCATGCCGCCCCGCGCCGCAGCACAGGTCCAGCACACGGTCCCCCGCGCCCAACCCGACGGCCTCCGCGGCAAAACGCGCCTC
>Ga0123329_1004233_pt1 | contig 11378 bp, 10 predicted proteins | sample BioC12SIPDNA_FD_89703 | JGI IMG/M metagenome (GOLD analysis project Ga0123329, IMG submission 89703) | Anaerobic biogas reactor microbial communites from Washington, USA - Biogas_R1_B C12 SIP DNA | ecosystem: Engineered > Bioreactor > Anaerobic > Unclassified | place: Washington, USA | collected... | reverse complement strand
TGACGCCCCGGCGAGCGTATTCCAGATTCGGGGAAAAAGCTCACCACGGAGTCCACAGGGGACACAGAGAGAGGAATACTTCGCGAGTCTCTCTATAATTCCCCCTCTGTGCTCTCTGAGCACTCTGTGGTTCAATCCTCGCCCGAATTGGAAATGCACCCATCCCGCCGCGATGCTGGATCGCCCGCGCTGGTTGGTGGTAAGATAGGGCGTATCTGGCCCTGTGGATTTCATCTGAGACGCCATGGATCACGTGAGTATCGATGAGCTGAACGCGCAGTTCGACGGCGCCGCGCCGGAGACGATCATCGCCTGGGCGGCGGACCGGTTCATGCCCCGGCTGGCAGCGACCTCGTCGTTCCAGACGCAGAGCGTCGCGCTGCTGCACCTGATCGGCCAGGTCCGGCCCGACCTGCCGGTGATCTTCCTCGACACCGGCTACCATTTCCCCGAGACGCTCGCCTACCGCGACCAGCTGGTCGCCCAGTTCGGCCTGACGCTGCGCATCGCGCGCCCGGCGGCCAACGCGGCCAGCGGCGCGCGGGCGGGCGGCGACGCGCTCTACCGCCGCGACCCGGACCTATGCTGCTACATCAACAAGGTCGAGCCGATGCAGCGCGCGCTGGCCGGACTCGACGCGTGGATCAGCGGCATCCGGCGCGACCAGACGGCAGCGCGCGCGGCGATCCGGACAGTCGAGGCTCTGCCCGACGGGCGGCTTAAGATCAACCCGCTGGCGGCCTGGACGCGCGAGGACCTGTGGCGCTACATCCACGCGCACAATCTGCCAGCACATCCCCTTTTCAGCCAGGGTTATCTGAGCGTGGGATGCGCGCCGTGCACCAGCCCCGTGACGCGCGATCAGGACGAGCGTGCCGGGCGCTGGTCCGGAACCGGCAAAACCGAGTGCGGCCTGCACACCCCGGCGCTCCAGCCGCCGCGCGACCGCGACGAGGAGCCGGGCCCGTGACGCGCGCGATCCTGGTGACGGGGGGCGCCGGCTACATCGGCTCGCGGCTGATCCGCGACATGGCCGCCGACCCGGACTTCGCCGATAGCACCATCCGCGTGCTCGACAATCTCCAGCGCGAGACGACAACCGCCCTGCTCGACCTGCCGGACGGGGGCCGCTACCAGTTCCTGGAAGGCGACATCCTCGACAACGCGGGCATGCGGCGCGCCCTCCAGGATGTGTGGGCGGTGATCCACATGGCGGCTATCGTGCGCACGCCGCTGTCGTTCGGGCCGACCGGCTGGATCGAGCAGGTCAACCACTGGGGTACGGCCAACCTGGTCGAAGCCGCGGCGAGCGCGGGCGTGCGCGCCGTGATCTACACCAGCAGCGCCGCCGTGTACGGCCCGATCGATACCGTGGGCGGCACGCCGTTTCGCGAGGGGGACATCTGCCGCCCGGTGGGGCTGTATGCCGAGAGCAAGCTGCGCGGCGAGCGCCCGGTGCAGGCGGCGGGCGAGCAGGGGCGCCTCCAGCCGGTGATCCTGCGGCTGGCGCCGGTGTTCGGGCTGGCGCCGGCGGTGCGCTTCGACGCGGTGGCGAATCGCTTCGCCTACCTGGCGAGCATCCACCGCCCGCTGACCGTGTACGGCGATGGCCGCCAGGTTCGCCCCCATCTGCACGTCAGCGACGCCAGCCGCGCGATCCGCTTCGCGCTCACCCGGCTGGACGAACTGGCGGGCGGGGTGTTCAACGTCATCGGCGAGAACCTCTCGATTCTGGGGCTGGCCGACGCGCTGCGGTCGCTGCGCCCCGGCGTTGAAGTGCGCTACACCGAGCAGGACGTGCTCACCCACCTGTCCTATGCCATCGACGGCGCGCGGCTCAACGGCCTGGGCTGGTATCCGGAAGTCAGCCTGGAAGCCGGGCTGGCCGAGCTGCTCGATCACATGCGGGGCTTCTCCCCGTTCCGGCCCGGCGCCCTGGCCGCGCTCGACGAGTGATCCCTAGAATCGCGCCTGATCAGGGCGCGCCCAACACATCCTTATTACCCCTTAATCCAAACACAATGCGCGCTTATTGACTTCGCCAATCGAGATATGCTTAAATGAAAGATGCAAGCTTTTGCACGAATTCGGTGTCAAATCGCTGCCGTACCTCTCAGGAGTCCACCTATACAATCAGCCGGATGGTCAGTTCCACGAGGTGATTGAAAGTAATCGGTCGGGATGTGCTAGCACGAAACTAGATTTCTTGCGGGTTGTGTTTCACGCGCCTCCCCTCAGAACAGCGCGGAAATGCACGGCCCACCCTACTTAGATTTGTGGACCGTGCAGCATATCCCGACCGTCCAGTTCGACCAACTTAATACCTTTACCTGGCATCCTGCGGTGATCGGCGTCGCGCCCACGCGACCGGTGCTGTGCTCTGTCCTCCCACCAGCACACCAATCTACCCCCCCGCAGGATGCTGCTCTTGTCTGAGCCCGCCTGCCCCTCCCGCGTTTGATCATCCCCACCCCAGTACGTTAAAATCTCCCGGCTGCATTCCGCCGGAGGGGGCGCTGCGCTGTGAGGTGGAGATGGGTGTCGGGGTATGGGTATCAGGCTAGACTGGCAGGTTGAATCCGAACAGACGCAGATGCGGGCGACCGAAGATCCGGAAGCCCGGCGCCAGCGCCACCGCACCCGGCGGCGTCTGCTCCTGATCATGATCGCGCTCGCCGCTGTGGTCGCGCTGATCATCGCGGCCGTGATCTGGCGGCTGGACTCGGTCGACACCCACTACCGGCAGGATCTGTTGGACACGGTCGAGATCGAAGTCACGGCGCTGCGGCTGGGCGACTTCCCCGGTTATATCGCCATCCAACGCAGCACCGATCCGAATTTCACGCTCGAGCAGAGCCGCGAGTTCGAGGCGTACCAGCAGCTCAAGCAGGCGCACCGCGTCGAGCTGACCGGTGACGTGCTCGATGTGACCATCGACGACCTGCGCGGGCGGGTGGTCCTGCAGGAAACCATCGACGGCGTGCCGTACAAGGTCGTGTGGTTTTACTGGTACTACGAGGATGGCGGCGAGCGCGACCAGCCCGGCTGGCGGCGTGTGCCGGATGACCTGACGTATTTCTGGGGCGAGGATCGCGCGATCGAGCGGGATGGCGTGCGCGTGACGTACCGCGACCTGGACGAAGATCTGGCCACAGCGCTGGCGGAGCGGGTCGAGGGCTGGTGGCGCCGTGGCTGCGCGATCGCCCGCTGCGCCGCGTTCCCGCCGGACCTGCACATCGACATCGTGGCGGCCAGGCCGCCCGCTATCGAGTGGGCCGCCTCGGATCCCTGGACGCTGACCATCACCTCGCCGCTCGTCGATCGCGCGCGGGCGGACGTGCCGATCCCGCCCGACATGGAGCGCGCCATCGCCCGGCAGATTGCCGCGCGGGTGGTCCGGTTCGCGTCGGGCGGCGCCGTCCCGGTCGCATATAGTGACGCCGCGTGGCTGCAAAGCGAGCTGGCCAACTGGCTGGGCGCCTCGCTGCTGGCCGGGGAAGGCGCGCTCGTGTCCGATGCCAGCTTCGTCGGCACGATCATCACCCAATACGGCCCCGACGCGCCGGTGACGATGATCACCGCGCTGGGGGCCAATGCCGCGCTGAACGACGTCCTGGCCGCGGTGACCGGCGTCTCGCTGCCGCTGTTGAGCACCGACCAGATCGACGACCTCAACTGGCGCGGGTTCTTCCAGTGGCGGCTGGACCTCGAAGCGCGGCTGCTCGCCCAACCGGACAGCGGCGGCGCGTTCCTCTCACTGTACGATCAGGAGATCCAGTCCGCCGCCAACGAAGCGGCGCTGCGCATCGAAGACCCGGCCTACGCCGCGCGCCCGGTGCCGCAGGTCGGGACGGTCGCCATCACGCGCGACGAAAACTCGCAGACCTACGCCTACGTCGAGACGGTGCGCGTCGAGAACGGCGTCGAGATCCCCGAGACGATCTTCTGGCGGCTGGCGGGCGGCACCTGGAAGCGGGTCAGCTAGCCCGCGATCGCTTCGATCTGTTCCTCCAGCGCCTCGGCGCCATCCGGGTTGGGCGGCAGCGGCTCGTCGGACTCGGCGGCAGGCAGGATGAATTCTCTCAGCAGGACATGCGGCCAATCCGCGCCCTCACCGAACAGGTTGGCGGTGAATACCACGACCATCGCCCGGTCCGGCACCACGAAGATAGTCTGGCCCGCCAGCCCCTGCGCCGCATAATAGCCGTGTTCGGGATAGATCCACCACTGGTAGCCGTAACCGTGCCCTTCGGGGAAGGTGACGTGCGCCTGCGTGGCGGCGGCAACCCATTCCTCCGAGACGATCTGCTGGTCTTCCCACTGGCCATTGTGCAGGAACAGGTAGCCGAATTTCGCCATATCGCGCGGGAGCATGAGCAGCCCCCACGCCCCGTTGATGATCAGCCGCCGGTCGGTTTCCCACCGGTAGGCGTCGATGCCCAACGGGCCTAACAGCGCCTCGGCAGCCAGGTCGCCGGCATTCGTTCCGGTGGCTTCCTGCACGATCGCCATGAGCGTGTGCGACACGCCGTTGTTGTACAGGAACTCGGTGCCCGGCTGGGCGGCCATCGGGCGGTCGAGCACGAACTGCACCCAGTCGGATTGGGCAGCCATGCGCATTGAGAGCGTATTGTTGGGGTCCGGCCAGTCCAGCCCGGAGCGCATCGTCAGAAGATCGTCGAGCGTCATGGCCTGCTTTTCAGGGCTGAAATTGTCGAACTCGCGATCCGGGAAGAAGTCGAACACGGACTGATCCGTGCCGGAAATGGCGCCGCGATCGAGGGCGATGCCCACCAGCGTCGAGGTCACGCTCTTGGTGACTGAAAAGAGCAGGTGAGGCATCACGGCGTCATAGGGCGGGAAGTAGACCTCGGTCACCAGATAGCCGTTGCGCGTGATCAGCACGCTGTCGAGCGCGATATCCTCCGCCTCGACGACAGCCAGCATTTCGGCCAGCAGCCGCGAGTCGATCCCCTGTTCTTCGGGCGTGGATACCGCCCAGCCGTCCGTCGGCCAGACCGTCGTGGCTTCCTGCGCGGGAGCCGGAGCGACAACGGCCAGCGCGATCCAGAGCGCCAGACCGGCAGCGATCAGCCGCCGGAGTACGGAGCGAGTGGCCATCACATCCTCCTACGAGTACTCGTAAAATCCTTTGCCTGTCTTGCGACCCAGGTATCCCGCCGCGACCATTTTCTTGAGCAGCGGGCAGGGCCGGTATTTGGGATCGCCCAGGCCCTCGTGCAGCACGTTGAGGATGTGCAGCACGACGTCCAGGCCGATGAAGTCGGCCAGCGTGAGCGGCCCCATCGGGTGATTCATGCCGAGCTTCATCACCGTGTCGATCGATTCGGCGGTGCCCACGCCCTCCATCAGCGCGTACATCGCCTCGTTGAGCATGGGGATCAGGATGCGGTTGGTGATAAAGCCGGGATAGTCCGCCGCCTCGACCGGCGTCTTGCCGAGCTTCTCGCTCAGCGCCATGACCGCGTCGAGCGTCTCCTGGCTGGTCGCCAGCCCGCGGATCACCTCGATGAGCTGCATCAGCGGAACCGGGTTCATGAAGTGCATCCCAATCACCTTGTCGGGCCGCTGCGTCGCGGCGGCGATCTCGGTGATCGCGATCGACGACGTGTTGCTCGCCAGGATCGCCTCCGGCGGCGCGATCTCGTCCAGGCGGGCGAAGATGTCCTTCTTCAGCGCCGGGTTCTCGCTGACAGCCTCCACCACCAGATCGGCATCGACCAGCGCGCCCAGGTCCAGCGCGGTCTGGATGTTGTCCTGCCCGGCGCGGCGCTGCTCGTCCGTGATCGTGCCCTTGCTGTGCAGCTTGTCCAGGCTGCGCCCGATCCCCTCCAGCGCCCGGTCGAGCAAGGGTTGCTCCACATCCACCAGCGTGACGCGGAAGCCGTGCGTGGCGCAGACCTGGGCGATGCCGCTGCCCATCGTCCCGGCGCCCACCACGCCGATGTGCCGGATCATGTTCAGGTCCATCATAAACTCTCCTCCAAAATAATCTGTGGCTCAGCGGGCCGCATGACGCGCCTGACTCAAGTGTAGAGGCAACGCGCCGGGCGGGAAAGTCCCTTTTTCGCAGCGGCGCGATCGGCGTTCCACTTGAAGTTCAGGCCCGAAGTCCCGTACAATTCGAATTGACACCTTTGCTGACTCGAATGCTCCCGGAGGAAAACAACATGGGCAAGCGAAGCCTACTCTCATTTGCGGCCGGTTTTGTGATCGTCGCGGTCTGCCTCGGCCTCGGGCTGCAGTCCGGCGGCGCGCTGGCTCAGGGCGGCCCCACGCCAACCCGCAGCCTGGGCGACATCCTCAATCGCACGCCACAGCCGACCGAGCCCGCCACGCCCGAGCCGGTCGAAACGTCCGAGCCGGTCGACGTGCAGGGCACCATCGATACCGAGCTGGCATGGTGGGTGCTCAGTCCCGGCTTTGGCCGGCGCACCGTCGAAAACATGCTGGTCGGTGGCCGCGCGGATGCCGACCTGGGCGGCGACTGCCCTCCAGGGGTGTTCGCGTCGGTGCTGCCCACCACCGAATTCCACTGGGATGCCGCCGGTCCGATCGAGATCACGGCCCGGTCTGAGGATGGCGTGACCCCGGTAGGCGTCGTCATGTGGGACGAGGTCACCGACGAAGGCACGTGGTGGTGCACCATCGAGATGAATCCCACTGCGAACCTGGAATTCACCAACCTGGAGCCGGGCAATTATCCCGTCTGGGTGATCCTGGGCGGCCCGTTCACCACGCTGGTGTCGCTGTCGATCGCGGACGGCTAGCTCAGCCGCAGCAGCAGCCCTTCGTGCGGGCGAATCGCCAGCGCGCCCAGGTCCTGCGACCCGGCCCGGTCCATCCCGGTTGCCAGCAGGATCTCGGCCTGCCTGCCCTGCGCGCCCAGGTCCAGGGTGTGCCCGGCGGCGCTGAAGTTGAGCGCCACCAGCAAGCGCACGCCGTCGCGCTCGCGCGTGTAGGCCAGGATCTCGTCCGGCAGGCCGTCCACGAAGGCGAAGGCTCCCGCGTCGTGCAGAGCCGGCAGCGAGCGGCGCAGCCGCAGCAGCGCCCGCACGGTGTTGAGGTGCGAGCGCGGGTCGTCTTCCTGGGCGGCGACGTTGACCGCCCGGTAATCGTCCGCCACCGGCAGCCAGGGTTCGACGCCCGCTGGGGCGAACCCGGCATTCGGCGACGCGTCCCACTGCATGGGCGTGCGCTCCGGATCGCGGCCCAGGCCCTGGCCCGGCACGCGCAGCCCGTGCGGATCCTGCTCCTTCTCCGGCGGGATCGGCACGTCCTGCATCCCCAGCTCGTCGCCATAGTACCAGGTCGGCGTGCCCCACAGCGTCAACAGCAGCATGGCCGCCGTCCGCGCATTGGCGGGGCCGTAACGGGTGGCGAGGCGGTGCTCGTCGTGACTGCCCAGCACGAAGTTCGGCCAGGCGCCCGGCGGCAGCGCGGCGTAATAGCGCTCGATGGCCTGCCGGAACGACGCGGCCTCCCACGGCAGGGGCAGCAGCGTGAAGTTGAACGGCAGGTGCAGGCCGCGCCCGTTCTCGCCGTAGTAGGGTGCCAGCAGCTTCGGGTCGAGCAGGTACGTCTCGCCGATCCCGGCCCGGTCCGGGTATTCGTCCAGCACGGCGCGCAGATCGGCCACGCGTTTGGGCAGATCGGCGGGCCAGTTGAAGTCGTAGAGGTGCTCCTGCGAATCGAACCCGGCCATGCGGCGCATGATGGACGCGCCCTGCGCGGGCGGGTTGTCGGGCAGGTCGGGGTGCTTGAGCGTGCAGAAGATCACGTCCATGCGCACGCCGTCCACGCCGCGATCCAGCCAGAAGCGGATGACATCGAGCATGGCGCGCTCGACGTCCGGGTTGCGCCAGTCGAGATCGGGCTGTTCTGGCAGGAACGAGTGCAGGTAATACTGGCCGCGCGTCGCGTCCCACCCCCAGGCGCCGCCGCCGAAGAAGCTCAGCCAGTTGTTGGGCGGGCCCCCATCCGGTTTGGCGTCGCGCCAGATATACCAGTCAGCCTTCGGATTGTCGCGCGAGGACCGCGACTCGATGAACCAGGGATGCTGGTCCGACGAGTGGTTCGGCACGTAGTCCATGACGATTTTCAGCCCGCGCGCGTGCGCGGCGTCCACCAGGCGGTCGAACGTCGCCAGGTCGCCGAACAGCGGATCGATGTCCGTGTAGTCGGCCACGTCGTAGCCAAAATCCTTCATGGGCGACGGAAACACCGGCGACAGCCAGATCGCGTCCACGCCCAGCGATGCGACATAGTCCAGCCGGTCGATGATGCCCTGCAGATCGCCGATCCCGTCGCCGCTGCTGTCCATGAAACTGCGCGGGTAGATCTGGTAGATGACGCCGTGCTTCCACCAGACGAACGCGTTCGAACCGGTCATAGGAAGTGCATCCCTTTCGCCACAGGCACACCAGCCAAGTTAGTGTATTCTATATACCATATCGGCCCAGGAAAAGAGAGGTAGCGTATGGCTCAGGCCAAAATTCTGTGGATCTATCGCCGGACCGGGCGCGGCGGCACCGAAGAAGGCGAGCACCAGCTTTCGGCCCTGCTGACCAACGGCTGGTATATCGTCGGCACCTCGACGTCCCTGACCAAAGACGGCACCCCGGTCCTGTGCGTGGTGCTCCAGCACGACTGAGAACAGGCCCATGGATCCCGTACGCGAACGAGAACTGGTCGTCGTGCTCAGCGACCGGATTAGCATCGCGCTGCTGGCGGTCACCTGGGGAGTCCTGCTGGTGGCCGTGACCGTCCTGCTGCAGCGCAACCGGGCTCTGCGCGCCCGCCTGGACGAGTCGTAACCCGCGGCCGGGCGGCGGAGTCTAGCCTTCCGGCACGCGGCGCAGCGTGTCGACGATAGTCTCGATCGCCTCTTCGTAGTGGCCCGTCGCGGATTCGGCCAGCGTCAGCCGCCACACCGCGTAGCGCGCCTCGCCGGTCGGCACCGCGATCACGACCGTCCGCACGGCGTCCGGCGCGCGCTCAGGCGCTAGCGCGAAGGGTACCTGCTGCGGCAGCAGGCCAGTGGCCCGTCGCTGCAGCACGACGTTGCACTCGTCCGCACCATCGCGCCCGACGATCCCCGACTCGAGCGTTTCCTCGCCAGCGCGCGGCACCAGCGCCTCGCCGGAAGTGGCCTGCGCTTCGAGCAGGCGCATCCGGTCGCACACGGTCGCGGGCGCGCCGTCTGGCGCGGTGGGCAGCGGCAGGATTTCCTCGAGCGTCAGCGCCGTCACCAGGCCGTCGCGCTCCAGCGCAGCGCGGTCCGTCTCGACCACGCGCACCGGCGGCACGATCTGCCCGTAGACCGGATCGCGCACCGCCGTGCCAAACGGCGCGTCGACGTGCTCCCATACGCGGCCCTGCTCGTCCGCCGCCGGGAAGTCCGCCTCCAGGCCCGCGCGCGCCTCACGCCATGCGGGGTCGTCCTCGTTGGCGGGCAGCCACGTGTCCGGCACTCTGACCTCGAAGCGGTAGCCAGGCGGCGCGCCCACGCTGAACTCGAGGGTGTGCCCGCTGGTGGCTCCGAACCAGTCGCGCAGCGTGTCCTCCACCGTGCCGGACGCCACCAGAGCGGCTAACGCGCCCAGGCACACAGCGGTGAGCGCCAGCACCGCCAGCGCCCGCAGGATGCGCCGCGCGCGGGACGGGCGGACGCGAGCCACCTCGCCGGTCGCCAGCCTCACGGGCGTGAAGCCGGTTCCACTGGTGCCCCAGGCCCACCCCTCCTGCCGGTTCAGCTCGCCGAGCATCCGCTGCGCGACCGGGTGGCCCGGCGCGAGGCTCAGCGCCTGGTTGACGCAGTGCCGGTATTCCTCGCGATCGTCGGTTGCGGCGGCCAGCCACAGCCAGCCCTCCGCCGGGATCGCTTCGGTGCGGGCGGCCAGCCGCAGATAGGGCAGCGCGTCCAGCTTGCGCCCGGCCTGGGCTAGTTGGATGCCGTGCATCAGGTTTGGGAGCGAAGAAGTCCCCATGCGCTAGATCTCGTCAACGCCCTCCGCCGGATAAGGATCGAACGTATACAGCCAGTCTACCATGTCTGGCATGTCGTACACACCTTTCGGCCACAGGGCGTCGCCCTCGGGCCGGTATTCCCACACGCGCGGGTAGCGCGGCGTGTAGCTGAATGCGCCCACGCTGAACAGGCCCAGCCGCCCGAACGGCTGCCCGCTCTGCGGATAGGGCGCCACGTTCGCGTGCGATGCCAGCCGGGCGTGCCACGCGATCAGGCGCGGCGTCCAGAACAGCAGCGGGTTGAAGGGCGTCCGGCTGCCGAACAACTGCTTGCCATCGGTCACCAGGTGCGTTTCCACGTGCAGGAAGGCGTTGTTGTGCTGGATACTGGTCGAGCCATCGCTGGCGGTGAAGACCGGCCAGCCCGACGTGCCGATGATCTGCCCGGCGCGCACCTCGTCGCCGACGCCCACCAGCGTGCTGGTCGGGTCGCCGGTCAGGTGCCCGTAGCCGACGATCAGGTTGGAGAGCACGCGCGAGCCGTCCGGCTTGCGGAACCGCTCCGGCAGGTAGGGGCGCAGCGCCAGCGACTCGTCTGCGAAGTTGGGCAGGAAGCGAAAGTCGACGATCACGCCGTCCGCCACCGCGATCAGCGGCTGGCCCTCCGGCACGACGAGATCGACGCCGTTGTGCAGGCCGCGCGTCCACTTGTAGTAGACCTGCCAGTTGTGATAGGCGAACGTGTTGGGCCCGAAGCCGCGGAACTCCACGCGGTTGATCTCGTGCGGCGGCTGCGGCTGCACCGGCAGGTACTCGAACGGGTCGGGCAGGCCCAGGTGTTCCTGCAACTGCCAGAACTCGAGATACTGCCGCACCATGGTCTGGTGGGTGAGTAAATCTTCCTGGCGGATCAACTCCTCGCCGCTCAGCGTTTCGACTGTCGCCAGCCGGTCGGCGTCAGCCCCGCGCACGCGCAGCATGTCGCGTACCAGCGCCTGGCGGAAGGCGAGCACCGGCGACGACTCGGCCCAGGCGTTCACGAGCTGGTCATAGGCCGCCGACCGGGCGAAATCGGTCTCCTCGCCGCGGATCCAGGCGGTGGCCAGCTCCGGCTCGTACGCGACCTGCAGCCAGGTGCCATCGCTCCGCCAGGTGACCGCGCTCGCGGTGTGCTGGCTGTGGGGCGGCAGCGTGCCCAGCGGCTCGGTCCGCGCGTCCGGCGTGGCGTAGACATCCGCGCCGCCCAGGCGGGCCGTGACCACCGTATCGAACAGGCGCACCGTATCGCGCGAGGTGTTCACCGCGGTGACGGTCGGGGCGCGCTGAGTCAGGGGGATGCTCTCCCGCGCGGGAGTGGTCAGCGGCAGGGTCGCCTGGAGCGTGTCCGC
>Ga0123329_1004232_pt1 | contig 11378 bp, 11 predicted proteins | sample BioC12SIPDNA_FD_89703 | JGI IMG/M metagenome (GOLD analysis project Ga0123329, IMG submission 89703) | Anaerobic biogas reactor microbial communites from Washington, USA - Biogas_R1_B C12 SIP DNA | ecosystem: Engineered > Bioreactor > Anaerobic > Unclassified | place: Washington, USA | collected... | reverse complement strand
GGCAGCACCAGCGCCTGCCCGACGCTGAGCAGGTCCACATCGGCAAGCCCGTTCGCCCCCTGGATCACGTCGAGCCCGAGGCCATAGCCCTGGGCGATCTCGCTGAGGGTCTCGCCCGCGCTCACCGCGTGCACGATCCAATAAGGCGAGGCGCCCTCCCACGCACTTGGCGGGGGAATCACCAGCGACTGGCCCAGCTGCACGATCGTCGAGTTAGCCAGGTCGTTCTGAAGCTGGATCGCCGCCATCGGCACGCCGTGCGCGAGCGCCAGCCCGAGGAGGGTATCGCCGGACTGCACCGTGACCGTGACGAATTGGGCGGGAGCCACCGTGGGCAAGGCGGGTACTGCAGCCGTGGGCGCCACCCCCAGCGCACCCGGGGCCGCAGTGGCCGTGGGCGCCGGCAACGCGATTGCCGCCGCATCGACCGTCTGAGATGCCTGGAGTGTAGGGCCAATCGCGGCGGAAGGCTCCGCCGTCATCGTCGCCGCCGGAGCGCGGCCTCCGCACCCGGCGAGCACGGTCATCGTGATCAATGCTGCCACGAGCCTTCGCATACCTGCAATGCTACCCGACCCCGCGCTGCAGGCAAGGCCAGCCCTCCCGACTCACCGGCGCATGGTCGGGACTGGAGTCCCGACCTACACCGGAGTTGACAGCACCTACCCACCCGCTATAATCGCCGCGTTGGGGCCTTGCGGCCCATCTCACGCCCAAAGGACACCTATGGCCTCTGCGCTGCGCAACGCCGTTACCACCCACCGCAAAGAGATCACGCGCTTCCTGAAGTTCGCCGTCGTCGGCACGATCGGTGCCGTCGTCGATTTCGGTATCCTCTACCTGCTGCATGCTGTGCTCCAGTGGCCACTCGCACTGGCCAACACCGTCTCCTTCACCTGTGCCGTCATCAGCAACTTCGTCTGGAACCGCTACTGGACCTATCCCGATTCCCGGTCGAAACCCGTGTCGGCCCAGTTGGTCCAGTTCTTCGTCGTCAACGTCGCCGGCTGGGCGATCAACACCGGGATTCTATTGCTGCTCAACGAGCCGCTTACGGCGGTCGCTGCGACGCTCCCGATGGTCGCCGATGCAACACTGGCTCACAAGCTGGGCTACAATGCCGCCAAGGTCATCGCCACCGGCGTGGTGATGTTCTGGAACTTCTTCGTCAACCGCTTCTGGACCTACTCGGACGTGAAGTGATGCGCATCGGCATCGACTATACGGCAGCTGCCCGGCAGGGCGGCGGTATTGGGCGCTGCACACGGGAACTGGTGAGCGCGATCCTCGCCGAACAGACCCCGAACGACTTCACCCTGCTTTCCGGGACCGCCGGACTCGGCGACGCCTGGGCCACCCAGGCCGGACGGCTCCGCGCGCTCGCCGCGCCCGGGCGCCTCACATTGCGCACCGTGCCGCTCACCGACGACTGGATGGCGCGCATCTGGCACCGTCTGCGGATCCAGTTCCGAGCCACCTGGCTCACGGGTCCGGTCGACCACTTCTATGCGCCCGACTTTCTGCTACCCCCGCTGCCGCGCGACACACGGGCCTGGGTCACCATCCACGACCTCTCGTTCCTGCGCCACCCGGAGACCTTTCCCGCGAAACTACGGGCCTATCTGGAGCGCGCTGTGCCTCGCAGCGCAGAGCGTGCCGATGGGATCCTCACCGACTCCGAGGCGACCCGCCGCGACGTGATCGAGCTCCTCGGCGTGGCGCCGGAACGCGTGACGACGGTGCTCCTGGGCGTCTCGGGGGCCTTTACCCCTACAGCAGCGCCTGGGGAGCGCGAGATCCTGCGCGCCAAGTATGGCCTCGGCGACCGGCCCACGGTGTTGGCCGTCGGCACAGTCCAGCCGCGCAAGAACTACGAGCGCCTGATCGAGGCGGTCGACCGCGTTCGCGCGTCACTCGACGTCGACCTGGTGATCGCGGGCAAGCCGGCCTGGCTGTCCGAGTCCGTCCTGGAGGCCGCGGCGACCCGCGACCACGTGCGCATCCTGGGGTTCGTCGACGATGCCGACCTGCCTGCGCTGTACCGGCAGGCGGCGGTCCTGGCCTTCCCGAGCCTGTATGAGGGATTCGGGCTGCCACCGCTGGAGGCTATGGCCTGTGGCACGCCGGTGGTCGCTTCGTCGGCCTCGAGCGTCCCCGAGGCTGTCGGGGACGCGGGGCTGCTCCTCGATCCGCGGGATACCGCGCTGTGGGCCGACGCGCTTAGCACCGTCCTCACCGACGCCGACCTGCGCGCGGACATGGCCGTGCGTGGCCTGGCGCACGCCGCCACCTTCACCTGGACACGCGCCGCCCGCCAGTGGCTGGCGCTGCTCGAAAGCGCGCGGTAGGACTCCTGACGTGCGCCCTCGCAGGGGTTGGTGGCAGACGGAAACCCTCGCAAGGTGCAGAAACCTTGCGAGGGATGCAGAGCGGAACCGGAGGCGGGGCAACGCCCCTGGATCCGAGAAGCCTCTGTGCACGTTCAGGGTTCTGCGCTACCATGAAGCTGAAGCCTGGCGACCAGGAACGAAGTGTCTGCTCTCTGGTCTCTGCAATCTCTGATTCTCGATTCTCTGATTCTGGATTCGCTGATTCTCTCATTCGCTGATTCTCACCCGCTCGTTCTCGAAAGGAGTGACCCTATGGACCCATCCGCAGCCGCCCGCCCGACGATCGCCATCCTTGGCGGGACCGGGGAGCAAGGGCCCGGCCTGGCGATGCGCTGGGCAAGGGCCGGATACCCTGTCATCATCGGCTCGCGCCAGGCGGAGAAGGCCCAGCGCGTCGCCGCTGAACTCAACGAGCGCCTGGGCGCGCCCCTGGTTCAGGGACTGGACAACGCGGCAGCCGCCGCTGCGTGCGATATTGCCGCGATCACCGTACCCTACGAGGCTCAGAACGCGCTCCTCGAAAGCTTGCGCGACGCACTCCAGGGCAAGGTGCTCGTAGACGTCAACGTCGCGCTCAAGCCACCCAAGGTCGCCCGCGTCTTCATCCCGCCCGAGGGTTCCGCCGCCGAGCAGGCCCAGGCCATCCTCGGCGATGGGGTCGCCGTCGTCGGCGCCTTCCAGAACGTCTCCGCCGAGAAGCTCGATGACCTCGCGAACGCCATCGACTGCGATGTCCTCGTGACGGGCGATGACCGGGCCGCCAAGCGCCTGGTGATGGACCTTGCGGAGGCCATCGGGATGCGCGGTATCGACGCCGGGCCCCTTGTCAACGCCAAGGCCGTCGAGGCGATGACCTCGGTCCTGATCGGAATCAACATCCGCTACAAGGTGCATGGCTCCGGCATCCGCATCACGGGGTTGCCCTAGGTCGGTGCCCTGAGGACCCAGTATGCCAGCCCACACCCTCTCCCTCCACGCGCTCCCCGGCATCGGCGAGGTCCGCCCGGGCGATGACCTGATCGTGCTCATCCTTGACGCCCTTCACGCGGCGGATCTCGTGCTCGAAGATGGCGACGTGCTCGTCGTCACCCACAAGATCGTGTCCAAGGCCGAGGGTTGCCTCGTTGACCTGGCCACGGTGACGCCCTCACCCGAAGCGCTTGCGCTGTCGTTCGAGGCCGGCAAAGACCCACGACTCGTTGAGGTGATCCTGCGCGGGTCGCGCGGCGTCGTTCGCCAGCGCCCGGGCACGCTCATCATGGAGACGCGCCACGGCTGGATCTGCGCCAACGCCGGCGTTGATCGCTCGAACGTAGCCGGCGAGGATGGCGAGATCGTCCTGACCCTGCCCGCCGATCCCGACGCCTCGGCCCGCCGCATCCGGGACGCCCTCGTCGCTGCGACCGATGTCGATGTCGCCGTGATCATCTCCGACACGCACGGACGCGCGTGGCGACTGGGTACCGTCAACGTCGCGATCGGCGCCGCGGGGATGCTGCCGATCGCCGATCTGCGCGGGCAGACCGACCGCACCGGCTACACCCTCCGCGTGACAACGGTCGCGCGCGCCGATGAACTTGCAGCGGCTGCGGGCTTGCTGAGTGGCCAGGCCGCCGAGAGCCTGCCCGTCGTTCTGATCCGCGGCGCGACCTACCCGCGCGGCGATGGCCGCGCAACGGACCTGCAACGCCCGGTCGAGAAAGACTTGTTCCGCTAGCAGTCGACCGCAGGGGACTCGCCAGACACGGCGTGACCCCCTTCTGATAAAAAGGAGGCTGACCTATGCCGCAGACCGACCTTCCCAGAGTTGCCCTGTACCTGCAGGACGCGCACCCGATCCGCGATGGGATGCGCTACGCGAAATACGCCGAGGAGCACGGCTTCGAGGCCGTCTGGCAGGCCGAGAGCCGCCTCGTCCGCGATGCCATCGTCCCGATGGCCGCCTTCGCCGCCGTCACCGATCACATCAAGATCGGCTCCGGCGTCATCAACAACTGGACCCGCAACATCGGCCTGCTCGCCGCCACCTTCTTGACGCTCGATGACCTGGCCCCCGGGCGCATCATCTGCGGCATCGGCGCCTGGTGGGACCCGCTTGCGCGCAATGTCGGCATCGAGCGCCGCAAGCCGCTCCTCGCCATGCGCGAGACGATCGAGGTGATGCGTAGGCTCTTGGCACTGGAGCGCGTGACCTTCCACGGCGAGTTCCACCACGTGGACGGCATCGAGCTCGACGTCGTCCACGGGCGCAAGGAACCCCGCAACGTCAAGATCATGATCGGGGCCACCGGCCCCCAGATGATGGAGATGACGGGCGAGATCGCCGACGGCGCCGTCCTCAACTATTGCGTGCCGCCGGAGTACAACGACGAGGCGCTCGAGCAGCTCGAGCGGGGCGCGAAGAAGGCCGGGCGGACGCTCGACGACATCGACCGGCCGCAACTCGTCGTCTGCTCCGTCCACGAGGACCGTGCCGAGGCCATCCGCGGCGCCAAGATGCTGCTCACGCAGTACCTGGCCCAGCAGCCGCATATCGCCAAGGCGAGCGGCGTGGACCCCGCCATCGTCAAGCAGATCCAGTCGATCCTGGGTTGGCCTGCCACCAAGGAGCAGATCGAGCGCGCGATGCACTTCGTGCCCGACGATCTGGTGCTGCGCATTACCGCCACGGGCACGCCCGATGAGGCCCGGGCCAGGGTGATGGAATACGTCAAACGCGGCGCCACCTGCCCGATCCTCTACCCGCTGGGCGATCCGCTGCTCATGATCGACACCTTCGCCACGCGCTGACGCCTCTGCCCCCTCGCAGGGCTTCGGCGCCCTGCGAGGGGTTCTGCTTTCCTTGGTACCCCACCCGGAACCCCTGCGAGGGCGCGCGTCGGAACGCGGCGGTATCCCTCGCAGGGGAGGAGAGCTCTAGCCGCTCGCGTGGACGCGCTCGGGCAGGATCTTGTAGGTGACCCGCGTCTCGTCGGGCGGGCCGCCGTATACGGGCTCGTTCAGGTACTTGAGCGACATCGCGTTGATGACGTCGCGCGCACCTCTTTCCGTGATCTCGACCACCCGCCCCTGGATTGCCAGGTAGCGGTAGGGATTGTCCGGATCGCGCACCTCGATCGCGACCCGCTCGTCGCGGCGCATGTTGCGATCCTTGATCCGTCCCTTGGCGCTGTTGACGATGACATAGGGCGCCTCATAGAGCACCCAGAGCGGCGTCACCTGCGGGCGACCGTCGGTCATCAGCGTCGCCAACGACGCCACCGCCCGCTTCTCGAAGAGATCGATGTGGCTCAGTGGAATGTTCCTGGTCATTTCGTTCGGTCCCTCCCCGTCGAATCTTGCAGTACTCAGCCTTGACCGTAGTATACTCAGGTCACGACTTCCAGGAGGCAACCTATGAACCATCGGGGTCCAGGCGTCGTCGCCTTCCCGGTTCTCGAGACGAGGAGATTGGTGCTCCGCGAGGTGCGCGTGTCGGATGCAGAGGATATCTTCGCCTTCGTCGGCGATCCAGAGTTCGAGAAGTGGAACGGCGGAGGGGTGGACGACGTCGAGACCCTCGCCAGGGAGATCGGCGAGAGTGCCCGCGATGCCAATGGCCAGTGGAAGATCCTGCGTTGGGGTATCACACTCAAGCCCGGCGACACCGTGATCGGCGGGATCTCGCTGCACGCCTGGTCCAGGGAACACAACCGCGCCGAACTCGGCTACGAGGTCTCGCGCCCCTATTGGCGGCAGGGCATCGCCTCTGAAGCGGCCCGTGCCGTGCTTCGCTTCGCCTTCGAGGCGTTACGCCTCCACCGCGTCGAAGCGTTCCCGACGCTGGACAACATCGCCTCGGTGCGGCTGCTCGAGAAGCTGGGATTCACCCGCGAGGGCACCGCACGTGACGTCCTGCTCATGGAAGACGGGCTCTACCACAGCGTAGGGCAGTACTCGATGCTCGACGGCGAGTACCATCGAGGTCGCTAACGTGCCGGAACACGTCGACACGACGCGTCGCAGCCTTCTGAAGGCCACAGCGGCAGCCGGAGGCCTCCTGGCGACCGGAGGCCTCGCCTATGGCCTTCGCGTCCGAGCAGAGGGCCGTGACTACCAGCCCGAGCGCGTGATAGACGTCCTTTCACGTGTCGACCGCCTTGGACCGGACGACCAGGCTCCCAACATCGTCCTGATCGTCGCCGACGACCTGGGCTATGGCGACCTGAGCTGCTACGGGAGCACAGCCATCGAGACGCCACACCTCGACGGGCTCGCCGCGCAGGGCGCGCGGCTGACCGGCTTCTACGCCTGCGCGCCGCTCTGCTCGCCCTCGCGCGCCGCGCTGATGTCGGGACGGTACTCGATCCGCACACACGTCACCGTGCCGCTCTATCCCACGGCCTCGCCCCACGACTTCTTCCTGCGCATGATCGGGGCGCGCCGCTACGGGGTAACCGGCATCCCTGCCGACGAGGTGCTCCTGCCCGAACTCCTCCAGGCGCGCGGCTATCGCACGGGTCTCCTGGGCAAGTGGCACCTGGGCGACCGATCGCCCAGCCTGCCGAACGAGAACGGCTTCGACCTATTCTTCGGCGCCTATTACAGCAACAGCACGCAGCCCTACGCCATCTACCGCAACGGCGAGGTCGAGATCCCCTCCCCCGCCGATCAAGACACGCTGACGCAGCGGCTCACCGCCGAAGCCCTCGCCTTTATCACAGAAAACCAGGCACGCCCCTTCTTCCTCACCTATGCCACGCCCTTCCCCCACGCGCCCCTGCACGCTTCCGAAGAAGCCCGGGGGAAGTCCGCCGGCGGCCTCTACGGCGATGTCGTGCAAGAGATCGACTGGAGCGCGGGCAAGATCCTGGAGGCGCTCGATGCACTCGACCTGGGTTGGAACACCATCGTGATCTTCACCAGCGACAACGGCCCCTGGTGGGAAGGCAGTCCCGGCGGCATGCGGGGACGGAAGAACCTGCCTTTCGAAGGCGGATATCGTGTGCCCTGCCTCGTGCGCTGGCCCGGCATGACATCGCCGGGGCGCGTCCTGAGCGGGCTGAGCGCGAACTTCGACATCCTGCCCACGCTGCTCGCTGCCGCCGGGATTCCCGAGCCCCACGACCGCGCCATCGACGGACGGGACATGCGCCCCCTGCTGACAGGGGAGGTCGACCGCCTCCACGAGACGTTCTACTACTACAAATGGCACCGGCTGCTCGGCGTACGCCACGGCGACTGGAAGTACATGCGCCGCCACTGGACGGACAACGGCGGCTACCCGACCCTCAGCCAGGGGCCGTTCCTGTTCAACCTGGAGACCGACCCTTCCGAGTCCTACAGCATGATCGACTCCGAGCCCGCCATCGCGGCTGAGCTTGGAGCGATGCTCGATGCCTGGGACGAGGCCATCGATCACAACGTCCGCGGCTGGACCACACCCTGAGGAGACCCCCCTTGCGACTCTACCACGATGCAGATGCCCGACCCAACATCCTCGAAGGAAAGGTCATTGCCGTCATCGGCTATGGCAACCAGGGCCGCGCTCAGGCGCTCAACCTGCGTGACAGCGGCCATCAGGTCATCGTCGGGAACCGCGCTGATGCGTATGCGGCCCGCGCCAAGGCGGACCGCTTCGCTGTGCATCCCATTTCCGCGGCGGTGTCGCTGGCGGACATCGTGCTGCTGCTCATTCCCGATGAGGTGATGCCCGAAGTCTTCGCCAGCGAGGTGGCACCCCGGCTGCGCCACAAGTGCGTGCTCGTCTTTGCCAGCGGCTACACCGTGGCCTTCGGTCTGATCACGCCGCCGCTCATCGTGGACGTCATCCTCGTGGCGCCGCGGATGGTCGGTGCGGGCGTGCGGGAGCGCTACGTCGAGGGACGCGGCGCTCCGGCCTTCATTGGGGTCGCTCAGGACGTTTCGGGTCAGGCCCGCGCCTACACGCTCGCGGTCGCGCACGGCATCGGGGCCACGCGTGCCGGCGTCGTGGAGGTCACCTTCGCCCAGGAGGCAGAACTCGACCTCTTCACCGAGCAGTGCTTCGGCCCGGCCTTTGGCCACGTGTTGACGTCGTCCGTGGACCTTCTGCTCACAGAAGGCTATCCCCCCGAGGCGGTCCTGCTCGAGCTCTACATGTCAGGCGAGTTCGCCTACACACTCGAGAAGATCGCCGAGCTCGGCATGGTCGAGCAGGCGACGCTGCACTCGACGACCAGCCAGTACGGGTCGATGTCGCGCGGCATCCGCTTCCAGTTGCCCGAGCTGCGTGAGAAGCTCCGGGAAGGGTTGCGTGAGATCCGGTCGGGTGCCTTCGCCCGCGAATGGGCGGCGGAACAGGCTGAGGGCGCGCCCACGCTGACGATGCTGCGCGAGGCCGCGCGGGAGATGCCGCTGACTGCGCTCGAGTCGGAGCTACGTAAGGAGCTCGGCGCCGCAGCAACGAGTGAACAGCCCGTGACGGTTGAGCCGACTGGCGAGCGCACGCTCGCGCAGCGCCGCCGTCTCATCGCACGTCTGCAGCACCTTGTCAGCCGTATTGCACGCCGGGCCGGGCGCGGTGCGGTGATGGACCCACCTTCGGAGACGGCAGAGGGTCCGACGGCAATGGCGCGTACGGGGGCATCTGAGACGGCGCATCCGCAAGCGCCCCTGTCCGAATCGCTGCGCCCCGAGCCGTCGCCGGCGCTCGGTCGAGCGACCCTCGAGCGCGTGTTGGGGGCCTTCCTGGACGACGCCACAGCCGATCGCGCTCTCCAGGCCTTCGCGCAGGGCCGGTCGATCACAACGGTCTACCGGATGACCGACACCGACCTCGCCTTCTCCCTCCGCTTTGCCGAAGGCAAGGTCGAGGGCGCTCTGGGAGCCCCCGAGGCCGGGGCCGAGGTCGCCCTTTCGATGACAACGGAAACCCTCGACGGTATGCTGTCGGGGCGCTTGAACCCCACCCGGGCAACGCTTGCCGGCGATATCCGCTTCGACGGCGACGCCCGCACAGCGCTCACCGTTCAGCGGGTCCAGAAGGACCTGATCCGGCTCTACAGTGCCGCCCGCACCCGCACAATGGGCTAGCACGCCGACCTCACAGACGTACCGCGCTTCGCCGAAAGGACAACGACGATGGCCACCGTAAAGGACACAGTCCTGGAGTACATCCGTAAGGAGATCGTGCCCGATAGAAGGATCTCCTACGATACCTCGCTCATCTCGCTCGGGTTCACCAACTCGCTCAGGATGGCCGGCGTCAAGAGCTTCCTGGAGACCCACTACCGGATCCGCATTCCCGACGAGATGGCGACTGCGGAAGCCTTTGACTCGGTTGACAGCATCACGCGCCTGCTGGCCAAGTTGGGGGTGCGATAGGCTGGCACCCGACTCGAACGCGCGATCGAACTTGGCGGGCACGCCGTTTGCACCAGCCGTGACCTCGACCCGCCCCGGCACGGTCTGGCAGGCGCCCCCCGAGTCACTCGTCCTGGACCCAGGCGAGGTGCACGTCTGGCGGATCGCTCTCGACGTGCCCGTGCGGTACGTTCAGGCGCTGAGCCCCCTGCTGTCGCCCGACGAAACGACGCGGGCCGAGCGATTTCTGCTCGAGGTGGTCCGAAGCCGGTTCATCGTCGCGCATGGCGCGACCCGGCGGATCCTGAGCCGTTACCTTCACACAGAGCCGGAGGCGATCCGGTTCACGACGAGCGCGCGTGGCAAACCCGCCGTGGTCGCCACTGACGGTGCGCCGCCGGTCCGCTTCAGCCTATCGCACAGCGAGGACCTTGCCCTGTGCGCTGTCGCACGCGATCGAGAGCTCGGGGTAGACATCGAGCGGCTGCGCCCCGTGGCTACCTGGCGTCAGATCGCCGACCGCACCTTCGCCCAAGACGAGATCCAGGCGCTGCGCGCGGTGGACGAAGAGCACGCTGAGGAGGCTTTCCTGCGGTGCTGGACGCGCAAGGAGGCCTACTCGAAGGCGCTGGGCGAGGGCATCACCAGCCGGTGGACGCAGTTCACAGTCTCGCTGGAACCCGACGTGGTCACGATGGTGAGGGATGATGCGCCCGCGGCGCAGGCCCAGGGGCCGTACGCGCTCGTTCCCCTGGCCCCGGGACCCGGTTACGTCGGCGCGCTTGCTGTAGGGGCACCCCTTGTGGGTGCCCTCAGGATCAGCCTCTGGTGCTGGCCTTCGTCGCACCCCTAGTGGGTGCCTCCGCTGTTGGTGCCGGGGCCCTGTTGAGCAGCCCTCTCCGCACGCCACAGCACGACTCCTCCAGCGCGGCGGTCCCCGGCGCCTCGCATCGCAGAGCGTACGAAACGTCCACCGTCTGCCGTAGGGGCACCCCTTGTGGGTGCCCTCGGATCAGCGCCAGTCCGCTCTGGCTGATACCGACTTCCGCTCGAACGAACTCTGTGCTATCATAGAGCTATGGAGATCCGCGCATCAGTCCGACGCGAGCTCCTTCTCATTCTCGTCTGTCTCGCGCTGGCACTCATAGGGAGCACCACAAGCTGTCGATCGCGTCCGGACAGCGGTACGGTCGAGCCGCCAGCCACACTGTCCGCCAGCCTTACGCCAGCCATCTCCCCCTCCCCAACGTTCACGCCTTCGCCGCTGCCATCCGGCACAGCAACACCAAGCCCCAGCCCCCATCCGACAGAGACCCAGTCGGCGGCCTCGCCCACGCCCTCCCCGACACCCTCGCCGACCGCCACACCGTTCCCGACTGCGACCCACCAACCGCCGAGTCCAGCCCCGTCCCCAGCCGTGCCGACCATCCTCAGCTTCACGACGGATGTCGAGTGGGCCAACGCCGGAGATACCGTGACGGTGATGTGGGCCAGCGAGGGCGCCACCAGGGCGGTCATGACCAAGCTGCTTCCAACTGGACAACTCTCATCCACTTACTGGGACGTGGCAACCTCGGGCTCGATGGAGGTTATGATCCCTGCCGAGGAGTCCAACTGGGTCAGCCTGATGCTCTACGTGGAGAATGCGGCGGGCAAGAACGCGAT
>Ga0123329_1004230_pt1 | contig 11380 bp, 2 predicted proteins | sample BioC12SIPDNA_FD_89703 | JGI IMG/M metagenome (GOLD analysis project Ga0123329, IMG submission 89703) | Anaerobic biogas reactor microbial communites from Washington, USA - Biogas_R1_B C12 SIP DNA | ecosystem: Engineered > Bioreactor > Anaerobic > Unclassified | place: Washington, USA | collected... | reverse complement strand
GTGAACGCCGTGGCCATCATCTACGATGAGGCGGACGGCGAGACAGGGCGGACGACGCCGGTCTGCAAGTTCGTGAAGGCTCCCGCGGAGCATGGTTACGGGTTCCTGCCCTTCGAGATGTTCTTCCCCACGAAGACGCCGATCCGGACGGTAGGGGAGCGGATGGGGTTGCCGTTCTGCTACACAGCAGAGAACCTGATCAAGCGGCTCTCGCAGCTGGCCTCGCAGAAGGACACCTACCTGACGCGGCGGATGGACCCGCCCCTCATCACGAAGACGGCGGACGGCCGGGATTTCGAGCCGATGCGGACCGAGGCCGGGATGCACATCCCGCTGGACCTCGAGGAGGATGCGTTCTACCTGGAGCATAAGGCTCCCATGCAGCTGCTGGACGAGCAGATTGCCCTGTACATGGAGGTCACGGAGCGAGGCACGTTGCCCAGGGCCCTGCAGGGGCAGGCTCCCGGCGCGGTGTCGGGCATCACGATGAGCCTCCTCCGGAACCCGACCCTGATGAAGGTAGCCTTCAAACAGGACTCTCTCGAGCGGTGCCTGGAGAACGTGAACGAGAAGATGCTGCGGCTGATCGAAAAGTACGTCCGGGAGCCGATGTACCTCTGGGGAGTGGGAAGCCTGGGGGATGCAATGGAAGTGATGGTAGACCCCGAAATCATCGGGGGCTATTACCGCAACCGGGTGAAGCTCTCGGCCTCGCTACCCTCGGATGATGCGGCGACGGTGAACATGATCTTGTCGCTACTCCAGGGGAAGATCATCTCGGCGGACACGGCGCGGGACGTGGCCCAGCAGACCCTGCACGACCTGTTGCCCCAGAGCCTGACGGACGAGGCCAAGAAAGTCATTGCGGAGTCGATCCTGGCGGAACCGACCTTCACGATGGCCCTGGCCCAGCAGGCGGCGCAGGAAGCGGGCATCCCGTTCCCGATCAACGACCTGATGGCGGGTCGGAACGGGGGTACGCCTCCGGGGAACCCGGAGTACGGGGACCGGGAGATAACCATGCCAGCCCAGACGTTGGCCTCGCAGACGCCCGGGACGCCTGGGGGGAATACGGCTCCCAACATGCAGCAGCGTGTGGGGGAGATGATGGAGCAACTCCCACGGACTGGGGCGACGAGTAAGGCAGTTATCACGCCTGGGAGGCGCTAATGTCGACGTTCAAGGATGCCTTTGAGCAGGTAGGCACCCTTGCCCATGAGGGTGTGGCGGAAGTGACGAAGGGACTGGCGGGCCTCACGAAAAGTGAGGCCCGTCGTTTGACGCCTGCACAGCAGGTGCAGCGTTTTCTGCGGATGTCGGACGACCAGCTGGCCCAGGTGCAGATGAATCTGGGCCCAGAGCAGTGGGAGAGGTATCGGCAGACGATGCTGGGATACATGGAGGAGGGGTACTAATGGCGTATGACCGAGGGGGGTACCAGGATTACCTGGATACGTTCATTCCAGAGGTGCCCACGCGGGGTGCGGGGGACCGACCTCCCGCCCGGGGGAACTGGGGCGGGGGTGGCAAAGAGGACGTGGGGTCCTCGCGGCCGGGGGCCCGGGACCAGGGTGCTACGGATCGTATGAACAAGTTGTACGAGAAGAACAAAGATACGCAGACCAGGGGGCAGGGCAACTGGGGTGGTGGTAACACTACGCCGGAGGATGTTGGGTTGTTCCGACCAGGGATGAACTACCAAGGACGTGATGAGGAGGGTCGCCCTCCGGATCAGGGGGGTCGTCGTCAGGAGCGTCCCGATTTTGTGGTACCCGAATTCCCTCGGAGGCCACTGGAACGCGACTTCTGGGGTCGCGGGGTGAACGCTGAGACGCGTGGTGTGGGCATGAAAAATTGGGACCTCGGGCTGAACTATCCATCTCCGGTGGGAAACCCGTTGAGCGGGTTTCGAGAACTACCCTGGTTCTGGGAGGGCATGGACCCTGTGATGCAAGGCACGGCGGACCCTCCGTTCTGGGAACAGCTGATGCCGCGGACCCGGGCCGAGCAGTACAACTTGTGGGCCGAGATGACTGGGGCGAACTCCAATGTGGATGAGCATGGTAGGACCAGGTCCCAGTTCTACCCATATGATTCGTACGAGGAGTGGGAAGCGGAACAGAACACCTCGGGGTCGTACAGTGCGTCGGGGTATCCGAACCTGAACTGGGTAGAGAAGGAGCGTCCTGAGCTGGCCGCGCCCCAGAGTGGGGGTGGATATACCAACAACTACTACTATCCATCGTACGGGTACGGTGGCGGGGGCGGGTATGCGGATGAGACGCCTGTTCCTGATCCTCTGGGTGAGTTGAACTGGTGGGGTCCGGATGCGTTGTTGCCGATGGTGCGCCCCTGGGGGACGTGGTTGCGGGATTTGATCCAGAAGAACAAGCAGTTCGCTATCCCGACGTTCTGGACGGAACCCGAACTGCCCGAGGGGGAGAGTCCCCTGGAGGTGGCGGAGACGCGGGTCTCCGGGACGCGTACGGATCGACAGTTTTTCAACTCGTTGATGAGCAGATTGGGTCTAGAGTTCACGGATGATGAGTCGGAGACTCAGCGGTGGCAGCGAACGATTGATGCCTTGTTGACCATTCCAGCGAATGATATCACGACGCAGCAGATGCTGAGTAGCTTGCGGTACGACCCAACGAACGGGTGGTACACCGCGGATTTACCCATGATTCAGAACACGATGTATTTGTAAGGAGCGGGTATGGCAAAAGAGGCAGGGGCGGGCGGGGGAGGCAGAACCCCTCCCCCGGAAGAAGAAAGACAACGTACACCGCTTGAGAGGGCGATGGCCGGAGAGCAAGTTCTCTCAGGACGGGACCGGTGGCTGCAGTCTGATCAGGCAGCACGGTGGGCGGCCTATTTTGGGAACGCCGACCAAATGAACAAGCGGCCCAACTTCTTTGCCGAGTTTGGTACTCCGTGGCACCAGCAGGGTGTGGCCAACCCCTGGGAGGACCTGTCCTGGTACGAGGGGCTGGGCATTGAGCAGCCCCAGGCGCAACAGGCGCAACAGCTTCCGGACGTGCCGGATGTCGGGGAGTACCTGGGCTTGGCCCCATTGGGCGTGCGGTACGAGGATGCGCCGGACGGGGGCAGGTATGCGGTGTACGAGACCCAGCCGGGAGTAACCCGGATTGGGGATGGGGAGCTATGGGAACCCCTTGCTGCGGGGATGCTGGAGTATCAGAGGCGGTACGACGAGGACCTGAGCAGCCTGGGGACTTGGGACCTCGTGGAGCGGGCTGCAGGTGAGGCGTTTGGGGGCTACGGCTACTACAAGTGGCAGCAGTTCCAGAACGCCTGGGAGAATATCGCCAAGGGCCGTCCGGTCAAGGGTATCGTGGAAATGCTGGGGGCTGGTCTCGGAGCCGTAGGCACCGGAGTGTTCCAGTTTACGGATGATCTGACCCGGCAAGTGTTCATGTACATTGCGTCACACTCGAGGTACTCTCCGTTCGATCCATCCGTGGATTTGGACCCGGTGACGATGATTGGCCTCTCCGATGTGGAGCGGATGGACGCCATGACGAATCCGCTGCCTTACCAGCTGAGGGCGTTGGAGGAAAGCCGTCAGGCGACGTCGGGTCGCGCTGCGTATCTGCGTGAGCAGATGACGCTGTACGAACCCGAGGATACTGAGATTTTTGGCCATCTGCCTGGGTGGCTGGGTGCGATGGCGGACATCCCTTGGCTCATGAAGAAGGGTATTCAGGTGGGGCAGAATATCGCCGTGGGGGCGATGCAGCTCGTGAACGGGTTTTACGAGATGTTAGTGAACCCCAAGATTGAGCCTCCGTCTCCGGAGTTACTCGAGGTGATGGAGCGGTACAACAACAACCTCGCGACGAGGGCTGAGTACTACGAGGCTCTCATGAAGGAGGTGGGCGTCGAGAGGCTTCGCGCGCCATGGGACGTACTGAACTGGGAGGAAGCTGCCCGAGGCGGCAGTCTTCTGGCCTCGGATGATTGGCACGATCAGTTGCGGTGGAACCTCGCGGCGGGCATGGGCTATAGCCACATCATTGGGGAAGACCCGGAGATGGCCGCGATGTACGAGCGTCTGGTCATTGATGGGGGTATGGACCCCCTGGACGCCAGGAAGTATACGACAAACCCGACTACGGAGATGCTCGGCGAGGTGTTGGCGGGCAATCTGGGCTGGGACGCCGTGTTTGGTCCATTGCAGGCGGCGACGCTGCGCCTGGGTCTGGATGGCCTCAAAGCTACCTTGGGGCTGGGTGCCAAGGCTGTGGGTAAGGTGGTGCCCCGGTTCGTCAAAGAGTTTGCTTTGGCGGAGACGGTGGCGTCCAAGGCGGGCCGAACGGGCCGGGCGATGAGGGAGACCCTGGAGTGGATGGCGTCGGCAATGCCTGGGTCCAGCGCAGATGAGGCTGGAAGCATTCTGCGTAGGGCGCGGGGTGCCCTCGAGGAGGCTGCAAAGGCAGGAAAGGTTACCCGCGAGGGAATCCTAGATGCCCTGCGTGGGGCGCTGCCCCCGCAGATGGCGGATGCCCTGGACGGATACCGGGCGTTCCAAATGTCGGTGGCCCTGACGGACACGGAGGACGTCATCGGGCGTGCGGTAGCCAGGGTCAAGAGCCTGGAGGACCTCCGACATATCCTGCCCGATCTGGCGTATAGGGCCAAGCTGGATGCCATGAAGGAGCAGGCTGGGAGCCTCTCTAAGGTATTGGACAAGTGGGAGAACACTTCCGTGTTCCGGAAGATCAGCAAGCTGCACGGGGTATTCATCGAGCAGTGGCTGTCGGGACGCCCAGGGTGGCACGTGCAGAACGCCATCTCGAACGGGCTGCGGGTGATGATCGGCACGGACTTTAAGGTTCTCCCCTTTGACCAGACCCTGCAGGATAACATGCTGGCGATTTCCGGGTACATGTTGAATCCCGACGAGGCGAAGGCATTCGTCGAGATGATCAAGGGGCTGGACAACCCGATCAAGGCGGTGCTGAAGGGGGATGTCTCCCAGTTTGAAGATTACCTCTCTCAAGCGCGTCGTGTGGTGGAGGGGGGCGCTGTGGGCGCAGGCACCGCAGCGGACGTGGCTGCAGAATCCAACGCATGGCAGATACTGCCCAAGGTAGAGCGACTTCTGGACCGGGCGGGGCGAGTGTTTGACTCCGCGGGTCAGGCCGCTCGGGTGGTGGAGGCCTACGGTGGGGTTGGCGATTTTATCGAAGCGAACTCAAGAATCAAACTGTTTGCCCAGCTGTTCCGCGACCAGATCGGCGCGGGACAGGCACGCCTGCTGGAGGAGTATGCGGATCAGGCGCTGAAGATATTTGGGAACAAGGCTGGAGAGGGAATCCTAGACAAGCTGCGTCACCTGGAAACGTTCACGCCGGACGAAATCCGCAAGGCTATCTATGACATGTTTCCCGAGGGGCAAGAGGTGTTGCGGGTGCGGCAAGCGGGCAAGGCGTTCGAGAAGACGCTGCCCGAGGCGTTCCCGCCGTCGGTTCGGCAGCGGGTGGCGCGCCAGTTGGATGCGCTGTCGTACAAGGGGTACATCACGCCCCAGGAAATCGACAACCTTGCCGTGGACATGGGCAAGGCGTTTGAGGAGGAGCGGGGCACGCTGCTCAAGATGGCCTATCAGGATTGGTTGGAGGCCATGCCGGAACCCAAAGACCCGGATGAGTTGGTTCGCATGCTGTTTGACGGGGCCCAGGGGCCGGACGGGAAGGTGGACCCGGACCTCGTGGTGCAGGGGTTGGAGGACGTGCAGGGGTGGTACTACCGGCAGGAGGCTGTTGCGGAGCTGCGGCGTGACGAGGTGTGGGAGCAGCTGCATGAACTGAAGCGTCAACAGGGAGTTGCCAACAGCAAGGAGGCACGGTTGGCCTTGGAGGGGGAGTACCGGCGTATTCAGGACCAGTTTTTTGGTCAGGAGTACCCGGAGTACTTCTCGGTTCTCAATCAGTGGCGAACCCGGGGCCTTGAGAAGGCTGAGGAGCTGCTGAATGCGTACGCCAAGCAGTTTGGTGACGTCAAGCAGATTACCAAGACGGTGACGCAGACGGTGAACGAGTTTCACCGGGTGGCCCGCCCGGAGGGGTTTGCGGATGAAGGTTGGGTGGTGCGGTTCCCGCACAACCCGGAAGCCCTGGAAGAGTACGCGGGGTACCTCAAGCACGTTCTGCCCGAGTACGGTGAGTTGCAGGGCCGTATCGTGGACGGGATGTGGGAGATACCCATAGGGGATATGACCTCGGCCCAGCGGTTGGCTAACCAGCTCCAAGGGCTGGCGCACGTCATGCCGGAGTTGAGCGATGACGTGAAGAGCATGGATCGGGTGCTGGCTCGAGGGGTGTCCGCACGGTTCGTTGGCCCGCATTGGGCGGAAGTTCGGGACATGGCCAAAGGCCTGCCCTTGACGATGGAGAACCTGGGTGCGGTGGTGGAAAAGCTGCCCGCGCCGCGCAAGGGGTACGTGCGGTTGTACCGGGTGGGCGGAGAGGATGCCGCTGGGGGCGGCATGAAGTCCTTGATGCAGGGGCCTCGCGAGGCCGCAGAGGGTAGGTTCTGGTTTACCCAGGACCTGAAGGCACTGCAGAGAGCAGTGGAGAGCAGCCAGGGCAAGGGGTCGGTCTACTATATCGATGTGCCGTGGCAGAAGATAAGTGACTGGGAAGTGCCGTTCGACCGGCAGGCGTACGAAGCGGCCCTGGGCAAGGTATCGGATGATCAGGCCGCGGCCGCGCAGCGGGCGGCGGCGCGGGTAGAGGCCCGCAAGGCCGAGTTTGAGGCGGAAGGCATCAAGACGCCTCCGGGGATGCCCAAGGCTCCGGGGGAACCTGCCCCGGTGCAGAAGCTGACGCCAGAGCAGATTGCCGAGGTGCGGGACATCCCGCGGGTCGAGGTGCCGCAGAACGTAGCGCGGGGTGGGGTGAGGCTGGACTTTGAGGGGCCCGAGGGGGTCAGGTTCACGGACACGCCCCCGGCAGCGACGGAAGCGGCAAAGCAAGCGTTCGATGCGCCGCAGACGAGTATGCATGCTTGGGAACAGTCCCGGGCGGACCACATCAAGGGGTTGGCGTACTCGGAGGAAAGCGCCCGGGAGTTTGGCCGCGGTGTGGACGCCCAGCGGGTGCGAACCAACGTGGCACGGCACCCGGAGGTGTACGGGCCGGTAAAGCGTGCTGCGTTGCGGATGGACCCGACGTCGGAGCGGTTGATGGAGGAGTTGGGCCAGCAGTGGGTGGACCAGCTCGGCGGGCCGCACGCCGTGGACTATGCCCTCCAAGAGGCGCGGAAGCGCATCGGCACGGACTTTCGGTGGTCGGTTCGGTTTGATCCGACCTTTGATCCTTTGGCGGATCGGCACTTTAAGGGGGTGCTAGACGCCCTGGCGCGGGGCGAGACGGTACCCAACAACGTGGTGGACGAGTACCGGTTGGCCCTCGGTCGCACCGGGTTTGAGGACTATGTCGATCAGGCCACGTTCGAGTATCTGGCCAAGACTGGGTTACCGGATGGCGTGAACAGTGTAGACGACATCGCCGCATGGCGGGGCCGCGAGGACGGTGCCCGGGACGTGGTGTCCACGGACCCCAAGGACGCCCTGGAGAGAAGCCTGGAGAGTACCAAGCAGCTGCGAGACACGCTCCAGGAAAAACTGGATGAAGCCCAAAAGCGCCTAGATGAGTACAACACCGATCCGGCGCGGGCCCAGCCAACTGTCCCGCGGGCGACGAACGAAGAGCGGGTGGCAGCGGAGGAGGCGCTAAAGCATGCCGAGGCGAGGGTGGCTCGGGCGCAAAACGATCTAAACGATCTGGCGGGTGGATGGGATGCGCGGCGGGCGGTGAAGCCCGATGACTTGGACGACGACATGTGGGACCAAGTCATGGAGGACGCACGGACCAACGCCGAGAAGGCTCTGTTCGAAGCGAAGGCTGAGGCAGAGGCGGCGCGGAAGCATCTCCAGGAGCTGGAGGGTCGTGGGCGGGTACAAGCGGCCACGAGCGGGCGTGACGCGGAACAGAGACGCCTGCGGACCGCGGTCGAGGACGCGCAAGCGCTAGTTGACGAGCAGGAGAATAACCTTGCCCGTATCGAGGGGGAACTCGACGCTCTGAGCAGGGGGGGTTTGGGGGAGTACCCTTCACCCTCTCCAGAGGTTACCCGGCAGGGTTCCCTGGTGGAAGTGGACGAGAGCGAAGTAGGTTTCCTGGTGCATGGCGGCATGGACCAGCAGGAGGCCATGCAGTATGTGGCCGAGCGAACCGAGCGGGCCATCGTGGAGACGATGGAGAGGCAGAAGGGGGCCGGATGGACTTTGGCCGTTATGGTGAAGCGGGTCGATGGGGACGACGCCTCCCAGGTGGCCTACGACAACGTGGAAAAGTATCTGGAGAGTGTGGGTAAGGTCCGGCGCGGTAGCGACGGGCTGTCATTCCGCGTGTTTGCCGGAGACCAAGCCCACGCCCAGCGGGTAATGGCCCGGGTTCGGGAGATGGCAGGGGAGTACCTGCAGCCGGTGCGCTTTGACGAGTGGCACGTGGGTATGCGGGACTTTGACGGCATCACCGGCCGGGTGACCAACCCGGCAGGGACGCCCATCACGTTGGACGACCTCGTGAAGAGTGGGGCGTGGGAGCGACCTCCGACGACGATGAATGTGCGGCGTCGGATGGGGGACCCGCTGGCTCCGAGGGTGGAGACAGCTGCCCCAGCGGGCGCTGTGGATGCTATCGACGGTGCGGAGGCTCTGGACACCGGTGCCGCAGCGCAAGCAGCGCCCAGCCAAGGTGCCAGTATTCCCTTCATGATAACGCGGGGGCAGAAGCGGGCCCTGGGGGCGCTAGGGTACACGGCGGAAGAAGTGTCCAAGATGACGCCGCAGGAAGCGCACAACATCTTGCAGCAGGCCGCGGCGAATGCGCCATTGGATATGTCGCCAGAGGCCGCGGGCGGCAGGAACCTGGACCTGTTCTCGACGCCATCCCATCGGGAGGGTATCGCGTTCAGCGAGTCGCAGCGGGCGGAAATTCAGCGGTTGATCGATAACGGCGAGGAGGAAGCCGCGCAGCGGTTGGCGGACCGGTTCCATGCGGAGAACAGCCGGTGGCTGGACAGGTCGTACCATGAGTTCTTCCGGGGGACACCGGAGAACTGGAACACCTCCCGGCGCACGGTCGAGCAGACTATGGACATCAGGGTTCCGACCGGAGTGTTCGACGAGCTAAAGCGTGCGCTGGAGCAGTACCATCAGGTACGGGTGAACAAGTACAGCCGGTTCGGGGAAGAGTACTTTGACATCATCGACACGTTCAAAAGTGTGGACGAGCGGCAGGCACGCTGGGCAATGGTGGAGGCCAGCGTGCGGGGTGAGTACAAGATCAAGGCCGCGGAAGCGGATGAGCAGCTGGACCTCGCGCTGGGCCGGTTGAACACCTGGATGCGGGACACCTTTGGTTCGGCGCACAGCCTCCGCAAGGACTACAAGCTGTTTGAGAAGAGCTTCGAGGAGATGTTCGGCATCGAGCATTTGGCCCGGGACATCGACAACAGGTTGGAGCCGTTAAAGGAGGCCGGGAGGGATTGGATCAAGGCCATCCGGGAAGAGCGGTTGCTGGCCTCGGAGGACGTAGCGTTTGGTAGTGACACCATCAAGAACGCCCGCGAGTTTGCGGACACGCTGGGGCGTGCAGCCCAGACGATGATTGGGGACGTGCGGACGAACGTGGTGCAGCAAGTGAACGACATCATGATCGACTACCACACGACGAACAATCTGGATCGACTGTTGGGCAACTTTGGGCCCTTTATCAAGTACCACCGGCAGAACCTGCCGAGCTGGGCGACGGTGCTGTCGAACAGGCCGCGGTGGGTTATGAACGGTGCCCGGTTCCGACGCTACGTGGAACACGTGAACAGGGACCTGCCGGATAGACACCGGTACACCGTCCCCATTCCTTTCTCTCGAGCGGTATGTGAGACCCTGGGTCTCAACAACATGGAGCTGCGGTTTGACCCGATGGCCCTGTTGGGGCTGATGAGCAGTGTGCCAGGAAGCACTGCGCTGGAGAGTCAGAAGCTGCAGGAAATGCTGGTGTCCCAGGACCCGGACAAGGAATTGCTCTGGGAACTGGGGGCGCAGTTCGGGTTGGGGTTTTGGCCCGAGGTGGAGTGGATGTTAGATATGACCGGGATGCTGGGGGGCTCCCACATGGCCCGGAATGCCTTTGGGCATTGGTTGCCGGTGTACCAGTATGTGGCGAATCAGGTGACTGGTGGGAATGCAGTGAACTGGGAGGCAGAGGTCCGGAATCGGGCTATCAACCTCCTGAACCACATCACGGATGGAGAGCGTCCGTACAAGACGCCGGACATGTTCTTGCAGTGGATGAAGGGGCGTCTCGCGGTGGATGAAGTGTACGAGTACACCCCGGAGCAGATTGAGGCTGGGGAGTATACGCCGAATCCGGACGAGCGGCTCAAGAAGGCGCTGATCCTGAACATGGTAAAGGCCATCGTGGGGAATAGCACCGGGATATATCCCAGTGAGTTGTCCGACGCCGAAGCGATGGCTGGCTTGGAGCGGGAAATCCACCGCGCCCAGGTGGCTGCGTTGGGGCCCGGGCAGCAGGCCCGGGACCTGACCACCGCATGGTACAAGGAGGACCCGAGACGACAGCTGTATCAAACGGAGTGGTACGGTAAGAACCCGTTTGATGCCACGGTAAGCGGACAGCTCGGCCAGCAGGTGAACTCGCTGCAGCAGGAGTATACGGGCGAGTACTACAAGCGCGTGGAGGAGTTGGATCAGCGGTACTATGGGGACGGCACGACGCTGGGCCGGTTTGGCGAGGCGTTCAAGGCGGCTCCGGGTATCGAGGGCATCACGTTCGCAGTGGCGGATGAGATGCGCCGGGAGAAGGCTGCGATTGAGGCGGAACTGACGGCAGAGCTGAATAGGGACATCCTGCGGGCCTGGAATGACCTGCAGGGCCAGTACGGTGAGGACCCCACGCTACGGAAGCTGTGGGAGGAGGGGTACGAGTTTGAGATATATCTCGCCCCGCAAATCACGCCGGAAGAGCGAGAGCAGCTGGCGAACTATCAGGCGATGCACCCGGAGGATGACGAGGGCTACATAACGATGGCCAGGAGTTTTTTCCAGGCCGCGGAGCAGCGCGAGGGGAAAAAGGCCACCATCTCCGTGCCACCCCTCAAGGATGGCATGACGCTGGATTTGTCCTGGTCGCGGCATAACCGCACCGAGGATGAAATCATGGCCAAGGAGGTGGAGGAAGTCCTCTGGGAGTTGTCTCGAAAGCAGCCCAAGTACGGGGACTATGAGGATTGGGACGCGTACAGCGAGGCCAAGCGGGATTGGGCT
>Ga0123329_1004228_pt1 | contig 11387 bp, 9 predicted proteins | sample BioC12SIPDNA_FD_89703 | JGI IMG/M metagenome (GOLD analysis project Ga0123329, IMG submission 89703) | Anaerobic biogas reactor microbial communites from Washington, USA - Biogas_R1_B C12 SIP DNA | ecosystem: Engineered > Bioreactor > Anaerobic > Unclassified | place: Washington, USA | collected... | reverse complement strand
TCAGGAGCATCCCCGCATCGGTGCCCGCTTGGTGAATAGCTTTCGGCTCTTTAGCGAGGGCCAAGACCTGATTCTGCACCACCATGAGGATTATGGTGGCGGTGGCTATCCCGATGGCCTTCGTGGCGATGCGATTCCCCTGGGCAGCCGGGTCCTCCGCGTCGCCGACGCCTTTGACGCCATGACCTCGCGGCGAGTCTATCGTGATGCCCTGCCCGTGAGCGTCGCTGTAAAAGAGCTGCGGGATAACGCTGGATTGCAGTTCGACCCCGCAATCGTAGATGCCATGCTCGAACTGGTCGATGGTTCTCCTGACGGCTCACCGTGGATCCAGAGGACGATCGAGGAGAATGCCGCCTCATGATCTTTGTCCTCTGCGTCCTGATCAGCGTCGTCGCGTCGCTGGCCGACGGCCGCGATTTGCTGCCGCTCTCTCGTGTGAGCTTTCGTTGGGGTTGGCTGATTCCATTGTCCTTGGCTCTGCAGCTGCTGCTCTTTTCCGGTATTTGGGCGCGTCTGCCCCACGCTGACGCCATCTGGTCGCCTGCGTATCTGCTCAGCATGGTGCTCGTCGGTCTCTTTTGCGGGCTGAATTGGCGGGTGCCGGGCATTCCCCTGCTGACGCTAGGGCTCTTGCTTAACGGCGCGGCCATCGTGGCCAACGGCGGTGCTATGCCGGCGTCCATGGACGCTTTGCGCCTGGCGGGCCTGGCATCTACCCCTGAGGAGGTGGCCGCCGCCGTCGGCAGCAACTCGGTTCTGGCTGCGCCGGGCACGCCGCTCTGGTTCCTGGGAGACATCTGGGCCATCCCCGAAGGGTTGCCCTTTGCTAACGTGTTCAGCGCTGGCGATGTCGTGCTCGGGCTGGGCGGCGCCTGGTTTGTCTTTGCCAACAGCGCGCCCGGAGATCGCCCCTAGCGCTATCCCTTCGCATCGTTGACCATTTCTTGGAGCGGCCCCTCCCCGTGCCTATAATGGCTAGGCTATGCATGAGCTATCGGTGACCGAGAGCATCCTCGATATCGTTTGTCGCCACGCCACCGACGCCGGCGCCCAGCGGGTGAAGCGCATCAATCTGGTCATCGGCGATTTGGCCAGCATCGTCGACGACAGCGTGCAGTTCTACTTTGATTTTCTGAGCGAGGATACCTGCGCTCGCGGTGCCGAGCTGGTTTTTGAGCGCATACCGACCCGGCTGGCCTGTCGCACCTGTGGCCATGGCTGGCTGCCCGATACGGGCGACTGGACCTGCCCCCGTTGCGGAGCGGTTGGGGCGCAGGTGGTGGCGGGCAAAGAGTTTTACGTAGATAGCATCGAGGTGGAGTAACCCCATGTCTACACGGCACGTACCAGTGGTCGAGCGCATCTTTCGCGCCAACGAAGGGGTGGCCGCGGAGGTTCGCGCGTTGTGCCGGCAGCATCAGGTTGCCTTGGTGAACATCATGGCGTCACCCGGCGCCGGCAAGACGACCTTTTTGCTGGCCACGGCTCACCGCCTGGCCGATCGCGTCCGTATCGGCGTCATCGAGGGCGATGTGGCCTCTAGCGTGGATTCGGACCGTGTGCGCGCCGAGGGCTTTCCGGCAGTGCAGATTAACACCGGCGGAGGCTGCCATCTGGATGCCCGCCAGGTGCGCGGCGCCCTTGACGAGCTTGACCTGGACGCGCTAGACCTGATTCTGGTTGAGAATGTTGGCAACCTGGTTTGCCCAGTGGGGTTCGATCTTGGCGAGACGTTGCGCATCGCCCTTTCAAGCGTGCCCGAGGGCTGGGACAAGCCGATCAAGTACCCGGCCATCTTTGAGCGCGTCGACGCGGTGGTCCTGAACAAGATCGATCTGCTGCCATACCTGCCCTTTGATGAGCCCCAGTTCCGTCGGCTAGTGGCAGGCCTGAATCCCCATGCGCCGATCCTGTCGGTCTCCTCGACCGATGGGTCTGGCATGGACGAGTGGACCACATGGCTCGGCGACCAGCTCCCCAAGTGACGGCGCCCGGCGCAGCATGGCGCATCGCGGTCAAGGGCATCGTTCAGGGCGTCGGCTTTCGCCCCACCGTGTACCGCCTGGCGGACGAACACCAGGTCCGTGGCTGGATCCGCAACACCAGCTGGGGCGTGGAAATCCATGCCGAGGCTGATGACGGCGCGCTGGATGCCTTCCGCGCTGCCCTGACCGCGGAGGCTCCTCCTCTAGCCCATATCGAGAGCATCGTCGCCGAGTCGACGGCTTACGAAGGCCACGACGCCTTTGCCATCCTCAAGAGCGAGGCCCAGCCGGGAGCCTATCAACTGGTCTCGCCTGACGTGGCGACCTGCCCCGACTGCCTGCGGGAGCTGTTCGATCCCAGCGACCGCCGCTATCGTTACCCATTCACCAACTGCACCAACTGCGGACCCCGCTTCACGATCATCCGCGATGTGCCCTATGATCGGCCCAATACGACCATGGGGCCTTTCCAGATGTGCCCGGACTGCCAGTCCGAGTATGATGATCCCTTGGATCGCCGCTTTCACGCCCAGCCCAACGCCTGCCCCGTGTGCGGCCCGCAATTGCAGCTGCTGGGCGCTGACGGCTCGGTTGTGGCCGAGCGCGACGTTGCCCTGGTGCAGGCGGCGGAACGTCTCCTGCTTGGCGAGGTCGTGGCCATCAAGGGCCTAGGCGGGATGCAGCTTGCTTGCGATGCCACCAACGCCATCGCCGTCGCGCGGCTGCGCGAGCGCAAGCGCCGCCCTGGAAAGCCGCTCGCCATCATGTGCAGCGACCTGGCGGCGGCCCGCGCCCTCGTCCAGATCAACGCGGAAGAGGAACGCCTGCTCACGTCGGTGGCGGCGCCCATCGTGTTGCTCGAGCGCCTAGCCGGCGGGCGAGTAGCCCCCAACGCGGCGCCTGATACGCGTCTGCTGGGCGTGATGTTGCCCTACACACCCCTGCATCACCTGCTCCTGCGCGAGGTGGACGTGCCCTTGGTCATGACCAGCGGCAATCTCAGCGAGGAGCCTTTGGCCCGTGACAACGACGAGGCGCTGGAGCGGCTGGGTGCCATCGCCGATTGGTTCCTGCTGCACGATCGTGGGGTCCATTCTCGTTGTGACGACAGCGTCTGGTTCGTGCCGGCCGTTGGACCGCCCCAGCCGGTCAGGCGGGCTCGCGGCTATGCGCCCTTTCCGGTGAACCTTGGTTTTTCGACCAGGCCCACCCTCGGCACGGGCGCCGAGCTCAAGAACACCATCTGCCTGACGCGGGAGGACCACGCGTTTCTGAGCCAACACATCGGCGACATGGACAACCTTGAGACCCAGGGCTACTTTTCCGAGGTGATTGGGCTTTTTCAGAGCCTGTTTCACGTGCAACCCGAGGTCGTCGCTTGTGATATGCATCCCGACTATGCCGCGTCGCGCTATGCGCGCGGGCTCGCTGGCGTGGATCGCGTCGAGGTGCAACACCATCATGCCCACCTGGCCGCTTGCCTGGCCGATGCTGGCTGCGACGAGCCCGCCTTGGGCATCATCCTGGACGGCACCGGCTATGGCTTGGATGGGCGCATCTGGGGGGGCGAGTTCTTGCTGGGAGATCGCCGCGGGTTCGCGCGGCTCGCCCATCTCGAGTATCTCCCCATGCCCGGCGGCGACGCAGCGGTGCTGAACCCGTACCGTTTGGCATGGGCGTACCTCGACCATCTCCAGGCCGAGGAGCGCGGTGACGCCGATGACGGCGAACGCGCTCTGTTGCGCCGCATGGTCGTCCAGGGGGTCAACACGCCCTGGACCTCGTCGGCCGGACGCCTCTTCGATGCCGTATCGGCGCTGCTGGGTGTTCGCAGCCGGGTGACCTACGAGGCTGAGGCTGCCATCGCCCTGGAAATGCTGGCCGAGGCTGATCCCGCGGGCGTCGTCTATCCCTACGAGGTGCGGGAGACGGGCGCACCGCTCACCTGGGGGCGGGCGCCGGCGCACCGTGGCCCAGCGCTAGAGATCCTGCTCAAGCCGCTGTTTGAGGCGTTGGTGGCCGATCAAGAGGCTGGTACCCCGACGGGTATCATCTCACATCGTTTCCATCGCACCCTGGCTGCCTGGGCCGCGGATCTGGCTGTGCGGATTGCCAGCGAGGCCGGAATCGATCGTGTCGCCCTGAGTGGCGGCTGTTTCCAAAATCACCTGTTACTACGGCTTAACATTCAGGCTCTACAGGCCCGTGGGCTCACCGTGCTGGTGCATCGCCAGGTGCCCTGCAACGACGGCGGGCTGTCGCTGGGCCAGGTAGCCGTGGCGCAGAGCGTTGCAGGAGGGGCATGATGTGTCTTGCGGTGCCAATGCGGATCGAGAGCATCGAAGGGACCCAGGCATTGGTGGATATGGGCGGCTTGCGACGGGAGATCAGCCTGGTGCTGACGCCCGACGCGCAGGTGGGCGACTATGTGCTGATCCATACCGGTTTCGCCATCAGCGTCCTCGATGAGCAAGAGGCACAGGAGACCCTGGCCCTTTTCGCCGAGCTCGAGGAGGCCAGCCGCGAGATGGACGCCAGCCAAGGTCGCGAGTCGTGAACCAAGGCTTTCGCGCGCAGGCCTTTCGCGACCCGGCCGCGGCGCAGCGGCTGATCGACGCCGCCAAGGGCGCCGCGCGCAAGCCCATTGCCATCATGGAGTTTTGCGGCGGCCACACCCATGCCATTATGCGGTACGGCCTGCGCGATGCCTTGGCGCCCGAGATCCGCTTGCTCTCGGGGCCGGGCTGTCCCGTCTGCGTTACCGATGACAGTGACATCGATCTCGCCATCGCCCTTGGCAAGCACCCCGACATCACTGTTGCCACCTTTGGCGACATGGTCCGCGTGCCCGGCACCGGCGGAAGCCTGGCCGACGCTCGCGCCCAAGGCGCCTCGGTCGAGATCGTCTACTCGGCGTTGGATGCCCTCGACCTGGCCCGGGCCCACCCAGACACGAACGTGGTCATGCTGGGCATTGGGTTCGAGACCACCGCGCCCACCATCGCCGCGGCGGTCCGGGCGGCCGCGGAAGAGGGGTTGACCAACTTTTTCCTGTTGTCGCTCCACAAGACCACCCCCCCGGCCATGCGGGCCATTCTGGATGGTGGCGAGGTGCACGTGGATGGCGTCCTCGGCCCCGGCCATGTTACGGCCATCACCGGCGCCGACGCTTGGCACTTTTTGCCCGTAGAGTACGGCGTGCCGTGTGCCGTCTCCGGGTTCGAGCCGCTGGATATCCTCCTATCGGTGCGAGATCTGGCCGTCGCGATGACCGAGCGGCGCCCCGCCGTCATCAATGCCTATCGTCGCGGCGTCACCGCAGGCGGGAATGCGGTGGCGCGGCAACTTATGGCTGAGGTGTTCCGATCCAGTGATGCTCGTTGGCGAGGCCTGGGGGTGATCCCAGCCAGTGGGCTTGACCTGGCCCCGGCTTACGCTGCCTATGACGCGCGGCATCGCTTTTCCGTCGAAGCGGCGGTATCCGCTGGGCCAAGCGCGGAGGCGCGTGGGTGCCGCTGCGGCGACGTGTTGCGGGGCGTGATCGCGCCGCCCGAGTGCCCCCTCTTTGGGCGAGCCTGCACGCCGACCAGGCCCATCGGTCCGTGCATGGTGTCTGCCGAGGGTGCTTGTGCGGCTCATTATCGCTATGGAAGGAGCCTCTCCTGATGGGCGCTACCGTGCTGCTGGCTCACGGCAGTGGCGGGCTCATGGCCCGCGAGCTGCTAGAAGGTCTATTCCTCCGCCATCTGGGCGATAGCGAGTTGCACGCTCTCGAGGACGCCGCTGTGCTGGATCCCGTCGATGGCCGGCTGGCCCTGACGACCGATTCGTACGTGGTGCAGCCCCTCTTTTTCCCAGGTGGTGATATCGGCAAGCTGGCGGTCTGCGGCACGGTAAACGATCTTGCCATGCGTGGGGCTGTGCCGCTCTACCTCACCGTGGGATTCATCCTCGAAGAAGGGCTGCCGATGGATGATCTGGAGCGCGTGGTTGCCTCCTTGGCCGCCACCGCCCGTGAAGCCGACGTCCGGATTGTGGCTGGCGATACCAAGGTGGTGGGGCGCGGCGCGGCAGACCGCCTCTTTGTCAATACTGCCGGCGCGGGCATCGTCCCGCCGGGGATTCAGATATCGGCGCGTAACGCCCGGCCGGGCGATCAGGTGCTCGTCAACGGTGCGGTAGGGGATCATGGACTGGCCATCATGACCCAGCGTCATGGCCTGCGCTTTGAGAGTCCCATCCAGAGCGACTGTGCCCCTCTCTCGGGGCTGGTGCAAGCCATGCTGACGGCATGTCCCAGCGTACACGTGCTCCGCGACGCCACCCGTGGCGGGCTAGCGGCGGTGCTCAACGAGATCGCGGGGCAATCACGGGTGGGCATCACGGTCCATGAGGGGGCCATCGTCATCCATGAGGCCGTAGCGGCGGCCTGCGAGGTGCTGGGACTGGATCCGCTCTATGCGGCTAACGAGGGCAAGCTAGTGGCCATCGTTCCGGGCGATGCTGCGACGACGGTACTCGATGTTATGCGCGCCCACCCCTTGGGGGCCGAGGCGGCCATCATCGGCGAAATCGAGACAGCCCACCCCGGCGCTGTGGTCCTGCGCACCGCGTTCGGCACCCAGCGACTGCTGGATATGCCAGCGGGGGAGTTGCTCCCCCGCATCTGCTAGCTCTACGGTTGTGATGGCAGCCTGCTAGGGCATGGCCGCGATGATAGCGTCGGCCATCTCCTGGGTACCTACGGCCGTGGGGTCGTACCGATCGGCCTTCATGTCATAGGTGACGTGTGTTCCCTCGGCGATCACCCGACGGATGCCCTCTTCCACGCGATCGGCGGCCTCGGTCTCGCCCAGATAGCGCAGCATCAGCACCGCGCTCTGGATGGTGGCCGTGGGGTTGACCTTGTTCTGGCCGGCGTACTTGGGCGCCGAGCCATGCACCGGCTCGAACACGGCGATGCCATCGCCGATATTGGCCCCCGGCGCTACGCCCAGCCCACCCACCAAGCCCGACGCCAGGTCACTGACAATGTCGCCAAACAGGTTTGGCAGCACCAGCACGTCGTACTCTTCCGGTCGCTGTACCAGCTGCATGCACATGTTGTCAACGATCCGGTCGTTAAAGGCGATATCGGGGTACTCGCTGGCGACCTTGCGCGCCGCCTCCAGGAAGAGGCCGTCGGTCAGCTTTAGGATATTGGCCTTGTGGACGGCCGTCACTTGCCGGCGCCCGTTCTCGCGTGCGTACTCAAAGGCAAAGCGCACCACCCGCTCGCTGCCGCGCCGGGTGATGATGCGGATAGCCTCGGCCGCCTCGCCGGCGATGACGTCATGCTCGATGCCTACATAGAGCCCCTCGGTGTTCTCGCGGACGATGACCAGGTCCACGTCCGAGAACGCCGAGCGCACTCCAGGAAAGCTCTTGGCCGGGCGGAGGTTGGCGTAGAGATCCAGCGCCTTGCGGATGGCGACATTGACGCTGCGAAAGCCGCTGCCGATCGGCGTGGTGATGGGGCCCTTGATGCCCACGCGGTTGCGACGCACGGACTCGAGCACGTGCTCTGGCAGCGGCGTGCCGTGCTCGGCCATGGCCATTTCGCCGGCTTGCTGCACATCCCACTCTACCGCTACACCGGTGGCCTCCACCACGCGACGCATGGCCTCGGTGACGTCCGGCCCGGTGCCGTCTCCAGGAATCAGGGTGATGGTATAGCTCATGGCGGACTCTCCTATCTGCTAACCCGCATTGCGGATGGCGTTCAACAATCCTCCGGCCACCAACACCTGGCGCTCGCGCTCTGAGAGCTCACAACGCACGGTGATAGTAGCGCCGCTGGTCAGGTTCTCCAGCGTCAATGGTTGGCCCTGCGCGATGGCGCCTCGTGTGCCGGCCAACCGCAACTCATCGCCTTGGGAGATCAGGCCATAGTCGGCCGGATCGGCAAAGGTGAGCGGGGCGATGCCAAAGTTGATCAGGTTGGCGCGATGGATGCGCGCCAGGCTCTTGGCCACGACGGCCTGCACCCCCAGGTACATCGGCACCAGCGCGGCATGCTCGCGGCTGGACCCCTGCCCATAGTTCTCGCCCGCTGCCAGAATGCCCCGGCCGGCGGCCTTGGCGCGCTCCGGAAAGGTCGGGTCGAGGCGCGTTAGTACAAAGGCGCTGAGGGCGGGCACGTTGGAGCGGAACGGCAGGATCTCGGCTCCGGCCGGCATGATGTCGTCGGTGGTCACATTGTCGCCCATCACCAGCAACGCCGGTGCCACGATGGTATCGGACAACGGGCCGCGGCTCGGCAACGGTTGGATGTTCGGTCCCCTGACGACCTCGATGCTACTCCCATCCTCAGGCGGAAGCACGACCATGTTGTCGTCCGCTACGTAGCGCTCGGGAGCGGCGACGGCAGGCGGTTCGCCGAGCTTCCGTGGATCTGTCAGGGTGCCCGTCAGGGCGGCGGCTGCGCACACCTCGACGCCGGCCAGGAACACTTGGGCGTCGGGCGTGCCGCTGCGCCCCTTGAAGTTGCGGTTAAAGCTGCGCACCGATACGGCGCCGCTGGCGGGCGCCTGGCCCATGCCCAAGCATGGGCCGCAGGCCGACTCGAGGATGCGGGCGCCGGCTGCGACCAGGTCGGCTAGAGCGCCGCTCCGGGCGATCATCGTCAGCGCCTGCTTGCTGCCAGGGCTCACCGTGAGCGACACGTCGGGGTGAACCGTCTCGCCTCGCAAGATGGCGGCGACCGTCTCTAGATCGGCCACGGACGAGTTGGTGCAGCTACCCACACACACCTGGGATACCGGCTGGCCCGCCAGGGCGCTCACAGGCAGAACATTGTCTGGGCTGTGAGGCTGCGCCACTAGCGGCTCCAGAGCGCTCAGGTCCACGTCGATCACGCGATCGTATGCTGCGTCCGGGTCGGCGCTCAGCGAGCGCCAGTCACCCTCTCGCCCCTGGGCCGCCAGGAAGAGCCGCGTCCGTTCGTCGCTGGGGAATAGCGACGACGTGGCGCCCAGCTCGGCGCCCATGTTGGTGATGGTGGCCCGCTGGGGTATATCCAGGCTGGCCACGCCGGGGCCGCCATACTCGAACACCTTACCTAGACCGCCCTTGACGCTCAGCTCCCGCAAGAGATGGAGGATGACATCCTTGGCCGAGACCCATGCCGGCAGCGCGCCGGTCAGATGCACCAGGACGACCTCGGGCATCTTGACATAGAACGGGCGCCCGGCCATGACGGCGGCCACGTCCAGCCCCCCCGCCCCAATGGCCAGGGCGCCGAGGCCGCCGTTGGTAGGGGTGTGGCTATCAGAGCCAAGCAGCGTCTTGCCCGGGATGCCGAACCGCTCCAGGTGCACCTGGTGGCAGATCCCGTTGCCCGGCCGCGAGAAGACGATCCCGTACCGCGCCGCCACCGACTGCAGATAGCGGTGGTCGTCGGCGTTGCGGAAATCGCCCTGCATCATATTGTGGTCCGCATAGCTCACCGAGAGCTCGGTTCGCACGCGGGGGATGCCCATGGCTTCAAACTGGAGGTACGCCATCGTACCGGTGGCGTCCTGGGTCAAGGTTTGGTCCATGCGCAGACCGATCTCCTGGCCCGGCACCATCTCGCCAGAGACGAGATGCTCCTTGATGATTTTCTGCGTCAGATTGTTGCCCATGGCCTCCCTCCGAACTGAGTCTGGGTCGCTAGAAGCGCCTGGCCTCAGGCGCCAGGCACTCTATTATGCTGCAGGGCTGAGTTACGAGCAAACAGCGCCCGCCTTAGGCGAGCGGTTCCTCCAGAAGGTTCAGCCGCGTCACGGAACCATCCGGGGCCAGTGCCACTGTCCAGATCTCGTGGGGCTCCACGGCAAAGCGCCAGCGCTGCCCCAGCGCTTCTGAGGTCAGCATGACCTCCGATGGCTGGCCAGCGCACTCGTAGCCGCGCACAACCAGACCGCCGTCCTCGCCGAGCTTGACCACGGCGGTGACGGCGCTCGCTGATGCTGCCTCCAGCAAGGAGAAAGACGTGGCTTCGCCGTCCTGTGCCTCGGCTTGCACAGCTACCAACGGCTCGTGCCAGGCCGAGGCCTCGCGGTCGGGTAGGACCGAACGCCAACCGCCCACGTGCGGGATCAACTGCAGCCGCAGATGGTGCTCGCCCTGGTCGATATAGTGGTAACGCACGCCCGGCATCACCTCGCGTGGGTCGTGGAAGGCATAGATGGGGCTGCGCAATAAGCTCAGCCGCAGCTCGTTCTCGCACGCGTCATAGCCGTACAGCCCATCGTTGATCAGGCACAGGCCGGTCGGCGTACCATCAGTGTCCTTGCCCTCCAGATCCACCCAGGCCTGGGTCGGCTCCTCTTCGCAGGTCGTCGCGCGGCACACGTGGCCGTACGGCGCTGAGGAGGTGACGCTGTGATCCGCGCCCGCCGCCACGAAAGCCAGTTTGAGCATCTTGTGCTGCTCATGCCAGTCGATGTTGAGGTCGATATCGAGGCAGCGGGCTCCCGTCGTCAGTGAGACGTCCATGATGATGCGCGAGCTACCCCACACCATCTGCGAGCGTAGCGTCGAGCGGATCGGCCCGCGCTCGACCAGACGGAGCGGCTCCTCTGCGGCAAAGCTTCCTGCCACCTCGGTAAAGGCGGGGATGTCGTGGCTCCAGGTGTCGCTGCGATCCTCTATCACCAGCGGCAGCGCCGAGAGTCCGCCCAGCATCTCACGTCCTGACGCCAGGTCGGTGATGCTGGCCAGGGCGCCGCTCTCTGGGTCCAGCCGCACGCGCAGGTGCTCGTTGGCGATTCCGTCGGCAGTCGGCGCGAGTAGATTCTGAGCCAGCTCGTCCGGATCCGCGGGATCGGTGTTCAGGCTGGGATAGAGAACCTTGGCGCCCATGGGGGGAATCTCTGCCAGTACGTCTACTTCGGCGATGTAGACATTATCGTCAAAGGTGACCCCCGCCATCTGGCATGGCAACGCGTTGCCCTCGCCATCGGTGACTTTGGGGTCGCGCGGGATGCCGCGCCCCTGACGATCCTGGCGCCAGCCGCCTACGGGGATGCTCAGGCGCACCACCTCCCGTCGCGGCCAGGGGAGCGTGTTCCAGGCGGCATAGGCATGCTCGGCTGAGCGCACCTCCAGCTTGGCGCCCAACGCGTTCATGGCGTCGGTCGCAATCTGGTGCAGCGTCTGGCGGCCCTGCTCATAGGTGGCCCAGACGTCCTCGTAGGCGCGGCGAATGCTGGTGCCGGCCAGAATGTCGTGGAACTGGTTGAACAGCGTCCCCTCCCAGACCGCGTCGATCTCGGCCTGGGCACTGGGCAGCCCTGCCAGCAACGTGGCTAACGATGCTAGGCGCTCGGCCTGCATGGCGGCATGCTCGGCGCGACGGTTCTCTTGCTTGGAGCG
>Ga0123329_1004221_pt1 | contig 11399 bp, 9 predicted proteins | sample BioC12SIPDNA_FD_89703 | JGI IMG/M metagenome (GOLD analysis project Ga0123329, IMG submission 89703) | Anaerobic biogas reactor microbial communites from Washington, USA - Biogas_R1_B C12 SIP DNA | ecosystem: Engineered > Bioreactor > Anaerobic > Unclassified | place: Washington, USA | collected... | reverse complement strand
GATCAGGTCGTTAGGCCACTTGATGCCGGCAAAAGGCCGCTCTTCCTGCGCGTCGACCAGCAGGTTAAGACCCTGTGCGGTGCAAAGCCCCGCAAACAGCGTGGCGCTGGCCATCTCACGCGCATCGGCCTCGGGGCGCAGGAGCAGCGAGCATGTCAGATTGAGATCGGCCTGTGAGACCCACGTGTATCCGCGTCGGCCGCGACCCGCGGTCTGGTAACGGGCGATGAAAAGGCTCCTGCCTGGAGCGCCGGCCGCCGCGGCCCGCTTGGCCATCTCGTTTGTGGAATCCGTCTCGTCGACGATTTCAACAGCCTGGATATAGTCGGCCAGTCCGTGCGCCGCCAGGGCATCTGACAGCGTCTTTGCACTCAGGATGTCCGCCTCGCGGATCAGCTGGTACCCCCGGTTCGTCCTGGCCTCGATCTGGTGCCCGTCGCGGCGCAGCTGTCCGACATGTTTCCAGACTGCCGAACGCGAGATGCCGATCCGGTCGCTGATCTCGTTTCCGGACACAGAACCCGGATTTTCTTTCAGTATGGCAAGGATCTTGTTCTTCACGACGTCCTCCCGCTGCAGATTGGGGCGCGGTGCGCCCGTCTTGTTCAGGCAAAAAAATAGTTTGACAGGCTAAAAAAATAAGTGCCATGTCCGCCTCTTTCCATTATACTGTAACTAAGGGACTGTTCATCAATAAGCAGCTCTATAGGTTCTCCGAGAGATTGACCAGACTCGTCAATCTCTCGAAGAAAAGAGCTGCTAATTTCTTAACAATCCCTAAGACCATCCAATCAGATGAGGGGGCATGGGCCAAGCACATGATCAAACGCCGTTATGATGTTGTCTTCACGGTCATGCGACCGTTTTTTCGTCTCTACACCCGCCTGGCTTACGCCTACCGGGCTTTGCCGGCACCGATTCTGCCCAAAGGCGAGCCAGCTCTGATCCTGTCGAATCACAACGCCGCGCTGGATCCCTTCTTCCTGGCCCTCAGCTTCAGGCGGCCGATTTTTTTCGTGGCCAGCGACCACATTTTCCGTCTGGGCCTGGTCAGCCGCATCATCCGTTACCTCGTCGCGCCGATCCCGATCGTCAAGTCGCAGATGGATCTGCGCACCTTGCGCCAAATCCGCGAAACGATTCGTGACGGCGGCCTGGTCGGCCTGTTCCCCGAGGGCAACCGCTCGTTCCACGGCAGGACCATGTTCATCCCCCCGTCGACCGGGAAGCTGGTCAAGCAGCTCGGCTGCACCGTCCTGCTCTACCGGCTTGACGGCGGCTACCTGACATCGCCGCGCTGGGCCATAAGACGCCGCAAGGGCTTTTTGCAAGGTCAGGTGGTGCGGCGGATCGACCCGGCCGAACTGGCCAGATTATCGCCGGACGAGATATTCCGGATCATGAGCGAAGCACTGGATGTCGACGCATTCGCCTGGCAGCGGAAAAAAAAGATCCCTTACAAGGGGCGATTGCTCGCCGAAGGTTTGGAGCGGACCTTGTTTGTCTGCCCCAAGTGCCGCGGCCTGGCGACGCTGACCGGACGCAAAGACCTTTTTTCCTGCGCGTGCGGCCTATCGGTCCGCTACACGACGCTGGGCTTTTTTTCGCCTTGCGACGACTGGTCGCGCCTGCAGGAAGAAAACGGTACCTTTCTGGACAATGTGTCGGCTTGGGACACTTGGCAGCGCGCCGAGCTTCCCGGCATTCTGTTTGCCCCTGGTGCTGCTTCGGAGCAGGCCTGTCTGCAGGATGCGAAGCAAAAGCTGGTCAGCACCGAACGCGCCAGCCGGTCTCACGTCCTCGCCAGCGGAAACTTGCAGCTCTTTCGCGACCAGCTGGTCTTTGACAGCACGGACGGGCAACCGAAGCGTGCGTTCCCGCTCCTGTCGATCAGCCGGATGATCGTCCATGGACCGCAGACGCTCCAGTTCACCACGCGAGACAACCAGGTCTGGGAGGTCCGGTCGAAAACCGTCCGCTCCGCCTACAAATACCTGTTGGTTTTTCAGCTGCTGCAGCAACATCTGAAGGGAGAACCTTATGGATTTTTCGGCATCTAACACCGCCCTATGGCATACCCTGATCCAGTTGGGCCTGATCGGCCTTGTCATGCTGACCGGCAACCTGATGCGGCGCAAGATCAAGCCGCTGCGGCTGTCGCTGCTGCCGACTGCGGTCATCGGCGGTTTCATCGCGCTCTTTTTGCGCCAGATGGGCTACCTGCCCTTCGACAAGCCGTTTCTAGAGAGCCTGACTTACCACATGACGGCGATCGGCTTCATCGCCCTGGGCCTCAGAGCCCCGGCGCGCAGCGAGCGCAACGCCAGTCGGGAACAGGCGCGGGACGGTGTCAACAGCGGCGCTTTCATCGTCAGCAATTACCTGATCCAGGGCATGATCGGCATCCTGGTCATGTTTTTCCTCAGCGCGACCCTGATGCCGGACCTGTTCAAAGCCGGCGGTTTGATCCTGCCGATGGGCTTCGGCCAGGGGCCCGGCCAAGCGTTCAATGTCGGCAACACCTACGAACAGGCGCACGGCTTTGCCGGCGGTGCGTCGTTCGGCCTGGCGGTCGCCGCGACGGGCATGCTCTGGGCCTGCATCGGCGGCATCATCTACCTGAACATCCTGGCACGCAAAAAGAAAAAGACCGTCAGCAACGCCGAACAAGTCCAGATTGACCATGCTCAGGAACCGGTTGCCGACGAAGGTGAGATCCCGCTGACCGAAGCCGTCGATAAGTTCACCATCCAGGTCGCGCTCGTGCTTTTGGTCTACCTGGCCACCTACCTGGCCGCACGCGGACTGAGCCAGCTGTTTACCCTGCCTGCCCTGGCCGGGCTGCAAAAATCGATCGTCCCTTTAATCTGGGGCTTCAATTTCCTGATCGGGTCCTCTTTGGCGCTGGGCTTGAGGGGCGTGTTAGCCGGGCTGCGCCGGACGCGCCTGATGAACCGGAAATACACCAACAACTACATGCTCAACCGCATCTCCGGCTCGGCGTTTGACATCATGATCTTTGCCAGCATCTGCGCGATCGACATCACCGATCTGAGCCGTCTCTGGGTTCCTTTTTTGGTCATGACGACCGTCGGCGGGTTCGTGACCTTGTTCTACATCCGCTGGATGTCGCGCCGGCTTTATCCCGGCTACCCGCTGGAAGGCATGCTGGCGATATACGGCATGATGACCGGCACCGTCAGCACCGGCATCCTGCTGCTGCGTGAAGTCGATCCGTCGTTTCGCACGCCAGCCGCCAACAACCTGGTCATCGGCAGTTCGATGGCCATCGTCCTGGGCTTCCCGATGCTGCTGATGGTCGGCCTTGCGCCGCGTTCCGACAGCATGCTCTGGATCACGCTGGCGATCTGCGCCGCCTATACGCTGGTTTTGGTCGCCTTTATGCTGCGCCGGCAATGGTTCGGCAAGCGGAAAGCCTGATCGTTCAGTCCAGGCTTTCCATCTCCAGGCGGAGATGGAACTGCCACGTGTCATAGGGCTTGATGATCTGGTCGTAGCCGGCCAGAAGTTCCTGTTCCCGGCCCCTGATCCGGCTGGTGCTCGGTTCGATGCCCAGGGCGTAGTCGCCGGATTTCATTGATTTCCACTGGACCAGCCAGGGCAGTTCGCTGCGCTGCCAGGTCAGCGAGGCAGCCATGCGCAAATCCGATCGGACGAGGCGCACGGTTTCCTCCGGTTCGCTGCCAGGCAGCGGGAGATGGAAAAAGACCTGTTCCGGACAGCCGTCGACCGGATCGCTGATCAGGTCGTGTTCGGCCAGTCCGCCTGCCGCCGCTTCGGTGCGGGGAATCACCTCGCCGGGCGCGAACTGCAGCTGCAGCTCAGGACCCAAAAACGGATGGCCGAAATTAAAGTGATACAGCAAAAACATCGGTTCCGGCTCAGCCGCTTCGTTCTGCACGGTGTCCTCCCAATGAATGGAAGCGCCGAATAGCGGCAAAGTCAACTTGCGCCTCAGGACCAGGTTATGGCCAAAGAGCGCGGATTCGCGCATCTGGCCGGTCAGGGTCAATGTGCCTGCTTCGGGATCGAGCTGGATGCCGACCTGTTCGGCAGGCATGGCGCCGATCTGGCCATGAACCGGGTGAACCTCGCCGTCGTGTTCACAGGAGGGACCGGTGTTTCTCAGTCCGCAGGTCGCCAGCATGCCGCCCGGCCAGCTGGACGCGAACGCGTCGCAGCCAGGCATCACGCGGCCGCTGAGCAGACCATTCTTGCTGGCAAAGCCGATGTTGACGCCCTTGTAGCGAAGCTCGTACAGGTCGAGCGCACGGCTCTCCAGGAACAGTGCCTGCAGGCCGCCGGCTGTCTTTACGTCGATCAGGCGCATCTGGTCGCCGCCGCCCTCGCTCAACTGCAGGCGGCGCACGCTGTAAAGCTGGTCCGTTGATCCCGTGTAGCGCTTCTGGTCCCGATAGCTGAGCGGTTGAACGGGCCGGCCCATCTCAGGCCACCTCGATCGTGATGGAGGCGATCTTCTGCGCGACAACCGGCCGGTCCTGCCGGCCGGTTTCAACGGAGGCGATCCGGTCGACGACGTCGAGGCCTTCGACGACGCGCCCGAACGCCGCGTACTGGCCGTCGAGATGCGGCGCGTCCCGGTGCATGATAAAGAACTGCGATCCGGCGGAATCCGGATGCATGGCGCGGGCCATGGAAATGACGCCGCGCTTGTGGCAGATCGTGTTGGCGACCCCGTTCGCCGAGAACTCGCCCTTGATCTGGTAGCCCGGCCCACCCATGCCGGTTCCGTCCGGGCAGCCGCCCTGGATCATGAAGCCGGGGATGACCCGGTGAAAGATCAGGCCGTTATAAAACCCGCTTTGCGCCAGCTTGACAAAATTGTCCGTGGTCAGCGGCGCCTGCGCGCGGTCCAGCTCGAGGACAATTCTGCCGCCCTCCTCCATGGTCAGGATCGCTTTGGTCTGCGTGGGGTTTCCCTCTTGTTGTGTTGACATCGTTCGTCCTTTCCGCCTGGATGACCAGGCTGGCGTATTGATGCGGCGCTGCCTGGCAGATCCTAGATCAGCTGCTTGTTGGCGTGGAGCAGCGCGTCCTTGATGTCCCAGAGCTTCTGGGACAAATCGACATAGTATTCCTGGGGGTTTTCGAAACGCTTCAGGGAGTCCCAAAGCAGGTCGATCTCATGGGCACAGTAGTTGCGGGTCGTCTCGATCGGCACCCGCTCGTAGACCAGCTTGCCCTGGACGAAGACAGGCTCGAGCAGCCGGCGGGCCCGAAATCCGGTCACCAGCTTGCGCTTCCAGGTGTGCAGCGGGTCGAACAGCTCATAGGGCTTATTCTCATCGATGGTTTCATCGGCCAGTGTAATCAGGTCGGCGATCGCCTTGCCGGTCGCCAGGTCATAGAAGCGCCAGACATCCTTGCTGCACGGATTGGTGATCTTGCCGGCATTCTCGGAGAATTTCATGCGCGGCAGCACCTGGCCGTCTTTCTCGATCGCGGCCAGCTTGTAAACGCCGCCGAAAACCGGTTCGTTGCGCGAGGTGATCAGGCGTTCGCCGACACCGAAGGCATCGACGGCCGCGCCCTGGCCGATCAGGTCGCGGATGATGTATTCGTCGAGCGCGTTGCTGACCGTGATGCGGCAGTCCGAAAGACCCGCGCGGTCCAGCATCTCCCGGGCCCGGACGGTCAGGTAGGTGAGGTCGCCGCTGTCGATACGGATCCCTTTCAGGCGGTGCCCTGCCGGCTCCAGCACGTCCTTGGCGGCCCGGATGGCGTTCGGGATGCCTGATTTCAGGACATTGTAGGTGTCAACCAGCAGGACGGTGCTGTCCGGGAACGAACGGGCGTAGGCGCAAAACGCGTCGTATTCCGACTCGAAGGCCTGGACCCAGCTGTGGGCCATCGTGCCGACAAGCGGAACCCCGAAGTGCTCGCCGCTGATTGTGCAGGACGTGCCGCTGACGCCGGCGATGTAGGCTGCGCGCGAGCCGAGCACGGCGGCGTCATAGCCCTGCGCCCGGCGTGCGCCGAACTCGAAGACCGGCCGGCCCTGGGCGGCACGCACGATGCGGGATGTCTTGGTGGCAATCAGGCTCTGGTGGTTGATCGTGACCAGCAGCATGGTCTCGATCATCTGAGCCTGGATCAGGGGGCCGCGCACCTTGACGATCGGCTCGTTGGGAAAGATCGGCGTCCCCTCCGGAATCGCCCAGATGTCGCAGGCAAATTTGAAATGGCGCAGGTAATCAAGGAAACGGTCGTCGAACATACCGGTCGACGCCAGGTAGTCGAGGTTCTCTTCGGTAAACTGGAGCGTCTTCAAATAGTCGATCATCTGCTCGACGCCGGCCATGATCGCATAACCGCCGTCCTCCGGGATCGACCGGAAAAACAGGTCGAACCAGGCGATGGTGTCGGCCATGCCATGTTCCAGATACCCTTTGGACATGGTCAGCTCGTAAAAATCGGTCAGCATGCTCATGTTGGTTCTGTCATTCCAGCGCAACGTGTACATCCCATTCACCTTCTTCTTTAACCGGATCCCGCCAGGAGCCGAATACGGCCGGCTGGTACAGGACGTGCTCGAGGCACAATCCTTCGGGCGGCATGGTTCTCCCGGCGCGGCGCCGGTCACCTGATTCCATGATAGCAGTGATTTCCTCGCCTGTCAGCTTACCCGAGGCAACCGCCAGAAGCGTGCCGGCCAGGATGCGGATCATGTGGTACAAAAAGCCGTCTCCCTGGACGTACAGGGTGAGCATAGGTCCCCGGGTCAACAGGCGCAGCGCCTGGATGGTGCGCGTTGTTGTGAGGGCGGGGCTGCCGGCATCGCAGAACGCGCGAAAATCGTGCCGACCCAACAGCAGGGGCAGGGCGGCAGCCATCGCGTCGAGATCGAGCCGTCCCGGGACATGGGAGCAGGTCCGGCGCAGGATGGCCGGCCGGGCGGCCGGGCGATAGATGCTGTAGCTGTAGATCTTGCCGCGGGCATCGCGTCGCGCGTTGAAGTCATCCGGCACAACCGCCGCGGCCTGGACGCTGATGTCCGGCGGGAGGACGCTGTTCAGGGCCAGCGGCCACCGGTCCGTCGGGATTCTGGACGACGTATGAAAGCTGCTCACATGACCTTTGGCATGCACGCCGGCGTCTGTCCGGCTGCATCCGACAAGCCGGGGTTCTTCGCGAGTCAGCTGCCGGATCGCGTCGCGCAGCACCGCCTGCACCGTCCGCTGATGAGACTGGATTTGCCATCCAGAAAAAGCGCTGCCGTCATATTCCGTCAGCAAAGCCAGGTTTTTGCCGGTTGTATCCGCCATCGCGAAAGCTTGCCGGCGCTCAGCCGGCCAAACCCTCCCGCAGACAGCTGGCAGCCATCATGGCCGCGCCGATGATGCCGGCGTCGTTGCCCATTTCGGCGAGCACGATGCGGGGCTGCGGTACGCCGCGTCCCAGGTAGGAGCGCTCAATGGCTTTCTCGCGTACGGGGACGAGCAGCGCGTCGCCTTCGTTGCAGACACCGCCGCCGATGGCGATGACTTCAGGCATGAAGCAGTTGATCACATTGGCCAGACCTTCGGCCAGCATCTCGATGTAGTCGTCAACCACCGCGGTCGCGGCCGCGTCGCCCTGCCGCATCCCGATAAAGGCGGTCCGGCCATCAGCCTTGCCATCGTTCTCTGCGATCAGGCGGTTGAGCAGGGATTTTGGGTTCTCACGGGCCGCCCGTTCGGTTTCACGGATCAGGCCGGTGGCTGAGGCGTAGGACTCGAAGCAGCCGCGGCGGCCGCAAGTGCAAGCTTCGCCGCCGGCCTTGATCACCATGTGGCCGATTTCGCAGCCGGCATTGTTGAAACCGCTGTAAATCTGGTCGTTGACAACGACACCGCCGCCGACGCCGGTCCCCAGGGTAATGGTGACCGAATGGCGCGTGCCGCGCGCCGCGCCGGCGACGCTTTCGGCCAGCGCCGCGACATTGGCGTCGTTGTCGATAAAGACAGGCAGATCGTAGACCGTGTGGATCACCTGGCGCATCGGAGCATCGTCAAACGGCAGATTGTTGGCGTAAATCAAGGTGCCGGCAACATTGTTGGGCGTTCCCGGCGCGCCGATCCCGATCGCCAGGATATCTTTGGCGGGAACGCCGGCATCCTGGGCGACTTGTTTGGCCAAAAGCCCCATGTCGCGGATGATGTCGGTCTGTGCACGTTCGGTGCGGGTCTTGATGCTGCTCTTGCAGATCAGGGAACCCTGTTCGTCGACGACACCCGCCTTGATGTTCGTGCCGCCCAGATCGATACCCACATAATACTTCATCTTGCAGTCCTCCTGGTTCGCCCGGCCATCGCTAGCGCGGCCAGATCGTCGTTGCCCTCCATTATAGACCAGGCGGGAACGGCAGTTCAAGCATCAGGCAAAGGAAATCAGGATCAGCCTTAGAGGTACTGGACGAGCAGAATGGCCGAGCAGCCGGCGGCCAGCAAGCAGGAAAAAACGATGTCCATGGGTGTGTAGCGCATGACCTTGAGGCGGGTTCGTCCTTCGCCGCCGCGGTAGCAGCGGGCTTCCATCGCGATCGCCAGTTCCTCGGCCCGCTTGAACGCGCTGACAAACAGCGGGATCAAAACCGACACCAGCCCCCTGGCTTTGGCGATCAGGCCGCCGGTGTCGTAATCCGCCCCGCGCGAGGACTGGGCTTTCATGATCTTTTCGGTCTCTTCGAGCAAAGTAGGGACAAAACGCAAGGCGATGGACATCATCATGGCCATCTCATGCGCCGGGAAACCGATCCGGCGCAACGGGTTCAGCAGATGCTCGATGGCGTCCGCCACCAGGATCGGCGTCGTGGTCAAGGTTAAAAACAACGTGGTGCTGATGATCAAAAGCATCAGGCGGATCGCCATGCGCACCGCGGTCTCAAGACCCTGTTCGGAAATCGTAACCGGCCCGACGGTCAGCAGCTCGTCGCCCTTGATCGTGAGCAGGTTGATCACAAAGGCGAAAATCAAGATGAACAGGATCGGCTTCAGGCTGCCGAGAATGTGGCGCATGGGCACCTGCGAGAGCAGCATCAGGACCAGGGTCGTAAGGCCTAAAAGCAGCATGGGCAGCGGTTCCTGAACCAAAAAGATGATGACCATGTAAAAAAAGGACAGGAGAATCTTGGCCCGGGGATCGAGCCGGTGCAGCAAGGATGTGCCGGGATAGTAGCGGCCGAGGGAGATTTGCTTGAGCATCGCCTACACCGTCCTTTCCGCACAAAATGCCGGGTTCAGGCCGGCCGCTGCAATGCGCAGCGCCGCCTCTTCCGGCTTGAAGCAGTGCCAGTCCAGGGCAGGCAGGGCATCGCTCAGGGACTTCAGAAACGCAGTTGTGCGCGGCAGCGACAAACCCGCGAGCGCAAGCTCCTCTTCCTGACTGAACACGTCCGCGGTCTTGCCGAAAGCATGGACGCGGCCCTGGCGAAGAACCAGGACACGGTCGGCAAGGCGGGCGATGTCCTCCATGCTGTGTGAAACGAGGATCACGGTGACCCCCATGCGGCGCAGCTGTGCGGCATAATCGAGGATCTCGTCACGGCCTGCGGGGTCAAGGCCGGCCGCCGGTTCATCCAGAATCAGGATCTCCGGCTCCATAGCCAGGACGCCGGCGATCGCGGCGCGGCGCTTTTGCCCGCCGGACAGTTCAAAGGGAGAACGTTCCAGTTCCTCGTCCTGCAGGCCGACGATGCGGGCCGCTTTGAGCACGCGGGGCTCGATTTTGGCCATGTCCAGACCCATTCGCTTCGGACCGAAGGCGATGTCCTGGAAGACCGTCTCTTCGAAGAGCTGGTGTTCGGGATACTGGAAAAGCAGGCCGACCCGCTGGCGGATTTTCTTGATGTCCGCATTGGTCGAGCCGTCCATGCCCAGGACCGTGACTTGCCCTTTGTGACCGCGCAGCAATCCGTTGAGGTGCTGGATCAGGGTCGACTTGCCGGATCCGCTGTGCCCGATGATGCCGAGCAGCTCGCCCTTGCGCACATCGAAGCTGATCCGGTCCAGCGCACGCGTTTCCATCGCGGTGCCCGGTGCGTAGACATAGGACAAGTTGTTGACGGCGATAACGGTTTCCGCCTCGTCCGGGGGAACCGGACGCTCTTTGCGGGGCAGCTCGGGGTACCAGCCGGTTTGAGCCGCGCGGCGGTTCGCTTCATCGAGCAATCGGATAATGGCCAGGCGCGCCCGATCCCAGCTGGCCGCTTCAAGGGGCTGGAGGGAGCCGTCAAGCAAACGGGCCACGGTATGTGTGATTTCGGTATGGTCTGGAACATCCAGGCCTTCCCGGCGAACCAGGCTGACCTGGTCGAAAACCTCAGCCGGTGTCCCGGAGGTCACGACGCGTCCGCCGAACATCACGTAGACAAAATCGGCCAGCAGCACTTCCTCCATGTGGTGGGTGATGTTGACGACGGTCATGTTCTGGTCGTGAACCAGCGTCTGAACCAACTGCATGAAATCGTGCCGGCTGACCGGGTCGAGCATCGAGGTGGCCTCGTCCAGGATCAGGCAAGCCGGCTTCATCGCTAGGATGCCGGCGATGGCCAGTTTTTGCTTCTGGCCGCCGGAAAGCAGATGGGGCGGTTTTTGCGCGTCCTCGGCCAGCCCGACATATGCCAGGGACTCGTCGACCGCCCGACGGATATCCGGCTGGGGGAACCCGAGGTTCTCAGGGCCGAAAGCGACATCCTCCTCGACGGTCGTACCGACGATCTGGTTGTCCGGGTTCTGGAAGACCATGCCGCAAAGCCTACGGATCTCCCAGACATTTTCCTCCTGGGCGGTATTGCGGCCGGAGACAACCACAACGCCTTTGCTGGGCTGTTCCAAGGCATTGATCAGGCGGGCCAGTGTCGACTTGCCGGAACCGTTTCGTCCCAGGATCGCCACATGGCTGCCGGATGCGATTTGCAAACTGACATCCTGAACAGCCAGGAGCGGGTCCTGGTTGCTCTGCCGGTAGCTGAAATGCACCTTGCTGATGTCGATAAAGGCCTGCATGTTTCTCCTGTTCTCCCAAAAAACAAGGACCGGCTTGCGCCCGTCCCTGCTGGTTGGCTTTTCGTCTGACCGGCGGACCGGGTCACTTGTCGCCTGGTGGCTTTGGCGTCAGATCAGTTCCAGAACGGCCATTTCGGCGGCATCGCCGCGGCGCGGGCCGATTTTGGTGATCCGGGTGTAACCGCCGGCGCGATCCTCGTACTTGACCGCGACCGTGTCAAACAGGATATTGACCGGGTTGACGGTTTTGCCGTTTTCATCATGGCTTTTGTTCAGCCACTGGATGGCGCGGCGACGGGCGGCCAGGCGGGACGGCTCGTCGACCTGGGACATGTCCGTCTTCGTCTCGCGGCTGACCACGTCGTACTTCTT
>Ga0123329_1004211_pt1 | contig 11417 bp, 7 predicted proteins | sample BioC12SIPDNA_FD_89703 | JGI IMG/M metagenome (GOLD analysis project Ga0123329, IMG submission 89703) | Anaerobic biogas reactor microbial communites from Washington, USA - Biogas_R1_B C12 SIP DNA | ecosystem: Engineered > Bioreactor > Anaerobic > Unclassified | place: Washington, USA | collected... | reverse complement strand
TTCCTCGAAGACAACTCCCTGTACTGGGACGAGCAGATGCTGGTGGTCTACGACGTGGCGCCCGAGGAGCTCACCCGGCATATCTCCGACTGGGCGCGCCGCGTGGCCCCGGAGGCCCGCGAAACGGTCGAGCAGGAGCTTGAGCGGCAGATCGCCCAGGGCAACGGCATCTACCTGGAATATCCCATAGTGGACCGCGGCGGCGGCATCCGCCACATTGCGGCCAAGGGGATCATCTTCACCGACGGGACCGGCCGCCCCATTCGCACCATGGGCGTCTGCTACGACATCACGGCGCGCAAGAACGCGGAGCAGGCCCTGCGCAAGAGCGAGCAGCGCATGAACGAGCTCGCGGAGCAGGGGCGCACCGTGGTCTGGGAGGTGGACGCGGAGGGGATGTTCACTTACGTCAGCCCGGTGTCCGTTCTGGTCTACGGCTATCAGCCCGGCGAGATCGCGGGCCGCATGCACTTCGAGGCCCTGCACCCCGAGGAGGGCCGCGCTGAGTTTGCCGAACTCATCCGCGACATTTTCAGGTGCAAGGAGCCCATGCAGGGCATCGAAAACCTCATCCTGAAGAAGGACGGGAGTGTGATTTGGGTGTCCACCAGCGGCATACCCGTGCTGGACGGGGACGGGAATCTTACGGGATACCAGGGCAGCGACACAGACATCACGGAGCGGCGGCAGGCCCACGAGAGTCTGGAGCGGGTGAACCGCGACCTGGCCGCCGCCATCGCCCGGGCAAACGCCCTGGCCCGGGAGGCGCAGGCCGCCTCCCTCGCGAAAAGCCTGTTCCTGGCGAACATGAGCCACGAAATCCGCACGCCCATGAACGGCGTCATCGGCATGACGGGCGTGCTGCTGGACACGGAGCTGAACGCCGAACAGCGCCGGTACGCGGAGGTCATCCACCGCAGCGGCGAGGCCCTGCTGGCGCTGATCAACGACATTCTGGACTTTTCCAAGATCGAGGCGGAGAAACTGGAGCTGGAGGCGATTGACTTCGACCTGCGCGCCGCCGTGGAGGACGTTGCGGAGCTGCTCGGCCTGCGCGCGCAGGAAAAGGGGCTGGAGTTCATCTGCCGCATCGCCCCGGGCACGCCGACCCTCCTCCGGGGGGATCCCGGCCGCATCCGCCAAATCCTGAACAACCTCGGCGGCAACGCCGTCAAGTTCACCGACACCGGGGAGGTGAGTCTGACCTTCTCCGGCGTGGAGCTTCCCGACGGAACGGTCCGCCTGCGGGCGGAGGTGCGCGACACGGGCATCGGCATTCCGGAGGAGAAGGCCGGAAGCATCTTCAACGTTTTCGAGCAGGCCGACGCCTCGACCACGCGCCGTTTCGGCGGCACCGGTCTCGGCCTGGCCATCAGCCGCCGCCTGGTGGAGCTGATGGGCGGGGAAATCGGGGTGGAGTCCGCCCCGGGGACCGGGTCCCTCTTCTGGTTTACTGTCATGCTGGGGCGGCAGGCGGGGGACGCCGCGTCCGCGCTGACTTCCGCGGAGGTCCGGGGCACCCATGTGCTGGTGCTGGATGACAACCGGACCAACCGGATCGTCCTGTCCGAACAACTGGAGGCGTGGGGGGTGCGCCACGAGGAGGTGGCCGACGCCCAAACCGCCCTCGACCGGCTGCGCGGGGCCGCTTCCTCCGGAGACCCCTTCAGCCTGGTGATCACGGACATGCAGATGCCCGCCATGAACGGGGAGCAGTTTGGTGAGGCCGTCAAGGCGGTCCCCGAACTCCGGGAAACCCGGCTCATCATGATGACCTCCATCGGGCAGCGCGGCGACGCGCGGCGGCTCCGGAAATCGGGCTTCTCCGCCTACCTCACCAAGCCCGTCAAGCAGTCGGACCTCTACGACTGCCTGGCCTCCGTGCTCGGAACGCCGGGCGGCGGGGAGAATGCCCCCCTGATCACCCGGCACCGCCTCAGCGAGGCCCGCCGCGGGCGGGCGCGCATCCTCGCGGCGGAGGACAACCCCGTCAACCAGCTCGTCATCCAGCGCGTGCTGGAGAAGCTGGGGTTCCACGCCGACGTTGTCTCGAACGGAAGGGAGGCCGTGGACGCCCTTGCCGGCGAACCCTACGACCTCGTTCTCATGGATTTGCAGATGCCGGAACTCGACGGGCTGGAGGCGACCCGCATTATCCGCTCGGGGGAGTCCGGCGTGCCCAACCCGGGCCTGCCCATCATCGCCATGACCGCCCACGCCCTGAAGGGCGACCGGGACCGCTGCCTGGGGGCAGGCATGGACGACTATGTGACCAAGCCCATAGACCCGGCGCTGCTCCTGGAGGTGCTGGAGAAGTGGCTGTCGCCCGAGCCCGCCGTCGGACTGTCCCCCCCGCCCGCGCCGGCCGCCCCGGCCGCCCCGGCGGCGGAGACCGTTCCGGCCCAGGCCCCCGGCGAATCCCCCGATCTGCCGGCCTTCGTCCGTGAACGGCTGCTCGACATGCTGTCGGGCGACGGGGACGCGGTGCGCGAGGTGCTGGGCCAGTATCTCGAAAGCGCCCCGGAGCAGCTCGCCCGCATTGCGGACTGCATGGCCCGCGGGGACGCCGCGCAGGCCGGGCGCGAGGCCCACACCCTCAAGGGGGCCTCGGCCAATGTGGGCGCGGAGGCCCTCGCCGAGGCGGCCCGCGCCCTGGAGGCCGCGGGGCGCGATGGGGATTTGGACGCCGTGGCCCGGCTGCTCCCCGCCGCCGAGCAGGAGTTTTCGCGCTTGAAGGCGCTTTTGCAGGAGGACGGTGCATGAGGGTGCTGGTTGCCGAGGATGATCCCACCTCGCGGGTGCTGCTCGCGTCCATGCTGAAGAAATGGGGGCATGAGCCCGTCTGCGTCGCCGACGGCCTGGAGGCTTGGGACGTGCTGCGTCAGGCCGACGCCCCCCGGCTCGTGCTGCTGGACTGGGTCATGCCCGGGCTGGACGGTCCGGAGGTCTGCCGGCGCCTGCGCGCCGTTGAGACCTCCGATCCGCCCTTCGTCATCATGCTCACCGGGCGCGCGGAAAAGGGGGACATCATCCTCGGCCTGGACGCCGGGGCGAACGACTATCTTTCCAAGCCCTACGACCCGGACGAGCTGCGGGCGCGCCTGCGTGTCGCCTGCCGCATGCTGGACCTTCAGCAGGGGCTCGTGGAGGCCCGCGACGCCCTGCACCATCTCGCCGTGCATGACTCCCTGACGGGGGTGTTCAACCGCCGCGCCATCCTGGAGCGTCTCGAGCAGGAAGTCGCCCGCGCCGCCCGTGAGGGGGGAAGGCTCTTTGTCGGGATGTGCGACCTGGACCATTTCAAGGGGATAAACGACACTCTGGGGCATCAGGCCGGGGACGACGTGCTGGCGGTGTTCACACGGCGGATTACCGCGAAGCTCCGGGTCTACGACAGTGTCGGCCGCTACGGGGGGGAGGAGTTTCTGGTCATCACCCCGGCCGGGGGAAAGCCCGACCCCAGATGCATCTATGAGCGCCTGCGCGCCGAAGTGGAGCGCGCGCCCATTCCCACCCGCGCCGGGGACGTGAGTCTCACCGTCAGCATCGGCGTGGCGGACGGGTCGGGAAAAAGCACCGTGGACGGACTGGTCGAGGCCGCCGACCGCGCCCTGTACCGGGCGAAAGCGCAGGGAAGAAACCGCGTGATTCTCGCCCCGGAGGAATAGCGCGCCCCCGGCGTCTCAGCCTTGAAACGCTCCAGAGCAGGCAAAGAAGAACTGCGGCCGACTTCGCGTCCCATTAGAAGGCTCGGGGGCACGGTTTCGGTGCTTATCGGTGAGGCGTTCCGGGCAGGCGTCCCCGCAGGGGACAAATGTGAGTAGCCGGAGGTGACCGAAGGGAACCTCCGGTAGGCGGGCACTGACAGAACTCAACCCCGAAGGGGGTTGAATGTGAACGAGTTCGCGGACAGGTATGCCGGGAGCGCACATTCAACCCCCTTCGGGGTTGGTTTTCTCTGGGGCCTCTGTCCGGAGGTTCCCTTCGGTCACCTCCGGCTATTCACGTTCATCCCCTCCGGGGAAGTACCACCCGCACACAGGAGCGGATTCGCTTCATTGGGAAATGTTCTAAAGCTGTTTTGCGCCGCGCTTCCGGAGCTGCTCGATGACCGTGCGGAGTTCCTCGGCGCGGTCCTTGGGCATGACGAGGACGGCGTCGGGCGTGACGACCACCACGAGGTCTTTCGCGCCGAGAACGGCCACGGCCCGGTCGTCCCCCCCGGCCTCGTGGTAGACAACGCAGTCCTTGCAGTCCGCCAGCAGCGGGTCGCCCTGGGTGACGTTGCCGTGCTTGTCCGCGCCGCGCAGGCGGGCCAGTGCGGGCCAGGACCCGACGTCGTCCCAGTCGAAGGCGGCGAGGATCATGGACACCCTGCGGGTCTTCTCCATGAGCGCGTAGTCAATGGAGATGGAGGGGAGCCGGGAGAAGAGCTCGGCGGCGGTGTTGCGGTCGTTCTGGCGGAGGGCGGCGGCCATCTCGCGGACGGCGCGGGCGTGCTCCGGCGCGGCGGCCTCCAGCTCGCGCAGGAACACGTCGAGCCGCCAGAAAAGCATGCCGCTGTTCCAGAAATACCCCCCGGCGGTGATGTAGCGCTCCGCCGTGGGGAGGTCGGGTTTCTCGTGGAAGGCCAGCACCCGGGCCGTGCTCAGCTGCCCCGGCTTGGTGTCCGTCTGGATGTAGCCGTAGCCGGTGGACGGGTGGGTCGGCGGGATGCCGATGGTCACGAGGGTGTCGGTGCCCTCGGCGGCCTTGACGGCCGCGGCGAGGGTGCGCCGGAAACCGTCGGCGTCGCGCACGGCGTGGTCCGCCGTGAGCACCGCCATCACCAGCTGGTCCGGCGGCGCGGCGTGGCGCGCGAGGAGCGAGGCCGCCGCATAGCAGAGACACCCGGCGGTGTTCCGGCGGCAGGGCTCCACAAGGATGTTGTCCGGCGGAAGCTCGGGGGTTTCGCGGCGGATGGCGTCGGCCAGCTCGCCGCTCGTCTGCACATAGACCTGCCGCGGCGGGATGAGCGGCGTGACGTGGTCCAGCGCCTCCTGGAGCATGGACCGGTCCGGGTTGACCAGCCGCAGGAGCTGCTTGGGCCGGTTCGCGCGCGACACGGGCCAGAAGCGCTCGCCCGAGCCGCCCGCCATGATGACCGCGACATGCAGCATGCGTGTCAGTCTCCCTTCTTGCCGGTTTTCGCGCCCGAGAACGGCGCCATGGCCTCCAGCAGGACCTGCTGGGTGTCCTCGTCGAACTGATTATAGGTGTCCGGCTCCGCCACGACAAACCGGTCCCCGGCGTTTGCCGCGGCATAGGCGCCCGCAACGGTCTTGCGGAAGGCGGCGAAGGGCGCTGCCGGGGCGAAGCGGTCGAAGACGGGATGCAGCACCACCAGCGGTTTCGGCGCGAAGGCCGCGCAGATTTGGTCGAGGTCGTAGGGCACCGTTTGCTCCGCGCCGGCGTACAGCCCGAGACGCGGCAGCAGCAGGCTCTCCTGCGCCCACCGGCGGACCCCGCCCGTCTCCATCTCATCCGTGTCGAGGCGGAAGGGGAGGGGGGGCGCGGCCAGGGCCAGCCCGGCGATGCGGTTGTCGAGGGCGGCCACATGCAGGGCCAGCAGCGCGCCCTGCGCGTAGCCGACGGCCCACACGTTGCCCGTGTCAATGTAGGGAATTTCCGCCATCGCGTCGAGCGCCGCCCGCGCGTCGCGCGCCATCTTGCCCAGGAGCGACCAGCCCGGGTGGCGGTCGTAGAAGCCCTCAATCTCCAGCACCCGCGCGCCCGTGCCGACGGCATCGAAGCAGCACACCGCGTAGCCCGCGCGGGCGAGGTTTTTGTGGGGCGGCTCGCCCCGGCGGTACGACGGGTTGTAGCCGCCGGGGATGGCGTGCGGCCCGAGCCACAGAATCGCCGGAATCTTCTTCCCCGCCTTCACCGTGCCCTTCGGCGCGTAGATGTCGAGATTGATGTACTCGCCGAAGACGACGGTTTCCTTCTCCACCCCGGGGATCAGGTCGCCCCGGTTGAACAGCGCCTGCACGTGCGGCGCCTGCACGCCGTAGGTCATGTTCGCCGTGGACGCCTGCGGCGGCGCTTCGCCCATCATTCCCTCCACGGCGGCGCGCAGGGCGGGCATGCCCGCCCCGTCGTCGGCCGTCGGAATCTCCGGCAGGCCGCCCGCGTTCGCGCGCCAGCCGTCCCAGTCCCACGGGAAGGGGAGCCGTTCGGGCACCGGCGCGCCCCTTCCGCGCAGGTGGTAGTCGCACCAGTCGAGGTACTTCTCGATGACGGCGGGCGCCGTCTCGTGGCCGGCCTCGCGCCACAGGATGGACACGTTCCCCGGCGCGCCCAGCAGTTCGTAGACCGGCTTTACGGCGCGGTACGTGTGCTGCATGGCCCAGCCGTGCTCCACGTCGTCGCTGAACGCGATGCTCAGGAGGCAGGGCCGTGGCGCGGACATCGCCACGAGGTGGTGCAGGTCCGCCGGGGCCTTGTGCTCGCGCCCGGCGAAGAAGCGCCAGCGCGGGTGGAACCAGTCTATGAAGGCGCGCGTGATGTTCTCGATGCCCTCGGCGAACTGGTGCTCGCCGCACAGGCGCGACGGCATGCACCCGCCGACGCCCGAGCTGCTCGAGATGACCGCCGCGAACCGCTCGTCCAGCGCGGAGCCCATGAGCGACGACTTGCCGTTGCGCGAGTGCCCCGTGAGCACCGCCTTCTTCGCGTCCGCCTCCGGCACCGTTTCCAGGTAGTCCAGGCAGCGTCCGGCCGCCCAGCCGCGCCGGCACAGCTTCGAGAAGTCATATTCCGGCCACGCCTCCAGGAAACTCGCCGTGTCGTCCCGCGAGTCCGCCCCCGCGTACACGCAGGCGAGGTATCCCCGGCGCACGGCGATGAGCGCCCAGCCGTTGTGGTTGTCCTGCGTCATGAACACCGGGAACGGCCCCGGCCCCGGCGGAAGGTACAGCTTCGCCCACAGGTGGGCCTTGTGCTCCGGGCCGAAGCGCAGGTTCACCTCGCGCACCCGCACCCCCGACGGCTCCGTGGACTCCGAGAGCACCTCCGCCTCCAGGTTGTCCGGCGCCGGCGGCACGCTCCCCAGAATCCAGTGCTGGAGCAGGCCCATCATCCGCGCCCGCTCCGCGCGCCACGCCTCCGGCGTCGTGATGTCCCGGCGCGCGCCGTCCACCAGCGGGTGCAGCGGCAGCGGCAGCGGCGCCTCCGACGGCATTGCGTCAAAATCCGGCACCGGCTCCCCCGACGCCTTCAGATACTCCGCAAACGGCTCGTGCTTCAGCAGCAGCGGCGGCAGCGCCGCCTCCGGGGCCGCGAACAACGCGCACCCCGCCGTGAACACCATCGCGGAAAACAGCATGTCAAATCCTCCAGGCAGGCACTCGGTTTACAGGGACAGCATACGTCACCCGCCCCGCAGGGGTCCAGCGGGCGCCGGGCCTCTGATCGAAGGGCAAGACGCCATGAGATCCGTAGTTGGGGCGAGAACGAGATGGCTTCAGGCGCTGTGCGCCTTCGCCATGACGCGAAAAGGCGCGTCACGGCGAGCCCCTGACCGCCCGGGGGCGGGAATTGTGCCCATGAAGCTATACGGATACGGGTGTCCTCTTCCTCTTCACCCCGGAGGGGTGAGGGCGATTAGCCGGTGGTTGAGCGAAGCGACACCACCGGGAGCGGGATCCTCCCCCTTTTTTCGGCACCCCGGAAGGGGTGCGGGACTCCGGGGTCAGCGGGAACCGATGCGTCCTGAACCCCTGCCGGGGTTCTCAAAGAAGGGAGGATGTCCTGCTGTCCGGTGGTGTCGCTGCGCTCAACCACCGGCTAATGTCCTGCATCCCTCCGGGATGCTCAAGACTTCCGCTTTCGGCCGTTTCCATGTTTGGGATTCGGGGGCGCGGGCGACCGGCACCCTTTGTCGCGGAAGAATACGTCTGCTTCATTAGCAGCGCAGCGCGGCCATCCCGTGCCCGGCGCGCCTTAGGTTCTCACGGCATCCTGTCCGGCGATTACCGGGGCGCCTATTCCGAAGAGGGGGAGGTGTTGCGCAGGAACACGGCCAGCGGCGCGGTGACGCTGGTGAGGTAGACGGGGTTCTGGCGGTGGTTGTCCTCGGGGTGGCGGCATTCCCAGGGGGCGCCGAAGGCGTCGCCCTTGCGGAAGTCGTCGGCGCGAAGCTGGCGGAGGTAGTCGCGCACGAGGGCGGCGGCGGCCTCCGGGTCCGCCTGGGCGGCGGCATGGGCCACCCAGCCGACGGGGGTGTCCCAGTAGGCGCCGTTCTGGTAGCGGTTGCGCGCGGCGAGGCACTTCTCCCAGACGGCCTTCTCGGAGTAGTCCAGGTCCTGGGGCACATGGCGGATGCCGCCCTCCCACGCGATGGTGCCGTCGCGGAGGGCTTTAGCCAGGGCCGCGCAGGCGCGTTGGGCCGGTTCCCCGGTCACCGCGCCGGTCCATACCGAGAACGCGGTGCCCCAGACATCCGGCTGGGCGCTGGTGCCGGTGCTGGCGGCGAACCATCCGTCGAGCCGCTGGAAGACCCTTGGGAGGGCTTCGGCAATGCGGGCGGCGTCGGCGCGGTAGAATGCCTCGCGGTCGGGCTGTCCGGCGGGACCGGCCATGTCGGCCATCTCCCCGGCGGCGCGGTGCTTGAGGACGGAGCAGAAGAGCAGGTCGCCCGTGTGCGTGACCGTGTCGAAGAAGCCGAAGTTCACGCCCCGGTTCTCCGCGCCCACACGGACCAGCCCCGTGCCGGGGTCGGAGGGGGGCATGGCGTAGGCGGCCTCCAGCCGCGCGAAGAGCGTCTTTCCCCGGTGCTCCTGCCGCAGGAAGGCATCCTCCCGGGCGGCGCGCTGGAACTGTCGCGCCATGTGGATGAAGAAGTATTGGTCGTCAAGGCAGGGGAGGATGCCCCATTGCTCGCCGCCCTGCTTCCCGTAGTCCTCCAGGATGCCGGGGAAGTAGATGGGCACCCCGCCGAAGGAGATATGGTCCGGGATGGACCCGGCGGGCAGGCGGCTGCCCGTGGGCAGGACGGTCTCACCGTCCACCTGGTGCGCGGCGGCCACAGTCAGGGCGTGGCGCTGCTCCTCCAGCGGGACCCCGCCGGACTCGAGAGACATGGCGTAGTCCCGAATCCAGTAGGCGGGGTAGGCGTTGCGCCCGCCGGGGCGGATCAGGGTGCCGCCGGAAGTGTTTGGCCCGATCCCCGCGACCGTCTCCCCGGGCCGCACCCGCGACGCCTCCAGCGTGGCGTCGGCCAGTTCCCGGAGGAAGGCCACATCCTCCGGAGCGATGAGGGGCGTTTCAGCGTGCGCGGTGCAGCCCGCCGCGAGGAAGAGGGGAATGAGCAGGGCGCGCATGGGGCTACCTCCCGGCGGGTTCGGTTTCGCCGCAGGTGGTGTACATTTCGGGATAGAGCGGTAGCAGGAGGGAGGCCACGCGCTTGTACGGGCGCAGAAACTTGACCCCGTCGAAGGCGGCGAGGACGAGCTGCTGGTTGGCCTGGGGGGTGTAGTCCGTGAAGGCCCCCGTGACGTCTCCCCTCGCCGGGGCGTTGACGTCCAGCATTTGCACCGGCGAAGCGCAGGCGTAGTCGAAGGCCTTCGCGTCCACCGTGCGGATGTCCTCGCGCGACAGGGTCCGGTAGTGGATGCGGCGTGACGGGATGTCGTACACGATCCGCCACTGTGTGGTATCCTGGGCCACATCGTCCAGGATGCGGAAGGCGCCTGCCACGGCGTGGTCGGCGTTGCCGGACTGATATTTTGCCACGCCATCGGCGGCGCGCACAAAACGCGCCTTGGACCCCTCGCCCCCGGGCAGGGTGTCCCTGCCGCCGAACAGGCTGTACCCGCCCAGGTCCTCCAGATGCTCGCGGTAGCCGTTGTTCGCCAGCACTTTGTGCGGCAGCCCCGCGCCGTGGTGGCAGACTGTCTTTCCGTCCACCACCTCCACCGCCGCGGCGTTGCCGGAGGCGTCCGCCACGAGATAGTGCAGGTCCGTGCCCACCTCGTTGAAGATGGCGGCGTCCTGCGCGTGCGCGATGACCTCGGCCACGGTGGCGTGGCAGTCCAGCTGCTGCTGGATCCACTGGAGGTTGCCCACGGCGGGCCGCCCGCCGGGGTCCGAGTGCGCCGGCTGGTCCGTCACCATCACCTCCACCACCAGCCCCGCCTCGTTCATGCCGCCGCAGGGGAACTCCCGGGCGATCTGGTTGAACGTTACGCTGCCGTATTTGGAGGTCCACTCGGCGGGCGGCGCGGACACGGGGGTCAGCAGCACCGCCGTCTTGCGCACCCCCCGCTTGTTCACAAAGAGCGCCGCGCTCTCCACGCTCCAGTCGTAGTTCCGGCCGAAAACCGGCGCGCCGCCGTTCTCCAGCACGAAGGTGGTGCAGGGGTGGGCGGCGGACGCCGCCAGCAGCACCGCCAGCAGGGCGGCGGTCGCGCCCCGTATACTCACACGCATTCGGGAATCCTCCGTTCCGTTTGGGCAAGCATAGCATGAAAAACGCCCCCGGCGGCTGGAGGAGGACCGCCGGGGGCGCGCATGGGGGGGACTACTTGCCGCCGTTCAGGCCCAGCATCAGAATCCAGACAAACATAGTCGCCCAAATCTGGATGAAAAGGGCGCCCGCGTCATCATCGGCCCGGGCCACGCGGACCGGTTTGCTGTGGGGTGTGAGGTGCTTCATGTCCGGCTCCTTTCCCGTTTCGCCTATTGGTTCATCCAATCGCTCTGCCCATAGATACCGTCAGAATCGAGAAGTGTTACCACATTGAAGGGAACCATGAAGCAAGCCGCACTATTTCTCCGGCCATGCCCGCAGGAGCATCACGCCGTGGCGGGGAAGGGTGCCCGCCGCGAAGGACCCCTCGAATGTGCCCAGGTCCTTCTGCCGCCAGAGGTCGCGCAGGCGGTATTTGCCCGCGAGCCCCGCCTCTTCCCAGGAAAAGGCCATGTCCTGCGCCATCTCGCCGGCATTGAACAGGCCAATGGCAACGGATCCGTCCTCCAGGGGTTTGGTCCACACCTCCCGTTCCCCGTCCACATGGACGGGGTATCCCTGCTTCCCGAGGACATCCTGGTCAATCTCGATGACTTCGGGGTTGCAGAGCACATTGAGGGTGAATGCGTCCAGCTGGGTCATGTCGCCGCTGTAGAAGAGGGGGGCGGCCATGAGACACCAGAGGGACATGTAAGAGTACTGCTCGCTGGGGGTCAGCGGACAGGGCGTCGGCTCGCCGTTCTGGCGCGCATCGCCCACCCAGCCGATCTGGAGGTAGTCCGGGTCGTTCCACGCGCCGGGCCGGGCATACGGGTGATGTGCCGCGTTGCGCCGTGCCACGTCGTGGTAGCCGGTCAGTTCAAAGCCGAGGTCCCCGGCGGTGCGCCAGCAGTGGCCGCCGACCTCC
>Ga0123329_1004210_pt1 | contig 11419 bp, 9 predicted proteins | sample BioC12SIPDNA_FD_89703 | JGI IMG/M metagenome (GOLD analysis project Ga0123329, IMG submission 89703) | Anaerobic biogas reactor microbial communites from Washington, USA - Biogas_R1_B C12 SIP DNA | ecosystem: Engineered > Bioreactor > Anaerobic > Unclassified | place: Washington, USA | collected... | reverse complement strand
CGAAAGCCGTCGAGCGCCACATCGAGAAGATCACGCTGGCGGCGGCGGGCCTGCGGCGGCTGGGCATCGGCGGGACGGCCACCGGCACCGGCCTCAACGCCCACCCGGACTATCACCCGCGCATGGTCGAGACGCTGGCGCGGATCACCGGGCTGGAGCTGCACACCAGCGACAACCTGTTCGAGTCCATGCAGTCGATGGGCGACGCGGTGTTCTTCTCCGGCGCGCTGCGGGCGCTGGCTCAGGACCTGACGCGCATCGCCAACGACTTCCGCCTGCTGAGCAGCGGCCCCTCCACCGGCCTGGACGAGATCCGCCTGCCCGCCGTGCAGCCGGGCTCGAGCATCATGCCGGGCAAGGTCAACCCGGCGCTGGCCGAAATGCTCAATATGGCGATGTTCCACGTCATGGGGAGCGATCTGACGGTGCTGCTGGCGGGCCAGGCGGGCCAGCTCGAGCTGAACGTCATGATGCCGATCATCGCGCACAACCTGTTCGAGATGATGCACGTCACCATCGGCGCGGTGCGCGCCTTCACCGATAAGTGCGTGGTGGGCGTGGTGGCGAACCGGGACAAGGCGGAGGGCTGGCTGGCCAGGAACGCGATCCTGGTCACGGCGCTGAATCCGATCATCGGCTACGCGAAAGGCGCGGAGGTCGCCAAGCTGGCGATGGCCAGCAACCGCCCGGTCCTGGACGTGGTGGTCGAGCTGGGCTACCTCTCGCGCGAGGAAGCCGCCGCGGCGCTCGACGCGCGCAGCATGACCGGCGGCGGCATCACCGGCTAGGGGCGAGCGTGCATCACCGGAGCGGGCGATCGGCGCTCGCCCCCGTTCCCGCTCCCTCTCACGGGCCGACCATCTGCCCCTGGTTCATCCAGCCGCGCATCCCCATGCAGTCCACCTCGTACCAGTTCAGCGCCCCATCACTGCCGGCGCGCAAGATCGTCACCGGCGTGTTGGCGAAGCAGAACGCATTCGAGATCGACGTGGTCGACGGCGCGGTGTAGATCGTCTGCTGGAACGGCGCGGCGGGCAGTGTCACCTGATCGCCCTCGGCGAAGAACGGCTCGGCAGGCTCGCTCAGCGCCGAGGCCGGATCGAGCACGGATAACGGCACCTCGGCCACGCCCAGGAAGCCGCGCCAGGCGTTCTCCAGGTCCAGGAAGCTCTGGCCGGTGGCAGTTTCGAGCGCCTGCTCCAGCGCCACGCCGTGCTTCATCTCTTCGACGACGGCGCGGTAGGTGTCGATCCCGCCCTGGGTATCGACCAGCCAGCGCATGAACGACGCGCCCATGTCGTAGATCAGGTGCGTGCAGCCATCCTCCGCCGCGGTCAGCGCGCCGCCGCCGGGACCGTCACCATGGAAGCTGGGGAAATCCCCGCCGCGCAGCTCGGCCAGGTGGCTCAGGCGCTCGTGCACGGGGTACTCCGGGAACGTCTCGAAGAACGTGGCCTGTCCCTCGATCCACCACGTTGGCCCGTGCAGCACGCCCAGCTCCTGCTGGTAAAGGTGCGCGACCTCGTGGACGGTGGTTGAGGCCGCCTGGTTGATCTGGAACTCGACGGTGGGGTTTTGCGGGTTCCAGATGCAGTTCGCGCGGATGGCGGCAGGCTCCAGCGTGCGCACGCGCTGGATCGTGCTGCCGGCCTCGGATACGATCGTGCCGGTGAAACCGGTCTGCGTGTCGTCGATCGACTCGTCGCCCTTGTACTCGCTCCAGTCCGGCCCTGGCGCGAAGATCACGGCCATGGGGCGGTAGGGCAGCGGCTCGCCAAACCCGGCCAGGTAGGTTTCGCGGTTGCCCGCCATCGCGTCCAGCACGACGCGGCCCAGGTCTTCGGGCATCCCGTACCAGTAGACGACGATGTCCTCGCTCTCGGCCCGGAACCATTCGCGGCGCGCGTCATAGTACACGGCGTGGACCGGCTCGCTGTTGGCGTTGACCTCCTGGCGGGTGCGCACGCCCCAGTAGGCGTCGACCTCGTGCCAGGGCGGCAGGCCGCGCCCGCCGTAAGGCACGGCGATCCACTCGCCGGGGGCCGCGCCCGGCTCGGCGGCCACGCGCCCGCCCTTGCCAGTGGCGAAGGTGTAGAACAGCGTCACCCGGTCGATCTCGGTGCCTTCCGGCGGGGTGATCGTGGCGGTGAACTGCATCCCGCTAGGGTACAGCGAGCGGTAGGCCATATTCGTGAAGGTGAAGCCGTCGATGGCCTGGTCGGGGTAGGTCTGGGGCTCGTCCACCCCGCCGACGACGGTGACCGGGACCGCGCCGCCATCCTGCGCCACGGCAGCCGGGACCGCCGCCAGCGCCAGGGCCAGCGCGAGCAGGATCGCGCAAAGGGATCGGGTAGAGTGTCGCAGCATCACGGCTCGCTCCTTGTGGTCCGGCTGATGTGGGTTTATGTGGGATAAGTGTAGCACATTTACGGGCGGCGCAGAGATGCACCTGAAGCACGAAGCGCACAGAGCGATCAAGAAACACGCCTGATCTCTGTGCGCCCTATGGTGAAACTCTGCGGTGAATCTGTTTCGAGCGACAGGCTACGACTGGAACGCTTCGTGCTCCTGGGTGTCGGAGTGGGCCGCGCGCCGTTCCTGGGTGCGCAGCTTGACCTCTTGCAGCTCCTGGCTGCGGCGCCGGGCCGCCGCCTCGAGCGTGGTGCTCTCGATCATCCCGTCGGTGAGGACCATCAGCCGGGGGACGTCGGTCAGGATCTCGCGGTCGTGGCTCACCACCAACACCGTCCGGCCCTGCTCGCGCAGCTCGTGGAAGATCTCGAACACGACGGCGGCGCTCATGCGGTCGAGGTTGCCGGTCGGCTCGTCGCCCACGACCAGCGGCGGATCGTTGGCCAGCGCGCGCGCAATCGCCACGCGCTGCTGCTGCCCGCCGGAGAGCATGTCCGGCGTTTTGTAGGCCTGGTCGGCGATGTCCAGCCGCTCGAGCAGGGCCATCGCCCGCTCGCGGCGTTCTTTTGGCTCGTAGACGTCGCAGAAATCCATGGGGACCATCACGTTTTCGAGTACGGTGAGGGTGGGCAGCAGTTGGAAAAACTGGAACACGATCCCGATGTTACGCCCGCGCCAGCGGGTCAGCTTGCGCTGCCCGGCCCGCACCACGTCCACGCCATCGACGGTGACCGCGCCCGCCGAGGGAACGTCGATGCCGGTGAGCATGTTCAGGAAGGTGGTCTTGCCGCTGCCCGACGGACCAAACAGGGCGATAAAATCCCCTTTATGAATATCCAGATCGATCCCGCGCAAAACATTGAGCGGCCCAGCAGGGGTATCGTAGGTTTTTACCAGGTTGCGGATTTCGATGAAAGGCTCGGCCACAGGCGTGTTCTCCTCACTAGTGAACCCCGTCCGGATTGAGTCGGGTGGCGCGCGGCGTGCCGCCGCACACGCCATACACTATACGCGACAGAGGCCAGAAAGTCGCACCGCGCGGAGGCGATCCGGCCAGCGTTGTGTCAGGGTGGCGTTAATCGCCTCATAGATATTACGCACGTGTGCGGGCAATTTACCACTGCGCCGCCCGCGCAGTCGGAGGGAACGGGCGCGTTCCAGATTCGGGGCAAAAAGCCTACCACAGAGAAAGGGGCATTTCGAGAGACTCTCTGAAATTCCCCTTCTGTGCACTCCGTGCGCCCGGTGGTTCAAAACTCGCCCCAGATTTGAAATTCACCCGGCAGAATCCGCCGTTGCCAACTTTTTTGTAGTAGTTTAAAATAAAACTACTATTTTCTTCTCAATTCGCCAGGAAAGGGCGCCCATGGATCTGCTGGCCGATCTCAGCGCGATTGGCTTCACCGAATACGAGGCGAAGGTCTACCTCGCCCTGCTGCAAGACCATCCCGCCACCGGCTACCAGCTCAGCAAGCAGGCCGGCGTCCCGCGCTCGATGGTCTACGAGGCGCTGGGCCGCCTGGACGTGCGCGGCGCCGTGCTCAAGGCCGAAGACACCAAAGCGACGCTCTACCGCCCCGTGCCGCCGGAGGCCCTGCTCGACCGGCTCAACGGCGAGCACCGCCGCCGCATGGACGCGCTGCGCCTGGGGCTGGAACAGCTCTACACCACGCGCGACGAAGGCCACCTGTGGACTTTCAGCGGCGAGGGGCCGGTGCTGGCCTATGCGCGCCAGATGATCGACAACGCCGCGCGCGAGGCCATGCTCGTGCTCACCGACGCCAACCTGCGCGTTCTGCGCGGCACGATCGTGGCGGCAGCCGGGCGCGGCGTGGCCATCGGCGCGCTGCTGACTGGCGCGGATCACCTGGACGTCGGCGACGTTGCCCACCACCCGCCGAACGAAAGCGAGCTTCACAAGCTGGCCAACAGCCTGGTGGTGGTCGTCGACGAGCAGGAAGTCCTGATCACCAGCTCGCAGCCGGCCCATACCGCCACCGTCACCACCAATTCCAACATGGTGCAGATCGGGCGCCAGTTCGTCTGGATGGAGTTGTTCGCCCACCGGATTTTCTCGCAGTTGGGCACTGATCTGCTGGCGAAGCTCAGCCCGGATGACCGGCGCGTGTTCGAGTCGGTGGCCTGGGGCAAGAATCCAGGAGACAACAAGTAACGATACAGCCACGGAGCGCGCGAGGCAGCCAGGGAAAAACGCTGCGCCCGCTGCATTCTGTGTGGTGGTACGCTCGTGCCGCATTTGACCGATCGAGGAAACCATGTCCGACACATCACTGCCGATACAACGCCGAACATCCAACACACCATCGCTCCGCCGGCCCGCATGGTGGGGTCCACAAGCCATCGAGCCGGCTTTCGTTTTGATCACCCTGGCCGCCATCGTCCTGAGCCTGATCGGGGAGTGGGCCGGCTGGCCCTGGCAGATCATCAGCGCGCTGGGGGCGATCGCGTATGCGGCCGGCGGCTATTTTGGCGTGCGCGCCAGCCTGGAAAGCCTCAAAGAGCGCCAGCTCAACATCGACTTCTTGATGGTCTTGGCGGCGCTGGGCGCCGCCGCCGTGGGCGAATGGCGCGACGGCGCGATCCTGCTGTTCCTGTTCTCGCTGAGCAACGTGCTGCAAGACTACGCCATCGGGCGCAGCCGCCGCGCGATCCAGGCGCTGTTCGCGCTGCACCCCGAAGAGGCCCATGTCAAGCGCGGCGAGACGGTCGAGACCGTCCCGGTGAGCGAGCTGGCTATCGGCCAGATCGTGCTGATCCGGCCCGGCGAGCGTATCCCGGTGGATGGCCAGGTCGTCGCGGGCGGGTCGAGCGTCGACCAGTCGCCGATCACCGGCGAGTCGATGCCGGTCGAGAAGGAGGTTGGCGACAAGGTATTCGCCGGGACGCTCAACCAACAGGGCGCGCTGGATGTGAGCGTCACCCAGCTCGCCCAGGATTCGACGCTGTCGCGCATCATCAAAATGGTGGAAGAGGCCCAGGGCCGCAAGGCCCCCACCCAGCGCTTTCTGGACGACTTCGAGCAGTATTACGCCCTGGGCGTGATCGGCGCGGCGCTGCTGGTGATGCTGGTCTCGTGGCTGGCGCTGGGTTGGACGTTCGATGACAGCTTCTACCGGGCGATGGTGCTGCTGGTGGTGGCGTCGCCGTGCGCCCTGGTGATCTCGGTGCCGGCGGCGTTCCTGTCGGCGATCGCGGCGGGGGCGCGGCGCGGCGTGATCTTCAAGGGCGGGGTCCACCTGGAGCAGATGGCCGAGATCAAGGCGGTGGCGTTCGACAAAACCGGCACGCTGACCGCCGGCAAGCCTGCCGTGACCGACATTCACACCTTCAACGGCTACAGCGAAGACGAGCTGCTGCGCGCCGCCGCGACGGTCGAGGCGCGCTCCGAGCACCCGCTCTCGCGGGCGGTGCGCCAGGCCGCCGCGAGCTGGGGACTGGCACTGGGCGAGGTCGAGGAGTTCTCCGCCGACATGGGCCAGGGCGTGTCCGGCGTGGTGGATGGCGTGCTCGTGCGTGTGGGCAAGCGTCGCTACATCGAGGAATGCGCCGGGCATCCCCCGGCGGACCTGCTGGCGGTGCATGACCGGCTGGAAGCCGAGGGCAAGACCGTGCTGCTGGCGTGCAACAGCGGCGACTGGATGGGCCTGCTGGCCGTGGCGGACCAGCTCCGGCCCCAGTCCGCGACCATCGTCGACGAGCTGCACGCGGCGGGGATCAAGCGGGTGGTGATGCTGACGGGCGACAACGCCCGCGTGGGCGAGGCCATCGCCCAGCAGGCGCATATCGACCGGGTCCACGCCGAGCTGATGCCCGCCGACAAGGCGACGATTATGGAGCAGTTGGAGCGCGAGGTCGGGCCGGTGGCCATGGTGGGCGACGGGGTGAACGATGCCCCGGCGCTGGCGGCGTCCACGGTCGGGATCGCGATGGGCGCGGCGGGCACGGATGTCGCGCTCGAAACAGCGGACGTGGTGCTGATGGGCGACCGGTTGGAATCGATCCCCTACGCGCTCAAGCTCAGCCGCCGGGCGCGACGCGTCGTGTGGCAGAATATCACCTTCGCGCTGGCGGTGATCGCCGTGCTGGTGCTGGGCGTGTTCGTCATCGACCTGCCGCTGCCGGTGGGCGTGATCGGCCACGAGGGCAGCACGGTGATCGTGGTGCTCAACGGCCTGCGCCTGCTGATCGGCAGCGGGGAGTAAACGCGTTTCACCCTCCGCGTGCGCCGTGGCTGAGTTTTCTCCACGCGGCAAGTCACTCTATACTGAGGCCACAGCGGTCGCAGCGGGTCGACCGGAAAGGAGCTGCTCGTGCCAATTGCCGGGGATGTATCGCTGGGCGCGGACGTGCTGATCCCGCAGCCCGATCTGGTGAATCTCTACGGGTGCACGATCGGCGCGGCCACGCGCATCGGCCCGTTCGTGGAGATCCAGCGCGATGTGATCATCGGGGAGCGCTGCAAGATTTCGTCGCACAGTTTCATCTGTACGGGGGTGACCATCGAAGACGAGGTCTTCATCGGGCACGGCGTCATGTTCACCAACGACCGCTATCCCCGCTCCACCAACCAGGACGGCAGCCCGCAGACCGCCGCCGACTGGACGCTGATCCCTACATCCGTCCGGCGCGGGGCGTCGATCGGGACGCACGCCACCATCCTGCCCGGCGTGACGATCGGCGCGTGGGCGATGGTCGGGGCCGGCGCGGTGGTCACTCACGACGTGCCGGATTACGCGATTGTGGCCGGGGTGCCGGCTCGCCAGGTGGGGGATATACGCGAGTCAGCGGGGGGATAAGCGCTAAGGGCGGATCGCGCCCGTGTTTTTAAGCGTTTCTTTGTCAAACTTCAACGACACTCTAACACATTTCACGGCTAAAATCGGCTAGAATCAAGCTAACGTCCGCGCTGAAAGTGTCAGGAGTTGCTCGTGCCTGATCCCCAACGCTCCTCCAGCTTGACCCCCAGGACGGACCACCAGCAGAGCGGAGAGGACCGCTATCGAATCAGTCGCAAAGGCAGCTTATACAATATTCTTGGCCCCGAAGGACGGATTTTTTCGAAATACAAGAGCGCCAGCGTGGTCGGCCCGCGCTGGGAAGAACTGACTCACACCCCCTGGCCTTACGACAGCTCGGCCTATGAGTCCGGCTTGCGCCTGTGGGAGCTGGGCCTGATCGAGCGCAGCCAGGTGGGCCAGCGCCGCCCCTCGCTGGACGCAGCGCCCACCGACGCGCCGCCGCCCCGCCAGCCCGATCCGGTCCCTGAGCCGGAGCCGCCCGCCGAGGACAAACCGGTACCCCAGGCTCCGGTCATTGGCGCGCAGCTTGATCTGCTGTCGGCCGCTGCGCCGCAGCCGGACGAGACGTCCGCGCCCACCACCCCACTCCGCGAGCGCCCGCAGGCGTACCGGGTGATCCAGCCCGTCCCGCCGCCCGCCCTGCATCTGGCGCTGGCGCCGCCCCCGCTGGCCCTGCCCGCGCCGCGCATCGATCTCGCCCACCAGCGGGCGATGATCGCGTCGCTGCGCAAGGACCCGGCGCGGTTGTTCGAGCCCGCCATGCGCCACGCGCTGCAGACCGAGGTCGAGTATCACCTGCCGCTGGCCACGTGGGCCGCCTACCTGCTGCGCCTGCTGGATCGCTACGAGCGCCGCCAGCGCCGCCAGTCGGCCCGCCACCTGGACTGGCAGACGATCATGCACAAGCACATCGCCTGGCAGGAGCAGCGCCAGCGGGCCACCGCCCGCGCCTGATCCGCCAGCGAGGCGGCGAGGGGCTGCCTCAGCCCCCCAGCTCTTTCACCCGCTCGCGGACAATCTTCTCGATCAGGTCCCTGGACAGGGGGGCATCTGGCGTGAAGTGGATCGTCGCGCCCGACACTTTGACCCCCCGCAGATCGTCCGCCAGCGCCTTGACCAGCGGCGGGCTCATGGTGTGCAGCGCGCAGTGATTTTCGTGGGCGGATAGGCCGACGAGGTCCTTGCCCAGCCGGAAGATCGGGATGCCGTAGCTGACCCGCTCGGTGCAGTCCGGCGCGATCTCGCGCACGATGGCTCTCACCCGTTCCAGCGCCTGCCGGATGTCGTCCGGCAGGGCGGCGAGATACGCATCGATCTCCTGGGGGGCGTGCCGTGACGCGTCCGTTTTAGCCATCGTGGTGCGCCCTTTCCAATTCCGCGATATCTAGCTTCTGCATGGTTTGGCTCCTTGACGATTGCGCTGACGAGACCATGACGATCGAGCGGTGCCGGGCAGCGTGATGAGGCAGTCCCTGCCTAGCACATGTGTTCTGAATTATCTTTCAGACACGTCGAGAAGTCAAGCGATTGTACCAGGCATTGAAGGTCCGAGACGCTCACGCGCCGGGCTCGTCATCGGGGAACAACTGCTCGATGAACGCCGCGAACGGGTCATCGGGCGCGGGGCGCGGCGGCTCCGAGAACAGGCCGAACAGGCTGGCCGGGGTGCCAGGGCGGCTCTCGCCATCCACCCCCGCGATCCACTGCGCGGGCGGCAGCGTGTCCGGCGAAAACAGCGCGTCCATGCGCTGGAGCGCCGCGATCAGCCGCTCGTTGAACTTCTGGCAGGCGTAGAGGTCCACTCCCTGGGCGATCTCCTGCATGGCGCGGCGCATGTAGACATACGCGGCCAGCACTTTCGGGTGCGCTTCGGGTGGGAAATAGACGGCGATCTCATCGCGGGCCGCCAACAGCACCATCTGCTCGAACGATCCCCGGTCGTAGACGGACACCAGCGTGCGGAACGGGTACGGGTCGGGGAGCGGCGTGCCGTCCGGCGCGGGCGGGAGGCCCACCACGCCGCGCGGCTTGCTGCTCACCGGCAGGTCGAGCTGGCGCTTGATCCGGTTTTTGACCGGCTTCCAGGCCCCGGCAGCGAACTCGGTCACCCAGGCGTCGTCGTTGCCCATCATGGTGGCGAACCCGCTGAGGTACATCGCCATCTCGATCAGGGCGTCGATCAGCGTGTCGGCGTCGTCAGAAAAGATGAGCAGCGTGTCGGTGTCCAGATCGAAGGTGAATTTGTCGGCCAGGGCGAGCTGCCGGTAGAGATCGGCCTGCGTCTCGTCGAACAGCAGCAGGCCATCGTGCGGAAACAGCGCGATGATGCGCCGCAGGACGTCCAGCGTGTCGGGCGCGGGCGCGAGGTCAGCGACCAGCCGCTGAAGGGTGCCGCTCAGGTCGTCCGGGTCGAGCCGGATCAGGGAGTGGGTCATGCGGTGTGCCGGTCTTTCGGTGTGCGGGCCGCCCCCCGCGCCGGGTGGAGCGCCGCGCACTGCTCAGGATCTGCCCGTATTATACACGACTCCCCACCGGCCCAAAGTGGGAGATTGGACCCACAGCGGGCCGCATGCAACGCGCGCCAGCACAATGATGCCGGCGCGCGTTGTCTGGACTTTGGCGCATTGAAGAGACCGATGTCGAGAAGGCAGCGGTCTTTTTGCATGGGAAGCGATGAGAAGGAGCGAGAAAACAGGCTCAGGCAGGCGCGGAAGCGAAAGCGGCATGGCGGAGAGCGGCCAACAGGGCGGGATTTTCAGCCCAATCATCCGGGGAGAGGGAAGGAAGGGGGCGAAATTCGTGTGCGCCCCACAGAGCCGCGCGGTAGGCACGCCACAAGGTGTTGAGCGACCAGCGTCCCGAGCCGCGCCACCAGCGCGTGGGCACGGCAGGACCGCGACACAAGCCCCAGGCGCGATATCCAGCCAGCAGCAGCACGGCGTAAACCCAGGCCGACCACTGCACCGATGTGACCGCTGCGTGTGGGTTCCAACACTGCTTGTGACCCAGACCAAAGGTGGATTTCAACTCCCGATGGCAGACTTCAATCTCCCAGCGCTGCCAGGCCCAGAAGAGCAGGGTATCCAGAGGTAAGGGCAATCTCCAGCGCCCCGCGTTATCCTGAACCGCATTGACCAGGAAGGGGAGCGGGATACGGCGGATGCGGCGGTTACCTTTGCCGCGCACGACGATGAGCATCAGCGGGCAGTCGGGGGCACCGCGCCGCAGAACGGGGCCACACACCTTGACTTGCACATGGCGCACCCGGCCCCGCACCATGAACTCGAGACGCTGCCAGCCCTTGCGCTGTTGCCAGAGTTGCTGTGGGGTCAGTGCGCGGTCGCCGTAACGGCGGCGGCGTCCGCGGCCTGGTTGGGGGCCAGGGAACTGGTACAGCACACGGTTCTTGGCGCTGCGCGCCAGCAGGACCACGCCCTCCGGCAAAGCGCGCCATAGGTTCAAGTTGTCATAGTGCCCGTCGCCCACCATCAAGACCGGTTGTCTCGCTCGCCCGGCAGCTGCCAACTGCTCACGCAGCCAGCGCAGAAAGTCCAGGGCGGCTTCCCACTCCTTGCGCGGTGCATGCGCCACCGGTCGAGACTTCTCAGTAAAGGCGGGCGTCCAGCGCAGCGGGACTGCGCGACTATACCCCTGCTCTGCCGGGGTCAACCACGCCCCGTGGAACCAGCGCTGCGCCGCATGAATGCCCAGCATGAACGGCGGGGTGCGCAGGTTGCGCAGCCAGCCCGCCCCTTCCATCTTCCGACTGCTGCGCGGCGTTTGGGTCGCATCCCCCGCCACCACATACACCTCATCCTCAGTCACATGCGCCAGGGTCAGACCGCACACCACTCGGCTCGCCGCTTCGTACACGAACCGTCTCAAACTGAACAGCCGATACCATGCGCTCCAGTCCTCCTCATTTCGCCCCAGGCTCATCACCAGCTGCGTCACCGTGTGCCGCGCGAAGGCCAGCAGTTCAGCCAGCACGAGTTGCACCACCCGTTCATAGATACGCTGCTGGCTGAATAGGGGCCGATGGGCCGCCAGTATCTCGTTGAGGTGCTTGATTAGTTCGGAGTTTTGCGGAATAGTTGTCATGGGATGAGCCCGGTTTTTTGCTTGTGTGTCGCAACTCAAGCTTGACCGAAGCTCATCCTTTTTTCAAAAACAGCCAAAGTCCAGGG
>Ga0123329_1004209_pt1 | contig 11419 bp, 5 predicted proteins | sample BioC12SIPDNA_FD_89703 | JGI IMG/M metagenome (GOLD analysis project Ga0123329, IMG submission 89703) | Anaerobic biogas reactor microbial communites from Washington, USA - Biogas_R1_B C12 SIP DNA | ecosystem: Engineered > Bioreactor > Anaerobic > Unclassified | place: Washington, USA | collected... | reverse complement strand
TGGCTGGGCATCCGCGTGATGTGCCCCGGCGACGCAGACTTTGCCGACCTGGGCCGCCAGGAACTCACAGCCGCTCCTTACGCCACGTATGCGCTGCAGGCATCTACGGCAGCCATCGCCTCCAACGTCGAGACCGGCGTTATCACCCCCACCCATCTCCACGGGATCACGGACAGCGGCGCCAACGGGGAAGTACTGGCCTCGGATGGGAGCGGCAGCTTTACCTGGCAGACACCCACAGCCCCCACAGTCAGGCAGTTGGTGCAGGATTTTGTCGTGGCCAGCGGTGAGAGCGTCTCTGCCGGGGACGTGGTTGAGTTCTTGAACGGCCAGGTCTTAAGAATGAGAGATGACTGGGAGCCGGAGTCGGTCTTCAACAATGCTCAAACCGACTATATCGCCGTCAGCAGTCTTTCCCCCACCAGCTTTGTCATCGCCTACGGTGACGGTGGCAATTTCCACGGCACAGCGATCGTCGGCACGGTCAGCGGGGGAACCCTGAGTTGGGGGCCGGAGTCGGTCTTCAACGCTGCCGAAACCTTCGGTATCGCCGTCAGCAGTCTTTCCCTCACAAGCTTTGTCGTCGCCTACACGGACGGTGGCAATTCCGGCTCTGGCACAGCGATCACCGGCACGGTCAGCGGGACGACTCTGAGTTGGGGGCCGGAGTCGGTCTTCAACGCTGCCTCCACCGACAATATCGCCGTCAGCCGCCTCTCCCCCACCGACTTCGTCATCGCCTACAGGGACATTGGCAATTCCTCCCACGGCACAGCGATCGTGGGTACGGTCAGCGAGGGAACCCTGAGTTGGGGGTCGGAGTCGATCTTCAACGCTGTGATCACCACCTTTATCGCCGTCAGCCGCCTCTCCGCCACCGACTTCGTCATCGCCTACACGGACTGGGGCAATTCCCTCTACGGCACAGCGATCACCGGCGCGATCAGCGGGACGACCCTGATTTGGGGGTCGGAGTCGGTCTTCAACGCTGCCGAAACCAACTTTATCGCCGTCAGCAGCCTCTCCCCCACCGACTTCGTCATTGCCTACGGGGACTGGGGCAATTCCGGATACGGCACAGCGATCGTCGGCACAGTCAGCGGGACGACTCTGAGTTGGAGGCCGGCGTCGGTCTTCAACGCTGCCGCAACCTACGATATCGCCGTCAGCAGCCTCTCCCCCACCGACTTCGTCGTCGCCTACAGGGACTATGGCAATTCCGAATACGGCACAGCGATCGTCGGCGCGGTCAGCGGGACGACTCTGAGTTGGGGCCCGGAGTCGGTCTTCAACGCTGCCACCACCTACTATATCGCCGTCAGCAGCCTCTCCTTCCCCGACTTCATCGTCGCCTACAGGGACGATGGCAATTCCTACTACGGCACAGCGATCGTGGGTCATCTTGATAAGCGTTTGATCGGCACGGCCAGGACCGCGGCCAGCGGCGGCGAGACAGTACCGGTGATCATCGACGGGGTGTCGGACGTGCATAGCGGTCTGGTGCCAGGCCAGATGTACTATCTGCAGGAGAACGGGGCGCTGGGCCTCACGCCTACACAAAACCGCGTCGGGCTGGCTATTTCCGAGACCGCGTTGATCCTGGACCAGATGTGGTAAAGGAGGAAGCGATGAACAGTTCACACGCTACAGCTCGCGCCTTGTCCCTGCTCCTCCTCCTGGTTGTTCTGCTCCTGTCAACCACACCGGTCCTGGCCCAGTCCGGCGGCGGCTACGACCTCTCCTGGTGGACCGTCGACGGTGGCGGGGCGGCCTCCGCCGAAGCCGACGGCTACACCCTTGGCGGCACGATCGGCCAGCCGGATACCGCGGTCTGGTCCGGCGGGGGTTATATCCTGGCGGGTGGCTTCTGGAGCAGCGCGGCGAGTGTCCAGTACTGGATCTACCTGCCGCTGGTGCTGCGGCTGTAAGTCGCAAATACTGCTCACCAAAAGTGCCAACCTACATTAGCTCGCAGTAGACGTCGTAGTCCTGGCCGGGGCGGGACGGACGTTGCCGGGGCGGTGGTTGGCGCGGTTGTTGCCGTATACGCGCGTTTTCGCGGCGCTGGATGCGGACAAGGCCGGGACGCTGAACGCCACGCGCTTGGCGGCGTTGTCGGCGCGGGTGACGCCGGTGCGGGTGCCGGCAGGCAATGATGTGACGGAGTATCATCAGGTCGGCGGCGATGTGCGGGTGTGGGTGATGGCGATGGCCGGCGATGACACACGGTTTCCGCTGCGGGTGGTGATCCCGCCGGACGAGGCGCGGTTGCCGGGATTGGCAGTGCCGGCGGGGAGGTGGCAACAGCCGCTAACGCTTCCAAACCAGGACGATGGGAGCATCGTGGTGGTGTATGCGTCGGCGGAGGAGATGGCGGTGTGCAGGGAGGCGACGAGGGTGTGCGGGGAAAGGGCGAATACCTGGTCCTCCTGTGTTGACAACATCGTCAAACCCATTAAACTAATATCTAACCAAAACTCACAAAAGTGTGGGAGGACCTTAACCGTGAAAAAGATTGACACGCTCTCGCTGTGGAGAAGGATTGCTGCCGTCATCCCGCTGGTGATGCTCCTTGCAATGGGGATGCGCCTTGCACAGGGTGCGCCAGTGTATGCTGCGACACTCCCAACCCGCGCGCCGGACAGCCTCACGCAAGAGGCGGTCTTTTCCATTGCGTGGAACTCCGGTTGCGCGACGCCGCCCGCCGGAGCCGTGACAGCCCTTGAGTATGCCGCCGGTATCTGGGGAGTGACCCTGGCGTCTCCGGTGACGATCACAGTATCAGCCTGTTGGACGGACGCGCTGCCTTGCACCGGCATCGCCTGCGGTGATACCGCATCGTACGCGCGCAATTTCCCCCAAGCGCCTATGGTGCACACGTACTATCCCATTGCACTGGCCAACGCGCTCAGCGGGCGCGACCTGGCGCCGGCGGGCCATGACATCAATGTGTTCTTTCAATCCGAACTGGACTGGTCCTTTGCCACCGACACCGCGCCCACCACAGGATCCGACTTTGTCACGACGGCGCTGCACGAACTGGCGCACGGACTGGGATTTTCGGGCAATATGTACGAAAGCCACAATGTCGGTTTTTGTGGCAACGGGCCGTATTATTGGTACCCTTGCCCAAGCCCCTACGACCGCCTTGTCGTAGACAGCCAGGGAATCCCGCTGCTGAGCTACATGGAACCAGACCCACGTGTGCTCGGTAGCAAGCTGAAGAGCGACGCCAATTTTGGCGGCCCCAACACCATGCTCCGCAATAATCATGCCTGGATCAAACTCTACACGCCGACGATCTGGGATCAAGGCACGAGTCTCTCACACCTGGATCCTTCAGGGGCTAGTTCCTACGAAGATACGTTAATGTATCCCACGCTGCCTTCCCGCCTGCGCGCGATCGGGCCAGTCACGCTGGGCATCATGCAGGATATGGGCTGGCAGGCCGCTGGGGATGCCCCCAATCTGACCTCGACCGGCCCGATGATTGTGGGAGCCAACAACCCGACTCCCTTTACCGCAGACCTCCTTTGGGCCGGGTACGCCGGTCAACCCATGACTTACACCTGGACCGGCGACGCCCACGCGACCATCACGCACACCGACCAGATCAGCCACGACACCGCCCTCCTCACATGGAGCACGCCCGGCATCAAGCGGGTGTTCGTCACCGCCACGGGGATCGCCACTCCGACCGCGGCCACACGCGCGGTGTTGGTCGCCGCGCTGAACGTCACCGGCACACTTCAGGGCATGGCCGGACAGCCGTACACCTTCAAAGCCGCCCTGTTGCCACCCGCCATCGGTTTCCCCATCACCTACACCTGGGAGGCCGCCGGCCAGATCCCGGTCACCCACCCCGACGGGGGCGCCGACGACACCGTGACCTGGACATGGACAGTGTCAGACACACAGCAGATCACCGTCACCGCCCTAGTCGCCGACGCGACCATCACCGCCACGCATACCGTCCACATCAAAACAATCGTATTCAATCATTGGGTATACTTGCCCCTGGTTCAAAAGCAGTGAAATAGCGCTGACACCATATCGTGTGTAAGTTTTAAGAAAATGAGAGGTGAAATAATGGCAAAGAAAGCACGTCGTGTGATCGTGGCGATCACACATATAGCGTTGATATTGGGAATACTCGCCACACCGGTCGTGCGCGCCGATACTCCCCCACCCGGCGAGAACGTCCCGCCAGCACACTCCGCGATGCTGCAACCCGCGGCAATCCCCATCACTCAGGTCACGATGGACGAAGAAGGCTACACACTCTGGACGACGGACTGGGGCGACGAATCCTGGTGCGTCCCCGTTTCGACGATCCGCTACCCCTTTGACCTGGGAATGCAGGACCCCACCAAGCTGTCCGACGCCAGTCTGATCCTTGAGTTTAGCGAGGGCCTGTACCATCACGATGTCCAGGATCTCAGTTGGACGGTAGCCCTCAACGGCAGCCCGCCCGAGGACTGGCAATCCGTTGGCGCAATCAGCGGGCCGGTCGGGGGCGAGAAAGTGGTCTGGAACACCACAGTGATCAACTTTGACGCGCTCCGGTTGATTGACGGCGAAAACAACATCTGGTTGCAACAACACGACACCTGCCCCCAGGAGCCGGGCTGCACGACCTGCGCCTGCACCTGTATCAACCTCAAACGCTACACCCTGCGTGCGGGGGTGGACCTGGTCATCAGCAAGGTATCGCCCGAACCCGACATCCGCAACGTCTGGCCCGATCAGCGCGAAGATTCGGAAATTCGCGTCAAATTCACCACGCTGGTTTCGCCGACCACGGTCAACGAGCATACCTTCCAGGTGTACTACCGCGATGACAAACAGCAGCCAGTGAACATCTCCGGTCAGGTACACAAGCTGTCGGATGTCGAATACGCCTTTGTGCCGGACGCACCGCTCAAAGATGGTGTCCGTTACCAGGCGCGCGTCTGGGGTGAGATGGATGCAGCGGCTGAGAATTACGCGCACTGGGTCCAGGACTTGAGTGGCGGCCCATTGGAAAATGGCAGACATTGGGCGTTCTGGACGCTCCCCCAACTCGAGGTGCGATTGGAGCCAGTGCAGGTCCTCGAAGATGAAACCCTCGTCGTTGGCAAACCCACCGCGCTGCGTGTGTTCCTCGCCAGCGCCAATTTCCACCCCGATGTGTGGTACAAGGATTTGTGGGAATACGTGGATGTGGAAGACATCCAGGTGACGTGGGCAGCGCCCGCCGGGACAATTGGCCCCATCTCATGGCGCGCTGATGCTTCAGACTGGCACTTCGACTACACCGAAGAGACGGCGCGTCGCTTCCGCCTCAACGACAAGGCCACGCGGCTCGCCTCGCGGGACAGCGTCAACTACTACGGCTTCACCCCTGAAGAAGTGGGGACTTACTTGATCCGCGCGTCCGTCACCGTGCGCGACAGTCACGGCAAACCGCAGCGTTTCGCCGGTGTGGAGACGCGCAACGTCGTCCAGACGCGCTGGCTGACCGTCCACTCGCGCGCGCTGGCGGTCGGGGATGATTACGGCAAGAAAGGCGTGGTCAATCTGAGCGACGTCGCCCTGGGCTACCGCAGCGGCGTGCAAGCCATCTACCCCGTGCCCAACGTGTGGCTGGCGCAACCGGCCAGCGCCGTCCCTTACTACGCGCCGATTGGCTCTCTCGTGTGGAGTTCCGCGCCGGCCGGCGATATGCAACTTCTGAAAGCCCTGCTGGAACTGAACGCCATGTGCGCCGCCACCTCCGGCTGCGATTTCATGGTCGGCTATGCGCCGGTAGCCTGGCTGGGCGACATCGGCCTCACCTCGCCGCGCCAGTCGTGGTACAGCATGCTGGTGCAGAATGCATATTCTAGCCATTTCCGCTACATCACCGCCCATGAAGCCGGACACCTGTACGGCTTCGAGCACGACACGCGCCAGGGCGGATCGGGGTACAACGTGCGGGCCAAAACGGACCGCCGCATCAGCACCGCTTTAATGGAGCCGCGCGACTCGAAAACGCTGACGACCATCAACAGCTTTATGAACATTGATCCAGTGGAATCGCCGCCGCCGGAGCGGTTGTGGATCGAATGGTTCAACTATCGTTCGCTGCTGAACCGCTTCACCACCGCATCGCAGGCAGTGCAGCAAACCACGCTGGCGGATCCGCTGTTGCTGGCGACCGGCCTCATCACCCCCACCACCGGCGAAGTAGAACTCGATCCCTGGTACCGGCTCGAACCCGGCGAGTTCGAAGCGGCCGCATCTGGCCCGTATCGCCTCGTGTTCCTGGACAGTGCCGGGCAAGAGATCGTCGGCTACACGCGCGCGTTCAGCACCTCCACGTCCTTGCAATACGCCAACCAAGATACACGGAATATCCCGCCCGACGCGCCCGCGCCCTTCGCGCTCAAAGTCCCCTATCCGGCGGCGACGGCGCGCATCCAGATTCGCCGCACCAGCGACGACGCACTCCTGGCCGAACGGACGGTGAGCGCCACTTCACCCACAGTCAGCATCACCCCGCCAGGGAGCGTCACCTGGAGCGGCCCGCAGCCCATCGCCTGGGAAAGCGACCCCGGCGAGACGCGCCACTTCCTCGTCCAGGTCTCCACCGACAATGGCGCAACGTGGGAAGCGCAAGCGATCCATTTACCAGGCACGGTCTTCACCCTGGAAACAGCCAGTCTGCTCAACACGACGCAAGCGCTCGTGCGCGTACTCGCCACCGACGGCCTCAACACCGCCAGCGCCACCGCCGGGCCGTTCACCATCGCCAACCCGGTGAGCGTGGATTACGTCTCCCCCGCGCCGGACGCAACGAACGTCAACGTGGACCAACCACTGTACGCCGGATTCCGCGCCGCAATGGACCCGACGACCATCCACAGTGCCACCTTCACCCTCTCTGGCGGGCCTTATGGGACGGTGAACGGCTTTATCCGCTACGACGGTGAGAGCCGCGAGGCCACATTCATCCCCCAGACGCGGCTGGCCTACAGCACAACGTATACCGCGTACGTCAGCGCCGCGATCCAGACGCTGGATGGGACGCCGCTGGATACCGGCGCGACCTGGAGCTTCACCACCGAGCCGGACTTCAATCCGCCGCGCCCGCGCCTGCTTTCACCGCAGCACGGCGCATTCGATGTTCCGCTGCACACAATCGTCGCCGTGGCGTGGGATCACCCGCTGGAAATCGGCACAATCACGACGGCGACATTCCAGATGGCGGAGATGCGTACTGCCGGCAGCGGCGGCGTTATCAGCGACAGCGGCGTTATCAGCGGCAGCGTGGCATATGACGCCGCTGCACAAATGGCGACGTTCACCCCCGATACGCTCCTCGCGCCATACACCACCTACGTCGTCACCCTTACCGCCGGCATCTCGGATACGCTGGGCAACGCCACCTTCGATCCTACCGTCTGGGCCTTCACCACCGGCGACGCGACTCCCGCGCACGCCTTCACCGGCAGTTACGCAGATGGGGGCCACGACACGGATGGCGATGGCCAGTACGAACACCTCGTGATCCAGGTTGGCGTGCGAGTGGCCGCCACCGGCGACTATAGGTTGAAGGGCGTCCTGAACGACTCCGCCGGAACCGAGATCACCTGGGCAAGCTATACCGTCACCCTCCAACCGGGCGTCAGCTTTATGCCGCTGGCCTTCGACGGGGCCAGCATCGGCGGGCACGGCGTGGACGGGCCGTACACCCTGACCGGCCTGACCCTGTCCCGCGTCGGGACGGGCGGAGCATCCGTCCCGCTGGATCAGGCCATGGAAGTCTACCGGACGTTTGCCTATCCCATCGCCCGGTTCCCGGCCCCGTTGCGCTTCACCGGGCTGCCCGATGTGCTCCTGCGCCCGGAGGAGGTGCGGCTTAACCCGGCCTTCAACGCGCGCGACTATGCCCAACACGTCCTGCTCGACAGCGCACAGTTGACCTATACCCTGCTAGCCAACAGCGATCTGCGCGCCGGCGTGACGCTTGACAGCAACGGCAATCTTTGGGCGAATCCCACCTCTGACTGGATGGGCTACAGCGACGTAACACTGCAGGCCACCGACGGCGTCTTGATGGCCCAGGATACCTTCCGCGTGACCGTCGGCTGGGCGTCCAGCCTTTATCTGCCGCTGATTCTGCGCAACTTCACCGCCGCGCGGGCAGTACGCAGCAACTGGGTCGTCGCCCTCCACGACGATTTCGAAGCCGATGGCCCATGGCGATATGGGAGTAGCATCTCGATTCCGCCGGGAGGGTGGTATTACGGAGGCCGGCGCGATTGCAAAGCCTACTCCGGGCACTACAGCATGTGGCCGTTCGGTGATGGTGAAGACGGCGCACTGCTGCCCTGCAACGCCGCCTATCCCAATACGCTGGTCTCGAACATGGTTTCCGGGATCAGCTTTAACCTGGAACACACCACCCAGGCCGAACTGCGCATGAAAGTCTGGACCAACCTGGCGCCGGGCGATGAGATCTGCGCCATGGCCGCCCTGGACGCGCCGGTTCCCGACGACGATCCCCGCTGGCTCACGTACTACGGCGTCTGCCGTTCCGGCACCAGCAACGGCTGGGAAGACCTGGCGCTCGATTTGAGTAACGTGCCGGTGATCGGCAACCTGATCGGTCAAGAAAAAATCTGGATTGCGGTGCGATTCCAGGCGAACGAAACCGAATCCCGTCCTGGCGGCGCGTATGTGGACGACGTTGTGTTGAGAATCTGCCCAGAGGGCCTGACGTGCGATCCGGCATTAGGGTATACCAGCCTTGCCAAACCCTCTACCACCAGTGTTGGCAATTACGACGGGTCGGTCAGTGAGGCCGCTCTGGCCGTTGAGGACAACGGGCGCGTCCACGTCGCGTGGACTGGCGCGCTCAATCCGCACTTTGATGGCTTTGCCTTCTACGCGACCTCCACTGATGGTGTCGCCTGGACGCCTTACCAAATCTTGAACTACTGGCAGGACTACGATCCGCAGCTCGCCGTGGACAACACCCGTCATCGAACACATCTGGTCTACCGCAGCAACTACGATGGCATCCTGCATCACACCATCACGGACGGGGTCGTCTCGGACTACAACGTGCTGGATCGGGATGCGGTCACTTCGCCCAAGATCGCGGTCAATCCGACCACCGGCTACGCCTACGCCGTGTGGCACAAAGGCTATTACTTCCCCATCGGCAACGACGTGCTCTCCTGGCGGCGGCGTCTCTGGTATGCCTCTTGGGACGGCACAAGCTGGAGCGCGCCGCAGCGCCACGTCAACGACGGCGACACCGAGTACGGCGCCATTGCCGCCGCGCCGGACGGCGGGACCATGCTGGCCTGGTTCCAACAATGGGCACAATCCAGCGGCGGGACGACCGATCCGGGCGCTCCCATCGTCCCCCGTACAGCTTACGGGACCAACCCGAACGACTTCCCGCTGCGTCAGGCCGTGAGCGCGCCCTACGATCTGCCGGAAAAGGACAACAGCATCTTGCTCACCTACTCCCCCGGCGACCAGAAATACTACCTGGCCAGCACCCATCTGATGTGGCCTGGCCATTCGCGGGTCTATCGCTACGTCTGGGAGAACGGCGCGTGGGCCGGGCCGCTGGACGTGGCAGGGAACACCTCCGGGTGGGCCACCGCGTGGTACATCGGGGCGGCCAGTGACCAACCGCTCGTCTACTACGTTTACAGAACCGACGCCGGATTCTATGTGCGGACCGAAACCAACGGGGTACTTAGCGCGGTGCAATCTCTGACCGATGACCTCGCCGCGCGCGGTTACGCCGGCACGCCAGTAGCCTTCTTCGTGGATCATGCGGGAGGGTTGCACATGCTGGTGAGCGGGGACAAAAACGGCGTCGCGGGGTTCTACTACGTGCATCCCTAACAGTTCAGCGTGGGCGTCCGGGCGTGGCAACATATAAAGGCGCTCTACCCGGATGCCCATGCTGCTCGCCTGGCCCCTGCCACTGCAACGTCCCTTCGACCACCGCGAACACCTCCGGGCGCAGGATCACGTTGACCACGCCAGCCGCTGACGCTTCCAAGCCCTCATCTTCCAACGCAATGAACGCCGTGCCCCGCGCCGTCGGCGGGCGCTGCCGCGCAATGATCACCCCGCCCACCCGCAGAGGATAAAGAAGATGCAATAGCAGGAAACAAAACGGGGCAGAGTCATCTGCCCCGTTTTTTGTGGAGACAAATGTGCATCCGCCGATGTTACCTGTTACTGCTGCATCTGTCGTCGCTGTCGTCGCTGTCGTCGGGTGCAAAAATCGCGAACAAAATGGACAAGAAATTCGATTCACAAGTCTGGATGCGGCCGCAATTGCGGGCGCGATTGCGGGTGCGGATGCAGGTTCGGATGCAGTTCGAGTGTGTTTTTTGGCCTCAATCAAGATGTGGAGAATCCACGCCCGACTGTGCGTCCAAAGTTTGGCGGTGCATCCGGTGCATCCGCCGCATCTGTACCCGGCGTACCTGATGTTCTCGGGTGCGAAAACCGCGAACAAAACGGACAAGAAATTCGATTCACAAGTCTGGATGCAGTTGCGGATGCACTTTCGGATGCAGTTGGAGTGTGTTTTTTGGCCTCAATCAAGATGTGGAGAATCCACGCTCGACTATGCGTCCAAAGTTTGGTGGTGTTTCCCTTGCCGCGGCGTTACCGGTGCATCCGCTGTCGGTGCTGTCGATGCTGTTCAGTCGAAAAATCGCGAACAAAACGGTAAAGGAGTTCAAAATGCAAATCGGGAAACACTTGGGGAAACGCCGGGATGCGATTCTGGGGAAACACGGGAAACATCATAGTGTTGAGGGTGAGGGTGATGAGGCGACGGGCGGTGAAGGCGATTTGGTACCACATCATAGATTACGTCCGCTTTTAATTGCTTTCTTTTTAGTACGGATGTTCTAGGAGGTCAAGAGGGGGGAAAGGAAGTCCCCCGGTCTATGGGGGGCCGGGGGAGTTATGGGTAACATTTTCTTAACCTGCATTGCGTTAAGCTGGCGCGGGACTTGCCGAGCGAAGCGACTAGCAAGTTCCGTGACAGTAGCAATGTCAGGTTGAAGAAGTTGTTAGGCGTACGTATTTTCGATATTTTTTTCTTATCATTTTAAGGCGGTTATGATAAACAAGCAGACCAATTGGAAGCATTTTCCGAAGAACGAATGGAATTTTATAGAACCATCCATACAGATATTCGTCTGGCTCTTCACAAACAGTTATTACATTTTTTATCCATTTTGCTTCATTTTCAAATGACTTTCCATTATCTAAATCTATTTCTATGCTATTTAATGATTCCAGTGATTTATGTTTTTGGCTTTTACATGCTTCAAAAAATTCTTTATCAAAACATGGTTCTAATTCTATCCATTTTTCATTATAAAATACTTCTGGTAGTATCTTATCA
>Ga0123329_1004207_pt1 | contig 11423 bp, 5 predicted proteins | sample BioC12SIPDNA_FD_89703 | JGI IMG/M metagenome (GOLD analysis project Ga0123329, IMG submission 89703) | Anaerobic biogas reactor microbial communites from Washington, USA - Biogas_R1_B C12 SIP DNA | ecosystem: Engineered > Bioreactor > Anaerobic > Unclassified | place: Washington, USA | collected... | reverse complement strand
TATTCCGGGACGCCGTGCGTCGGGGTCAGATTGGGGGCGAACGCGGCGGAGACCGTGCGCGGCGCGTTGATGAGGGCGGTCAGGCGCGGGCCGTCGGCTGTGGCGTCGGCGAGGTTGCCGGACCAGGCGTCGAAATGGTGGTACGCGGCGGGGAAGGCAGTCACGCAGGCGGTCGAACCGATCAGGTGCCAGCTCTCGGCCGGGGCGACCGTGCCGCCGGGGCCGGCGTTCGCGGTCAGGCGGAAGGCGTACGCCCAGCGCCACGTCAGGGTCGCATGGTTGGTGATCGCGAAACTCATCTGCGGCGGGACGCCGTTGGAGGGGGTGTGGCCGGTCAGCTCCCAGCGCGTGCACTGGAGGCGCACGGTCTCTTCCAGCGGCTCAACCGGTTCGACCGACGCCGTGACGACCGTGCCGTGCGGGAAGGTGTAGCTGCCTGCGGCCGGAATCGCGGTGCTGTAGGCCGAGGCCACGGTGAGGGTCCAGATTTTGGGTGTGAACCAGGCATCCACAACTTGATCCTGCGTGATATCGCTGAAGGTCAGGACGCGGGTCTCCGCCGAATAGTCGTACACGCCGGGCTGCGGCACGCCGTTGAGCAGCAGGCTGTAGAGGTAGTGGCCCGGATCGGCGGTGAGGGTGACGGTGGCGCTGGCGGTGCGGAAAAGGAAGGTGCGGTCGGCTGTGGCCGTGCCGGGCCCGTGCGCGGTCAGGTGGAGCCGGTGGCCGCGGCGCACCGTGAGCGGGATCAAAGGGTCCGACGTAGGGTCGTTGCTTTCGAAGCGGATGCAGGCGACGACCTCTTCGTGGTAGGCCAGGCCGGCGGGGTCAAGCGTCAACCCCAGCGGCGCGGACCAGGTGTCGGGCAGGGTCCCGCCCCAGGTGCCGGAGGCGATCAGCCAGGCGGGCGCAGGCGCGTCGCAGGCGAAAGGCGTGACGTTGGCGATGTACCAGCCCTCGTCGACCACGTAGAGGTCGGAGCCGAATTCAAACCGCACGATCACGCTCTGGCCGGCGTAGGCGGCGAGGTCGAGCAGGACCGTTTCCCAGCCTTGGCCGTCGCCCGCCAGACAGGGGTGGTCGGCCGCAAAGGGCGAGTCGGGATTGTCGGTGATCTGGAAGGGATAACCGCCGACCGGCTCGATCAGGGAGAAGGTCGCGCCGCCGTCGGTCGAGAGGCGCAGCACCGCGCCGTCCCAATAATGGGTGCCGATGTCGAATTCCGTGCGGATCCACTGCCGGAAAAGCAGGCCGCCGCCGCTGCCGACCGTGAACGGCGGGGTGTCGAGCCAAGCGTGGCAGGCGTTGGGATAGGTGCGCGCTGAGGGATCGCCGCAGTACCAGACGGCGTCGCCGTTCCAGGTGCGGTTGGTCGTGACGCCCCAGATGTCGTACACGCCGCTGTGCGTCCAGCCGCTGGTGACCGAGAAGGGCGCGGCGGCCACGGCCAGGCGGGCGGTCCAGACCAGGTCGGGGCCCGCCAGGTTGGCGATGGACAGGGTGAGATTGGTGGATGACTCGGACAGCTCAACAAGGTCAAAGCCGTCCGGCGAGACCGAGAGCCAGGGATCCGGATAGTCGCCGATCACGCTGTACACGGGCGTGACCGAGGCGTACTCCGGGAAATAGTAACCGATCAGATCGGAGGCATAGACGGCGTAATCGACCCGCCGGGCGCCGTGCGAGGGCGGCGCCAGCTCAGCCTCAAAGGTGTCGATGTCGACCCAGGCCATGGGGGTAAAGATCCAGTCGGTGTCGCCGTTCTCGCGCCAGACCAGGTAGACCTCCTCGACGGTCATGTTGTCCGTCACGGTGGCCGTCACCGTCCAGGGGGCGCGCGCGGTCTGGAACGGGGCAAGCGGCGTGAGCGCGATCTCAGGCGGCACGGGGAGGCTCAGCGGGTCGTTCGGGTCGGTGTTGTCGAGAAACTCCTTAAGGTTCGTCCAAGTGTCGTTGTCCGGGTCGTCGGACGCGGCGTGGGTGCTGTTGGTGGCCAGTCCGAAATAGCGCAGCTCCCACCAGTCGCTCAGGCCGTCGCTGTCGGTGTCCAGCCAGTAGGGCAGGTAGTCGCCCTGGGCGAGGCGCGGCGCGTGCATCGGGATGCCGGTGGCGGGATTCGGCGAGGTGGAGGTGGCATCCGGCCAGCGGGCGCCGTCGACGCTCCAGCCGCAGAATGCGTAGGGCGTGTCGTCGATGAACCCGAGTTCCAGCGCGGTCTCGGTCGTGGCATTGCTGCCGGCGCGGTGCCATGCGACGGTCTCGCCGAAGAGCTGTCCGGTGTCTGCCAGGCGGTAGCGGCAGGTCAGGGTATACTCGGTGGCCCACTGCCAGGTGAGGGTGCTGGGCTGGCTGATCGAGAGCGCGGCCGAGGTTCCCGTGCCGTGCTCGGGCACGTCGCCGGTGCCGGTCCAGCCGTCGCAGGCGCGGCGGATACCGGCGGACACCGGCACGGTCGCCGGTGCCGACGCGGTGAGGGCGACCGAGGCGATCACGGTGTTGGTGCCGTAGGGCGGCGTCACCGCACCGTATCGGGCCGGCGCGCCCTCGACGATCAGGTCGACCGCATTGTCCACGTAGAACGCAAAGGTCTCGCCCGGCGCCTGCTTCGGCAGATACACGGTTCCGTTTGTGTGATCGGTGCGCAGGTAGTAGTGGACGTACGTCGCGGGCGGCATGGCCGGGATCTCGGCCCGATAGACGGCATTGCTGAGCCAGACGGCCGGGGCCTGCTGCCAGGTGCCGGTCGGCGCGCTGTCGGTGCCGGCGGCCCAGAAAAGGCCGGCCTCGCCGGGGGGCAGCGGGTTCACAGTCTGGACTTGGAAATCGACCGGATAGGGGGCGAAGCCCGCCGTCTGCGGCGGCAACGGCGTATGGACGATCACCGGGGCGGCCTCGATCGCGCCGCGCACATAGAGGCCGGCCGCACCGCCGGCGTAGGGGACGGACGCGCCGATCACCTGCACCCGGTAGACGCCGGCCTGCGCGGCGGGCACGCGCACGGTCTCGACCGTGTTGAGGCTGTCGCGCGCGCTGCCGCCGTTGGGATAGAGCGGGGTACCGTTCGGCGCGGTCACCAGCAGGTCCAGGTCGTTGACGCGCGTGATGCCCGCGCCCGCAGTGGCCGGGTAGTCCATCCAGCACAGCGCGATGTCGAGCGGCGCGCCGGCGGACGTCACGGTCACGTCGAAGGTGTTGGTGGCGCCGCCCGCCGGCCCGATGCGGTCAAACAGGCGCACCATCCGTCCTTCGGGATGCACCGTGCCGGCGACATCCGGCTGGCCCCAGCCTTCGACCGCGTTGGGTGAGGCGAAGGGGATCTCCTGGGTGCTGTTGGTGCTGCCGTACTGGCCGGGGGCGAGCGTACGCGCGCCGCCCACGACCATGGCTTTGAGCAGCGCGGCCGAGGGGTTGGTGATCGCGGCGCGCTCCACGGCGTACTGGCGCAACAACGCCGCCGCACCGGCGGTCAGGGGCGTCGCCATGCTGGTGCCGCCGCCGAAACAATAGCGGCTGTTCGGCGCGTAGAAGGCCCAGACGTTCCCTCCTACCGAGGACTTGGTGGAGATCACATCGGTGCCAGGGGCCACGACATCGGGCTTGATGCGACCGTCATCGGTGGGGCCGCGGCTGGAGAAGGCGGCCATGCCCTGACGGTACACGGGCGCGGGGGTGGCGCTGTAGGAGATCAGGTCGGTCTTGAGCGGTCCGGCGGGATAGCGCGCAGGCCAGGCGCTGCCCCACGAATAGGAGGAGTAGCCGCCGCTGCCGGCCGGCCGGTCGTTTTCGGTCGCGCCGACGGTCAGCACGTTCTTGGCTGCGGCCGGCGAACCGATGCTGTCGCTGTCGACCTTGCCGTCGGCGTTACTGTCGCGTCCGTCATTACCGGCGGCGAAGACCGCCAGGTGATCGGGATGGTCCCAGGCGAAGAGGTCGGTGGAGCGGCAGTCGTTGTCATAGACACCGTAGGTGCTGGAGCCCCAGCTATCGGAGTGGATACAGGCGCCCAGCGCAAAGCTTTCGTCGTACACCTCATAAAGGTCCGCTGGCAGGCCGGTGAAAGAACCGTAGGCGTTAACGACCGACTGGTGCACCAGCTCCGCCTCATGGGCGACGCCGCAAAACTGGCCGCCGCTCGCGGCGCCGCTGCCGAGGATCGAGCCGGCGGTGTGGGTGCCGTGGCCGTCGGGGTCTGAGGGGTCTCCTGGGCGCCCGCGCGCGATCAGGGCCCGAATGCGGCCCGCGAAATCGGGATGCATTGTGGCCAGGACGCCGGTGTCGAGCCCGGTGTCGGCATGGCCGACCACCTGCCCCTTGCCGGTGAGGCCCCAGGCGTTCCATGCCGGTGCGGCATGGAGGTGCGCGGCGACGGTGGCTTGATCGTTACGGTGCTGGACCTCGGGCCGCTCCTCGATCCACTGCACTTCGCCGCATGCGGCGAGATCGGCGACCGCACCGAGCGGCAGCTCGGCCTGCACGATACCCCAGCGCGTGCCGGCGCTGGCCGCTTCGACCTCGCCGCCCAGTTTCCGCACGACAGCGGCGAGCGGCGCGGCGTCTTCAGGGGCCAGGGTCTGGATCGAGACGCGCAGCGCGCGCGTTTTGGGGAACGCGGCGATGAGCGACGCGAGAAAGGGCTGCACCTTGTCGCCGGGCAGAAACTCGGCGGCGCCCTGCACCTGCGCCACATCCCGCAGGGCGGCGAGCGCGTCGGGGGTCAGCTCCGCGAGGATCGCGTTGTTGGGAAAGAAGCCGCGCACCTGCGCGCCGGACTCGGTCAGCAGCGTGCGCGCGGCGTCGGAGACCGGCGTGTTGAACTGCACGATAAACGGCGTGGTGCCGCGCCGCGTGGGGCTCTGGCGGCCCGAGGCGGCGTCGGGAATCGACCGCTTCTCGGGGCTGACGATCAGGCGGTTGGAGAGCAGGGTCTGGCGCTCGCGCGGCAGGGCGGGATCTTCGGTGAAGCGCGGTGCGACGAAAGCGCGGCGCAGCGGCTCGAGGGTCGCCTCGTCCAGGCGCGCCGGCGCGGCGTCCGGCGCGGCCGGGCTGTTTGTCGCCGCGACGGCCTGCGCCGCGCCCGCCGCGAGCTGCGGCAGATTGGCAAGCGCCGGGCGCGGGCACGCGGCCACGCGCGCCGGCAAATCTTTTGCGGCATCACCGGGGTCTGCGGCGGGCGCGGCCCGGCGCGGCCACGCGAGGAAAATCAACGCACAGGCGACACAGCCGGCCACCGCCAACCCGACAACGGTTTTTTTCTTCATGGCTTGATGGGCGACATTATACAAGGAGAAAGGAGGAAGGAGAAAGGAGAAAGACGCATCGGCCCTGGCGTAATCGGTTAATCGGTTAGCAAGTGGCAGGGATGCGCGAAGTTCATGCGTTTCTGGTAAATAAGGGGGCGGGCGAATCGCGGGCTCATTTTGGAGCGCGGCGGCTTGCCGCCGCTTTGGAAAGCGGGAGCAAGCTCCCGCACCTGGGGTTTGGCCTTTTACTATGATTTTCCATAGCTTCTAACACCGCGTTGTGGCGTCATCCTGCCGTTTTTTCATGAATACGCTTTTTTCTGCTTTTGTTGCTTTTATCATAGTTGTTCAACTATGATACGCGCATCACCCGCAATCAGGAGGACGGACATGGGATACAAGACGAAAGTGCAGCACATCGCCCGCAAGGGCAGCGAACAGTTCTACGCGACGCTTCCCTCGGCGCTCGCCCACGCGCTGGAGATCCAGAAGGGCGAGCCCGTCGAGTGGATCGTGGCCGACAAGGCCAACATCATCCTCTCGCGGCCCGAGGCGCCGCCCAACCCCGTGGAGGTCGGAAAAAAAACGAAACGCCCCTGCGGGACGCGTTCGACGGGCTGCTCGAACAGTGCGACGCGTCCCGGCGGCTGCGCTCGCACCTGACCGCCGCACTGCTCTCGCCGGACCGGGCCACGGTCTCCAACCTCATCTGCCTGGGCGGGCGGGCGGACGCGGACTGGACGGCGGACTACCGGCTCTACAGCCGGGGGCGGGCCGACGCCGAGGCCCTGCTGGACGGGGCTCTCGCGGAAGTCCTCGCGGCGACGCCGGCACAGGGCCCGCTGGTCTTCGGGGTAGACGACACGACCGTGCGGAAGACGGGCAGGCGCATCCCCGGCGTGGCGTGGCGGCGGGATCCCCTCGGCCCGGCCTTCCGGACCAACCTCATGGCGGGCCGGCGCTTCCTGATGTTCAGCGCGGCATGGCCGCTGGGGGACGGGGACGCGCGCGTGCTGCCCGTGCGGTTCGGCCACGCGCCGACGGCGCGGCGCCCGGCGCCCGGGGCGTCCCCGGAGGAACTGGAGGCGTGGCGCGAGCAGAAGCGCCGCACGAGCCTGGGCGCGCGGGCAGTCGAGGGCATGGAGGCGCTGGCCAGGCGCTGCCCCGGGCGCAGGATCGTTTTCTGCGGGGACGGCGGGTACACCAACGGCACGGTCGTCAAGCGCCTGCCCGCGGACTGCCGCTTCATCGGGCGCGTCCGCCAGGACGCGAAACTCCATTTTCCCCCAAATCCGACGGACGGCGGCGGATCCGGCCGCCCTAAGGTCTACGGCGACCGGGCCCCGACCCCGGGGGAGTTGCTCGCCGACGACTCCGTCCCGTGGCGCGAGGCGGAGGGCTTCGCGTCAGGGCGCAAGCACCTCTTCCGCGTCAAGGAAGTCGGCGGACTGCTCTGGCGCCCGGCCGGAGGCGCGGCGCGGCTGCGACTGCTGGTCATCGCCCCGCTGCGCTACCGCCTGCGCAAGGGCCCGAAGCTGCTCTACCGCAGGCCCGCGTTCCTGATCTGCACCGATCCGGCGCTGACGGCCGAAGAGATCCTCCAGTGCTACCTCTGGCGCTGGGGCGTCGAGGTCAACTTCCGCGACGCCAAGCAGCTGGTCGGCGTCGGCGACGCGCAGGTGCGCACCGAACTCTCCAACGAGACGCTGCCGGCGGCGCTTGTGGGCGGCTATTCCCTGCTGTGGGCGTCGGCGCTGAAGCTGCTGGCGTCCGGCACCGACCCCGCGGGCGCGCTCGTCGCGCCGAAATGGCGTCGGCGGGCCGAGAACGGGCGCAAGACGCCCAGCACGGGGCAACTGCTGCGCGAGCTGCGCACGGAATGCTGGCGCCAGAGTCTACGCCCGGAGGGTTTCAGGGGGTTCCCGGCACATCCGAACGCGGACGCGAAGCCGCAGAAATTAGTCTTCCCTCTGAGCGGACTGTTCCAAACAGCCTGAAAACGGGCCTTCCCAGAGAGGACCGCTCTTAAAAAAAGGCCAAACTCCAGGGGTGCGGATTCAACTGAGTTGAATCGCACCCCGACCGTTGTCGGTCGGTCGTTTTTCCTCCTCTTTTCAGTCAGAATCCGTTAACCTGCTGACTGTTATTTCGTGAAAGCCATGTATCTGTTTGCCCTCATTTTTTACGCCTGTGCCGCGCTTCTGGCGCGGTCGGACGATGCGTATCCCAAGCCGGACTGGCGGGATGCGCCTGATCTGCTGGCCAGCCCGCATGCCGAGCCGGGCGGCATGATCCGTTTCGCGGCGTTCCAGCCGCCGAAAAGCCTGAACGCCTACATCGACAACAACACCTACACCCGCCAGGTGTTCGGTATGATGTATGAGACGCTGTTGGGCGTGGATTCGTCCACCACGGAATTTGTACCGCATCTCGCCAAGCGTTGGACGATTTCCGACGACAAACTCACCTACACCTTCGAACTCGACGAGGCCGCCGTGTGGAGCGATGGACGCCCGGTCACGGCGGAGGATGTGAAGTGGACCTTTGATCAGGTGATGGATCCGCGTCATGCCACCGGCGCCTCCAAGGTGATGCTCGGGGTGTTCGATTCGCCGCAGATCGTGGGGCCGCGCATGATCCGCTTCCGCGCGAAGGAGAGCCATTGGCGCAATCTGAGCGCGCTCGGCCTCTTTGAAATTCTGCCCCGGCATGCCTTCGAGGGGCAGGATTTCAACCGGCTCGATCTCGACCGTCCGGTGGTGTCCGGCCCCTATGTGTTGAGCGCCGTCAAAGAGCAGATCGAAATTCGCCTGCGGCGGCGGCGCGACTGGTGGGCCGGCTCCAAGCCCTCGCTGCACAACACCATGAATTTCGACATGATCGTCTTTCGCTATTTTTCCAGCAATGAGAATGCGTTCGAGGCCTTTAAAAAAGGGCTGGTGGATGTCTATGCCGTCTACACCGCGCGGATCTGGGCCAACGAGACGATCGGCGAAAAGTTCGACAAGAACTGGATCGTCAAGCGACGCGTGAAGAACCATAACCCCATCGGTTTCCAAGGCTTTGCGATGAACATGCGCCGCCCGCCCTTCGATGATCTGCGCGTGCGCAAAGCCATGGCCCATTTGGTGGACCGCGAAACCATGATCCGCACCATGATGTTCGGCGCCTATTTCCTGCACCGCTCCTATTTCGAAGACCTTTACGACGCCGCCCATCCCTGCGCCAACGAGGCGTTCCCTTTCGACATCGCCCGCGCCAAGGCGCTGTTGCGCGAGGCGGGCTATGCGGCCAATCCGCAGACCGGCATCCTAGAAAAGCGGGGGAAACCTCTGGCCTTCCGGTTCCTCACGCGCGACGGGGGGACTGACAAGTTTCTTGCGCTCTGTTCCGCGGCGTTCCGCGAGGTCGGCGTCTCGATGACCATTGAGCGCAAGGATTTCGCCTCGTGGATGCGCGACATGGACGCTTTCAATTTCGACATGACCTGGGCCGCGTGGGGCGGCGCGCTGTTTCGCGATCCCGAAAGCATGTGGCTCTCCTCTGAGGCGGATCGTCCCTCCGGCAACAACATCACCGGCTTTAAAGACCCGCAGGTGGACGCCCTGATCGAGCGCCAAAAGACCCTGTTCAGCATCACGGCGCGCAACGCGATCTACCGCGACATTGACGGGCGCGTCGCTGCTGCGGTCCCGTATGTGCTCTTGTGGAACACCGAAGCCACCCGCCTGCTTCATTGGGATACCTTCGGCATGCCGGATACCGTGCTGTCAAAATACGGCGATGAGCGTTCGCTGCTCGGTTACTGGTGGTATGACCCCGACACGGCATCCGAGCTGCGTGCCGCGATGGCGGCGGGCGATGTCTTGCCGCAGCGTCCTGTTTTTGTTGATTTTGACACTGTGTTCGCCCCGCCGGGAGGCGCGCGGCCCCCGCCTTGAGCGGACCCGCGTCTTCCAGCTTGAATCACCACCCCTAACCCCCTTTTATCATCATGTTTCCCATTCAACTTGACCGCCCCCTGATTGTGTTTGACATCGAAGCCACCGGCATCAGTCCGCGCGCGGACCGGATCGTCGAGCTGGCCGCGATCCGGATCGAGCCGGACGGCACGGAGGTCAGCGGCTACTGGCTGCTGAATCCGGGCATCCCGATCCCGATCGAAACGACCGCGATCCACGGCATCACCGACGAGATTGTCGCGTCCCAGCCGACCTTCAAAGACAAAGCGCTGGAAATCCTGGCCTTTTTTGGCGAGGCGGATCTGGCCGGCTTTAACGCGGGCCGCTATGACATCCCGATGCTGGCCGAGGAGTTCGCGCGCGCGGGAATCCCGTTCGAGGCCGACCGGCGCAGGCTGCTCGATGCGCAGCGCATTTTCCACACCCGCGAGCCGCGCGATCTCTCAGCCGCACTGAACTACTACTGCGGCCGCGCGCATGTCGACGCGCACGGCGCCGAAGCCGACGTGCGCGCGACGCTGGACGTGATTCTCGGTCAGTTCAAGAAGTATGCCGATCTGCCGCGCGACATGGAAACGCTGGACCGCACCTTCAACCCCATCGATCCGTTTAACGCCGACCGTTCCGGGCGCCTGCGCTGGGTGGACGGCGAGGTGACCGTGAATTTCGGCAAGAAAAAAGGCGCCAAGCTGAAGGACCTTGCCAAGAACGATCCGAGTTTTGTGAAGTGGATCATCAAGAACGATTTTCCGCAGGATACGCGCACCATCTGCGAGAACGCGCTCAAGGGCATTTTCCCCGAGCCGCCCCGTCAAAAGCGGCTGTCCAACGCCTAACTCCTTAATCCCCAACTCAGTCTTGTCATCGAACGGCGCGATCGTTTAGAATGGGCCGTATTAAGCAAAAGGAAGCAGTCATGAAACGCATTGTCACGTGCCCGAAATGCGAGGCAAAACTGGCGGTCTTCGACCTCGGCAAGCCCATCAACCAAAAGTGTCCCAAATGCGGCAACGCCTTCGTCATTGAATCCGAAGAGGACAAAGAGGCGGTGAAAACCGTAGAGGCGGCCGATACGGGCAAGCCCGCGAGCGACGGCGCGAAAAAGGCTGAAGCGTCGACAAGTGACGTCAAGACGGCCGTCGCGGATGTGAAGGCGGCGGAGGACGCAGCGTCGAAGGGAAAGACCGCTGCCCAACCGGATGCCATCGCGCCGGATAAGAAGGATGTCGGTGAAAAAAAATCGGAGGATGCCGATAAGCCCTCTGACAAATCACCGGACAAAAAAGAGCCGGCTGCCAAAGGGAAAGAGATCGCGCTTAAGAAACCGGTTGAGCGTCCCGGCGGAACGGACAAGCCGATGGTGTCGGCCAAACGCGAGCCGGTTGCGTCAGCAGCGCTGGATAGCGCGGTGCCGCCTGCCGCCGGACCCTCGCCGCTGTTCTCAATCGTGGTGGCGGGGCTTTTGATTCTGGTGATCGTCATGCAGGTCATGATGAAGGTGCGCGCGGAAAAACAGTACAAGACGCTGATCGAGCACCTGCAGTATATCGAAAAGAACTTGAAGTAAGAGACGCAGTCCAACACGAAGGGGGAACGTGCTGATGGATATCGCGACGGTTGAGTCTAAACTCAAAAAAATGATTGTCGAGCGCCTGTTCTTGAACATGGCGCCCGAGGCGATCGTGACGGATGCGTCACTGGTCGATGCGTACGGCGTGGATTCGGTCTGCCTGCTGGAGTTGGTGGTCGGCCTCGAAGAGGCGTTCGGCATTGTGATCGAAGACAGCGACTTTGACGTGCGGAACTTCATTTCGGTGGCCGCGCTGCGCGATTTCGTGCTGGCGCGTCTGCCGGCCTGATTCGGCGGGGCAGGCCATCGATGCGCCATCACCGTGTCGAAAAATGGGAAAGCCGACTGGACGAACTTCTCAAGCAGGTTGACCACGCACTTGAGGATGAGTATGGGCACCTGTTCGCCGTGCATCCCGCACGTCCGCAAAGGGGAGTGACCGCGAACCCTCAGCACGATGGACTGTTTCGTGTCACGGCCAGTTTCAGTCCCGGTTTCGGTTCGGAATTGGGTAGGGGGTATGTGTTGCAACTCGATCTGGTGACCCTTGAAAAGGTACCGCAGGCGAAGCTTGAACGCATACAGAAAAAGGCCGTCAGTTTGATCCAGGACGGCTTGGAGCGCGTGTTGCCCGGGCGCGGTTTGAAGGTG
>Ga0123329_1004201_pt1 | contig 11436 bp, 8 predicted proteins | sample BioC12SIPDNA_FD_89703 | JGI IMG/M metagenome (GOLD analysis project Ga0123329, IMG submission 89703) | Anaerobic biogas reactor microbial communites from Washington, USA - Biogas_R1_B C12 SIP DNA | ecosystem: Engineered > Bioreactor > Anaerobic > Unclassified | place: Washington, USA | collected... | reverse complement strand
TTAGCGCGACCGCTTCGCGCTTGAACTCTGCTGTGTATGTCCGTCGTTCTGTCATGGCCTCGCTCCTCTTCTCAAGTGTATTGTACCCTTATCTGGGTGTCCACTTTTTCGGGGCAAGGCCACGTTCACGGCCCGCTGCCGGCATTGCGTGGTGGCAGCCGGGCACTCGTGTAGGGCCATCCCACCGGGTCATCGACAAGGCCCGCCCTGACTGGGTTCCAGTGGACGTAGTCGACGGCTCTGGCGAGGTGGCGTTCATCGCGTATGAAGCGGTCGAAGTAGTCCGGATGCCAGAAGCTTCCGTCCCTGCCGAGCAGACGGTTGGCGGCCTTGGCCGTGTATGACTTCCACGCCTGGAGGACCTCAGAAAGTGGATGGCCCTCAACGGTCTCCAGCACCGCGTGCACGTGGTTGGGCATCACGACCCAGGCCAGCAGACGATAGCGGTGCATATCCCAGTACAACATAGCCTCCTCAACGAGGCTGCCAATCCGCGGGTCGGCAAGGTAGCAGGCACCGTACCCGGCGTTCAGGAATGCCTCGACCCGATCTCGGCGGTCGGCGTCTGCCTCGATGTCATTGGCTAAGGCCTCGACGACGTGTCGGGGCAGTGCATCGACCAGACGGAAGGTGATGGCCTGGATCAGGTCTGGCGAGTCGAAGTGCGGCAGATACCCACGCGAATGCCAACCCCTGTGGGCGGGTGGCCCAGATGGAGGGTCACTGTCGTGCATTGGTCGGACCTCCTGTTGGTAATGGCGATGCTTGGAGCTATGCAGATCCGGAGCGGGCGAGACGCCCGCGGTCCGAGAGAGCTCGCCAGATACGATCGCCACGTGGCGCACGTAGACCCTCAGACGCGCCCGCTTCCGAGCGGCAGGGTCTCAGCCAGGCGCGCGACTTTACTGACCGCTTCGACGATGCTGTCCATGTCCGCCTGCGTCCCGAGGAGCATGGTCTGGAAAAACCAGATGCCCTCAGTCGCGCAGGCACGCTCGGTCACGGGGCACTGCGGCTCAGGCAGCTCGGGCGTACCCATCGCCCGTCGCAGCCGCGCCGATCCATCCCGCACCGCTGCCATCTGGTACAGCGGCACATACCCCTCACTGCACGGCACCCCCTCCGCCTGCAGCGCCTTCAGGAACGTCGCACGATCAAGGTCCCCAAACGCCACCGGATCGTAGCGCGCGATGAAGATGTGGTAGCCGTGCTGCGTCACGCGGGGGTCGCGCGCCAGAGGCCGCAGCGGCGTCTCCGCCAGGAGCCGCTCGGCCAGATAGGTGGCGTTCGCCTCGCGCAGTTTGCCCATCTCCTCGAATCGCGTGAGCTGGGCCAGCAGGATCGCGGCCTGCCACTCGGTCATGCGGAAGTTGCTTCCCAGGACCTCGTGCTGGTACCATTTGCCGTCGCGCACCCGCCCGCAGTTGTGGACCGACCAGACCCTCTCCGCAAGGTCCTGCCGGTCGGTGACAATCGCGCCACCCTCGCCCGCGTTGATGTTCTTCGAGGACTGGAAGCTGAAGCACCCCAGGTCCCCCAGCGCACCGACACGCCGGCCTTTCCACGCAGCGCCGTGCGCCTGGCAGGCGTCCTCGATCACGGCAAGGCCGTGGCGCCGGGCCACATCCAGAATCCGGTCCATATCCGCCGGCAGTCCCGCGATATGCACCGGGATCACGGCCTGCGTCCGCGGTGTGATCGCGGCTTCCAGCGCCGCCGGGTCCATGGTGTAGGTGTCGGGCTCGACGTCGACGAAGACCGGCATCACCCCGGCTAGCAGGCACGCCGTCGCCGTCGCCATGAAGGTGTACGCCGGCACAATCACCTCGGCGCCGTAGTCGATGCCCAGCGCGTGGAGTGAGACGAGGAGCGCCGCCGATCCGTTGTACACCGTCTGTGCATAGGCCGCGTCGTGCGCTTTGGCGAACACGCGCTCGAAGGCCGTCGCCCGGCCCTCGCCACCGCTCACACCCCAGACGCCGGAGTGTAGCACCTCCTGTAGGGCCTGCTCCTCACGCTCGTCGTACACGGGCCACGCAGGCCACGGCGTCGTGCGCACCGGTGCCCCACCCAACAATGCCAGTTGCTCCGTCATTTCACCCACCTCCTCGCGCGTTGTCTCCCGCAAGATGACGGCTACCCCACTTCCCAGATCCATCGAGGTGGCGCCACACTCCAGCGAGCACGACCCCGTCCGCCGCAGCCCGAGCGCCGCCCGGACCTCAACCCAAACTCGCGCAGAGCCTGTGCGCCGCCTCGACCACCCTCTCCCCGGCCTCGGGGGCCAGCGCAGCCGGGGCGTCGTAGTATTTGAAGGCGTCCGAGACCTCGTATCCGCCCACTGCATAGGCCCCGGCATCCGGGATATAGCCGATGTCGCCGTTGGTATAGCCAGCGACGAGCACTTGGCGCCCACTGCCCTGCGCCTTGATGCGCGCGCCGAGCGACGAGAAGAGCTCCCCCGGCACGCCTACGAGAACGGCTGGCCCCAGTCCGATCGCCTGAACCTCCGCGCGAACCGTAGTGAGGACCTCTCCGCGATCCATCCGCGCCGCAAGCGACTCGGCCCAACCCAGCATCGCGTGGGCAATCCGGATGGCGACCGGCTCGCCGCGCGCCTCCGCCTCATGCACGGCCTCGCGGCATGCCGCGAGGGTGATATCGAGGTCACTTCGGTCCGGCACCCGCGCCAGGGGCAGCGCCAGCACCTCTGAGGCACAGCACAGTCGCCCCACCTCACCCTCACCCAGGCCCGAAGCCACTCGAATCGCCTCGGCTGCAACAGCCTCGCCGAGCCACGTCACCTCCGCGAAGGTGCCGCGCCGCGCAGGGTTCACATCACCGCACGCTCCGGTCAGGAAGAACGCGCTCCCACCCAGGGTCTCGGCCACGGTCCGCACCGCGACGCCGGGGTAGTCCGCCGAGATCAACAGGTTGTCGTGCCCCATAATCACCGGATGACAGCCGTAGGTCAGCAGCGTGGCCAGGGCCGAGCCGCCGGGCCGCGTGAGCCGGACGACGCCGATCGACGTGTCGGGCGCAGGCCCGGAGACGCGCCGGTTGAACGCGCCCTCGGGCAGGTCGCCCAGCCCCGCAGCGACCCGCACCGGCTCGAGCCGCGCGGCAGCAGCCACCGCGACCTCGCAGAGTGCCTCTGGCAAGGTCGCGACATACGCGGGGTCGACCTCACCACACTGGTGCAGGAAGACCGTCGCCGGGCCCGAATGCGTGTGCGTGCACGCCACCATCACGTGGTCAGGCGTCGTCCCGATGGCCGTCGCGATAGCCTCGCGGGCCGCCAGCAGCGTCGCGTCAGCGAGCGCCAGCAGGTCGCAGGCCACGATCGCCGCACGCGTCTCGGCGTCCTCCAGCACCAACGCCCGCGCGTGGAGCGCGTCGTGTATACCAACCGAGTGGCCCAGGCGGGCCACGTATCCCGTCAGATCGCCGCCAACCGGCGGCGTGATGTCGCCTTCTGCTGCGCCAGCTCGCACGTTGGACCTCCTGACTTGGGGGATCTTCGGAGAGTATAGGCCGATCCACGGCAACGCGAAGTCATTCGATGTCTCAGCCAGAGGTTTCGGGAGTAAAATAGAAGGGAATCTGGTGAATTCGGCCAAAATCGGGAACTCGCAGGGCCGCGCTGGCGTCAGAGATAGGGTGTGGGCAGTTCGGGTCGGGCCGTTGTGACACGATGGCCTGGTGACCGGAATGACCACCAGGGATAACTTACAACATCTGGAGGTATCGATGAACATCTCAGGGACCAGTGTCCCGCGGCGGCGTGCAACCGCCCTTGCTCTGACCGGTCTTATCGCAGTCTTCGCCCTGTCGTGTGCTCTGCTCGACAGGCCCACACCGATCGCCGTCCCCACCGCCTCGGGGACGTCCGCGACAGGGTCGCCGTCGATCGAGACGCCATCCACGGACGCCGGTCAGGCGACGGCGACCGCGCAACCGGCCGAGACGGTGGCTCCCACGACCGCGGCGGAGACTGCGACCGTGGCACCTGACACGGCCACGCCGTCCACGGCGGCTACGGCGACCCCATCTCCTGCCACAGCGACAGCAGCGGCGATCGAGCGCATCAGCTTCGCATCTGGAAGCACCTACTTCGACCTTGTGGGAAAGCTCGCCGCCAACGAGGTACGCCGCTATGCCCTGGGTATCGCCGGGGGCCAGTTCGTCGAGCTCAGCGTCACCCCTCTCGAGGGCGATGCGCTCTCCTTCAGCCTCGTCGGCGCCGATGGGACGGTGGTCCACCCCGATGGCGATCCGTTCTTCAAGGGCACCGTGCCCACAACGCAGGACTACGTCCTGACGATCACGAATCGCGGTGGCGCCGTCGACTTCGGTCTGAGCCTGATGATCCCCGTGCGGATCACGTTCGAGCCCGGCGCGACGACGGCTGAGCTCGAGACGACACAGGCCGCCCAAACGGTGCGCGCCTACGTGATCCGGGCTCTCGGCGGTCAGGTGATGACCGCCCGGGCGACCGCAACCCAGGGGAAGGTGATCATGATGGTGGTCGGCGTCGATGGCACCGTCCTGCAGGGCGACGGGCCGCAGAGCCCCCAGTTCTCGAGCAACCTCAACACGACACAGGACTACCTGATCCTGGTCCGCGCTGAGCCGGGCGCCGATGCGCGGTACACGCTGGAGGTCTCCATCCCGCCGCTTGGCGGCCCGACCAGCACGCCCGAGCCCGTCACCGCGACGCGGATCAATTTCGCCGCAGGAGCGACCGAGGCCACGGTCAGCGGACAGGCGCCCGCCAACACGACCATCGCCTACGTCCTGCGCGCGCTCGAGGGTCAGTTGATGGAGGTCACGCTCTGGCCTGCCAGTGGCATCGCGATGTCGATCGTCGGCGCCGACGGGCAGGTCCTGATGCCCCAGGGCACGGGCTTCTTCCGCGGCGTGGTGCCCAAGACCCAGGACTACACGCTTCGCCTGACCGCAGGGGCAGAGGCGGTGACCTACAACGTCACCGTCATGCTTCCGGTACGGGTCACGTTCAACGCCGGTGCGACGTCCGCTGAGCTCACGGCGAGCCTGCCGCCCTTCACCACGGGACACTACGTCATCCGCGCGCTGGGAGGGCAGACGATGACCGTGGAGGCAACGACGACGTCGGGCCAGGTGATCCTCATCGTCTACGGCGCCGATGGCACGGTGCTGCAGAGTGATCACGCAGGATCGGCGACCTTCTCGGGGGTGCTTCCGTCGACGCAGGACTACCTGATCGACGTGCGCTCCGTGGGCACGACGACCGCCGCGACCACGCTGCGCTTCACCATCCCACCGCGCTAGATCCGGAGAGGTGGGCGGGTCAGGCGCCTAGAAGCGCAGACCCGCCCACCTCACCCGCAGGCGAAAGCCGGCTACCGAGAGCCAACCTCCGGCATGTAGGGCGGGTCTCCTGACCCGCCCATCCGCTTTACCAAAGCCAGAGGTCGGCTCTGGAGAGCCGACCTACACCGGACTGTACGGGTCCCCGCTTCTGAGCGCGTGACCCGCCCATCCGTTCCGCCGCCGGCAGAGGTCGGCTCTGGAGAGTCTACCTCCGGCATGTAGGGCGGGTCTCCTGACCCGCCCATCCGCTGTACCAAAGCCAGAGGTCGGCTCTGGAGAGCCGACCTACACCGGACTGTACGGGTTCCCGCTTCTGAGCGCGTGACCCGCCCATCCGTTCCGCCGCCGGCAGAGGTCGGCTCTGGAGAGCCGACCTACACCAGAGTGGCAGGGCGCCTGACCTTCCCGAGCGTGGTCCATACGACCACGGCACCAAGCCCCACAAGGGCCGCACTGGTCAAGAACGTGGCCCGATAGCCCAACGACGCCGCCATCACACCGCCCACCGAGGACATCGCCATTGTGCCCAGCCCACTGAACAGGTTCGCCACCCCTGCCGACGTCGCACGCCACGCCTCGGGCACCGCCTCCTGCACCACCAGGCTCCACACCGACCGTGTCATGGCCGCGACCACGGTCAGCGCCACGAACGCCGCAGACGCCATCACCCAGGTCGTGCTCAGGCCTAGCGCGACAATCGTCAGCGCCACCCCGGTCGCGCCCACCGTGATCGTGAGCACGCGCCCCCAGCGACGGACCAGCGCGGGCGTCACCAGCGGTGCGGGAACGCTGAGCAGGTTCGACAGCGCCAATGCGCCTCCGATCCGCGCCGTCGAGACCGCCCACGTGCTGTCCAGGTGCACACTGAAGAAGGCCCGCGCGGTGAACTCTCCACCTACACGCAGCGCGCAGATGATGGCAATGGCCGCCAACACGCCGATGGGCGCCCGTGTGCTAAGTCGTGCCCTGAGCCTTGCCCAGGCAGCCTGGTCGCCCCCTGGCGCCGGGCATCCGGCGTCCGTCGCCGGCGCCACTGACGCGCCCGCGTGCCCCACACCACTTCCGCCCGGAGCCAGATCCATGGGCAGAGGCGCCTCCGCCTTCCGAGGCGCGTCCGCCTTCTGAGGCGCGTCCGCCTTCTGAGGCGCGTCGTCCGGCAGCAGTCGGAGCGCCCAGAACACGGGCGCATACACGAGCAGCCCCACCGCCAGCGTCAGCCCATAGGGCCGTGGGTCAGCTAGCGAGGAGCCGAACGCACCGCCCCATGTGGCAAACAGCCCCGGCAGCAACCCGCCCAACAAGCTTCCGGCCATCGCGCCCAGCGGCCGCAGCGAGATCACCAGCGCGAACGCGAGTGGGCGTTCTTCCACCGACGTCACAGCGGTCAGATAGGGTTGGCTACTCACCATATAGAGCGCCAGCCCTGCCGAGGCCAGCAGCCGCAGCCCCAAGACCCACGCCGATCGCAGGTCGATGGGCACCAGATCGCCCAGCGACAACAAGAGGATGCCAAGCACCCACGCTGCCGAACCCAGCACCATCGCCCGCCGTGCGCCCAGCTTGCGGCTCACCGCGGCACCCGGCATCGATGCCAGCGCGTAACCCAGATTCGCAGCCGCCGTCGAGCTGCCCACGAACTCGGGACCGTATCCCAGCCGCACGAGGTACAGCGATAGCACCGTCTCGGACAGCCCGTACCACGTCACGCCCTGGGCGATCGATGTCCCCAGGACCACCCAGGCCTCTCGACGGATACCGTGCAGCGCACGCAGGGGTCTGGCCAACACGCACCTCCGCGCGTAGCCTACCGCCGTTTGCGCCCCACACAACCCGCCAGACCGGGACACCGGCGCCCCTCGCTTGGATCCGCCACCCGGAGTTGGAGCGCCCGGCGAGCGATCCCGGCCGCCGCAAGGCGCCCGAGCCGCCGCGAAGTTTCCGGCCTGACGCAAGAGGGTACGCCGGCGGCCCTCGCGTAGCGCAACCCTCTCGGCGAAGCAACCCTGTGTGCAGCACGCAACCTATCAGGTCAAGCCCCGTACTCTATAGTGCTGGATTGAGTCGATGCTTGGGGTTCTCGGGTACGACTTCCGTCGTTCGGGCGGCTCAGCAGGCGCGCCAAGCAGACGATGCGGTCGCAGAACCGATGGCTCGGTTGCCACAAACCCATTCGGCTGAAACCCAGCGTGAGCAGATAGGCACGGGAGGATCTGGATGAGCAACAGCGGTTTTGTCGTTATCTTTGTGGCAGCAGCCCTCCTAATCTCTACGGGCTGCACTCTGGGCGGTCTTGTGACCGCTCCCAATGGGGTCAGGGGGTCAGGCGACGTGGTCGAGGAAACGCGGGACATCGGGGAGGTGACCGGCGCGAGGCTGGCCACGATTGGAACGCTGCACATCGAGCAGGGCAACGAGGTGACGCTGCGCCTCAGCGGCGAGGACAACATCCTGCCTCTGATCAGGACCGAGGTCCGCGGCGGTGTCGTCGTCATCGACATGGAGCCCAACACCAACATCCGCACGACGCGTCCCCTGGACTATTACCTGACCGTGGTCGACATCGACGAGATCGCGCTCATCTCGAGCGGCGACGGTGAGACCGGCGACCTGCGCGCCGAGGATCTCACGATCGAGCTTGACAGCTCCGGCAGCCTGAAGACGGGCGAGGTGACCTGCGATGTCCTGAACGTGCGCATCCTGAGCTCCGGCAAAGCAACAATGGACAGCGCTACGGGAACGACGCTCGATGTCGAGCTGAGCAGCGCGGGGGACCTGACGATCCGGGGCGGGAACTTTGACCGCCAAGACGTGCGCATCAACTCGTCGGGCAGCCTCAACGCGCGCGACGTCCGCACGCAGGAGGGGACGTTCAGGTTGTCGAGCAGCGGCTCAGCCACGGTCTGGGTCGAGGAATCGTTGGAGGCCCGCATCTCGAGCAGCGGGAGCGTCCGCTACGCGGGCGACCCGGCGCTCGACTGGGATTCATCGTCGTCGGGCGTGGTCAAGCCGGTCAACGACTGATCACGCGGAACCCCACACCGTCCCTCGCCCCGATGCCCGACGATCGGGGCGAGGGAACTGTTCAAGTTCTGGCTTCCCCGGTCGCCGAGACGGAGTGTGGCAGAGTCCGCACTTGCGCGGGTCTCCGTCTCCATGCGTTCCGACGCACACCCTCGCAAGGGTTCTGCCCTCGTCGAATGCGACGGCGCGCCGCGCTCCCCCCTTTGTGTTTCCCCCCATCCCGCGGACGGGCTGGGGGGAAAGCAGATCCTTCGGCGAGTGGCGTAGCGCGACACCCGCATCAGCGCCCAGAACCCCTCGCAGGGTGCGGAAACCCTGCGAGGGGGGAATCAGGCCATCTCGAACTGCTCGGCGTGGCAGTGCGCCCGCGGGATCTGCAGCACGTGCAGCGACCGCATCACGCCGCGGATCATCGGCAGCGGACCACAGATGAAGTACACCGAGTTGGGCAGATCGAACGGCGCGTGGCGCTTGAGCACATCCTGGCTGATGTACCCCGTCTCGCCCTCCCACCCCTCCGGCGGGCGCTCCAGAACGTGGACCACCTTCAGATTGAGCCGTTCCTGCAGGGTTTCGAGTTCCTCGCGGAACGAGATGCTCTCCCAGGTCGGGTTGCCGTAGAAGAACGTCAGCGGCTGCGTGTCACCGCGGTCCGCCAACGTGCGCAGCATCGACATCACCGGCGCCGCCCCAATGCCGCCCGCGATAAAGACGTAGCCCTCGCCTGGGTGATCCTCCATATCGAAGGTGCCATACGGGCCATCAACGTAGACGCGATCCCCAGGCTTGAGCGTCCCGATCTTATTGGTCCAGTCACCCAGCTCGCGGATCGCGAAAGCAATCCGCGCGGGATTGCCCTCCGAGGACGAATAGGAGAACGGATGCTCCACAAAGGTGAAAGGCGTCCCGCTCGTCGAGATCCACGCCACCTGTCCAGCCCTGAAATCGTGTCCCTTGTGACCGTCAGGCTCCACCACCAGCGACCAGGTCTTGCCGCGCTCCGCGATCACCTCAACGACCCGGAACGGCTTGCGCAGCAGCAACAACGGTTTGATCACCCGGATGTAGAGGATCATCCCGCCGCAGATGACACCGTAAACGATCCACAGCCAACGCTGCAACGGCGATGACGTGTAGTAGTCCACCTTGAAGATGTGGTAGAGCGAGAACCCCACCACCCCCACAGAGAGGATGTTGTGAACGACCCGCCACGCCTCGTAGCTCATCCGCAGCCACTGCCGCCAGATCGAGGTGACGATCAGGCCAAGCAGCAGCAGAAAGGCGACCGGACCCGAACGCAGCTTCCACGGCGCCGACAGCAGATTGAACGCGACGAAGTTGTTGGGATTCTGGAGCAGCAGCACGATCGGGTGCGCCAACACCAGGAAGAACGCGATCCGCGAGAGCTTGTGGTGCACCTTATAGAGCACGTCAAGGGCGAAGATATCCGTGAGGAATGGGATCCTTCCCGTCGGGACAAACTGCACGCCCATCAGGGCGAAGCCGAGAAACCCGATGGCGACCGCCGCATCGCGCCAGAACTGCCGCGCCGCCGGGCGCGGTGCGACCACCATGATCAGGACCGGCGCCAGAAACGCCAGCACATACGCCGCCACACAGACTGCCCGTCTTACCCGAGACCCCATCTTCACCTCCCTCGCCCTTATCTGGTCAGCAGGCACGCGCCACACTATCGCTTGCCGTCTACGCGTTGCAGTATATGCTAGGTCGCGCACGGCGCAAACAGCCGAGTGACGCGCGCCAGCCAGCCATTAATGTGCTGCAGAACAGTCGGTTGCGCCGCACGCCCGTCCCTTATCATTGCATAGCGTTAGGAGGAGACTGACCATGACCTGGGCGAAAACTATCACCTTGATCGTGGCCATCGCATTGGTGGCCGGCGGAGCCGTCTGGGCTTACCGCCTCTATGGAGCCCCTGAACCCGTCGAGGCCGTGACCCCCAAGTGGGAGGGCTCGGGCCACGCCGACTGGGCGTCCGAGTCGTTCGTCCACTGGAACGAAGATGATCCCGCCGAGATCCCGGTGGGATGCGCCAAGTGCCACAGCACCAACGGCTACCATGACTACCTGGGCGCAGATGGCTCGACACCTGGCGCCGTCGACCATCCCGCCCCGATCGGCGGCGTCCTTTACTGCACGACCTGCCATAACTCGGTCAGCCAGGAGCTCACCAGCGTGGTCTTCCCGGATGGCACCGAGTTGGACGGGTTCTGGTGGGAGGGCAACTGCATGCGCTGCCATCAGGGCCGCCAGTCCACGGCGAGCGTCAATGGCGCCATTGCTGGACTCGACGCCGACACCGTGGCGGAGGGACTCGGTTTCCTCAACGTGCACTATGCCGTGGGCGCCGCCACACGGATGGGCCACGAAGCCGCGGTCGGGTATGAGTATCCCGGCAAGGCCTACGTGGGGCGCTATCCTCACACAGAGGACTTCGACAGCTGCATCGAGTGTCACGATCCGCATAGCACCGCGATCGATCCGGACACCTGCGCTCCCTGCCACGGCAACGTCGTCGACTACGGCGACCTGTTCGAAATCCGCCTGAGCAGAGACGATTACGACGGCGACGGTGATGTCGTAGAAGGCATCCTCGGCGAGATCAATACGCTGCACGAAGCGCTCCTCGCGGCCATCCAGTCCTACGCTGCGGAAGTCATCGGCGCGCCCATCGCCTACACCGACAACTTCCCCTATTGGGGCGCTGCCGAAGGTGGGCGCTACGCCACCTGGACGCCGCGTCTGGTCCGCACAACCTACATCTACCATTACGTCGTCGAGGACCCCGGCGCCTTCACCCACAACGCGCCGTACGTCCTGCAGATGCTCTACGATGCCCTCGAGGATCTGAGCGCCGTCGTCCCTGTGGACATGGCGGCCTACACCCGACCGTAGGGGCTCCGAGCTCGCCACGGTACCGGGGACTTGCGGGCCAAATGCCCGCAAGTCCCCGGTAACATTGCCATTTGATTGACCCGTACCACTTCTGTAGCACTTGACGTGACCCAGAGCGGGGAGTTGCACAACGATCAGCGCCGC
>Ga0123329_1004198_pt1 | contig 11441 bp, 8 predicted proteins | sample BioC12SIPDNA_FD_89703 | JGI IMG/M metagenome (GOLD analysis project Ga0123329, IMG submission 89703) | Anaerobic biogas reactor microbial communites from Washington, USA - Biogas_R1_B C12 SIP DNA | ecosystem: Engineered > Bioreactor > Anaerobic > Unclassified | place: Washington, USA | collected... | reverse complement strand
CCCAGTTGCTCGGCAAGTCCGCCCCGAATCTGGTGACCTTGCACCTCGGCAATGGGTGCAGTGCCACCTGTATCCGCGCCGGCGAAGCCATCGATCAGACCATGGGCCTGACCCCGCTCGAAGGCCTCGTCATGGGTACCCGTTGCGGCGATCTCGATCCGGCTATTATCTTCCATCTGATGCGTCAGGGTATGCCGATTGAGAAGATCCATCAGTCCATGGAGAAGAAGGGCGGGCTGCTGGGTATCAGCGGTGTGTCCCGCGACATGCGCGATGTCCACAAGGCTGCGCAGGAGGGCAACGAGCGAGCTGCCCTGGCCATCGATGTGTTTGCCCATCGTGCTCGCAAGTATCTCGGTGCCTTCCTTGCCGAGTTGGGCCACTGTGACGCCGTTGTGTTCACCGGGGGTATCGGTGAAGGCGCGACCTTCATACGCGAGAAGATCCTGACCGGGCTCAGCCCTTTGGGGATCGAGTTTGATCCCGCGCGCAACGCTCGGCCGCGGGACGGGCAACCGCTGTGCATCACCAGGGAATCGAGCAGTACGGCGGCTTGGGTCATCCCCACCAACGAGGAGCTCATGATTGCCCGCGATACGGCCCGGCTCATCGGCGCCGCTTGCCCCGCCCCGGTCAAGGATTGAGGCTCTGCCTGTGGCGGTGGATTACTTGGTGAGTACACCGCTGCCAGAGGAGAGCGACCTGCAAACCATTCGTGGCAGTGCCGCCGACGGATCGGTTGCAGGCCAGGCCGATGTGCCGGTGCACAACGATATATGGAAGGAATGCGCTGCATGCATGTCAACCTCGGCAAAGCCTTGCTGCTATGTTCGCTCTTGCTGCTGGTCGTTCCCGCGTGCCAACAGCCTGACGCTCCGTGTGTGCCCCGTGTCGCCGCGGATTGGACCCTCGACAGAGGCGGAGTCGTCCGCGGCTCGCGTGCCGACAAGAAGCTTGCTCTTGTGTTCACCGGGGGCGAATTCGGTGAAGGCGCCACCGAGATCCTCGATGCGCTGCAGGCCCGCGGTGTCAAGGCCTCCTTCTTCGTGACCGGCGACTTCACGGCCCAGCCGTCGCACGCAGCTTACCTGCGGCGCATGGTGGCCGACGGGCATTACCTGGGCCCCCATTCCCATGCCCATTTGCTCTACTGCCCTTGGGAAGACCGCAACCAGACACTTGTCACCCGCGAGCAGTTCAGAGATGACCTGAAAAGAAACATCCGCGAGCTGACCCGTTTCGGGGCCGACCGCCGCAGTATGCGGTTCTTCATTCCGCCTTTCGAGTTCTACAACGAGCAGATCGTGACCTGGACCTGTCAAATGGGACTCCTGTTGGTCAACTTCACACGCGGCACCCGCTCACACGCCGACTGGGCCCCCGAAGGCCACCGTAGTTTCCTGCCCTCACAGGCCATCTACCAGGGCATCCTCGACTACGAGGCGGGCAATCCCGACGGACTGAACGGCTTCCTGCTCCTGATGCACGTGGGCTCCGGCCCGCAGCGGGCTGACAAGATGCACCCCTATGTCGCTCCCCTGGTCGATGAGCTCCACCGCCGCGGCTACACGTTCGTTCGGGTTGACGAACTGCTGCCCATCCCGCCCGCCGAGTAGTCACTTCACTATGTGCCATGGGCCGGCAAAGACCGCGGATACCCGCGAATCCAGCCGCATCTCTTGATTCACAGGTGATTCACGCGGCCGGCTTGTTGGTTTGTAGGCCTGCCGCGTGAGCTGTCGGCATGCCCGTCATTTTGGTTTCTGCTCGGACGCGGTCCCATCGCTTCCCCGTATCCAGTCCAGCAGCAGGCGGCGACCTTTCGCTTCTTCCCTTGGCTCGAGGGCTACGATTCTGATCGTGTGGTTGCCCGCCTGAAGGTCCGTCTCGGCCACCGTGATTTCAAAAGGCCCCGGGAACGGAGGGGCCTGATAGAGATCGATCGGTTCGCCAGCGGGTAGGTCGTTGAGCGCCAGGGTGAATCGCCCGCCGGCCTCTCCACGACAGGGCCGGGCCTTGATTGTGTACTTGCCGGGCCGGGGCACACTGAACGGTAGTGTGAGGGTGTCGCCCACCGCGGCAGCATCCCATTGCAGCCCGTGCTGCCCGCTGAACATCTCGCCCCAGAAGTGCATCCCCGCCTCGATGACCGTGCCGGCCGACGCTTCGGCCACGTCCACGAGATTCTCGGCTTCCCACCGGCCGTCGTCGCCGGCGTGGGGCCGCAAGTACCCGGGCATGCGCTCCGCCACGGCAGGAAGCTCCCTTCGCGAGGATGGATATCCTGCCTGATACCAGTAGGCGACGCTTGAGCACCAGTTGTGCTGGTCGTTGCCCTGCCAGCCGTGCTCGATGCCCACGCGAATGGATTCACGGAAAGGGATCGGGTCCGAAATATGGTAGCGGTAGATGTTCCACAAGTCGCCGGCCTGCCAAGCCTGCGGCCACTTCCACGGGTCGAGATCCTTGCCTCGTAGGTCGGGTGTGCATCGCTCCAGGATCCCGCTTGCGTTGAACCGGCCGCGGAGCGGCGCACCGAACTGTGGAAACGAGAACTCATGGCTGTAGCACCATGCTCCGCCGAAGTCATCCTCGGTGCCGGTGCCTTCGATCGAGGCGTGCGACTCGCCGTCCACATAGATCCGCACGTCGCCTTCGCCCCACCAGCCTTCGTCCTGCTGCTCGACGGACAGGTTGCAGCCGACGAAGTGCCCTCGTCCACCGTCGGTCTCCATGATGATGTAGGGTGTGCCGTGTTCCGGCGGAAAGGCCTGACGGTACGCGGCAAAGAAACGCAGCCCATCCCGAGGTGGACGCGACAGTCTGCGGTAGTCGATTTGGTAGTAGAGGGCGACGCAATCCTGGGCCCCGTCGTTGGCCACCTCGATTCGTGCCCGCTTCGTGAACGGCATCCGCCAGTACGAGTTGAGTCCGCCGTGCGTGCCCACGGCCAGCGGCTGGCTGGCATAAGCGTAGGTCTGGGCGTGCCCCAGCCCAAAGAAGTCCCCCAGCGGGGCCTCGACGCACGGACCTTCGATGTCGTCGAACCAGATGCGAAGGACCAGCTTGCGCAGCGAGCTGCGCGAGGGATACATGTGCGTGAACCAGATGTGGGTGATCTCGGCCGGGCCCTCGATCTCCGCCAGCGTCAGGGCCTTGCCCGCCTCCACTCGCCTCATGTCCAGATTGCCGCCCGAGGAATCGCTGCTCGACACCCGCTGTGCCGTGTGGTTCTGAATGCGCGTCAGACTATCGAGCGTTTGTGCGACGCCCTCCGCCTGCAAGAGACACACGGCAAGAGCGCTAAGCGAAACGAGGATAGACGGTCTGATGATGAGCATGTCGGGATCCTCAGATCGGGGCCTTGCTCCTGTATGTCCATGCGACCCCACTGACCCGCCTTGCGGGTCGCGCAGTCCGCCTCCGCGGGAGTCATGCGCTCAGCCGACCCGCCGAGACGCATTGAGTCACTCTTGCGGGCCGGCGTTTCGTGACGGCCGCCATCGCCGGAGCTGCTCGCCGTATTGCGGCAATGGCGGTTCCCCGTGTTTCGACACGTAATCGGCGTCGATGTATACCGCGAAGGTTGTCACGTGCCGAATGCCCCGCCGGCCGTACATATCCAAATCAGCGGCCAGGACTCGCGGATCAAAGGGAACCTTCACGGCTGGTTTCTTCCATTTGGAGAATAGCGATACGTCGAGCCAGTATTCCAGCACCTGGGCATCACCACGGCCAAAGACCTCGAGGTTCGCGTCCAGCATTTCAAACTCCTGCCGGCTCTTCGCGTCGTTGGCCTGCTCAAACGGCACATCGTAGCGACGGTGAATGGGGGCGTATTCGAGGAAAACGCCGGGCTTCCGCTTGATCTGCCTGGGCGGCGGGAGCGTGTTGTGGTATGCCAGGTAGGCCACCTGAGCGGCGGAGTGCGTCTCTCGAATGGCGTCGAGGATACGCGTCGCGACGAGCAGAGCCTGATCGCTGTCGCTCAACTCCGCACACCGAGGGCAGCGGCACCAAGGACAGCCGTCGTCGCCCCAGTAGAAATATCGCCCGGTGGTGGGATGTAGGGTCTTCGCCAGATCCACAGCGTTCTGGGCCACCGTCTGCATGGCCAGTTCCGAATGGACGCACAGGTTCCATTCGCGAACCCGTGCCCCCTTGTCGTCCATGCGAAAGAGTTCCGGCGCCTTATCGAACAGCTCCCGCGGCAACAGATCCTGCATGGCGTGCAGTTCATACTCGACGTTCAGACCAAGCCGTCGGCAGGTGCGGAGGAACTGCTGTCCAGCCTCGGATTCGACGTAGTTGGCCAGTGCTCGAGGCGACCTGGTTGCGTGGAGCGCGATGGTGGTCAGCCCTGCCGCCGCGGCGCGTTCAGGCCAGTCGGTGAGCGTCAGGTCTTCGGGCGTCACCACGACGCCGCGCGTGTGGAAGAAGGGCTGGTCCTCACTGGGCCGGCTTGTCGAGGCGAGTGCCGTCCGGCCGACCGCCAGGCCGCAGGCCAGGGATTCGAGGAACCTTCGCCGGGTGATGTGTCTTGCCTTGTGTGTGTGCATACCATTAGCCTATCAACTTGCCGTCCGGAGAGCCATGTTCTCGCCCTGGCTGGGTGCCTTCCATGCCGCTGGCGGAACCATGTTCGCCAGGATACAGTATCGCCGGCGTCCTTGGCTACCCGCTTCGACGGTGTGCCAGGAAGGCCGGCTATAGGAGAAGGGCTCATGCACGACAGGCATATGGTCTTTGGCATTCACATCACCGAACGCATCCGCAACGCGGGGGAGATTCAGAAAGTTCTCACCCAGTACGGCTGCAATATCAAGACTCGGATCGGGTTGCACCACGTTGACGAGAAGGTCTGTTCGCCCGACGGGCTTATCCTCCTGGAAATGTGGGGGGACGAAGGAACCTGCCACGAGATGGCTGCTAAACTGGAGCAGCTCACCGGCGTGGAGGTCCAGAAGATGATCTTCGACCATCCGTGACACGGCCTGCCAGGGAGAGCGATACTCACTCGCTCTGTTGCGCCTCGGCCGGGCGGCCCAGAAGGTAGCCGAACACGATCGTGATACCGACGCCCATGGGGAGATACCACGGCCAAGCCAGGTTGAATTGGCCTCCCAGGGGCTCATCCCCGATCAACGCCGACCAATGCGTGGACAGGGCGATCGCCGACGCCGCCAGCAGCCAGATCACCCGCGGAAACTCCCCAACCAACAGGTACCAGGCGTGCCGTACGTAAGTCTCCTGGTTCTTGATGCGCGGCAGCATCTCAATCTCATGAAACAAGGCGTAGAACCACAGAACGACCAGGGCTCCCACTCCTCCGATGAGCAGGTAATGAGCCCAAGCCTCGTGCCAGATCATGCCGAACGCCGTCAGCACGGCAAAAGACGCACCGAACGCAATCCCGCGAGATGTCCGACGACTGGAAGAGAACGCCAACAGCAGTGAACCGATGAGCGCCCCGTAGGTGAAGCTCGTCAGTCTCAAGGCCAGGGCGACCACGTCTGAGTAAGCGTCCATGCTCTGGAATCCGAAAGCCGCCACGACCAAGGCCAGACCCCACAGGAGAATGAACAGCCGGGCGTATTGTACCTGCGCTGGCTCGTCCGTCGGCATGTCTGCACGAGCACTCATGTTCAGCCAACGCAGCGTCGTCTGTGAGAGAGCCGCCACTGCCGCGTTGACGCTTGAAATGCCCGCGGCCAGAAGACCGGCGACCAGCAGTCCTTTCAGACCGGCCGGAAGGATCGCCGCTACGAACAGGGGGAAGATGTTGTCCGCGTTGACCGAGCCCGAGTGATCAGTGAACTGATCCGGATAGTCAAGGCAGTAGACGAACATCCCGATGCCGACGAACAGCAGCACAAGCACGAACACTTGGTTCAGACTGCTGGCGATGATTGCCTTGCGGGCTTCCCCTGGTGAGCGGCAGCAGAACAGGTACTGGGCGTTCATCTGATCCGCGCCGTTGGATGCCAGCGTGTTGAACGTACTACCGAAGAGGCCTGTCCAAATGGTTAGCTCCAGTGCGTAGTCGAAGTTGAAGTCCAGCAATCGCAGCTTGCCCATCTGTGAGGCCTCAGCGAGCATGTGGCTGAACCCGCCTTCGGACTGCGTGATCAGAAACAGGGCGGTGGCCAGTGCGCCCGCCACGAGCACGCCGAACTGCACCACGTTCGTCCATACCACTGTGCGCAAACCGCCGATCGCCGCCCATAGTACCGCGAGAGCGGCTACAACAAGGATGGTGGTCGGCATGGACACACCCGTGATCAGCTGCATGACCTTGGCCAGAATGAAGACGCGGGCTGACTGGCCCACAATCGCGCTCAGCATGAACAACGCGCTGGTTACCCGCTCGGCCCCGAGCCCGAACCTCCGACCTACGTATTGGTAGGGGCTGTATAACTCGTCCTCGTAAAAGGCCGGAACGAAGTAGTACCCGATGATGAATCTCGCCAGGATGGCCCCGATCGCCAGTTGCAGATAGACAAGAGATCCGGAATATCCCAGTGAAGGAACACCGGTGTAGCTTGCGGCGCTGACTTCCGTTGCCATCAGGGCGAAGCAGATCGCCACCCAAGGCAGATTGCGGTCCGCGAGGAAGAAGTCGCGAATTGTCTTCGAATCACCCTTCATCTTGAGGGCGAAGATGGTGGTGCCCACCAAGGAAAGCACAATGATGAACCAGTCAAACCCGTGGAGGGGAGAACCTAAACAAGCCTGGGACAGAAGGAGATAGGAACTGCACATGATTCGAACTCCTCCCCGATGACGGGGGCTCGGGTTTTCTCGCACCGCGGAAATGAAGCGGCTGCCGTCGAGCCGTCACCGGCTCGTTGCCGCTCGGTCATGCTAATCCCTACCCGCGGCCGGAAAGCTTGTCAAGCGCCACGGAACGCCTGTCGTTTCCCAGATCGCACATGGCGAGGACCGCCGAGGCGGGGTGCGCCCCCGCGTTTCCGGGCGTCTGGCTGGGACTTGGCACCGGACAGGACCGAGCAATGACGGTGGAGCAGTCAGCCGAAGAAGGAATCGCTTATCTCCGTGGCGTCCACTTCTGTGCGGCTATCCAATGAACCGCGTTCTCGATGTCGGCAGGCTGTTCGGTGATGCGCACGCGGGCACCATGGGTTTGGGCGGCGGACTGGACCCACTGAGAGGGAAACGCGGGACCGACGTTGTGGAACCATGCCGGGCCTGCAGTGGCGACGCCCGCGGCACACTGGAGGCCCCCGAGGCGGCGAATGCCGGGCAGATTCACGGAGCCCAGATAGACTTCGTCGCTTGCGACGTCGAGCCGCTGGAGGTCGACGACGGTGACTACGGGTACTGTCTCAGTGATCCAATCGGGAATCACAGCGCGGGCCATGAGCATGGCCGGGCCCAGAACACCGAAGCCCACGAGGTTGACACGTTCCAGCTTCTCGTAGTCCGCCAGCAGGACGCCGAGGATGGTGGCAAGGTCGTAGGTCGCCTCGGCCAGGTCGGTTCGATTGAAGGTGGTGAAATAGGCCGTCGTGCCGCGGGCTTTGCCGACAAACGCTGTGGCTTGTTCAAAGGCTTGGGCGATCGTGGGGGAATCGGTGGAATCGATGGGTCTGGTGGGCTGGCCGGGAAGTCGGAGCTCGCCAACGCCGAAGGGCTCGACGAAGACTACGGTATCAGGTTTCTGCTTGCTCATGGCGGCCAAAACGAAGGCCTCCATCTGTTCGGCGATCGCGACACCTTCTGGATGAGCAAAGATCGTGATGCCACCGCGCGGCCGGGGACACAAACGGGTGTCAAGCTGGAATGTGCGGACGACCCGCTGATTGCGGACGTAGTAACGCTCGACCGGGTAGGGGGGGAAGCCTGCCTTCTCGACGAACTCCTGATTGGCCCGCAGGGCCTGTTCACTCAACCAGCCGTTCATGAAAAACGGCTTGTCGGTCTTGGGAATGACCTGGACCTGCTCACACCGAGGCAACTCGCTGCTGATGGCGTGCATGAGCCCGGCCTGGAAGTGCCAGCTAAGCAGACCCAGATCACGCGGGTTCGTGGGGGACATGGAGTCGAGCTTGGCCTGGGCGGCGGTAATCATCTCGTTCAGCAGTTGGGCGGCGGAGTGGGCCCGAGCGGGGAGGTTATCACCCTCGCGGAAACAAAGAAGGTCCTCGTCGGCTTCCACGGTGAAGGGTGACTCTGTGACCACTGGTCCGCCGGGCTTGCCGAACAGATGCTGGGCGAGAAACTGATACACCGCGGCCCGGCTGGCTTGGTTGAAGTTCGTGGGGCCCTCGATGTGGACGTTTCGGACATCCTTGGCTTGCCCGTAAAGCTCGTAGATCGAGTGGATCATAGGGAACTCAACGGTAGGCGTATTGCGGGTGTGATCCTCGCTGGCGCTGACAAAGAGGGCGGGGCGGGGCGCCACGCACGCGGCCAGCTCCATGTTGTTCGTGTCGATCCGCAAGCCGGGAGCGTTTTCGCAGGGGCAGCCACCCTGCATGTTCGCGGAGACCGCGCAGACGGCGGCGACGGCCTTGACGCGGTCGTCGAGCGCGGTCAAGAGCAGACCGTGCATACCTCCCGCTTCTATGCCTACAATGCCGAGACGCTGGCGGTCCACCTCAGGGAGCGATTGGAGGAGATCAAGCCCTCTAATACCGTTCCAGATCTCAAGCCCCATCGACGAGATGCCCCAGAGAGCAAGCTGTGGCGTGTCAATCACATGCTCGATCTGCTGACGACTATCGCCGAAACCAACCATATCGCATACCAAGACAACCGTCCCAAGCCGGGCGAGGGTCACGCAGGCAGCCGCAATGGAGCAGGTGTCATCGTGCTGCAGACGCCCACGGGGCCAATGCCCGTGTAGCATGAGCACGGCGGGAGTCTTGCCGGGCACTTTCTTAGGGCGGTAGAGATTCCCCGTGACCAGAAGGCCGGGCACGCTTTCGAAGCAGACCTTGCTGATCGTGTACGTGCCCCGGTCGAGCAGGTCCGATTCCTCGGGACGCAGTGGTGTTCGCACGGGTTCAGGCCAGAGCCCTGCGGCGAACTGGATCTGGCCCTTGAGCCAGGCCCGGCGGGTCTCCCAGTCAGTCAGCGTCGCAAAACTCGCCGGTTGGAATGGGGTGGTCGTCTCGGGGAGGTCCTGCCAGCGTAGCTTGGCGGGGGGCAACTCAGGGTGATCGGTCGCCCCGGCCGGGATCGCACCGGCCAGCAGCAACAGGCAGATAGCCAAACTGCTTCGCTGCATGGTGAAGTCTCCTTGCCGATAACCACAAGGACCGGCCGCTCTCCTTCGTGCCGCCGTGGCGGTCGTCTCTTCTGGATGAACTGGCTCGCTCCAATGTCTCCGCTTCGATACCCTATTGTCCCGTCGGCCCGCGAGCTTGTCCATAGATGACGTATCAGCGGGCCGGCTTTTCGGGTAGGGTGGCGACATGGCAATGCCAGCATCCAACTCACGATCCGTTGCTGACACCGCCTCTGCTGGCCCTGAGTCGGGCCCGAAGCTGCAATCGGTCGCTTCGCTGCTTGGCCAAGTGATCGAAGGCGATAACCTCGTTCTCATGCGCAGCTTGGCGGAGGAGCAGGCGGATCTGATCTATGCCGACCCGCCGTTCTTCACCGGGAAGATCTTCAGCGTGTCCCCAGGCAGGACGAGAGGACGCAAGAGGGCCAAGGCGACCCCTGCTGCACAAGGGCTGTTGCCGGGACTGCTCGCGAGTCCGGAAAGTGCAGACGAGGATCAGAGTTCTCGGCCCGACGGTGACGCAACCCGCGGAGTCTCGATACCCGTCCCACGCACTCCCCGCACGTCACAGGCTGTCGAGGCGCAGGGCTTCGTAGATTCCTGGCGGGGGGGGATGGAGAGCTACCTGACTTTTCTGCGGCCAAGGGTCGAGGAGATGCGCCGGTTGCTCAAGCCCACGGGTACGCTTTATCTGCACCTCGATTGGCATGCGGTGCACTACGCCAAGGTGATGTTGGACGAGGTCTTCGGATACGACAACTTCTTGAATGCGATCATCTGGTCTTATCGCACGGGGGGCTTGAGCCGGCAATGGTTCGCCCGCAAGCACGACACGATTCTTGTCTATGCCCGTCGGCTTGGTCAGCACAAGTTTCACGTGCAACGCGGGGGATCTTTCCGAACGGACGGACTGCTCCGCGACGAAGCCGGCCGACCTTACAAGAATACTCGGTCCGGCCGTCTCTACTTTCATCCCGACGGGCCGACGATGACTGACGTCTGGGAAATGCCTTTCTTGTCGACCGTCTCACGCGAGCGAACGGGCTACCCCTCTCAGAAGCCGGAAGCCTTGCTCGAACGTATTCTGCAAACCGGCACGGATCCAGGCGACGTGGTCGCGGACTTCTTCTGCGGAAGCGGAACCACCTTAGCGGTCGCCGCGCGCCTCGGTCGCCTGTGGTTGGGTTGCGATTGCTCCCGCGACGCCGTCCGCATCACCCGCCAACGGCTCCCCCAAAAAATAGTGTCAGGATGATTTTCTCGGCCCCGCAAAAATCATCCTGACACCCTTTTCAGCCCAATTGCGTCACGTCGGCGGGTACCCATGGGGCTGTAGACCATCGCGGCGGCTACGCTCGAACCTCCGCTCGGCCACACTCGAGTTGCGCCACGACCGCTGCCCAGACCGCGCGGATGTCGGCCGCGACACCATCCTCGCTCATCTCAACTACGGTTTGCCGTTGAATTTGGGCATGCGTAAACGCTCGGTCGTAACGAATCCTACCCGCCAGCGGAACGGACTGCTCGCGGCAGTAGGCTTCGATACGTGCCGCAATGTCCGGGTTAAGATCCCATTTGTTAATGCACAGAGCCGACGGAATACCGAAATGGCGGGCCAGTTGCAGAACACGTTTGAGATCGTGCTCTCCGCTCAACGTCGGCTCGGCAACCGCCAGCATCATGCTGGCGCCGGTGACTGATGCAATCACCGGACAACCGATGCCCGGAGGCCCATCCACGATAATCATCGGTACATCCTGCTTCTCGGCCGCACGGCGGGCTTCCTGCCGCACGGTAGAGACCAGCTTGCCCGAGTTGCTTTGGGCGATCCCCAACTTCGCGTGAACCATCGTCCCACAACGAGTCTGCGACACGAACCATTCGCCGCACAGCCTTGGACGAAAGTCAATCGCCTTCTCCGGACAGAGGTTGACGCATACCCCGCAACCTTCACAGGCCACGGGATCGACTGAAAAACCGCCCCCGCCCGCCACTCCCATGGCCACACTCATGGCGTGAATCATGTCGTTCGCCCTCGCGGGGCACGACCGCCTGCAAACGATACAGTTCTCGCAGTCGTAACGGGCAGCGCGAAGACCTCCATCGAGTTCCTCCGCCGGCGCTCGCGACGAAATGGCCCCGAATCGACAATGCGCCAGGCACGCACCGCATCCGGAACAATCCTCCT